>Ga0209062_1000302_pt1 | contig 174771 bp, 153 predicted proteins | sample Coa_R2_2_FD_187158 | JGI IMG/M metagenome (GOLD analysis project Ga0209062, IMG submission 187158) | Surface soil microbial communities from Centralia Pennsylvania, which are recovering from an underground coalmine fire - Coalmine... | ecosystem: Environmental > Terrestrial > Soil >...
GCCGCCATCCTGCCATGGCAAAACTCCTCGTCTCGTCAATCACAGACGAGGAATCCACCAAGATTCTTCCGGTTCCATCCGGCTTCGCTTACCAAGAGAATCCGGATTCATGGAATCGGTCGTCTAGCACGTAAGCTTCGTGGCCGAGCGCGCGCAACCACCCGGCGACCACCGGGGCCCGCACCATTTCATCATCAGCAAGCACAAGGCGCGCACCTCTGACCGCGACCCAATGATCAGTCGCCTGGATCAGCTGGCCGCCCGGAGCATGGGAGAATCCGGGCAGTGCTTGCCTGGCAAACTCCTCTGCCGTGCGCACATCGAGGAGATAAGTGCTGCGCGCTGGATCGCTGAGCCAGGCAAGCGCCTCACCGGCCGCGACATAAGCTGCGCCGCGTGCAAACGCGAATTGCCGCGCTCGCGTGCTGAGCTCGGGAAGGTCGGTGGTGTCGAGATGGTCCGGATAGCGGGCGTCCGCGCCATGCGCCAGCGCAAACCGGTCCAGGAACCACCCTTGCGTGCCGTTCTCCAGCGCATAGACCGCGTTGGGAATTTGCAGCTCAAGCAGCGTCTGCGCGCCCATGATCGATCGGGTGCGGCCCGCGCAATTGACCACGATCTTTGTCGTCGGATTTCCTACGATTTGCTTGATCCGCACCGCCAGCTCGCCATTCGGGCAACAGATCGCGCCCGGGATGCTCATCTTGCGAAATTCCGCGAGCGGCCGGCCATCGATGACAACGACGTCCTCTCCGGCCTCGCGCATGTGAGCCAAGTTTTGCGGAGAGACATGCGGGGTGTGGCACGCATGCGCGACGAGCTCGCCGAACACCTTGCTTGGTACATTGACGCCCGCAAACAAACGGTAGCCTGCGCGCTCCCACGCCGGCTTGCCGCCATCAAGAACGTGAAGGCCGCGGTAGCCGGCCGCCGCGGCGCGCGCAGCTGCCTTCTCGGCGACACCATCGCCCTGATCGCACAGAACCACGCGTGTGGCGGGGTTAGGCACCAATCCCGCCAGGCCAAGCTCGAACCCGCTATAGGGCAGCGACACGGCGAAGAACGGGTGGCCGCTGCCGTATTCCCCATGCTCGCTGACGTCCAGCAACGCGATCTCGCGCCCATCGCCGAGCCAGGTCTTCAGCGTTGCGGGATCGACGGGCGCGGTCATTTCGGTAGCCATGGATAAAGCATATTTTACCGCCCGCGTCGCCCGCGTGCCGGGAATCACAACCGTCTCGCCACTCGGTCGTCCCTGCGCACGCGGGGACCCATACCGCTGCGGACTATCGAGAGAACAAGGCGGTATGGGCCCCGGCTTTCGCAGGGGACGACGAACAATCAGCTGCACTTCGGCAACAACTGCAGTGCGTTGTCGCGTTCGATCAGACGAAGCTCCTCGGCTGAGAATCCGAATTCGTTCAATGCCTCCACATAGTCGGTGCCGTTGCGGAACGGAAAATCCGTGCCCCACAGGATATGCGAGATCGGCACCATGCTGGTGAGCGCAGTAAGGGCTGGGCGGCCGATCTGCGCGACGTCATAATGAAAGCGTGTGAGCTCCGCCATCACGCCCTCCGGCACATATTGCGCCAGCGCCTTGTTCACCAAAGGTGCCCGTACCAAGCGATCAGCCAGGAACGGCGTGGTGCCGCCGCCATGCGAGAAGATCCAGCGGATGTTGCGGTAGCGCCGCGCGGCGCCGCTGAACAGAAGATTGGTGATCGCGCGCGTGGTGTCGAAACCGTATTCGAGCACGTATTCGTGTATGCCGGGCAAGAGCCCGCGGCAGCAGAGCGGCGCTTCGGGATGCACGAACACCACGGCGCTGCGGCGGTTGAGCTCTTCCATCACCGGATCGAAGGCCGGATCGCCGAGCCACTTGTCGCGATAGCTCGTGAACAGCGCGATGCCGTCGGCGGCGAGCGTGTCGAGCGCGTATTCGATCTCGGCCAGGCTTGCTTCGATGAACGGCAGCGGTATGGCGGCGAAAATGCCGAAGCGGCCCGGAAAGTCGCTCCTGAGCTTCGCCGCATAGTCGTTCGACTCGCGCGCGAGGCGCTGGCCTTGCGCATCATCGCCGATCCATACGCCGGGCGTCGTCACCGAGGTGATGGCGGTCGCAACGCCTGCGCGGTCCATATCCTCGATCGAGCGCTCCGGTGTCCAGGCAAGCGTCGGCGGCTGCAGCCGCGCGCTCAGCTCGGCGGCAAAGCCGCGCGAGACAATGTGATGATGGACGTCGATACGGTGCGGGGCGGGCATGGTGCTTTGCTTCAGGGCCGGTCTATCGTCGAATTGCACGATGGGCTAAGGCGCCTTGGCCTCGCGCGAGCCGAGTGCTTCGCCCCGCGCGGCGTTGAGCTCGGTCACTAAGCTCTCTATTGGGGTGTCGAATAAATCAGGAATATCAAAGTTCTTTGTTTGCGATGGAGTCCCGGGTTTGTCCGTTAAGACCATTTGTGCGGAGCCCTTTAGCAGCTGCCAGTTCAATGTTTTCTTGACGATGGAGACCTCGAAGGGGCCGAGGCTATTCCACTTTGCCGATGGCGCGCCAAGTCCGGTGTCGAGTGTCGATATCGTGCGAAATGCTCTGTCCAACGCAGTTAGCGCGCCAAAACCTCTGTCCAGCGTTATGTCTTGCAGCGTGACCCTCAAGCGCGGGAATCCGCGGAATGCGTTGATGATCAAGATGGTGCCAAGGGGTACACACAGGATGACAACTATTTCGCGGGCAGGCCGGTGAGGCATGGCACCGCCGGCGTACCAAGCCCAGACCTCGCTCAAAGCCCAACTCCCTACAGCGATGAGGAGGACCCCGAAGGCGCCAAGGAGTAACTGCTTCGAGAGCCTCAGCCGGTAGACCTTGATCTCGCCCGGACCCTGCACCGTTGCCATCGCTCGTCTCAAATCCTTGCATCGCCCGCTCTTCCGCCGAGCCGCACGGCGCCGTAGTTGAGCGCTTGCAGATCCCATGAGAGCGCGATGTGCTGGGCGACTGCATGCGCGTCGCGCCAGGCGCGCTGGAACGGGTCGGCAAGCTCGAGCCCGCGGCCGCCGACGACCGGCAGCAAGCGCTCGATCGCCTGCACGCAAAGCTTGGCCGCATAGCCGACGTCGAGGCGATAGCGCACGCGCGTCTCGTCGTCCGGCAACAGGCGCAGGCGTCCCATGTCGTTGATGCGGGCGCGATCGGCTTGCAACAGTGCGCGCGCCGCTTCGATCTCGGCGGTCGCTTCGGCAATGCGTGCCTGCACGGTCGGCTGCTCGGCGAGCTTCACATTGGCGACCGAGACTTTCCCCTTGAGGCCATCCGCGATCTGATCGAGCGCACCTTGCGCGGCACCGACCGCCGTGCCGACGAGGCAATGGGCGAAAACAGCAAACAGCGGCAGGCTGAAGAGATAATGCGGGTTCGCCTCTCCACCGGGCGCACGTCCCTCTCGCGTCGACATCACATCGAGCAGGCGATGCTCGGGCACGAAGGCATCTTTCACCACAATGTCGTTGCTGCCGGTCGCCGCCATCCCTACTACGTTCCAGGTGTCTTCAATTTCGTATTGCTCGCGATGCAGGAACGCAAATGTCTGCCGCGGCGGCCCATCCGCTGCTGGCCGCATGGCGATGAGGATGATGCCGGCGCAGTGATCCACATTGCTGGAGAAGCGCCAGCGGCCTGACAGGCGGATGCCGCCGGATTGCGGCGCAAGAGAAGGCTGCGCCGCCAGGAATGAGCTGGCGGCGGTGCGCGTGGGATCAGGATTCCAGAATTCGTCCTGCGCTTCGCGCGGGAACATGCCGAGAATCCAGGAATGCGCGGCCGTGATCGACAGGCACCAGGCGCTCGAAGCGCAGCCGCGTGCGGCTTCCACGGCCAGCATAGTCTGCAGGCCGTAGCGCGCCTCGAGCCCGCCGTAACGGGCGGGCTGCAGAATGCGGTAGAAGCCGGCCTGACGAAATGCCGCCTCAGTCGCATCAGGCAGGCGCCGCAGCCGCTCGGCTTCCGCGGCACGCTCGCGCAAGGTCGGTGCCAGCGCGCGCGCCTTGGCGATGAGCGCCGCCTCCGCCGCGCTCCACTCTCCGGGCGGTTCGTTCGCCGAGATCAAGCTTTCCCCACCCGGTCGTCTCCGCGAAAGCGGGGACCCAGAAGCCTCGGAGCCGTATGGATCCCCGCTTTCGCGGGGATGACCGGAGGCAAATTCTTCGCTCTCAGCCTCACGCCAAGGTGGTCCCGGATTACGCTGCGCTCCATCCGGGCTACCAACTTTACGCCAAGCCCGGCTTCAGCCGCGCCGGCGTGAACGGCGCCTGTCGCAGTCGGATCCCGGTCGCGTCGAAGATCGCGTTGGCGAGCGCGGCCGGCGTCGGGCGGCTTGCCGATTCGCCGGCGCCACCCGGCGGGAGCTCCGGATGATCAATCAGGATGATGTCGATCTCCTCCGGCGCGTCCTTGATGTCGACGATCGGATAGGTCTGCCAGTCGACGCTGGTGACGTTGTTTTGGTCGTACATCACCTCTTCCTTCAGCGCCCGGCTCGTGGTCTGCACGATGTTGCCTTCGATGGTGAGCCGGAGCAGATCGGGTGCGATGATCTGCCCGCAATCATGCGCCACGATGAACCGCCGCGCCCAGACCTGCGCGGTCGTGCGATCGACCTCGACCTCGGCGATGACGGCAACGCGGGTTTCGCCTCGCACCGCGTAAGCGATGCCCTGACCGGTCAGGATATTGCCGTTCTGCTGCTTGCGCGCACCGACGCGCGGCTGCCAGTTGGCCTTCTCGGCCGCGGCCTCGATCACGGCCTTGTCGCGCGGGCCTTCGAGATAGCGCAGGCGGAACGCGACCGGATCCATGTTGGTCGCGAGCGCAAGCTCATCCATGAAGGATTCGACCGCAAAGTGCATCTGCGGCCCGCCCGGATCGCGCATGTGCGAGGTGCGCAGCGGCGAGGCGCGGTCGAGCAGCGGCGGGATCGTGGTGGAGACTTTCTGCAGCGCCGCAAAGCCGTAGGATTCGCCCGGCAGGCCGAACAGCCAGACCGGCTTGAGCGGCCAACCCAAGAGCTGGCCGGCGAGCGTGCGCTCGGGTGAGCCCTCGTCGCGGAAAAATTCGCGACGCGAGAACGCCTTGGTCTCGAAGTACCAGCCCGTCACCTTGTTGTCCTTGTCGACGGCGGCGCGGGAAATGTGGATGGAGGCGGGCGCCTTCGGGTCCCAGCCGGTTCCCTCGTAGCGCATGCCCTGCACACGCACCGGCTTGCCGACGGCCTTGGAAAGCACCGCCGCATCCATGGTGGCATCGCCGGAATCGTTGCGCCCGTAGGAGCCGGGGCCAGTCATCGCGATGACGTGCACCTTCTCGAGCGGCCAACCGAACATCTTGGCGATACCCTCGCGACAGAAGTGCGGCTTCTGGCCCCCGGTCCAGATCGTGGCCTCCTCGGCGCGCACATCCGCAAGTCCGCAGGCCGGCGCCATCGAGGCATGCGAATGGAACGGCCATTCATAGGTTGCTTCCACCACCTTGGCGGCATTGGCGAAGGCGGCATCGATATCGCCTTCCTTGTGCTCTTCGTCCTTCTTGGCGATCTTGGCGGCGCGGATGTGGTCGTAGAGGCTCGCATTGCCGGCAAACGGCGGCTTCACATCCGACCAGCTCACCTTCAGCGCCTTGGCGGCCTTGATCGCGTCCCATTCCTTCGGGGCGACAAGACCGATGAAGTCGTTCTGCCAGACCACCTGCACGCCCGGAATGTCCTTGACGGAGGACTCGTCCACCGCGACCGGCACCGCGCCCGCAATCGGCGGACGGATCATGCGGCCGTGCACCATGCCGGGCACCTTCACGTCGACCAGATAGTTGTGCTTGCCCATCACTTTCTGCGGCACGTCGCGCCGCGGTGTGCCGGACTTGCCGACGGTCCTGTACTCGCTCGGCTGTTTCGGCTTGGCCTTGCCTTTGACCAGGAGCTCGTTGCCGTATTCGTTGTTCCATTCGAGCTCGACCGCGAACTGCCTTCCGCCGATGAGCTCGCCGTAGCCGACCTTCTTGGCCGGATCGCTCTTATGGCTGACGACGCCGTCAACCACCGTGAGCTGCTCGGCCGGCAAATTGAGCTTCTCGGCCGCCATCTCCACCAGCACACGCCGCGCTTCGGCGGCTGCATTGCGGAGCGCTATGCCGGCTTTCCAGATTCCGGTTGAGCCTGACGCGCCGCCTTGGTCGACGGTCAAGTCGGTGGTGCCCTGCACCATGCTGACGCGCGCGGGCGGCAGATCGAGCTCATCGGCGATCATCTTGATCCAGCCGATCTCGGTGCCCTGACCCATGTCGACCTTGCCGACCCAGCCGACCGCGCTGCCGTCCTGATTGATGCTGATATAGGTCGAGAGCTGATCCGGCTTGAGCGCCAAGCGCGAAGCTTGTGTTGCGATCGCGGCCTCAGCCTTCACGCCCGGCAGAAGCACGCAGACTGTGAGAGCACCAGCGCTGGTGAGGAGATTGCGACGATTGAGCTCCATGTTCATGTCTGCCTCCCTCACGCGGCCGCCGCCGCGCGCTTGACGGCGCGCAGGATTGCGGTGTGGGTGGCGCAGCGGCACTTGAGGCCGGTCAGCGCCTCGCGAATCTGCCCATCATTGGGGTGCGGGTTCTTCTCGAGCAGCGCCACTGTGGTCATGATCCAGCCGTTGAGACAGTAGCCGCATTGCGGCACCTGCTCGGCGATGAACGCGGCCTGCACCCTGTGCGGCTTGTCTTCCGTGCCGATGCCCGCAAGTGTGGTGATCTTGCGTTGGCCGACCGCCTCGAGACTCACCTGGCAGGAGCGCGCGGGCGCGCCGTCGATCAGGACCGTGCAGGCGCCGCACTGCCCGAGCCCGCAGCCGAAGCGCGGATCGTGCAGACCGAGGTCGTTGCGCAACGCATAGAGCAGTGGCATGTCGCCGTCCGCCTCTATGGCCTCCGTTCTGCCGTTGACGCTGAGCTCGAAGTGCTTGGCCACGTCGTCCTCCTTCGATGATGCATTTGGCCGGGATAATGCGCTTGGCCAGCGGGGGCCCGCAAGGGTGTCTCCCCACGTCGTCCCGTCCGAGCGGAGGCGAGAGCCGGTATCCATATTGCGACGCGCTCTCGATCGCGCGCGGATGTATGGGTCCCTGCTTTCGCAGGGACGACCCAGGAGGGAGTGCCTCATCCCGTCGGCGAGTACGGCTCGACATAGTTGGTGTTGGCAAGCACATGATCGGCGATCTCGTCGCGGGTCGCGTGCCAGACCAGATCATCGTGCTGGCGCACGTAGCGGATCATCTTCTCGAATGCGTGTGCCATATAGGGCCGGCCGCCAAGCTCGGCATGTACCAGCGCGTCGACGCGGCCGGGCTTGCCGCGCAGCGCCTCCTCGACCACGAAGTCGAAACCATCCTTGAACGCCTGAAACGCCATGTCGCCGTTGCTGGCGCCGCCGTTCCAGGCGCGCCAGTCGTTGAAGAACCAGTGCTTGGGCACGATCACCATGCGCTTGCCATCGACCTCGACCACATAGGGCAGGTCGTCGTCGCACTGATCGCCGCACCAGGTGTAGCCCTCCTCGGCAAGAATCCCGAGCGTCTCGCGGGTGTGGTGCCCGCCCGGGCTGACCCAGCCGACCGGCTGCTCGCCGATGACGTCCTTGACGATGCGGCTGACGGCGCGGATTTCGGTGCGCTGCTCGTCCGGCGAAAGGCTCGTCATCTGGATGTCATTGGTGGTGCCGTGCCCAGCGATCTCGTTGCCGGCAGCGTGCAGCGCCTTGACGGCGTCCGGCCATTTCTGCACCGCGAGGCCATTGACGTCGACGGTCGCCCGCACCTTGTTGCGCTCGAGAACTTCGAGAATGCGCCAGATGCCGGCATTGCCGCCATAATTGGCGTGGCTGAGCGAGACCAGATTGACCTCCAGGCCCTTCGCCTTCTTGAAGTGGCCGCCGCGGGTGAAAGCCTCGAACGCGACGGTGAGCGTGGCGCAGATCTTCTTACCGTTCGGCCATTCGGTCTTTGGACGCATGTGCACTCCTCGCTGGATCTTTGCTCCGGCGTCGTCCCGGCCGAAGCGCCGAGACCCATACTCCTACGCGCTCTCGAGAGCACGGGGGCTATGGTCCCTGCTTTCGCAGGGACGATACCGGCTTGTTGGTTTGCCTGATCAAGCAACAAAATATCCCTCCTGGATCGCGCGCACGTAGAGCTGCGCGGCCGCAGGTGCGATGCCGACCGGCAGCCCGGGCTCGGGCTTGGTATAGGTGTGAACGCCGGCCCCGAAGCGGGTCACCGCGACGCGCGGCGCGGGGTTCATGGCGGCGAACATCGGCAGGATCACCTCGCGATAGACTTCCGGCGAGTGATCGCGGCTGTCCTTGGAAATCACGAACAGGAACGGCGGGACCGGCTTTGCGCCTGCGCCTTTGAGCTCGCGCGTAAAGCCGAGATAATGGTCGACGAGCGCCTGAGTTGCCTCCGCATCGAGCGCCAGCCGTGCCCCAGCGGCGCGCGCCGCATGCTCGAGCGCGCCCACGATGTTGTGGGTGATCATGTACTCGGCCTTGAACTGCGGCCGCTTGCGCGCGACCTCCCAGGCGTCGAGGATTTCCTCCATGAGCGAGGGCAGGCGCATCAGTGCATTTGGCCCTTCCTGGCCAAGCGCCTCAGAGCCGCGGTAGCGGGCGAGATCACGCCAAGTGCGGATGTAGAGATCGTTGAACGGGTCGGCCCAGGCGGCGCCGTCCTTGGCGAGGCGCTCGAAGCCCGCGATCTTGCCCACATGGCCGCCCCACATATGCTTACGTTCGTTGATATACCCGAAGGTGGAGTTCTCGATCGCGATCACGCCCGCGATATTGGGGACGCGCTGCGACAGCATCGACACATAGGGACCGCCGGTCGAATGGCCGTGCACGTAGATCGAAAAGTCTTGTGTGGGAAAATGCCGCCGGCAGGCCTCCTTCATCCCGCGCTCGAAGGCGAGTGGCCACGCTGCCATGCGATCATAGAAGCGCGTGCCTGGTTTGGCGCGGGCAAGGTGACGCACACCGTATTTCATGCGCTTGGACGCGTCTTCGATCAGATCGTATTGGTCGCGCGTCACATATTCGCCGCGTTGCCAGATCGGCGTCCGCACGCTGCCGTCCGGACGGATCGTATCGCCCGGCCAGTCGCGGCTCGCGTCATCGAGATAAAGCCGGCCCGGAAACGTCATGGTGACGACCTTGCAGGCGAACTTCTCGGCAAACAGTAGGGCGAACTTTTCCATCGATTTGTAGTCGCCGGCGCCGCCATGCAGCAGGAATATTCCGATCTTCTTGTCGTCGGCGCCGGTCGCGATCGACGGCGCCGGCTGCGGCTCGTAGACTTGAACGCCGATATCCCATTCGAGCCCGAGCGCTTCGAGGCGGAAAATATCCTCGCGCTGCTGCACGACACCCGGCGGCATTGCCAGCACCGCATCGGACGTCGCCAGCACCTCTTCGCGCGAGAGCGCTGCGGGTGGAGAAAAGCCTGGAATGGTTTGTGACGACTGCATCGACATTGTGCGCCTATCGAAGAGTCGAAGCGGTGCCGCACGCTCCACCTTGCCCCGCTTGCGGGGAGAGGTCGGATCGCGCAGCGATCCGGGTGAGGGGGCCTCTCCGCAAATTCGTATGCGCCCGACCTCGTGGAGGCGCCCCCTCACCCCGACCCTCTCCCCGCAAGCGGGGAGAGGGGGTCGCCCTGGCGTGACGCGAGGCTGGATCAAACAACGAAATACCCCTCCTGGATCGCCCGCACATAGAATTCGGCAACCGGCGGCGCGATACCGAGGGGCAGGTCAGGCTCAGCCTTGTGATAGGTGTGGACGCCGGCGCCCCACCGGGTCAGGCCAACCTTCGGAGCGGGATCGAGCTTGGCGAACATCGGCAGCACGACCTCCTGATAAACTTCGGGCGAGTGGTCGCGACTGTCCTTGGAGATGCAGAACAGGACGGGCGGCACAGGCTTGGCGGTCGGCCCGCTCTGCGGGTACGGGAAGCCGAGATAGTGCTGCACCAGCGCGGCGGTATCTTCCGCCGACAGCTTCAGACGTGCGGCGACCGCACGCGCCGCCGCCTCGAGCGAAGCCGCGATATTGTGGGTGATGATATACTCGGCTTTGAACTGCGGCCGCGCCTTGGTCTTGTCCCACCAATCAAACACTTCTTCCATCAGCCACGGCAGCCGCATCAGCGCCTGTGGGCCTTCCTGGCCGAGCGCCTCAGGCCCGGCATAGCGGGCGCGGTCGCGCCAAGTCCGGATGTAGAGCTCATTGAATGGATCGGAGCGTGGCGCGCGCTTCTTGGTGACACGCTCGAAACCCGCGACCTTGCCGAGTGCGCCGGACCAGTCGTGCTGCGCCTCCTGGATGAAGCCGAACGGCGAGTTCTCGACCGCGATCACGCCGGCGATGTTGGGCACGCGCTGGCTGATCATGAACACCATCGGGCCGCCGGTCGAATGGCCGGTGACGTAGATCGAATAATCGGATTGGGGAAAGTGCCGCCGCAGCGCGTCCTTCATGCCCTCCTCGAAGGCGACCGGCCAGGCCGCCATACGGTCGTAGAAGCGCGTGCCCGGTTTGGCGCGCGCGACTGTGCGTGTGCCGTAGCGCAGCCGCATGGAGGTATCCCGCACCACCTCGTATTGGTCAGGCCCGATGTGCTCGCCGGCTAGCCAGATCGGGGTGCGCACGCTTCCGTCGGCATGGATGGTGTCGCCCGGCCAGTCGCGGCTCGGATCGTCGAGATAGAGGCGGCCCGGAAAGGTCATGGCCACGGCCTTGCAGCCGAGCTTGCCGGCGAACAGCTTGGCTATCGGCTCCATGGATTTGTAGTCGCCGGAGCCGCCGTGCAGCAGGAAGATGCCGATGCGCTTGCCGTCGGCGCCACGAGCGATGTGGCCCAAGTCCGCCGGCTCGTACACCATCACCCCCATGTCCCAGTCGAGCCCGAGCGCGGATATGCGGAAGACATCTTCGGTCTGGCGCAGCGGCAGGTCGGGCTTGTTGAGGACGGCAGTGGAGCGGGCGACGACATCTTCCCGCGCAATGAGCTCTGGCGGCTGCCAGGCGCTCGGTTTGTGGGTGACTTTCATCGGCGTCTCCTAGCCTACGACCAAGCCCATACCGCTCGTCCCCGCGAAAGCGGGGATCCGCTTCTTCCTTGTAAAATGCGTATTGGACGTGCGCGCATTATTGCGAAGGCTACTGGATTCCCGCTTTCGCGGGAATGAGCGGAACCGGACATCATTCCTCAGGAAGCACAAGGCAGTCCTCCGGCTTGGCTTGCAGTCGCACGCCTCGCCCCGTCGTCAGGTCGGCATCGTGATCGATCAAGCACGCTATTGTGATGTCGCCACATTTGATCTCCGCTTCGATCGCGGCGCCCGCGAAGGCCGCGAAGGTCAGTTGCCCCTCGATGGTGTTGACCGCATTAGAAGCGCTTGCGGTGCCTGGCGACAAATCCTCGGGGCGGATGCTCACCATCGCCTTGGCGCCTGGCCGCAGGAGGCTGCTCGGATCGACCCCGATGATCTGACCGAGTGGCGTTGTCACGGCGAGGCGGCCGGTCGGTGCGTCCACTGATGCGACTTTTCCGGGAATGAGATTGGTGGCGCCGAGAAACTGCGCCGTGAACACGTGCCGCGGCCGGCGATAGATATCGACCGGGCGCCCGCATTCGACGATGTGCCCGTCCCGCATCACGATGATCTGATCAGAAATCGCCAGCGCTTCGGCCTGATCGTGGGTCACGTAAATGGCGGTCAGCCCGGAATCGCGCTGAATGCGCCTAAGCTCATTGCGCATCTCGACCCTGAGCTTGGCGTCGAGGTTGCTCAGCGGCTCGTCAAACAACAAAGCCTGTGGACTGCCCACCATGGCACGCGCGATGGCGACGCGCTGCTGCTGGCCACCGGAAAGACGCGGGGCCGGGCGCTGCGCGAGGTCGGCGAGCTTGACCAGCGCCAGCGCTTCCATGGCGCGCTTGTTCCGCTCGGCCCTGCGCATGCCGCGCCCCTCGAGCGCATAGGCGACATTATCCAGCACATTCATGTGCGGCCAGATGGCATACGACTGGAACACCATGCCGAGATCGCGGCGCTGCGGCGGCACGAAGACATCAGCCGCCGTGTCGACCATTGTGCGCGCGCCGATGATGATGCGGCCGCGTTCGGGCCGCTCAAGGCCCGCGAGACAGCGCAGCGTCGTGGTCTTACCGCATCCTGAGGGCCCGAGCAGTGTCGCCATCTCGCCCGCCTTGATCTCAAAGCTGATGCCCGCAACGGCGGCGACCGCCTGGCCGGCGGCCGCGAAGCTTTTGCGCAAGTCTTCGACTGCGATCACGCTGGCTGCTCCTCCACGCCGAAGCGGGCGCTGATCGAACGGGCGAGGGTCGTGAGCGCGATCAGCACGATAAACATCACCACCGCGAAGGCGCCGAGCAACAGGAACGATCCTTCCTCCCACAGATCGAAGATGACGACCGCAGCGGTGCGGTTCTGCGAACGCGCCAGCATCAGCGCGATGGTGAGCTCGCGATAGGCGTGCACCATCACCCAGAACCAGGCCGCAAGCAGTCCCGGCTTGAGCAGCGGCAGCATCACCTTGAAGAAATTGCGGCCCCACGAGACACCGGCGACTTGTGCGGCCTCGTCGAGCTCGCTGTGGATTTGCAGCATCGAGGCGGAGACGAAACGCAATGCGGCCGGCATATATTTGGTGAGATAGGCGAGACCAATGATGAGGAGCGTACCGATGATCGGCACGGGGACGATGAGGTAGAACCAGAAGAAGGTCGCACCCAGAACGACGCTCGGTATGGCGATCGGGGCGAAGCCCAGGAGGTCGAGGAGGCGGCGGGCCGGCAGCCGCGTCTTTTGCACGAAATAGCTGATGAGCGCGACCACGAGCACCACAGCCGTAGCAGTCGAGGGCCCGAGGATCGTGCTGTTGAGCATCGGGGTGATGGTCTTGGTCGTGTGGAATAGCGTCCAGTAGTTGGCGAGCGTCATGCTGGAAAAGGCCGCGCCGCTCGGCGCCTGATAGAACGGCAGCAGCGAAGCATAGAGCATCATCAGGAACGGCACGCCGGTGATCAGGAACACCAGAACAAGGGCGAGCGCACAGGTCAGGTAACGCCAGCGCCCGAGATCGATGCGGCGCGGGCGAAAATCCTTGCCGGTGATGGTTTGGTAGCGCTCGCCATGGCGTACAAGGCGGAAATAAACGAGCAGCAGGATTATTGCGACGCCTGAGAGCGCCATCGCGTAGGGTGCTGGCGAGCCCCCAATCGACCGGCGTCCGGGCGGTGTCGTAGAAGATCTCGGTGGTGAACACGCGGATGCCGGCGCGGGTGCCCATCAGGAGCGGCACCTCGAAGCTTTCGATCGTGGTCAGGAATACGAGCAGCAGCGCTGCGCCCAAGGCCGGCAGCGCGAGCGGCAGCGAGATGCGGGCGAGCGTGCGCCAATGGCCGGCGCCGGTCATGGCCGAAGCCTCTTCGAGCCGCGGGTCCATGCCGCGGAAAGCAGCGCCAAGCAGGAGATAGACGAGTGGCACGAGCTCGAGGGTCTGGACGAAGACCATCCCGGAGAATGTGTAGACATTGACCGGATTGCGCAGGCCGAAGAGCTTGAGCGACGTTTGGTTGATGAGCCCGATATTGGGGCTCGCGACCAGGATCCACGAAATGGCGACCAGAATGCCCGGAATGACGATGCGTCCGATCAGCAGGAAACCCATGAAGCCTGCGAGCGGCGTATTGGCGCGCGTGAGCGCCCAGGCCATGAAGGCACCGATCACGGACGCGAGCAGCGTGGCCGCGAAGGCAAAGCCCAAGCTGTCCGCGCCGATGCGCCAGAAGGTGGCGCTCCCGAAGGCGCGCACATAATTGGCGAGCGTGAACGAGAGGGAGAGGAAGTCCGCCTCGCCGGGGCGCGCCTGTTTGAGGCTCGTCCAGATAATCATCGCGAACGGAATGATCACCTGATAGGCCAGCACCGCAATCAGGAGCGCCAGCGCCGCCTCCTTGAGGCCGAAGCGCACGGCCTTCACTTCGGTTTCTCCACGTAGCGAAACCAGGCGGCGAGCAGGCGGTCCATCACCTCCTTGGGCGGGTCCACGTTGTCGATGAGCTTCACCTCGTCGGGCAGATAGGGGTGCGGCAGCGTCACCGGTCCGCGCAGTTGCGCGGCGAGGTAGGCCTGGCTTTCCTCCGACAGGGTCCAGTCGGCGAAGAGTGCCGCCGCGTACGGATTGGGAGCATTGCGGTTGATGGCGGCGACGTCGTTGGTGGCGATGATCGGCGCCGAATAGGCGATGGCGAAGGGCGTGGCCGGGATCTTTCGCTTCATCGCGACGCCCTGATAGAGGTAATTGTCGCCCTGCACCATGTGATCGCCCGCAAGCATCAGCTCCATGCGCTGGGTATGGCCGCGCTGGATTATCGGGGCATTTGCGCCGATGCATTCGAGCAGGCGCACGGTCGCGGCCTCGCCCAGCATGGCATTGAGGCCGGAGAGGAAACGATTCTCGGCCGGATCGAATGAGACGCCGCCGCGGAAAAACGGATTGCAGAGATCGTTCCAGCTCCGTGGCGCCTGGCGCGGCGGCACCAGGCTCGTGTTGTAAGAAATGCCGTGCTCGCTCCAGAACCACGGAATCCAGCGGCTCTCGGGATCGATGAAGGCGCGGTAGCGCGGCAGGATCGCGTCGACCGCCGGCGTCGGATAGCGCGCCACCTGATTGCGGCGGATGAGCTCGTCGAGATCCATGACCGCGGTGACGATTGCGTCGGTCAGGTGGCGCCCCGCGCTTTCCTCGGCGAGCAACCGTTCGGCCGCATCCTGCGAGCCGACCTCGCCGGCGACATCGAGCGTGAGGAACGGATAGCGCTTGTGAAACAGCTCGACATGGCCGGCCCCGAGCGATCCGCGCAGCGTGTGGACGAGGACCAGCTTGCCCTCGGCGCGGGCGCCCGCTTCGATGCGTCGGCTGCGCTCGGCCTTCGGCAGCGCCGCGAGCTCGGCATAGATTTTTTCCGGTCCCGACAGCGATGCCGGCTGCGCGGCGGTGCCGGCAGGGATGGCAAGCGTCGCTGCGGCCGCGATTCCGCAGACAACCGGCCAACGCAATGTCTGCCTCGCAACGATCCACATCACTGTCAATGGCGCTTGGCCACGTAGGTGTTCCAGGCGTCCATCAAGTGGTCCATGACGTCTGCGGGCGCATCCACATAGGTTACGATCTTCATATCGTCGGGGATGAACGGATGCTTGAGGGTGAGCGGTCCGCGCAGCAGATGCGCCACATAGGCCTGACTCTCTTGGCTGAGTGTCCAGTCGGTCCATAGCGCAGCCGCATAGGGGTGCGGCGCGTTGCGATTGATCGCGGCTACGCCGGCGAACCCGAAGGCGGGCGCTGAAGTCACCATCGCAAAGGGGGCTGACGGATTTTTCCGTTTGATCAGCACACCCTGGTAGAGATAGTTGTCGCCCTGCATCATGTGATCGCCGGCAAGCATCAGCTCCATGCGCTGGGCGTGTCCGCGCTGGATGATCGGGTCATTCGCCCCGATGCATTTGATGAGGCGCACTGCACCCTCTTCCCCGAGCATTGCGTAGAGGCCCGCGAGATAGCGGTCTTCAGCCGGATCGTAAGAGGCGTTTCCCTTGAAGAACGGGTTGCACAGGTCGTGCCAGCCTTTCGGTGCCTTGTCCGTCGGAACCAGGCTCGAATTGTAGGACAGCCCGTGCTCGCTCCAGTACCAGGGCGTCCAGCGGCCCTCGCTGTCGAGGAAACCCTGATAGCGCGGCAGGATCGCAGCGGTGGCCGGGCTCGAGAAGCGCGCCAGCATGTTCTTGGCGCGCAAGGCTGTGAGGTCCGGCAGCGCCACGTTGATCACGTCGGTCAAATGCCGCGCGGCGGTCTCCTCGGAATAGAGGCGCTCGCTTGCATCCTGCGAGCCGATGTCGCTCTCGAGCTCAACCTTGAGAAACGGATAGCGCTTGCGGAACAGCTCGACATGATCGGCGCTCAGATTGCCGCGCATGGTGTGGATCATGACGAGCCGCCCTTCGGCGCGGGCACCATCTTCGATGCGCTTGGCGCGTTCTGCGGGCGGGAGCGCGGCGAGCTCGGGGTAGATCTTATCGGTCGAGGCGGTTTGCGCGGATGCAGGAGGCGGCATGTGCAGCAGCGCAACGAGCAGCGATGCTACCGCGAAGACGATGGGTCGGACCCTGACAAAACCCATCCGCAATTCTCCAAGCCTTAATACCCGCACGATCATCATTGCAGCGCCGGGCATATTTGCCCACTTGGGCCCAATGCGAAATGCCGGAACCCATTCCTAGCGATGTGGGGTGCGCAACCGCGCGCCTCTCGACCCACCGCCTGCGCAAAATCGCGCTGCGCGGTTGCGCACGCTGTCCAGGCCTCGTAGAGCGATTTTGCACACCCTACGATTTGTGACGCAGTATTCCTAATCCAGCGGACGGTAGGGCTCCGCCGGCAGGTTCGAGGCCAGGAGATAGTCGGCGACCTCGCGGCGGAGCGGTATCCAGACCTCGTCCTGGTATTGCTTCACGTAGCGAACCATCTGCTCGAACGCCGAGGCGATGTTCGGGCGGCCGCCGAGCTCGGCATGCACGATCACGTCCATGGCGCCAGGACGGCCGCGCAACGCCTCCTGATAGATGAAATCGAACGAGGTCTTGAAGCCCTCGAAATAGGTCGTGGCATTGCCGAGCCCGCCCGACCAGGCGCGCCAGTCATTGGCGTAATTGAGCTTGGGGATGATGGCGATGCGCTTGCCGTTGGCCTCCGCCACATAAGGCACATCGTCGTCGAACGCATCGCCGAACCAGCGGTAGCCTTCGTCAGCCAGGATGGGAAGCGTCTCCGCCGTGTGCAGATTGCCGGGGCCGGCCCAGCCGACCGGCCGCGTCCCGGTGCAGGCTTCGATCACCCGCACGCACTCGCGCACCTCCTCGCGTTGCCGCTGCGGCTCCAGATCGGTCATGTGGTAGTCGTTGGTCATGCCGTGGCTCGCGATCTCGTGGCCGGCCTGATGCAGGACCTTTATGGTCTCCGGCCACTTTTCGACCGCAAGGCCATTCGCCCCAATCGTGGCGCGGACATCGTTGCGATCGAAGATGTCCATCAGCCGCCAAATGCCTACGGCACCGCCGTAATTGGCGTGCGAGAGCGAAGCCACATTGACCTTGATCTTGGTGCTTTTCTTGAAGCGCCCGCTTTCGCGAAACGCCTCATACGCGACCCGAAAGGTGCAGCAGACGAACTTGCCGTCCGGCCAAGTCAGTCTCGGTTGTGGCCATTGCATGCCGCGATGCATTCGACTGGTCTCCCATGCAGGGTGAACAGTGGACTTGAGGCCGCTCATTTGCAACGGGCAGAAGCTGTGGCATCCTGTTCGTAACGAAGGAAAAAATCCTCAGGGAGGGACTCCATGAGCGGTCGCGTGCGAATCCTCATCTGTGCTCTTGCGGCCGCGCTGCCCGGGCTTGCCGACGCGCAGACGCCCGACCTGCGCCAGCCCGCCGGCGCCGAATGGCCGGTGATCGGCGGCGACTGGAGCAATTCGCGCTATTCGACGCTGACGCAGATCAACCGCGACAATGTGAAGAACCTCAAGGGCGCCTGGGTGAGCCATCTCGGCTCGGGATTGGGACCGAAATATTCCCTCGAAGGCACGCCGGTAGTGCAGGGCGGTGTGCTCTACATCGCGAGCGGCAACGACGATGTCTATGCGTTCGACGCCAAGATCGGCGCGTTGATCTGGCAGCATCGCTCCGGGCTCGACCAGAACATCTCCACAGTCTGCTGCGGCTGGGACAATCGCGGCGTCGCCGTCGCCGACGGCAAGGTCTTCTTAGGGATGCTCGACGGCAGCTTCGAGGCGCTCGATGCCAAGACCGGAGAGCTCGTCTGGCAGACGCAGGTCGGCCGCTGGCAGGACGGCTACACGATCACCTCCGCGCCGCTCTACTACAACGGCGTCATCTATACCGGCATCTCGGGCGGGGATCGCGAAGCGCGCGGCAAGCTCACCGCGCTCGACGCCAAAACCGGCAAGGAGCTCTGGCATTGGTGGACGGTGCCGGGCCCCGGCGAGCTCGGCAGCGACAGCTGGCCGTCGCCGAACGATCCGGACCCCGCGCGGAGAACCGCCTATTTGCATGGCGGCGCCAATATCTGGAACACGCCGGCGATCGATCCCGAGCTCGGGCTTTTGTATTTCGCGACCGGCAATCCGGGGCCAACCGCCGGCGGCATCGGCCGCAACCGTCCGGGCGATAATCTGTTCAGCTCATCGATCGTGGCGCTGCACCTCGACGGCACCTATGCGTGGCACTTCCAGGAAGTGCATCATGATCTGTGGGATTTCGATGCGACGAGCCCGGTGGTGCTGTTCGATCAAAGCTATGGCGGGCTGATGCGCAAAGGCATCGCGCAGGCAGGCAAGACCGGCTGGATCTACATTCTCGATCGGACCAACGGCAAGCCGCTCATCGGCATTGACGAGAAGCCGGTCGAGACCGACGCGCGCGTGTTCTCGTCGCCCACGCAGCCCTATCCGGTCGGTGATGCGGTGATGCCGCAATGTCCGCAGCCGCTTTCCGGCTGGGTCACCAAGTGCATCTTCGGCGTCATCTATGACATGCCGCTGCTGATGTCGCCCGGCGGCAACGGCGGCGTGAACTGGTCGCCCATGGCCTATAGCCCGCGCACCGGCTTCTTCTACGCGACCGCCGCGGACCGGCCGCAGAGCCGCATCGCCCAAGGCACCGGCAAGAGCGTGGGTCCGGCGATCGGCGCCAGATATGGCGGCACGCTGACGGCGGTCGATGCGCGCACCAACAAAATCGCCTGGCAGAAGCGCATGCCATATTCGATCGGGCAGGGCAGCGGATCACTGGTCACCGCGAGCGATCTTCTGTTCCATGGCGAGCCGGACGGAAATTTCCAAGCCTACGACGCGCGCACCGGCGAGCTGTTGTGGCAATGGCAGACCGGTGCCGGCGCCGACGCGCCGGCCGTCACCTACGAGATCGACGGCACCCAATACGTGGCGATTGCGGCAGGCGGCGTCTCGATCCAGACCACGTCGGCGAATGGCGACATGATCTGGGCGTTTTCGCTTTCCGGTTCGCCCGGCGACCGGTTGCGCCCGTTTGCGGCGCCCAAGCCACCCGACACCGTCGTCGGCTTTGTCGGACCGGTCGTGAAGTCCGACAGCATTCAGGTCGAGGACTATCGTTTCAATCCGGCCCGCATTACGATTTCGACCGGCACCAAGGTGACGTTCAGCAATTCGGGCAGCGAGCCGCACAATGCCGCTTCATCCGATGGCGGCGGGTGGGATACCGGGCTTCTGGCCCATGGAGAATCCGCGACCGTGACCTTCAATCAGCCGGGAACCTATTCGTTCTCCTGCACGCCGCATCCCTCGATGATCGGGCAGGTCATTGTTACCGGACCAGCGCTTGCGTCCGTGCCCGCGACCGTGGTGGATGTGGCGGCGCGATCGGGCCTGACAAAAACATCAACCATGCCGGCCGACCATGGCGCGCATTGACGGGAGGCCCCAAAGTCGCCGGTTCGTCCTTGCGACTGCCTTTGTTTTGGCGGGCGCCGCGATTGCCCGCCCTGCAATCGCCGCGGATCGCATCCGCCTGGTGGCGCAGCGCACCGGCTCACTTGCTTGGGAGCTCGATGTCATCAGGGCGTATGGGCTCGACAAGAAGGCGAATCTCGACATCGAGACGCTGGAGCTTGCCAGCACCGAGGCCGGCAAGGTCGCGCTGAGAGGCGGCTCCGCCGATGTCATCGTCTCCGATTGGACCTGGGTCGCGCGCGAACGCGCGCTTGGCGACGGCCTGGTCTATTATCCGTATCTCAGCACACTCGGGGCCGTGATGGCGCCGGCAAATTCGCCGATCAAGGATGTCGCCGATCTCAAAGGCAAGAAACTCGGCGTCGCCGGCGGGCCGATCGACAAGAGCTGGCTGTTGCTGCAGGCCTTGGGGTTGCGCGCCGGCATCGACCTCAAGAAAGAAGCAACGATCGTCTATGGGGCGCCGCCGCTCTTGTCGGAGAAGGCCTTGCAGGGCGAGACCGACGCGACGCTGACATTCTGGAATTTCTGCGCCGACCTCGAGGGCAAGGGGCAGAAGCGCGCGATCCGTATGGATGAGGTGCTGCGTTCACTCGGGGCCAGCGGGCCGGTGGCGATGCTCGGCTATGTGTTCGATGGCGGCTGGGCGGCGCGCAATCGCGCCACGCTCGATCGCTTCCTGGCCGCCTCACGCGAAGCCAAGGAGATCCTGGCGGGCTCGGATGCCGAATGGCAACGGCTCGGCTCCCGCATCGGCGTGAACGATGCCGCAACGCTTGCGCTCTATCGCCAGCGCTACAGCGAAGGCATTCCCCGCCGCCATATCGACGATGAGGAAGCCGATGCGCGTGCGCTTTACCGGATCCTGGCCGACATCGGCGGGCCAGAGCTGGTAGGTCCCGGGCGCGAGCTCGACGCTGGGAGCTTCTACCGGCCGGCTGCGGGGGAATAGGTGGCGCTTCGCCTGATCTCTCTCGCGGCGCTGGTCTTGGCCTGGTTCATTGCCTCGCAGGCCGCCGGCGTGCGGCTGTTGCCGGCGCCGCAATCCGTTGCGCTCGCGCTCATCGACGAGGCGCGCTCGGGTGCACTCGCCTTCAATCTCGGCGTGACCCTGGCGCGGGTCGCGGCTTCGTTTTTGATCGCCATGACGTTCGGCGCTGCCTTCGGGCTGCTGATGGGGCGCCACCGCAGCCTGGACCGGTTGGGTGATCCCTGGCTCGTGGTGCTGCTCAACCTGCCCGCATTGGTCATCATCGTGCTCGCCTATATCTGGGCCGGCCTGACCGAGACGGCGGCGATCGCGGCTGTCGCCTTGAACAAGCTGCCGATCGCGATCGTCACGGTGCGGGAGGGCGCGCGCTCGCTCGATGCGGGGCTCGACGAGATGGCGCACGTGTTCCGAATGGGACCCTGGGTGCGCCTGCGACATGTGGTCCTGCCGCAGCTTGCGCCCTACCTTGCGGCCGCGACCCGCTCCGGGCTATCGCTGGTGTGGAAGATCGTCCTCATCGTCGAGCTGCTCGGCCGTCCCAACGGGGTCGGATTCGAGATCGGGATCGCATTCCAGCTGTTCGACGTCACCCGCCTGCTCGCCTATGCGCTCGCCTTCGTCGCTGTCATGCTGGTGATCGAAACCGTCCTGGTGCAGCCGCTTGAACGACATGTCTCCCGCTGGCGCCCCAAAGCATCTTGAAGCAAGACGGCTTGAAGTCGCCATCAAGCAGAAGCGCTATCGCGCCGCTTCCGGCGATAATCTGCATGTGCTGGGCGAGCTCGCCTTCTCGCTTCGTAATGGCGAGGTGGCGGCGCTGGTCGGCCCGTCGGGCTGCGGCAAGACCACACTTTTACGTATCATTGCCGGGCTCGATCGCGACTATGAGGGTAGCGTAGGTCTGCCCGTGCCCTGCCGGCTCGGCATGGTGTTCCAGGAGCCAAGGCTTCTGCCCTGGCGTAGCGTCGAGGAGAACGTGCGGCTCGCCGCGCCGGAAGCGAGCGAGGCAATGCTCGATACATTGTTTGCAACGCTCGACCTCGCAGCGCACCGCGGCCGCTATCCGGGCGAGCTGTCGCTTGGCCTTGCACGCCGGGTCTCGCTTGCGCGGGCCTTTGCGGTCTCGCCCGATCTTCTGGTGCTCGACGAGCCGTTCGTCTCGCTCGACGCGGCGCTGGCCGAGCGCCTGCGTGCCGAGCTCATCGAGCTGGTCAGCCGCCGTCCGATCACGACCCTGTTGGTGACGCATGATGTGGAGGAGGCAATCGCCCTTGCCGACCGGCTCTTGGTGATGTCGACCAGCCCCGCCCGCATCGTGGCCACCATCCCGGTCGCGCATCCGCGAAGCAAGCAAACCGCGGAAGAGATCGCGGCCATCAAGGCGAAGATTGCGGTGTAGGGGAGTGCCCGCCGCCTCCTCGGTCGCCCCGGGCTTGACCCGGGGCCCATACCGCGACGCGCATTCGAGAGGATGACGCTGTATGGGCCCCCGCTTTCGCGGGGGCGACCGGAGGAGAGATCAAGCCGGCTGCGCCACAGCGCGGCGCAGCATGCCGCGTTGCGGATCGTAGCCCAGCACCGCGAGCAGGAAGAACACGATCGTCGAGCCGGCGACCACGGAGCTCGAGAGCGGATCGAACATGCCGTAGAGCGCAAAGCGGATCATCTCGACCGCATGGGTGAACGGGTTCAATTGCGCGACCCAGTAGAGATATTCGGAGCCGCCTTCGCGCAGCTTCCACAAGGGATAGAGCGCGGAGGAGAAAAAGAACATCGGGAACATCACGAAGTTCATGGCGCCGGCGAAATTCTCCACCTGCTTGATGTGCACGGAGATGAACAGCCAGAGCGCGCCCAGCATGAGCCCGGAGAGGACAAGCGCCGGCAGCACGGCGAGCCAGTTGATCCAGTCGAAGGTCACGTCGAAAAGGACGCAGACCGCGAGGAACACGTAGCAGGTGATGACCGAGAGCACCGTTCCGGCCCCAAGCTTGCAGGCGAGCAGCACCCAGCGCGGCAGCGGGGCGGTGAGAAGCAGGCGCATCACCCCCATCTCGCGGTCATACACCATCGACAGCGACGACTGCATGCCGTGGAACAATAAAATGATCCCGAGCAGGCCCGGCACGATATAGACCTGATAGGTGATGTAGGTCTTGTAAGGCGGGATGATCGAGACGCCGAACACATCCTGGAAGCCGGCCGCGAACACCGCAAGCCACATCAGCGGCCGCACCAATGCCGACAACAGTCGCCCGCGCTGCTGCACGAATTTGATGATCTCTCGGGCGGTGACGGCGCGCAGCGCGCGGCCGACATGGGCAAATTGCATGGCGCGCTACCGGTTGATTTGGTTTGGCTCGGAGCGAGCCTCATGCACGGCGTGCTCCCTCCCGCCTTGTGGGTTGGGGAGGGGGGCTTCCTTCAACAAACACGGAGTTTCGGGTACCCCCACCCCCGACCCCTCCCCACAAGGGGGAGGGGAGGAGCGCGTGGAGAGTCCTCGCGTCAAATCCATGGCGGTCCTTATTCTACTTGTTCAGATGGCACGTGGCGTCGGGCTCGTCGTCGCCGAGCGTGTCGAGCTCATTGGTACGATGCAGGAAGCCTTCGATGGGAGCGCTTGCCACCACCTCGTAAGGCGCCGCCAGCAGCACCGCCTGCCGCACCTGATGATCCCATGGGCGGATCCCGACCGCGAGCCCCTTGTCGCCATCGAAGGTGGCATCGCCCATGATGAACTTCTTTTGCTGGGCGAAATCGATCGAGCGGGTGCGCAGCGCCGACTGCACGATCATCTTGACTGCGACCCAGGCGGCCCAGTCGGCGCCTTCCATCCGGTGGCCGGGCGCGCGCCGTTCAAAGCGGTTATTCACCTGCGGGGCGCCGTTGTGGTCCCAGGTCCAGTGCCAGGCGACCGGCTCAAGATCGATTGAGCCCACGACCGGGCGCGGCCGCACCGTGTGATACGGCACGCTGCGCACGAAATCGAAGGCGGCGTCGGCGACGAACACGACGTCGTAATCCCGGCTGATCGCCGAGAGCAAAGCCGGATCGTTCTGCTCGCGTTCGCGCGGATCGGTGCCGGGCTTGAAGTTCTGGTGCTGCACAATGCGGGCACCGAATTTCTTGGCTGAAGCCTCGAACGCCTTGGTGTCCGCCGCATCCTCAGGTGCGGGTCCCTGCAGCACCAGGTAATCGCGCCACTTGCGCGAGACCAGATATTGCACCAGGCCATCCATCAGCATGGCACGGCTTGGCATCACGTGCACGAATTCGGGCGCACAGAGATTGCGGCGCAACTCGTCGTCGGTGGCGCTGACATTAAACAGGAGCGCATCGCGCCCGTGCACCGCGGCGGCGAGCCCTTTATAGGCCTCGGCTGGCAGGTCGATCAGGAAGAAATGAATATTGCGGCTTTCCATCGCCTGCTGCACGGCGCTCGCCGCCTCGTCTGCGGATTTGACGGTGATGCGATCGAGCGCAAAGTCGGTCTTGAGCACGCGGGACAGCGCCTGCGCCTCATCGAGACCGATCTGCGCGCCGACGAATGGATGCTGCGGCGTCTTGAGCACCAGGCGATCCGGCCCCTGGATCGGCTCGTAGCGCGGGTCGCCTTCCAGCTCGACGAAGCCGATGGTTAGCTTCTGCTGAGGTTGTTGTGCCGCGGGAGGGGCAGGGGCCGCGGGCATCTGAGCATTTTGCGCGAGCGCGATGTTGGTCGTGCATGCCACAAACAAGGCGCAGCAGATTGCGGACAGACATTGCCGCAGGCGGCTCCCCTCCCCCTTGTGGGGAGGGGTTGGGGGTGGGGGTTGCAGCGCTTTGTTTAGCGGTTTTCGCAGATAACCCCCCTCCCTAACCCTCCCCCACGCGAAGTCGGGTTTACCCGACTTCGCCATGAAAAGTGATCGAAGGCGGATAAATCCGACTTCGATTGGGGGAGGGGACGCGCCTAGTTTGTTGCGGCGTCTGAGCGTTAAGCTGATGCGCAAATGACTACTCATCGACCACAACTCCCCAAGGAATGCGGCCGACGGGAATCGAGATCAGCGCCTTGCGGCTCTTCACGTCCACCACCGTGACGTCATCGCCGAAGCCGTTGGCGACATAGAGCTTGCTCTCGTCCTTGGAGAGCGTGATGCCCCAGGAGCGCTTGCCGACCAGAATATAGGCCTCGATCTTGCGGGTCGGCACGTCCACCACCGCCACGTGGGCGGCGTGGCCAAGCGTCACGAATGCGGTCTTGCCATCCTTGGTCATGGTGAGGCCGACCGGAGTCACGTCGGTCTTGCGCATGCCCGGCGGCAGGAACTCGAGCTTGCCCGAAACGGTGAACTTGTCGCGGTCGATGATGTAGACCTCGCCGGAGAGCTCGGTCGATACCCAAAGCTCCTTGCCGTCCGGGGTGGCGGCGAAACGGCGCGGGCGCGTCCCCACCACGACGTCCTGCGTGACGTAGCCGCCGTCGGCGTCGACCTGATGCACCAGGTCGCCGACCTCGGATGTCACGTAGACCGTCTTGCCGTCCTCGCTCACGAACACTCCCTCGGGCTCGGCGCCGGTCGGCACATCGGCCACGATGATGTTCTGGTCCATGTCAATGATCGAGAGCGCCGAGCCTTCCTCGTCGGAGACGTAGATGCGGCGCTTCTTTTCGTCCATGGCAAAGGTCTCGGGGCTCGGCCCGGTATTGATGTGGCCGATGACCTCGAACTTGGCCACGTCGAGGATGTCGATCACGTCGTCATCCCCGCAGGCCACATAGAGCTTGGTGTGATCGGCGCTGAAATGCATGTCGCGCGGGCGCCGCGAGACCTTGATGTCCTTGACGATCTGATAAGTCTTCGGATCAATGACGATAATGTTGTTGGTCTTCTCGTTGCTGACGAAGATGAGGCCGGTATCCTTGGCGGATGCCGGGGTCAGCGCGAAGGCGTCGGCGAGCAGAACGAAGGCGAAGAACGCGCGGTGAATGATCACGGGTTTTCCCTAGACACTTGCAGTGGCCCCCTGTTGCTGCCAGCGTAGCCTCGATCGAAGCAATCCGGCAAGCAGGCATACAGCAGGGCAACAGTCGAATGGCGAGCCAAAAGGTCGAGGAGGCAAAAGCGCCACCGGCGCTGCTGTTGGACAAGGTGGTCAAGACTTATGGGGCGATCCGGGCGGTCGACGGAGTGGGCCTGCGCGCCGAAGCGGGCGAGTTCATCGCTCTGCTTGGGCCCAATGGCGCCGGCAAGTCCACGCTGTTCCAGCTCCTGTCTGGCCTGTTCACCGCCGATTCCGGCCGCATCGAGGTGATGGGCCACGACATGTCGCGCGATCCGGTGCCGGCGCTCGCCGCACTCGGCATCGTGTTTCAGCAGCCGACGCTTGATCTCGAGCTGTCGGTGAGCGCCAATCTCCTGTTTCACGCCGGGCTGCACGGGATGCCGCGCGCAAAGGCGCTTGCGCGCATTGCCGAGGAGCTCTCCTGGCTCGGCCTCAGCGAGCGCGCCCATGACAAGACTGCGCAGCTCTCCGGCGGCAATCGTCGCCGGGTCGAGCTCGCACGGGCATTGCTGCATCAGCCTCAGCTTCTACTGATGGATGAGCCGACCGTCGGGCTTGATCCGGCGAGCCGCAGCGATCTGCTCAAGCAGCTCCTGATGTTGCGGCGCGAGCGGCGGGTCGCGGTCCTGTGGGCCACGCATCTGTGCGATGAAGTGGGCGATGCCGACCGCGTCATCGTTTTGCACAAGGGAAAGGTGCTCGCCGACACCACGCCCGCGCGGCTGATCGAGTCGTCCGGCAAATCAACCGTCGAGGCGGCATTCCTGGCGATGACCGAGCCGAAGGCGGCCGCGCCCTGAGCGCGCTTGCAGCGGGGCCTGTTCCACAAGGACCCATAATCCCAAACGTCGTTGCCGGGCTTGCTCCGGCGATCCATCTTCTTCGAGAGAATGGACCCGCGGGTCTTCAGGGCGTCTTACGCCCGTCTTCGACAGGCTATGCCCGCGGGTGACGAAAAGGGGCGCTTTACCGCTTCTCCGGCAAGGCGGGCCCGGTCCGTGGCCGGAACTGAACGTTCTCGTTGGGGTCGCGCAGTGCGCCGTTCAAAAGGCTGAGATTAAGCGGACCGGAGGGTGGCGCATCCGTCGGCTTCGCGTCCTCCGGAAGATTCGTCGTCATTGCCCCGGGAGGATTCTGATCGTCTTCTTCAATGTCGCCTGCGGTGCCTTCCTGCGGATTGCCGGACATGATCTCGTCGCGCGCCTTCATCGACCGCTCGGCCAGCGGCTTGGTATAGGCCAGCCGATAGGAGCGTGGTGTGCCGGTCGGCACGTCGTTTTCGTCGACCTCCTCGACCCATAGATAGATGGCGCCAGCATCGTGGATTTTCGGGTCGGGCTCGACCACGCGTGTCCACAAGAGCTGGAACCGCGGGGGCAGGCGGCCGGTGCCGGGCCAACCGAGCAGGCCTTTTGTGGCGAAGAAGACTTCGATGAAGAACCCCGACACCACCACGATCGCGCCCGCCTTCAGCCACCAGCGGAACGGCGAGGTGAGGCCCACCGACAGGAGCAGCACGCCCATCACCACATAGGCGGCCGAGATCGCGATCAGGGTCGTGGTCATCGGCACCTACCTAGCGCAAGTTCTCAAAAAAGTGAAAACCGATCATTTTTCGCCACCACCGCCGCCGCGGCGCTTGCTGCGCACCAGCTCGACCAGGGATTTTTCCGTGCGGTTGATGTCGCCGACGCGGCCGTCCTGGGCGACCCTGAAGCGCACCGCCGTCTTCTCCTGTCCCTGCTTGGTGAGGGTGAGCGTGGTGTAGTCGACGATCTCGACCATGGGATTGATCTTCTCGACCTTGACCGAGACCGGCACCGGCTGGTGCTGGGTGGCGAGATAATACTGCACATTCACGGTATATTCGCCGGCCACGATGCCGCGAATGCTGACCACTTCCTCGCGCACCGGGCTGTAGATCTGCTTGCCGTTGACATTGAGGCTGTTGTTGAGGCCGCCGCGATCGTCGCGCTCGAGCGTCATGAAGCCCGACTCGCGCTCGTTGTACCAGGCGATGTTGCCGAGTGGGTCGCCGACATAGAGGTCGATGTCGTCCGGGTGGTTGTCAGGCCAGTTCATGGTGATGATGAACTCGGCCTTGGAGTCGATCTTGCCGGTCTTGGCCTCCGGATTCATCACCAGAAGCGCGAGGAAGAACAGAAAGGCGACGACCTGCAGCGCCTTGAACAGCATTACGCTGAAGGGATCGAACGGCTTCTCCCGCGGATAGTTGCCGGAACTATCCATTAATTATCCCGCTCGCTCGAGCCGCGAGACGACGAACACCTCGGTGATGTCGGTGGCGAGCGCGAACAGCTTTTGGGTCGCCTCATCCAGCATGTAATACTGCGTCTGCACGAGGATCGAGCCAATCAGGCCGGATAGGGTTGTGTACATGGCGACCGCCATGCCGTCGCTCATCAGGCCCATGGAGGTTTTCATCGAGGCGTGGTCGGCGGCATCGAGCCCGGCGATCGGCGCGAGCATCAGGATGAAGCCGACGATGGTGCCGAGCAGCCCGAGCTTCATCAGCGAGTCGCTGGCAAACGAGCCGAGCTGGTTGGGGCCGCGCAACGCATCCGCAAGCCCGCGCAGGAGCAGCGTCTGGTCGATGCGGCCGCCCTGCAGGTCGGCTTTGAGAATGAGGTTGCGAATATGCGACGTGATGAGCCCGCGCGGCAGCTTGCTTCCGTCCGGGGCGATCACGTCCTCGCCCGCGACCTTGAGATTGGCGCCCCCCTGGTTGACCAGTGCCAGCACCCGGTGCGCGCGGTCCGATTCGCGCGAGATGGCCACTGTTCGCCAGAAGCAGTGCACGCAGGTCGCGACGTAGAGCGCCAGGATGATGAACGAGATGTAGGTCTTGTCGCTCGTCAGCATCAGGCGGAACAGGCCATAGTACCAGACCAGCACGAACCCGAACACGCAGACGCCGGTGAATATCAGCCAGCGCAGCAACGGCACGTGATCGTTGGGAAAGTCTCGTTCGAGGACTTGAACGGCCATGGGGGTGCGTCTGCCTTTCGCGGGTGGTCAGGGTCCGAGATAGTGCCGGAGGTCTAAAGCCTGTCAAGCTATGGTGGCGGCCCTGATGCGGCGCCCGCTTCCGTTGGTTCCGGAAGGGCTATAGGCTACCGGGCTCGACTGGAAAAGCCCGGGGGATCATTTCATGCGTCGCCTCGCCGTCTTAGGTTTCGCCTTCACACTTGCCGCCGTGTCCACAGCTTTCGCGCAGGGAAGGCCGACACGGTTCTGGAACCTGACAGGCGGGCGGATCTCGGAATTCTATCTGGCGCCGCCCGGCACCACCAACTGGGGACCTAATCAGGCCAAGAACGACAAGGACGGCGTCGTCGATCCGGACGAGCGGGTCAACATCACAGGCGTCCAGTCCGGCACATACGACGTCAAGTTCACCGACAAGGATGGCCGCACCTGCGTGGTCAGGAACGTCAAGGTCGAAGTCGGGCAGATATTCTCGATCGATGAGAAGGATCTGACTTCGTGCAGCAAGCCATGAACCTGGTCCGCTGCCGGGTGCGGACGCAACGTGCGCAGATAAGCTATCGTGATGATCGGAAAAAACAGCAACATGGGAGGAATCGTAATGAGAACCAAGCTGACGCCGTCTCTGGCCGCCGCTCTCATGGGAGTGCTGCTCGCCGCGACCGCCCTGACGCCCGTCGATGCGGGCGACATGACATACGAGCGCGCGCTCAATGTCGCCAAGGAACCGCAAAACTGGCTCCTGCACCACGGCAACTTCCAGGGGCACCGGTTCTCGACCCTCAAGGAGATCAACACCGACACGGTGAAGGATCTCAAGGTGGCATTCACGGTTGCGCTCGGCGGCTTCGAGGGCGGCGGTGCGCGCTATAAGTTTGGCAATCTCGAAGCAACCCCGATCGTCGAGGACGGCATCATGTATGTCCCGGACGGATGGGGCTCGGTCTATGCGATCGACGTGACCAACCCGAAGAAGGGCACGTTCCGCTGGAAGTTCGATCCCGGAACCGACAAGGCCTGGGCGGGCGACGTCGCTTGTTGCGGAGTGGATAATCGCGGCGTCGCGCTGTGGAAGGACAAGATCATCTCGGTCTCGCTCGACGGCCGGCTGTTCGCGATCAACAAGGCGACGGGCGAGAAGGTGTGGGAGCGCAGAGTTGCCGATCCGGCGCTGGGTGAGACCTTGACCATGGCGCCGCTGGTGGTGCGCGATGTCGCGATTGTCGGTGCAGCCGGCGGCGAGTTCGGCATCCGCGGCTATATCGACGGCACCGACCTCAATACCGGCAAGCAGCTGTGGCGCACGTTCACGATCCCGGGCAAGGACGAGCCCGGCAATGAAACCTGGAAGGACGGCGAGAACCGCTGGGAGCATGGTGGCGGCTCGGTATGGGAGACCGGCACATACGATCCAGAAACCGACACCGTCTATCAGGGCGTCGGCAATGCCGGGCCCGACTATGATCCGCAGTACCGTCCTGGCGATAATAAATGGGCGGCGAGCGTGCTGGCGCTCAATCCGACCACCGGGCAGATCAAGTGGGGCTTCCAGTACACTCCCAACGACCCGTACGATTTCGACGAAATTTCCGAGCACCCGATCATCGACGCCAAGGTCAACGGCGAGACCCGCAAGCTCGTCGTGCACGCGGCGCGCAACGGCTTCTACTACGCGCTCGACCGCGTCAACGGCGCGTTCGTGGCCGGCAAGCAATATGTCGACGAGCTGACCTGGACGCCGGGCCTCGACCCCAAGACCGGCAAGCCGCTCAACTATGATCCGGCCAAGGACGTGCAGGTCTATGCGGTCGGCAGTCACGGCATGCGCGGCGGGCCGCCCTCGAAGACTTGCCCGTCGCACAATGGCGGCAAGAACTGGGAGCCGTCGGCCTACAATCCCGAGCTCGGCCTTCTGTTCATTCCTTCGACCGAGGGCTGCGATTCGATCGTCAACGTCGAGCAGAAGAGCTTCGTCGACCAGGGCGGCACCGTGAAGCCGCGCGAGCGCTTTGCCGGCGGCAGTACCAAGAACCTGCAGCCGCGCCGCTACGGCAGCCTCAAGGCGGTGGATCCGGCGACCGGCGAGATCAAGGCATCGGTGAAGATGACCTATCCGAACTACGGCGGGGTGCTGGCGACCGCCGGCAATCTGGTTTTCATCGGCCAGGTCGACGGCACCTTCTACGCTTACGACGCGCGAACCTTGAAGGAGGTATGGAGCTTCAGCGCCGGCACGGGCATCAACGCGCCGCCCATCACCTATTCGGTCAACGGCAAGCAGTACATCGCGGTTCTCGTGGGCTCGAAGCAGACCGCCGCGGTGATGGAGGATTCGCCCGAGCTCAAGAACACTTCGACGGCGTCGATGCTGTATGTGTTTTCGCTGTGAACGTGATGCTGTGTAAACAGCACTCGGAGAAGATTGGGGTAAGGGCGGGCGGTTGGCTCGGCGCGCTCCCTCCCCCCTTGTGGGGGAGGGCTGGGGAGGGGGGCCGCCTCGCTACGGCCGAAGTAAGGAATTCACCCCCACCCCCAACCCCTCCCCACAAGGGGGAGGGGAGCAGGCCGAGCGCGTGGCGCGTCAGCCGCGCTTTGCCCATCCTTCTGGTGCTACTTGTGTCGGCCCACGCCCAACCGCGCGATCCCGGAGAAATCCACGGCCTCAAGCTCGGGCTCAATGCCGCGACCATGACGCTCGACGGTTTCGGCGAGCTCGCCTGCGGCAGCAACGGCGGGCCGCCGCGTCAGCGGCTCGACGATTGGAAGGACTTCGCCAAGTGCCGCGCCGAGCCGAGCGGCCTGCACGAAGTCTACGCCCGCTTCGACGATGAGGCCGAATATATCGGCCGCGCCATCGATGACCCGCTCTATGCGGGCGAGCACACCGGCACGCGCGTTGCCGGGCATCCCGTTATCTTATCGGTGCTGTTCGATGATGCAGGCGTGCTGCGCGGCCTGCGCTTTGTCACCGACCCGCGCGGCTCGCCGATCGAGCGCCGCATGGCGCATCTCCTGCGCCTTGCGATCATGAACCACTACGATCCGGAGGGATGGAACTGCACGGATCTTCCCGCGGACCCAGGAGAAACACCGGTCGGCGGCATCTTCATCAAGCAGCATTGCGAGAAGACAACGCCCGAGCGGCACATGACCATCGACACGCGTTTCCTGCGCAAGCCGGGTCAGCGCGACATCGATCCGGCGACCGGCGACTACACGTCCGGCGAATTCGAGAGCTCGACCCGCTTCGAGCTGACGGACCCGAATTATCGGAAGCCTTGAATGAAGGCTAAACGTCGAGCCGCGTTGTATTTGATCCCTGCCGTGGCTCTGGCTGAGATTTGGTTGTTTTTGCCTCGAGGATTCGACCCGAATTGCCGAAGGCCCTGGCCGTCTGCTCGTGTCTGGGTCAGGAGACCGGCCTGAACCCAGCGACCGCAACCGTGCTCGGCGCCACTCACTCCGCCTTCACGTTCGCGGCCTTGATGATCGGCGTCCAGCGCGCGATCTCGCGCTTGAGCAAAGCGCGCAGCGCCTCCGGCCCCCGAGCGGCTTTGTCCGGAACCTCGTTGCCGATCTCGCTCATCCGTTTGCGCACGTCTGCGTCGTCGAGCGCGGCGTCGAGTGCCGCGCTCAGGCGGTCGAGAATCGGCTTGGGCGTGTTTTTCGGGGCGAACAACGCAAACCAGGTCGAGGCCTGGTATTCGCCCAATCCGGCTTCGCCCGTCGTGGGCAAATTCGGCAGCAGGGAGCTGCGCTGGGGCGCTGCGATCGCATAGGCCTTGATGGTTCCGGCATTGAGCTGCGGAGCGGAGGTCAGCACGTCGCCGCACATGTAATCGGCCTGGCCGGCCACCAGCGCATTCATCGCCGGGGCGCCGCCGTTGAACGGCACCAGGGTGGGCTTGGCATCCAGGACCTTGTCGAGCATCAGACAGGTGGTGAAGAAGCTCGAGCCGACGCCCGCATGTGCGACGTTGAGCTTCGCCGCATTGGCTTTCACGTAAGCCACGAATTCCTTGAGGTCCTTCGGCGGGAAATCCTTGCGCGCCACGATCACGGTCGGGGCCTCCGCGACCAGGCCGATCGGCTCGAAGTCGGTCTCGGGCTTGTAGGCAAGGCTTGGATAGAGCGCGATCGCGGCCACATGCGTGCCCATCTGGCCCATCAGGATGGTGTAGCCATCTGCCTCCGCGCGCATCGCCCGCGTCGAGCCGACCGTGCCGCCGGCACCCGGAATGTTCAGCACCACCAACTGTTGGCCGAGCGTGCGCGACATGTGATCGCCGACGATGCGCGTAGCGACATCGGTGCCGCCGCCGGGCGCGAATGGAACGATCGCCGTTATCGGCCGAGTCGGATAGGCCTGCGCCTGCGCCACGTGCGAAAGCGCCGGCAATAAGGTTGCACCCAGGGAGAACGTCAGAAATCGGCGGCGCGGAAGTGTCATGGCACCCCTCCTGCACTTGGTCCTGCACTTGATCCGGCATTTGGGCCTTCCGGCGCGCGACGGCCGTCCGGCATGATGGCGGCGTCGAACTTGGCGCCTTCGGTCTTGGTGTCGCTCAAAATGGCGTTCTCGAGATTGGCGCCTTCGAGATTGGCGCCGGTGAGGTTTGCGCCATGCAGATTGGCGCCGTAGAGATTGACACCGGCAAGCTGCGCATCATGCAGATCGGCATCCATGAGATTCGTCTCGATCATGTCGGCGAAGGTGAAATCGATGCCATGCAGGTCCATCTCGCGCAGGTTCAACCCATCGAGCGTCACGCCGCGCATATTTGCGCCTGTGAGCTTGGCGCCGGCGAGGCGTGCTTCGCGGAAATCGCAGCCGGCAAGCTCGGCGCCGGCTAGGTCGGCTTGGTTCAGGCGCGCGCGGCCGAGGCGGGCGTCATGCAGCTTGGCGCCGGCGAGATGCGCGCCGGAGAGATCGGCCTCGAACAGGAGCGCTTCAGTGAGATCGGCGCCGGTGAAGTCCGCCCCCTTGGCGTCGATCAGATTGAGGTTGGCGTGGGCGAGCTTGGCACCCTTGAGATCAGCGCGGGTCAGGGTCGCGCGGAAAAGGCTTACCTCGCTCAAGTCCGCGCCCGCGAGATTGGCGCCATCGAGCTTGCTGCGCTGCAGGTCGCGCCCCGACAGGTCGCGCCCCGAAAGGTTGCAGCCGCTGCAGTCCTTGTCGGTGCCGGCAAGAAACACTTCAGGATCGCTGCCGAGCGCGGCGGTAATGCCCGTCACGGCGATCGCGCTCACCACGATCAGGATTACGGGCAGCCTGGTCGCCATGTCTTGCCAGCTCCCTTTTTGGCCAGCAGCGGAGGGTTCCGGCATGCTATGCTAACCTCCGGAAGACACCAACGAAAAATGGGAGGCGCGTCATGATCAAGTATGGAGTTGCAGCCGCGGCACTTGCGGCCTTGCTCGCCGTAAGCGGAGCTCTCCGGCCGGCGCTCGCGGAAACCCTGTTGGAGAACAGCGCAGAAGCGCGCATGCAGATCGATTTCCACGTGCCGGATGCGGCCTTGAAGGCGATGCTGCCGGCGGGCGCCGAGCCCGCGATCGCGACGCAAGGCGCCGCCAAGGACGCCAATCTGCGCATGATCTTCATCGACCGCATCTCGGTCACCGCTCCGGATGGCGCGCCGAAAGCGACCGGCCAGATGGTCTACCTCGCCATACCGATCAAGCAGCCCAACAATACGATCGCCCAGATGCTCATCTATGGGCTCACCAGCGATGCCGCCGAGGCGCCGGGACCGTTCGGGGTCTATCAACTCGCCACCGCCCATCACATGGAGCGCTCGACCATCGCCGACGCGCAGGCACAGACCAAGGAGCAATGGGAATTCACCTCGGCGAGCGGGGAGCACATGGAGCTGGCCCTGCAATACACGCGCGGCGCCGGACGGCGGGCGAGCAACGAGACAAAATTCTTCTCCAGCGTCAATCCGAGCTTCTATCAGATCTTCAAGGTTGATCAGACGCTCGATATCATGCGCAACGCCACCATCACGGTCCCCGACAGGGTGAAGGAATTCCAATACAAGGCCTCGGGCGGCAAGATCGCGGCGCTGTTCGACGGCAGCGAGCGCGTGCTCAGCATCGATTGCCTGTCGTCTTACAATCGCGCCATTTATCTGCCGTAGATCCAGCCGTCGTCATTGCCGGGCTTGACCAGGCTTGACCCGGCAATCCATCACTTCGCAAAATGATACGAAGATGATGGACCCGCGAGTCAAGCCCGCGGGTGACCCTTGGAAGCAGTCAAGGCCTACAACAATCAATCCGGGAGAGCCCAATGATCACAATACACCACCCATCACTCAAAGCGGCGCTGCTCGCCGGCGCGGCACTCACCTGTTGGCCCGTACTCGCAGCCGAGGTCACGCCGGAGCGGCTCGCCAATCCGGAGCCGCAGAACTGGCTGATGAACCATCGCACCTATGACGGCCAGCGCTTCTCTCCGCTCAGTCGGATCAACAAGGACAATGTCAAAAACCTGAAGCTCGCCTATGCGGTGGCGATCGGCGGCACTTCGGTTGGCGAAAACCTGGAAGCAACGCCGCTGGTCGAGGACGGCTTCATGTATGTGGTCGACCTGTGGGGCATCGTCTACAAGATCGACGTGCGCTCGGGCGACGCCGGACGCATCGTCTGGCGCATGGATCCCAAGCAGGAGAAGGTGCCGCTCTCCAATCGCGGCGCCGCCTTGTGGGGCAATCTGGTCATCTCGACCGCGAGCTATCCGCCGCGTGTGATCGGAACCGACAAGGATTCCGGCAAGATCGTCTGGGAGACCAATCTCACCGACGATCAGACGGATGTGCAGCTTACCGCCGCGCCACTGGCGGTGAAGGACAAGATCATCGTCGGGGCGGCCGGCGGCGATCGCGGCGTGCGCGACTATATCGCCGGGCTCGATGCCAAGACCGGCAAGCTCGAATGGCGTCAATATGTGGTGCCGAAGCCCGGCGAGCCCGGCAGCGAGACATGGAAGGACAACCACAACGCCTGGCAGACCGGCGGCGGCGCCATGTGGGTCACCGGCACCTACGATGTCGCTTCCAACCAGGTGATCTGGGGCACCGGCAATCCGGTGCCGATGTTCGACGCCACCTATCGGCCGGGTGACAATCTCTACACCGACAGCGTGATCTCCTGGAATCCAGACAGCGGCAAGATGAACTGGTACTTCCAGTTCACGCCCGGCGATCACTGGGACTATGACGAGGAGGGCACGCACATCCTGATCGATGGGCAGGTCAACGGCGAGATGCGCCACCTGATCACCCATTCGGCCCGCAACGGCTTCCTCTACACAATGGAGCGCAGCAACGGGCAGACTGTGGTGGCCAAGCCCTATCTCGACAACATCAACTGGACCAAGGGCATCGACCAGAAGACCGGCAAGCCGGTCGACTATGTGCCGAACAGCGACATCCAGATGTACGCGGGCATCGCGACGCCGACGCTCGCCGAGCCGACGAAAAAGATGTGCCCGTCGCCGTCCGGCGGCAACAACTTCTGGCCATCGGCGTACAGCCCGAAGACCAAGCTCCTATACGTGCCGGCGCTCATCAATTGCGCGATGGTCACGCAGGACCCGAAGGAGAGCGTCAAGACGGCGGCCGGCGACATGCGCGGCGGCCCGCGGGCGACATCGAGCGAACGCTCCGAGACTGATCTCTTGGCGATCGATCCGGTCACCGGCGAGACCAAGTTCAAGGCTCACGTCCCGTATGCCGACTATTCGGGCGCGCTGTCGACCGCCGGCGGCCTGATCTTCACCGGCTATAACGATGGCACGTTTGCGGCCTACGACGACGCGACCTTGCAGCAAGTGTGGAAGATCAATGTCGGTGTGGGCTTCGATGCGCCACCGATGACCTTCGAGGTCGGCGGCAAGCAATATGTGGCGATCCTCTCGGGCCTGAGCAAAATTGCCACCGGCCGGAACCTCAACTCGCCGGAGCTCAAGGATCAGCGCAACCAGACCATGCTGTTCGTGTTTGGATTGTAAAGACCAACAACGTTGAGCCGTAGGGTGGGTTAGCGCTGCCAAGGCCTCTCAACGACAACGGCCTTGGTGGCGCGCAACCCACCAACAAGGTGCGACAGCCGCGGTACGGCGAGTTACGGCGCAGACGCGGCCTGTGCGAATGGAAGCCTTGTAGCGAGCGCCTAACCCACCCTACGGCCATGGGTAGGCGCCTGCCTTACGGCTTCTGTACCAGCTCGAAGCGGGCTGAGCTCTCGAATTGGCCTTCCGTCTCCCGGCCGCTGTGCGGATCAAACCGCGCCTGCCCGGGCTTGCGCAGATAGCGGGTCTGCAACGTCGCGCTCGTGGTTGCATCGATCTGTTTGCGGCAATCCTGCTTGACGAAGACGCCGTCGACCGCCGTCTCGCCTTCCGCGAGCGGCAGGTCCTGGCATTGCCAATCCTCGCGTCCGAAGCGCGCGTTGAGGAAGTTGCGCAGAAGGTAGGCCTCGTCCCGGTTCTGTGAGGGATCGCGCGGGTCGCTGACGATACGGATGCCGCGCAGTATGCCCTGCGCATCGATCAGGGCCGACACCACCACGGGAAATCCGTAAGTCTTGGTGCCGGCATATTGCTCCATCTGGTCTTCGAGGCTGTTGGCCTTGGCCCAGTATTCGAGCTCGTCGTCGTAGCGGAAATAGACCTCGCGCAAGCCGCTTGCCTCTGCGCGGCAGCGGTGGAACTCGCCGAAGCCGGCAAGTGGCAGCGACGGCGGGCCCCCATTGGTGCCGCACGCATAGTCGACGAATTCATCCGGCAGCTTGTCGACCGGCGTGCCGAGCTTAAGGTCCCAGACCTCGAGCCGGGTCGGCAGCCCCTGGGCCGTGGCCGATGTGGCGAGGGCCAGGAGGAGAGTTGCCGCGAACCTGTGATGCATCGGAGGATTCGTAGGCGCGGCCCTTGTGGCCGCCCCATGCCCTGGTGCGGGCGCCCACAAGGGGCGTCCCTGCGCAACGCAATTCGATACCAATTTATCCAGACCCGCCTTTGGCGCAATCGCCGAAACGTGGCAAAATCCGCTTTTCGCCTGAGGCTACGGAATAGATCGCATGATTTGGCGTCGCCTGCTCGAGCTCGCGTTCGGCTTTGCCTGCGCGCTGGCGCTCACGCATATCGCGTGCGGCCCGTTACGACCTGCCCGGGCCGCCGGCGAGAACGATTTCCTCGCCGGGGTGAGCAAATCCTGCCCGAATTGTGTGCTGGCGCATGCCCCGCTCAAGCGCAAGGATCTGACCGATGCGGACCTGTCGGGCGCCGATCTTTCGGCCGCGGTGATGCACCGCGCGAAGCTGTTCCGCGCGAAATTGACCGGTGCCGATCTCGCCAACGCGAACCTCAACAAGACCGATCTCAAGAATGCCTCGTTGGCGGAGGCCAAGGCCGCCGGCGCCATGTTCTATGAGGCCGACATGAGCGCCGCCGATCTGACCGGCGCCGACCTGTCCGACGGCAAGATGGGGCATGTGCGGCTCACCCGCGCGAAGCTCGATCACGCCAAGATCACCGCTGCAGTGTTGACCGAAGCCCATCTCGATGAAGCTTCGCTGCGCGGCGCTGACCTCAGCGAAAGCAACCTCGTCAGCGCGACGCTGCGCGCCGCCAATCTCGAGGGCGCCAATCTCAACAATGCGGGGCTCGTGGAAGCCGTGCTGCGCGATGCCAATCTCAAAGGCGCCAATTTATCCGAGGCCGATCTGTTCGGGGCGGATCTCTCGGGCGCCGACCTGACGGGCGCTGATCTTTCCGATGCCCGGCTCACGCGTGCGATCCTCACCGGCGCCAAGCTCGACGGCGCAAAGCTGTCCGGCACGTTGATGCCGGATGGCACCACGCATGAGTAGCTGGTTTATGGACATCAATTGGCGCGTGGGCCGTGCGGTGGACGAGGCGCGTTCCCTCCCCCCTTGTGGGGGAGGGTTAGGGAGGGCGGTGGCTTGCGAGACGCGCTTGTGTTCCACCACGCCCACCCCCGACCCCTCCCCACAAGGGGGAGGGGAGCGCGCCGAGCGAGCGGCGAATCCCCGCGCCAAATTCAGGCGAGCATTTCTCATCATCGGGGCCTTGCTGCTCGCGACACCGGCGGCCGCTCAAGACCAGCCCACCCGTGCCGAGGTCTGGGACCTCAAGCTCGGCACACCAGTCGAGCAAATGCCCGATGTGTTTGCCGACTATGCCTGCGGCACCAATGGCGGACCGCCGTCGATCCCGCTCAGTGGATGGAAGGATTTCCGCCGTTGCCGCGCCGATGCGCAAGGCCTGCATGAGGTCTACTTCCGCTACGACGACGAGCTCGAATATTGGGCCAAGGCCAACAACTTCTCGACCGAGATCGAGAAGTACTCGGGCACGAAAGTGTACGATTTTCCTGTCGTCTTGTCGGCGCGTTTTGATGAGCGCGGCATTTTCACCGGTTTGCGCATCGTCAGCGATCCGCGCGATCCCTCGCGCGATCGCGACGAAGCTTATCTGTTGCGCAACTTCCTCACCGCACGCTACGGCCGCGACGGCTGGGACTGCGTCGATCTCCCGCCTGCCGAAGGCGAGACGCCGGTCGGACGAACCTTCATAAAGCAGCGCTGCCACAAGATGGTCGAAGGACCGGCGACCGCCGATCTCGAGACGCATTTCTTTCGCAAGAAGGGGGAGAGCGAGATTGATCCGCAATCGGGGCGCCTGACCGAAGGCCAGTTCGAGAGCCTGGTGCGCTTCGAGCTGACATTGGTGAAATGAATCAATTGCCGGGCACATCTCCAGCATGTTCGTCCCGGCCGAGCGTAGCGACGGGCCGCGCCCCATAAGCTTCGGCAAGTATGATAGCGCGTGGGCGTATGGGCTCCTGCTTACGCAGGAGCGACTGAGGCTCCACGCCAGCTCTCGCGGGGACGACGCGTGGCTTCCTACAGCCCAAACACAAAGATCATCGTGGCATTCTTCGCCAGGTTCTTGGTCTCCGGCGAGTGCGCGAGCTTGCCGACCTGATTGCGGGTCAAGCCCGTTGCGACGGCGATGTATTGCTTGCCGTCGACCGCGTAGGTCATGGGCGGCGCGTCGATGCCGGTGCCCACATTGATCGACCAGAGCTCGTCGAGGGTGCGGTCGTCGAGCGCCATGATGGTGCCGTCGAGCAGCGCCGTGACCACGATGCCGCCGGCGGTGGCGAGCGCGCCACTCGAGTCCGGGTAGGGCATGCGCTTGCGCCCCTTGATCTCGCCCGAGGCGGGATCGATCACCACGAGCCCGCTGGTCAGCCGGCCGTCATCGGTATAGCCGCCGCCGTCGAATTTCCCGCGCACGTGTCGGCTCTGGTCGCGGGTGACGGTGGAGCAACCTTCGAGCTCGGGGATGTAAAGAAGCCCGGTCGTGCGGCTATAGGCGGCGGACCAGAAATTGTTGCCGCCGGCGACCTCCGGGCACACGCTGCTCGCCGCGCCGGTCAGGATCTTGTTGATTGGCGCCGCATAGGTCTGCAGATCCTTGCTCGGATCATAGTCGAGCGGCTTGCCGGTCTTGGGATCGATGCCCTTGGTCCAGGTCAGCTTGTCGACGTATTGCAGCGCTTTCAGGAATTGTCCATTGGTGCGGTCGAACTCATAGTAGAAGCCGTTGCGGCCCGCATGCGTCAGAAGCTTGCGATTCTCGCCGTTGAACCTGCCATCTATCAATATGTGCGTGCCGGTCTCGTCATAGTCCATCGTGTCGTTCGGCGTGTATTGGTGGTACCACTTGATTCTGCCGGTCGCCGCATCGATTGCGAGCGCGCTGTTGGTGAAGAGATTGTCGCCGGGCCGGTAGGAGGAATCATATTTCGGCGACGGATTGCCGGCGCCCCAATAGGTCATGTTGGTGTCAGGGTCGTAGCTGCCGGTGACATAGAAGGCGCCTCCGCCGGTCTGCCAGGCGTTGTTCTTGTCCTTCCAGGTCTCGCTGCCGGGTTCGCCGGGCGCCGGGACCGAATAGGTCTTCCACAATACCTCGCCGGTTTCGGGCTTGAGCGCCGTGATCCAGCTCCGCACGCCCTGATCGCCGCCCGATGCGCCGACGATGATCGCGTCCTTAAGCGCAAGCGGAGCCGCATTGAGGGTCATGTCGGGTTGGTCGCGCAGGTTCTTGTCCCACACGATCTTGCCGGTCTCTTTGTCGGTTGCGATGACGCGCCCGTCCTGTCCGGTGACCGAGATCACCAGATTGCCCCACAAGGCGACGCCGCGGTTGCGCTCGATCTTCTCCTGGCCCGGATCCATCTTCCAGACGATGTGGCCGGCGGTGCCGGAGCGGACGTCGATCTTGTAGACCACGCCCCAGGCGTCTGCGACGTACATGAAGCCGTCATCGACGAGCGGCGTCGCCACCAGATTCTCATTGCCCGAAGTGCCGCCGATCGCGATCGCGAAGGCGAGCTTCAGGTTCTTGACGTTGCCGCGGTTGATCGTATCGAGCGCCGAGAAGCGCTGGGCGCCGTAGTCGTGATGATTCATCAGCCAGTTCTGCGGCTCAGGATGAGTGAGCCGATCGAAGGTGACGTCGGCGGCGCGCGCGGCCGAGCTTGCGAGAAGCACACAGGCGAAAATGCTGAGGGATTTTCTGAATGTTGGCATTGTCATGGGCCCGGGGGCTGGTGAGCGGGAGAGACAAGATAGCAGGAAGGATTATCAGTCACCATTCTGCGTCGCCCCTGCGCAAGCAGGGGCCCATACCGCAACGCGCCCTCGGGGCCGCACAGCTGTATGGGTTCCTGCGTTCGCAGGAACGACGTTGTTGCTGGGCGCTCGCCCGCTTACACCGCGGCGAGCCCGGCCATCACGTCCTCGACCACGTCGTCGGGATGCTCGAGGCCGGTCGACAGACGCAGGAATCCGTCGCTGATGCCGAGCTCGGCGCGCGCTTCCGCGGTCAGGCGCTGGTGCGTGGTGGTCGCCGGATGGGTAATCAGGCTCTTGGCGTCACCCAGATTGTTGCTGATGCGCACGAGCTTGAGCGCGTCCTGGAAGCGGAACGCCGCCGCCTTGCCGCCCTTGACCTCGAAACCGACCAGCGTCGAGCCTGCGCGCATCTGCTTCTGCGCGATCGCCGCCTGCGGATGATCGCTGCGGCCCGGGTAGATGAGGCGAGATATCTTCGGATGCTCGGCGAGCGCGACCGCAACGGTTGCGGCCGTGTCGGTCTGCCGCTGCACCCGCACCGCAAGCGTTTCCAGCCCCTTGAGCAACACCCAGGCATTGAACGGCGAGATTGAGGGTCCGGTCTGCCGCAACAGCGTATGCACGTTATCCTGGATGAATTTCTCTGACGCGAGAATGACGCCGCCGAGGCAGCGCCCTTGTCCGTCGATATGCTTGGTGGCCGAATAGACCACGCAGTCGGCACCGAGCTCCAGCGGCCGCTGCCACATCGGGGTTGCGAACACGTTGTCGACCACCACCGTCGCGCCGGCTGCGTGCGCGATCTTGGCAACACCCGCGATATCGATCACGTCCAGCGTCGGATTGGTCGGGCTTTCGAGGAAGAAGGTCTTGGTATTGGGCCTGACCGCGTCCTGCCATTGCTTGAGATCGGTGCCGTCGACCAGCGTCGAGGAAACCCCATAGCGCGGCAGATGATCCTCGACCACATAGCGGCAGGAGCCGAACAGCGCCTTGGCGGCGACCACGTGATCGCCGGCGCGCAGCTGTCCCATCAGAGCGGTGGTGACGGCCGCCATGCCGGTTGCGGTCGCACGCGCGGCCTGTGCGCCTTCGAGGGCGCACATGCGTGCCTCGAACATCGACACGGTGGGATTGGAGAAGCGCGAATATTGGTAGCCGGCCTCTTCCCCCTTGAAGCGCCGCTCGGCACTTGCGGCGGTCTCGTACACATAGCCTTGGGTGAGGAACAGCGCCTCTGAGGTTTCGCCGAATTCCGAGCGCAGCGTGCCGGCATGCACGAGACGGGTTTCGGGACGATAGCGCTTGGCTTGGGACGGGTTCACTGGCGCGTTCATCAGGGTCTCCTTTTTAGCCAACAAAAAACCCGGCCGGAATATTTCCGCCGGGGCCCTCCACGCGTCCCCGGCCTTTTAGCGACTTGTTTTACGTGGCTGCAAGCCGGCCGGCTCAAATGACCACGGGATAACTTGCGCTCTTACGCCCAATCGGCATTGGCGTCAACTCTGCGATTTTGTAGGGATCAAGTCTAGTATTTCGCTCCCGAGTCATGGCCGGGCTCGTCCCGGCCATCCACGTCTCGCTGCGGATTAAAAGTAAAGGCGTGGATGCCCGCGACAAGCGCGGGCATGACGGTGAAGGGCATCTTTATCGTCATGTCAGCTATCGTGAACAAGCCTGCGGACATTCTGCGCGAGCCGACCGGCCCGCTTGCGGACCTCGGCACCAGGGCGGGCCTGTTACCGCGCCAGCGGATCAAGGGCCTGATCCGTCGCCGGATGATCCAGGCCTCGAGCGATATCGACGAGACGCAGATACAACCTGCAAGCCTTGATCTGCGGCTCGGCACCAAAGCCTACCGCGTGCCGGCGAGCTTCCTTCCCGGCAAGGCCAAGACGGTCGAGCAGCAGCTCGCCGAGCTGGAAGTAGACGAGATCAATCTCGAGGCTGGCGCCGTGCTCGAGCGTGGCACCGTCTATTTGGTCGAGCTCATGGAGCACTTGAGCCTGCCGGAAAGCGTATCGGCGCTCGCCAACCCGAAGAGCTCGACCGGGCGGCTCGACGTGTTCACCCGCCTGATCGCCGACCATAGCGACATGTTCGACAATGTGCCCGGCGGCTACCAGGGCCCGATCTACACCGAGATATCGCCGTCGAGCTTCTCGATCCGGGTGCGCAAAGGCTCACGCCTCAATCAAATCCGCTTTCGCAGACGCAATCCGGCGCAGGCCGAGACCGCGCGGTTTGCGCTGTCCGATCGCGAGCTCCTGGAGCAGCACAGGCAGCTTGCGCTGGTTGATGGCGAAATCCAGCTGCGCAACGGCCTGGTGCTGAGCGTAGATCTGAGCGCCGGCGAGCCGGGCGGACTGGTCGGTTATCGGGCGCAGAAATTCACCGGCGTTATCGATGTCGACAGCATCGCCGAATACGACCCGCGCGATTTTTGGGAGCAGGTGCACGTCCGCAACTACAACAAGCTGATCTTAGATCCCAATCAGTTCTATATCCTGGCGTCGCGCGAGCGCATCCACATCCCGCCCGACTGGGCAGCCGAGATGGTGCCGATCGACCCGATGATGGGCGAGTTCCGTGTGCACTATGCGGGTTTTTTCGATCCGGGCTTCGGCTTCACCGAAGAGGGTCGCCCCGGCAGCCGTGCCGTGCTCGAAGTGCGCAGCCATGAGGTGCCGTTCGTGCTCGAGCACGGCCAGGCGATCGGGCGGCTCATCTACGAGCCGATGGCAGAGACACCCGATGTGCTCTACGGCCAGACCGACACCTCGAACTACCAGGGGCAAAGCCTGAAGCTATCGAAGCATTTCCGGGTGTGAAGCTCTCGCCTCTCCAACGGTCGTCGCTACGAAAGCAGGGACCCAGACAGCGCGTACGCGTGTCTTCCTCGCGCTACGCCCGGCACGACGCCGCGGTCTGCCGCCTGCTCACCATCGACAAAACGACGCCAGGCCTACCGCTCCTCGCGTTTGGTTTGCTCCATCGCTGCCGCCCGTCTGCGATCGCCGTCTGAAATCAGCCAATAGAGTCCGCCGAGCGCCAACAGCAGCCCGCCAAAGCCGAGCAGGGTTTGATAATCGAGTGACTCGAAGTCGCGCAGCATCAATTTGCGTGCGATCACCAGAATGGCGATCAGCACGACGATGCGCGCTTGGATGGCGCCGGAATGCTCGGTCAGCGCCACGTAGACCGAGTGATTGAACTCGAGCAGGATGACGATGGTGAGAATGAGCCCGAAGGTATCCTGCAGCGCCGCCTTGTCGAGGAATGCTTCTCCTAGCGCGAGGTCGTTCACGAGCTTCACGGCGACGAACGCGATCGCGAATACGGTGATCACGCCGAGCATGACCAGGACGGCGACGAGGGCGGCACGCTCGAACTGCCAATAGATGGGAAGCTTCGACCGCTTGGTCTTGCCGGAGTCATCGGCCGCCATTGTCCGCCTCCTTGCTGCCGGCGTCTCCTTCCAGCCGGTCAGGGAGCATCACGGCGAGCGCTTGTCCCGGCGAACGCAAGCCGCGCTCCGCCACTTCCTGTGCAACGCCGTCGGCCGCGAGCTTGCCGTAATCCGCCATGATCGCGCTGAATGCCGTCATCATCTCGGGCACTTGTTCGGGCCCTCCGCCGCCACCACCACCCATTGCTGCCTCCGATCAGATGCGACACGCTGGCAACTCTTCGCACCTGCAACAAACAACGACAAAGCTCGGTATTTTCACTTCGAGGATGCCCGCCGTCACCCCGAATGAAGATTTGTTCATCTGCCACGAGATGCCCGGGTGAGCAGGCCCCCAATAAGGTCAATTCGTATACTTAAAGCTTGCATACGTATGCAGTTACCATTGCTGAGATCGAGCACATCCGCTAGCTAATTGTTTCGCTGGCTGGATGGCGACTCGGATGGACAACCGAGAACAGGGGATATTGGGGCCGCGAACAATGGCCTCCGGGAAGGAGTTCCGCGTCGCTATCGTGGGCGGCGGGCCCGGCGGACTGTTCGCTGCTTGGCATCTCGAGGCCAAAGCTGGCGCCACCTGCAAGGTAACGATCTACGAGGCGACGGATAGGCTCGGCGGCAAGATTTCCACCGGCAGCTTTCCCGGCATCGGCATCTATGAAGCGGGCGCTGCCGAGATCTACGACTATTCGACCCTCGGTCAGGATCCTCTGCGCGAGTTGATCGAGAAGGAGCTCGGGCTCGAAATCAAACATATCTCCGGCGGGGCCTGCATACTCGATGGCCATGTGCTGCAGGACATCAATGCGCTGGGACCGCAATTCGGCATGGCAGCACGCGATGTGGCGCATGCGTTCCGCCAGCGCTGCGCCCGGCTCATGAGCCCCGGTGTTTTCTATCGTTCCGATGTCGCGGCCGATAACCGGCATCCCTGGGCCAGCATTTCGGCCGCTGAAATTCTCGCCCAGGAGATCAAGGACGAAACGGCGCGGCGCTATATCCGCGTCATGGCGCACAGCGATGTTGCGGTACCGCCACATCTCACAACAGGCTTGAACTTCCTCAAGAACGTGTTGATGGACGTCGAGGGCTATCTTTCGGTCTACTCCATCGTCGGCGGCAACGAGCAGATCGTTGCACGACTGGCAAGGGAAATTTCGGCCGACATCCGTCTCAATTCGGTGGTGCGCGCGATCGAGCCGCTCGCGGACGGCACCTATCGGATCCAGGCGATGACGGACGGGGCGAGCGAAACCGCGATTGCCGATTTTGTTGTGCTGGCGCTGCCGCTCACCGCGCTGTCGATCATGGATTGGCGCTCCCCTGCGCTGCGACGCGCCATGGAGAAGCACGTCGCCTATTTCGATCGGCCTGGCCACTATGTGCGCGCCACTTTGCTGTTCGAGCGACCGTTCTGGCGCGAGCATGTGACCGGCAACTGGTTCATGCTCGATGCATTCGACGGCTGCTGCGTCTATGACGAGAGCTCGCGCAACGAGATGGGCGGTAGCGGCGCATTGAGCTTCCTCATCGCCGGCAATGCGGCGCTCGGCCTCGCCAATATGAGCGATGACCGCATCGAACAGCTTTGCCTCGATGCACTGCCTCCGCAAATGCAGCACGCGAGAGCCCTGCTGGTCGACCGCCGCATTCACCGCTGGGTCGCGACCGTCAATGCGGTGCCGGGCGGCCTGCCGGAACGCAGCCGGCTGGAGAACCATCGCCCCGATCCGCAGCGCCTGCCGGGCCTGTTCGCAGTCGGCGATTACATGTTCGATGCGACGCTCAACGGCGTGCTCGATTCCGCCGATACGGCAAGTGACCTGATCCTGTCCGACATCATTTTCCGTCGGCTTGCCGAGCGGCAGCGCCTTGCGGCCGGTGGCGAAGCGGCTACACCCTTGGCCAATGAGCTGTTGCGGCGCGTATTCGATGCGTCGTTGCTGGCCGACCTCATCGCCATCGCCTATGGGATGCGGCGCGGCGGCAAAATTCTCTGCATCGGCATGGGTATGCGGGCCGTGGCCGCGGAGCTGCGGACCTTCGGATTCGATGCGTGCAGCATCGAACAGCGCTTCGAGCCGCGGATGATTGCGGGCGGAACGGCAGGCGGTGATCTCATCGCCGACATGGCTGATCTGCCGTTTACCGACGGCTGTTTCGACGTAGCAATTGAGCGCGGGCTCTGCGGCCTGGCGCGTACCGAGATCGCGGGCGCTCTCAGGGAGCTGCGGCGCGTGACGCGGAGCGGGATCGTTCTCGGATCGGTGACCACCGATCTTGCCATCGATCTCATCGAGCGCTTCGAGCTTGCCGCCGGGGTCGAGACGCTGACCTCGCGCTGGGACTGGTCGGAGATGATGTTCGCATCAGGTTTTGAGCACGCGCTTGCTGACCCGGCGCGGCTGGCTCGCGCCTGGAAGCGGGCAGAGGAGGCCGGCGCCGGCCCGGGCCACTGGTACGAGGACGCCGATGCCCTGAACTACTGCTTCTACCGGATCACCGAAGCGGCGGCGCATTGGCCGGAGGTCGGCCGCGAACGCGGCGACGCCCACGATCCTGCCGCGATGCAGAGGCATCCGGCGCGGACTGTGGTGGCGTCATGAACATGCACGCGGTTCCGGAAGCTCGTATCACCACCGGGCAAGAGGCCGCGCCAGCGCAGGCTTGGCGCATCGCGTTTCCGGTCGATGCGGGACTCCACGCGGCGCCGCTTGCGGTCATCCGGGAGCCGATGAATGCCGTCGCGGTCGCAAGCCCGGTCGACCTCAACGAGGCGCTCGCCGCCTCGGCGGCGCCGCAGGATGGCTCGCTGCTTGTCATCTGGATCAGATCCGCGCCCGGCAGCGCGCTCGATCTCGATGCGCGCCTGCAGGCCTGGATCAAGGCGGGGCTCGCGCCCAACCAATCGGCGGTGCACGCCAGCATCAAGTCGGTGCGGATTGAGTGCACATCCATTCGGTGCATCGTCCACGCGGCGCCTGAGCAGCTCGCCGATGCCATGGATGCGGTCGCCCGCTTCGTGCCGGTGTTGCGCGCAACAACCGAGCTTGAAGCCCGCATGACGGCGACCTGGCCGCGAATCAAGGCGCACACGCCGTTGACGCATGCGGTGACGCGGGCGCAATTGCGGTTGCAGCGCGAAGTCGACGGCGAGACGGAGCGCGCCACCGAAATGAAGGCGATGCATCTGCGCCTTGCGACGGCGCTGGAGCAGCTCGATCAAACGCTCTCGGCCACATCCAAGCGCATTTATGCGGATCTGGCGGCGGCCGCCGCGCTGCCGGATCGGGTGGAAATGCTCGAGGATCCTATCCAGTTCGCGCTCGACCACTACGAGCTCGCCAATTGGCGGCTGACCGAGATCGGCGCGGCGCGCACCGGCAAGGCCCTGGAGGTGCTGATCATCCTCATTCTTCTCGCCGACTTCTGCATGCGCGTGCTGGAGTATTTGCTCCCCTATGTGAGCTCGTGGTTCTCGCCGATCATCCCGGGATAGTTGTTGTCGTGCGCTATTCGGTACCGTGACGGGGATTTAATTTCGCTGCGGTGGAGGTGCCCGGGAAGCACGCGTTTTCGCAAGTAATTGTCTTGGATCAAATCCCTATTTGCGCCGCCCCCGCTCTGCGCGGAGCCGGGCCGCGCGCGAAAAAAGTTGCCCGCGCGCCGTCCCGTCCATCATCGAACCATGAAAAACCGGTCCACTTCCCAGCGGCGCCAGAAATGCGGGGCAGACGCGCCGTCACGATGCTGTCCACCTAACGCCGCCATCAGCCAGGCAACTGCGGCTCCAATCAAGAGCGATGCCGCGATCATGAAGGCCAGAATCACGGCGGCATGCCCCGCACGACGGATCGCGTCGGCCGACTGACTGATTGCCTGATCGACGCGCGCCTCGGCGCCGGGCTGCGGCAGCCCGGTGCGGGCTTCCACGAGCCGAATGAGATGAGTGCGATCATCTCCGGACATTCCGGAACGGCCCAGCCCCGCGGTGATGATGCGGGCGGCCTGGGCTCGCAACTCGTTATCGTTTGCCGGATCTACGGGCCGGCTGTCGGAACGGAACAGGCGGTCGAGCTCGGATGCCAGCAACGATTCGGCGTTCGAAGCGGTCGGCGTGGTCAGGGCCGCGCTGGTTGGCGCCGCTTTGGTGGTCGCGAAAGCCAGAAGGGCCGCCAGCACAATCGACAGGCCCCAGACTACGAGGCCATGCACCCCGTCAACGAACTCGACCTCCTCCGGAGAGGCCTCACCCGAAGGCGGGCGCAGCCGGCCTGCCAAGTAGCCGCCAAGCGCGAAGCTCGCAATCGCGGTCAGCAGCAGCCACAGGCCGGCGATTACGGCCAATGTGGCGGAGGTATCGCGCCAGCTCGCAGAGGGCGACGCGACTGCGAGGCCGATGCCCGTGCCGAAAGACAGTAGAACGAAGGAGAGTGCCGAGGCGCCGAAGGCGCCGGCGACAATCGGGCTCCAATGGATGTAGGTCGCGCCGGCAACTGCGGAGGGCACGACCGGACGCCGCGCGCTCGCATCGGCCGGATGGAATTGGTCGGTCATGGCACCAGCCTATCGATGTCTCAACGCAAGCCGAGAAATGAAAGGATGAACATGATGACCACAATCAAGCCGATCAGATAAATGATGCCGTTCATGGTGGCCTCCATAGGGCGACAAGCCTCAAACCCGGAATACCCGAGGACCAACGGGAGCGAGGCTTGTCGGTTCCTGTGGCGGCGAAAAGATCGGCGATCGGAAACACGTTTAAAAATGTCAACTAACAGACCATCTTCGGCTGCAGCGGAGGCTCTCCCTCGCTGGTGTGCTGGTGCGATGCACACGCGCCGTCCTGTTCGATTGCTGCTTGATTTAACCGAAGCAAGTACGTTTGGTTCCTGAGGACGGTGGCCCGTCGCACTTCCCCGGCGCGGGCCCTATTTTGTGCAAACGGGAACCGAAGATCTGATTTGGAGGTTTGAATCGGTGTGCAAAGCGCAGCGGCGATGTGACCCTCCCGGGGCCCGCATGTTGCGCTGAGCTGCAGCCCCGCCCCCTCTGACGCAAAGGGGGCGGGGCTTTTCGCTGCCGCTCGATGGAGACGCGCGCGTTAACAGTGGGTCGTGGTCACCTCGTGCACGCGATTGCCGAGGTGCGGCGCGCTGAAGGACCCAAGAGCGCGTCGGGCCGCTTCACGCGGGCGCTGTGAATTCGGCAAGCTTACGGCTTGCAATAAGAGGTTGAGCCACGAACCGTGGCAAGGCTGTCTCGGGATATTGCCGCCGCCGGCTTGTAAACGGCGCCATCGAGGTGCAGGACGACCATGTCCGATTGGAGGTGGCTCTCTCTTGGCGGCTGGGCGCTGCTGGCCGACAAGACAACAGCGGGTCATCCGGGCGAACGACGCGTCGATATTGGAGAAACGCAGTCCCCGCATGCCGTAGGATATCGCTGAATGCCCGAATCGCTTTTCAATGGTTCACGCGCTCGGACCTCGGTCTTGCGGCCGGACGCCGTGATGGCGCGCGCCCTGACCATTCTGGCCGCGCTCGCAGTTATCGCGACGATGTATTTTGCCAAGGAGATTCTGATCCCATTGGCCATTGCGGTGCTTCTGACCTTCGTGCTCGCGCCGCCGATGCGGCTTCTGCGCAATTTGGGCCTAGGTCGTATCCCGGCTGTTACGGTCGTCGTCCTTGGCGCGTTTCTCTTGATCCTCGGCATCGGTACCTTTCTCGGCCAACAAGTCACGGATCTGGCCAAGCAGCTCCCGCAATATCAGTTCCAGATTCAAGGCAAAATCCAGAGTCTCAGCGAGGCGACGAGCGGCGGCATTTTCGAGCGCCTTTCCGGGCTCCTGGACCGCCTAAATCGCCAACTTTCGACCCGACCGCCTTCCGGGCCTAACCAGGCATCTCAGGCGGGGAGCAATCCTGCTCCAGCTCCCCTCCCGGTGGAGATTCACCAACCCGCGCCATCTCCGCTTGATTTTGTCGAAAAGGTGCTGCCGCCCTTGCTGAATCCACTCGTGACTTTCGGCATGGTGGTCGTATTCGTGATATTCTTTCTGCTTCAGCGGCGCGACTTGAGAGATCGATTTATCAAGCTTACCGGCTCACACGATCTCAAACGCACGACCGAGGCCCTGGACGACGCCGCGCAGCGGCTGAGCCGATATTTCCTCGCGCAGACGGCGCTGAACGCCCTATTCGGATCTATCGTGGCAATCGGCCTCGCGGTCATCGGAGTGCCGAACCCCCTCCTTTGGGGCGTGCTGGCGATGGTGCTGCGGTTCGTGCCCTATCTGGGAGCCGTCATATCGGCCGCATTCCCAACGGCCTTGGCGATCGCCGTTGGCCCGGATTGGAGCATGGCGCTCTGGACGATCGCGCTCTTCGTGGTGGTCGAGCCGGTGATTGGCCAACTGCTTGAGCCCCTCCTGTATGGTCACAGCACCGGATTGTCGCCTGTTGCGGTCATCCTGGGCGCAACGTTCTGGGCTTGGCTGTGGGGGCCCATCGGCCTGCTATTGTCAACACCAATTACGGTTTGCCTTGCCGTTCTCGGGCGCCATATCGAATGGTTGGAATTCGTCGACGTATTGATTGGACGCGAGGCCCCGCTCACGGGCCCGCAGCGCTTCTACCAGCGGGCCCTTGCGCGAGACCTCGACGAGGTGACCGAGCAAGCCGACGAGGAGCTGTCGAAGGTATCGCTGCTGGAATACTATGACGAAGTCGTTTTGCCGGGCCTTGTGCTCGCCGAGATCGATTACGTGAGAGGCGCGCTTGACGGGCGCCATATCGAAAGTATCAACGAGGTTATCGCGGAGCTTACCGACGAGCTCGCGAGCCACGAAGACGCCACCGCGGACGCTTCCGATGGTGCCACCTCAGAGCCGGCCGCCGACAAAGCTTCTGGCCGCGATGACGACGATAGCCTGCAACCTGATCGACTCCCCGACATTGGTGTCGCGTGCCTATGGGGAAGGGGGCCTTTCGACAAGGCCCTTGCTTCCATGCTGGCGCAAGTCCTCGAAAGAAGCGGTCTCAAGCCTCAGCTCGGGGTCAACCCGGAAACGCCAAATCTGATCAGGCTTGGCAGTTCGGAGGCCAGGGTGGTCTGCTTCTCGTCCCTCAATATCGGCCGCGGGTCCGCCCAAATGCGATATTCGCTCAGGCGGCTGCGTGTACGCTACTCGCAGGCAAAGGTCCTCCTTTGCCTATGGGGCCAGGATCTAGGCGAGCTGCAAAAGCCCGACCAAGCAATCGCTCGTCAGGCGGATTGCTACGCGACCTCATTCAAGGAGGCGCTCGATTGCTTGCGCTCCGCTGAGCTCGTGGCTGAGCGGCGACCACCCGACCTCGATGCTGCCGGCCCGGGCGCCGCATAGCGGGTACAAGTCGTTATTATCGTCAATCCGGAAAACTCCGCGCAACAAATAGATTGCAAATCGGGAACTCTCTATTTGGTTTGTAGTTAGTGGCGTGGTGAAGCTTTCGGAGGAGAAACAATGAAGACGTCGATTCTTGCCGTTGCGATCGGTGTGACAACGCTGGCCGTAGCCGGCTATTCATCGTCCGCGCTTGCCGATCGCGTATGCACGAAGCAGTGCTCTGACGGCGTTTGTCGCACCAGATGTGTCGAACGGGACCGGGATCGCGATCATATCGTCATCGAGCATCGCGAGAGGCATCACGATCACGACGTTGAAATCAGAGGTCCCGGCGTAGGAGTCGAGGTCGGACATTGATATCTCGCGCTTGCAGGCTTGCCTCTATGGGCTCCTGGCTTGCAACCGAACACGAAAATGTGGAGCCCCGCCCTGGCGGGGCTTCCCTGTTTGAGGTTTTATGCAATCGCGCATTTGACGCCGTCGCAGGAAATTTTGTCTGCAAGCATGTGCGGGCCGCCAAATGTAGATTGGGCGGCCCGCATTTCATCTACGGATACTTGCTAGAGCAGTCGCAAAGAAGCGGGATCTCGGATTCCACTCTTCCGACGATCGCTGCACCAGCACATGCTGCTAATCTAATGGTGCATGAGCAACGCGATCAGAATGATTATGGGAAGGGGAATCCCAATCAACCAAAGTAGCATCCCTCGTCCAAAGCCCATGTCTCTCTCCCGTGATTACAGTCGGAATCATAACGCTGGGCCCGAGAAATCGTTGCATCGAAACACAGGAGGCGGATAGGTCCTGCGCAGCGAGGCCATTGCCGTTGTGCCAGGCACTTCGAATTCCGGAGGTGGCCTTCAAAACGTGCATATTCCATGCGGACCAAAAGCTGCCGGAGCTGCAGCTCGCTGTCGGCTTCTTGAAGCGGCCTGCAGGCCGGGCACTGATCCCGCGCAGCTCATCTGGGCGGCGCAGGCTTTGTACGCGGCCGGGAATGCGGCTTCCCCAGTGGAACTTGTTGTCGAGCATGACGTTCGATCGGCACGGCGTAGCGACAGGTCAGTTAGGAGATTTGAGATGGATTGGAATCGTGTTGAAGGAAATTGGAAGCAGATGAGCGGCAAGGTCAAGGAGAAGTGGGGCAAGCTCACCGATGATGATCTCAATGTCATCGATGGCCGACGCGAGCAGCTCGAAGGCAAGCTGCAGCAGCGCTACGGCCTCGCCAAAGACCAAATCCGCAAGGACGTCGATGATTGGTTGAGCGGCCAGCACTGGTGACCACGATTAGCGGGCGAGAGCGAGAGGCGGCGGCCCGATCCGAGCCGCCGTGTCTTTGCGCGTGTGCGATGAGATGCGCGTGACGGGGGGCGCCTGCATTCGACCGACCGCGGGCGCCAATGTCGGCCAGGGAACCCGGTCGCATACCCTTCGTTACGGGTGATATGAGCCCTGCCGTAGAAGAAAACGAAAAGACGATCGAGAGGAACCAGGCCTGGAAGCTCCAACGCCTAATCGACTCGGTGATCGATTACGCAATTTACATGATCGATCTTGAAGGCCGCGTGGCAAGTTGGAATTCAGGAGCGCAACGGCTGAAAGGCTACTCGGCGGACGAGATAATCGGACAGCCGTTTGCACGCTTTTTCACTCCGGAGGACCAGGAGGTCGAACTTCCAGGCAGGGCGCTGACGATCGCAGCGCAAACCGGCCGTTTCGAGTCCGAGGGTTGGCACGTGCGCCGCGACGGCAGCAGATTTTGGGCGCTTGCCGTGCTTGATGCGATCCGGGACGAGGAGGGTAACGTCATCGGATTCGCCAAGGTCACTCGCGACATGACGGAGCACCGGCTCCAGCAAAGAAAGCTGCTGGAAAGCGAGCGCCGGTTTCGACATCTCGTCGAGGCTGTCGTCGACTACGCGATCTTCCGGCTTGATAAGGATGGGATTGTTGCAACATGGAATTCGGGAGCGGAACGCATCAAGGGGTACGCGGCGGATGAAATCATCGGCCAGCACTTCAGCAGGTTCTATACGGAGGAGGAGCGCGCTGCGGGAGCGCCGGCAAAAGAGCTCGCGACTGCCGCGGCGGATGGTCGTTTCGAGGCTGAAGGATGGCGGGTGCGCAAGGATGGGACGCGGTTTTGGGCGTCCGTCGTTATAGACCCGATCCGGGACGACGGCGGCGAGCTCGTGGGATTTGCCAAGGTCACTCGCGATATCACGGAGCGGATGGAAACGCAGCGCATCCTGGCCGAGACCCGAGAACGGCTGGCGGTTTCACAGCGGATGGAGGCTGTCGGTCAGCTCAGCGGCGGCATCGCGCATGATTTCAATAACCTCCTCATGATCATCCATGGCAACGTCGAGGTCGCCCAGCGCGCTGCCCGGGCCTTGGGAACCCCTGCCGCCAATATACAGAGATCGCTTGCCCATGCGATGCGAGGCGTGCAACGCGCCACTGCTTTGACGCATCGGCTGCTGGCCTTCTCACGTCGCCAGCCGCTTGATCCGAAAGTGTTGGACCTGAACAAATATCTACCGGGTGTCGGGGACTTTCTGCAGCGCACGCTTGGTGAAACCATCGAGCTGGAGGTCGCCGGGGCTGGCGGACTCTGGCCGATCGAGGTCGATGTGCCGCAACTTGAATCGAGCTTGGTCAACCTTGCGCTGAACGCACGGGATGCCATGCCCTCGGGCGGAAGACTGACGGTCGAAGCAATGAACCAGGTCCTCGATCACGAATACTCGCGGATCAATCCGGAGGTTCCTGCGGGACAATACGTCATGATCAGCGTGAGTGATACGGGCCACGGAATGACGCCGGAAATTCTCAGCCGGGCCTTCGAGCCGTTCTTCACGACCAAGGAGATCGGCCAAGGCACCGGCCTCGGGCTCAGCCAAGTCTACGGCTTCGTCAAGCAATCGGGCGGCCACGTGAAGATCTATAGCGAGGCAGGCATGGGGACGACATTCAAGCTGTACTTCCCGCGATCAGGCGAGCAGGGTCACGCCATCGAAGAAGCGGACATCTTGCCGGCCGGCACGCAACGGTCCGAGCGGATCTTGGTGGTCGAGGACGACAAGGACTTACGCGCTTACCTGATCGAAATACTGCGCGACCTGAACTACGGGGCCATAGCGGCGCAAGATGCCGTCGCGGCACTTGGTATTCTCGAGCAACCGGACATCCGGGTCGATCTGCTTTTGACGGATGTCGTGATGCCCGGGATGAACGGACGCGAGCTCGCCAATCGGGCTCTCCAGCTGCGCCCCGGCCTCAAGATCCTCTTTATGTCCGGATATTCGCGAAACGCGGTGGTGCATCAGGGCAGGGTCGATCGCGGCGTCAACCTCATCCAGAAGCCCGTCTCGATGAGCGAGCTGGCGGCCCGTATACGTGACGCATTAGACGCGAAGCCCTATTAGGGTCCGCGGCGTCAGATGACTCTGTTGCGACCGCTCCTCAAGCGTGCTGCTTCTTCGCTTCGACTCGCCGATACCAGGCAAAGTCCTGGGATTGGCGTTGCGTTCTCGAAGACCTGCAGCGCGGTCGCGTCGTCGATACCTCCGGGTTGCTTGCAACGGTTGCCCATGGCCGTTCTTCTGGCCCGGATCGCCGTCCGCGGCCAAGATCTGACGCCGCTTCCTGCAGTAGAAGCTATGGCGCCAGCGCACGCCGAGCGGATTTGCCCGTTCGGCGTACGCGCGGTTCTGGCATCGCGGCTCAATGCCGGTGAGCACCGGACCGGTTGCGGGACTTCCCCATGGCGAACTCCTGGCTTGTTATCCCCCGTTCACGCGCCCAGATGATCGCCGCAGCGCGACGATTGACGCCGATCTTGCGATAAAGCGAAGCGATGTGATTACGCACAGTGTTCCGGGAGAGCGCCAGGATCTGGCTCATCTCGTCGTCGCTCCTGCCTTGGCAGATGAGCCCCAGAACCTCCCGCTCCCTATGGCTCAGCATCTCAAGATCGGATGAGCCGCTCTGCGGGTGCTTCGCCGACCACCATGCTTTAAGCTTGTCGACCATGACGCGGCTGAACCAGGAACTGTCCGACAGAATCGCCTCGACTGCATTGAAGAGGTCATGACCCGTCTCCTTCGCGTCCTCTGTCTCCTGGAGCACGCAAACTGCGATCGTCTTGCCGTTGATCGGCAGCTCCACAGGAGCCGCGAAACAACCCACAGCCAGCCCTTCTTTTCGGGGAATGGGAAGGGTTATCCGCTCCAGTCCGCCGTTGATCCTTCGACGCGTTTTTGCGTCCATCCATACGGGCAGCCCGCCCCGATCGACTACGATCAGGCCGTTATCCAGCGCCGATGTAATCTGCTCCAGCCGCTCATGCGGCTGGCCGTTGGAAGTCTCATCCATGGCACAGCCCCTTGTCCGAAGGTCAGAGAGATTGATTTGCCGCAATAACGCGGCGGGCAGGGGCATGGTTCCCCTTCACTAGGCCATTGGTTGTGGCTTACTAATCCGTAGTATTCCGCAGGCCGCGTGCAGATCGGGACTCGCACAGACGGCAAATGGCCGCCGGCCGGATCCGCCAACTATTGAACTGGTAGTTTGTGCCCTCTTGCACGGTTCCGAACAGCAAGCAATCATTTGCCTTCCAGGAGAACAAGTCCGCATCATCGATCGGCGAACCCTGCAGTGGCGGAAATTTCAGAAGCGCTTCAGCCGTATCTTGCAGGCGAGTTCTGGCTCGCGGGCGAGAAGGAGGCGTTCCAGGCAGCCACTAACGGTTCGCCGCTGGATCTGCACGTGGAGGCCATCCTCAGAACACTGGGTGACGAGGATGCACGGGAGCCGCATGCATCAGCCGAGTGACGACGTGCAGGTCTCAAACAACGCCGCAGTCCCTAGTCCAGCACTATGGGCCCAGGCGATGGAATGCAGCCGCCATTGCTTTCGCCGTCAGAATACGAGCAAAGCCGACAGGGGCAGATGTACGGATGACCATACCGCTCAGTTGCGCGCAAGATGAACTGCTGCAAGCCGTCGAACGTCTCGGAGGCGCCAAGACCATCGACGAAGTTAGGGAGATTTTGCGGTCATCCGGGCGTAGCGTCACCGGAGCGCATGGTATCGCATTGATTCTCCGGGACGGGGACTTCTGCCACTATGTGGATGAAGACGCGATAGGTCCCCTCTGGAAGGGTCAGAAGTTTCCAATGGCGGCATGCATCAGTGGTTGGTCCATGCTTAAGCGGCAGACCGTCTGCATTCCCGACATAACGATAGATCGGCGCATACCGCAAAACCTGTATGAAAATACGTTTGTGCGCAGCCTTGTAATGACGCCGGCCGGGAATCCTCCAGTGGCCGCACTCGGCGCATATTGGGGCCATGTATACCATGCGTCGGCTGATGAAGTTGCGAGGCTGCAAGCGCTCGCACAACAAACCGGGGCAGCGATCAACCGGATACGTTGAGGCAATCTGGCCAGCCGAGGGGCGCGCCGAGCTTCTGTCTGCGACTTCCGGCGCTCGCCGTGACAAGCGGTGGCTGCGGACGGCTAAGCGACGCGCCGAAGCGAGGTCGCCGACATTTTTTTGGGGTGGAACCGGTGGCGCGGTGCCCACGCTAGATTTGGTCCGCAGCGCGTCCGCAATTCCGACAGAGGAGCAAGTGGCTAATGATTGTCGGCTCGGTGAGGGCCGACCCGGTGCCAGCCGGATTCGCTCTCGCTCAATGGCGCGCACGCAGCAGCCAGACATGATACTGGCCGGCACCCATGCCCGCGCGGCGAGCGCTGCCGGCGAGTTGTGCAGGCAGGCCCAAGCCGGCCCAGCACCTACGAGCCGCAGATCGTTCTCGACCGCATCAAGCAACTGATCGCGTTGCCGGCGCAGCCAGATGGTCGATAGACGCCCCGGCCTCCCGGTGAGCCGGCAGCTTGCACCAGAAGGCTCAAGAAACGGGCAGGCGCTCGGGCTGGTCCCGAATTGTATGCAGACACAGTCGCTTGTGACTGGGAACACCTGGAAGGGGGCCCGCATTGATGTCAGCAGTCGGAGGTGAGTCATGGCGGACCGAACACACTATTGGCATCGGGCGCGCGAATGCGTTGCCGTCGCTGAGTGCATCCGCGACCCGCAGGAGCGACTGGCCATGCTTGGGATCGCGCAAGCATTCCTGAGAATGGCTGACCATGCGGGCCGTGGCCGGGCCACCGCTCATACGAGCTCTTCATCGTATGCAACGTTACCGACAGGTGTCTCGGATCGTGGTTTCAGGGCAGCATGTCGGAATACATCGCCAAGAGAGCTGCCGAGTGCGAAGCCCTTATGACTTCGGAAACTGACGCCGTCCGCAAGGTGTCGTTTCGCCTATTGCGCGACATGTGGCTCGCCTTGGCTGACGTGGGCGCCACACTGAGCGCGGAGGAGCTAGAGCGCGAGATTGCCGCGATCGACCAAATCCATACCAACTACCTTCGTGCCACCCGAACCAACAAGATGTAATGTAGACCGAATCCGAGCCGCTACCGCTCGGGCTTCCTGATCATGACCGCGGCTCCCTCGCTGCCGGCGGCGCGCGTCACCCCGGCAGCCGGCAGAGGCCTCGAATATAAGTCGCTCCCCGCGTGTCGGTTGTCGATCCGGCGACCATGATCACCGCAAGGAAGAAGCGGACGTTCTGCCGGCCGGCACGCAACGGTCCGAGCGAATTTTGGTGGTCGAACACTGAAGGGGGTTTCGCGGGGCGCTCGGACAAGGTCGGTCAGTCGGCGTCGCCTGAGGCGCCTCTGAGGGCGAAGGGCCGCCATGAAGGTCGAGCAATAGAAAGGCCCGGGCGATCTTGTACAGTTCGACGCGAACCGCGGGATCCTGTGCCCGCTCCGCTGCACCAGCACATTCTCGGGCCTTCGCTAGGTAGGAACTGGCCTGCATCGACACCTCCCATGATCCTGCGACAATCGAGGAACCCTCCTGCGGTTTCCCTCCGCGGCCAGATTCTGCTGGAGTTGATTAAAATTCGACTAAAAGGCGGTCGGCGCAAACCGACCTTCGAAGTCGGAAGATGTCAGGAGCGGGCCCCTTGATCTCCAGATCTCCTGATCGAGCAGGTCGGGCGAATTTCAGATGCGGCTGCGGTCGTCGGCCTGAAACAGGCTGCGAGACTTTTCGTGGATGAATCCGTTTAGAGGGGCACCCCGCGCAAGCTTTGATCGAGGTCAGCGAGACCCTCAAGGAGAAGCGCTGCAGCGCCCGAAAGGCCCCCGGGCGTCGGTTGGGTCACTGCGCAAGATGGTCGGAATTGGAACTTTGTCTCTGATCCGCAGTTGTGGACCCTGCCGGCAAGCGTGCGCTTCCAGGCCGGGACACTATTACCTCGTCCGATGCTCACACCCATGCACACGAAACCGGAAACTCTTCCACGGGCGAGCACCGGCATCCCAGGCCTTGATCAGGTGCTCGGAGGCGGGTGGGCGCGCAACCGGCTGCATTTGCTCGAGGGAAGTCCGGGCACGGGCAAGACCACTATTGCGCTTCAGTTTTTGCTGGGCGGGGCCGCACTGGGCGAGGCCGGCATTTACATCAGCCTCGCCGAGACCGAGCAGGAGCTGCGCGACGGCGCCCGATCCCACGGCTGGGAAATCGATGAAAAAATCGAGGTCTTCGAGGTCGTTCCGCCAGAAAGCGTTCTCGATCAGGAGCGGCATCAGACTTTGCTCTACTCCTCTGACCTCGAGCTCGGTGAAACGATCACCCGTATCTTCGATGCCATCGAGCGGGTGAACCCCAAGCGGGTCGTTATCGACAGTCTCTCCGAAATCCGCCTGTTGGCGCAGAGCTCGCTGCGTTACCGGCGGCAGATCCTGGCACTCAAGCATTACTTCGCCCGGAACCAATCCACCGTGGTGATGCTCGATGACCTCACCACTGAAACCGCGGACCGCGCCGTGCACAGCATCGCGCACAGCGTCATCCATCTCGACCAACTCGTACCGATCTATGGGGGCGATCGCAGAAGGCTGCGCGTGGTCAAGTGCCGCGGACAGTCGTTCCGCAGCGGCTATCACGACCTGACCATTACCGCGGGAGGAGTGCAGCTGTTTCCGCGCCTGGTGGCGGCCGAGCACCGATCGGCGTGGGCGACGCAATCGCTGGCCAGCGGCGTCCCCGCGCTCGACATGCTGCTCGGCGGCGGCATCGCAGCCGGCTCCAGCACTCTGGTGCTCGGTCCCGCTGGAACCGGCAAATCCCTGCTTGTCATGCAGTACCTGAAGGCGGCGGTTGAACGCGGCGAGCGCGCCGCTTTGTTCGTCTTCGACGAAGAGCTCGGGTTGCTGCTCGATCGGGCCAGTGGGCTGGGCATCGACCTGGCCGGGATGCGGGATGCCGGCATGCTTTTCATCGATCAGATGGACGCCGCCGAGCTATCGCCAGGCGAATTCTCGCACCTGGTACGAGCGCGCGTTGATCGCGAGAACATTCGCGTGGTCGCGATCGACAGCCTCAACGGATACCAGGCGGCAATGTCCGAGGAGCAGTTCATCACGCTGCATCTGCACGAGCTGCTGCAGTACCTCAATCGCCAGGGCGTCGCTACTTTTCTCACCATCGCCCAGCACGGGATGATGGGCGACATGCGTCAACCGGTAGATGTCACCTACCTCGCCGATACGGTCATCCTGTTGCGTTACTTCGAGGCTTTCGGCCGCGTTCGGCGTGCCATATCGGTGGTGAAGAAGCGGACCGGCCCGCATGAGGACACGATCCGTGAGCTGAATATCAGCAGCAAGGGATTGGCGTTGGGCGAGCCGCTGGAGGAATTCCAGGGCGTGCTGCGCGGGGTACCAACTTACGTCGGAAAATCGTCGCCGCTGATGAAAGTCCCATGAGAGCGCAACTCTCAGAGCACGTGGAACGTGTCGCTCTCCTCGCTCCACGCGGACGCGATGCCGCGATAGCCAAAGGGATTATGGCCGAGGCGCGGGTTCGCACCGAAATCTGCCGCGATCTCCCGCATCTGCTCGAGGAGATGAAAGCAGGCGCCGATGTCGCCGTAGTAGCCGAGGAAGCCATGCACGGGGCCGACACGCGCGAGCTCGCGGCGTGGGTTGCCAACCAACCGCCTTGGTCGGACTTCCCGTTCATCGTCCTCACGCGCCATGGCGGGGGCCTCGAACGCAATCCGGAGGCCGCGCAATTTACGGACGCGCTGGGCAACGTGAGCTTCCTGGAGCGGCCTTTCCATCCGACCACACTAGTGAGCATTGTGCAGACAGCCCTGCGGGGTCGTCGCAGGCAATACGAGTGCCGGCGGCTCAACGAGGGGCTCGAGGAACGAGTCCAGGAACGCACCTCCGAGCTGGCCGCCGCCAATCGGCAGCTGCTGGCGCAAATCAGTGAACGTGAGCGGGTCGAATTGACGCTCCGTCAGATGCAGAGGCTGGAAGCGGTCGGCCAGCTCACGTCCGGCGTGGCGCACGACTTCAACAATCTTCTCACGGTTGTGCTTGGCAATATCCGTTTCATTGAAAGGCGTCTTTCTGATGCCGGAGTCGACGGTGACATCGCCCAACGGCTCACTTATATGCGGATCGCAGCCGAACGCGGCGCCAAGTTGACCGACCAGCTGCTGACATTCTCGCGCAGGGCGCGGTTGGAACCGCGCGCGATCGATTTGAACGAGGTGGTCGGCGGCATGCGCGATCTCATGCAAAGCACGATCGGCGGCAGCGTCAGGATCGAGACCCGGATGGCGGCAGACCTCTGGCCCGCACTTGCAGATCCGACCCAGCTCGAGCTGGCCGTCCTCAATCTGGCGATCAACGCTCGCGATGCCATCGAGATCGGCGGCACGCTGGAAGTGATCACCCGAAACGTGACTTTAGGCGCGCCCACGCACCCGGAAGAACCGCCGGCTGGCGACTATGTGGCGATCTGCGTTGCCGACAATGGTTGCGGCATGACGGAGGAAGTCCGGGCCAAGGCGTTCGAGCCGTTCTTCACCACAAAAGGCGTCGGCAAGGGCTCCGGCCTCGGCTTGAGCCAAGTGCTCGGCTTTGCCAAGCAATCGGGCGGCGGGGTGCGCCTGGAATCACAACAGAGCCGCGGGACGCGCGTCGATATCTACTTGCCGCGCGCTCAAGCCAAGCTCGCCGCCCGCATAGAGGCGCCGCACACGCGGCAGGCAGCCGAAGTTTCGGCCGCCAATCTGCTGGTCGTGGACGACGACAACGCGGTCCGCGAGGTTGCAGCCGCCACCCTGCGCGATCTCGGCTATTCGGTGGTCGAAGCAGGCAGCGCCGGCGCCGCCCTGGAGCTTATCGAGAAGTATCCGAACCTCGATCTGGTGGTGCTTGATTTCGCCATGCCGGGGATGAACGGCGCCGAGCTCGCCCGCCAGGTGCGCGCCAAGCGACCGGGATTTTCTTTTGTGTTCATTACCGGATTTGCCGATCGTTCCGCATTGGCCGGCTTCAATGAATCGCAGATCGTGCGCAAGCCGTTCATGAACGATGAGCTTGCCGCCAAGGTCCGCCAGGCCCTGCTCAACAGGCAGAGCCCCAATGTTGCCCTGTCCGTCGAATGCAAGGGTGGAAGTTGATCGCGCCGTCGGCGCGCTTGCTTGGGAGGTTCTTATGTTGCCCGCTCAAGACACTGATACCGCTATCGGATACAAGCATTTGCGTGGGGCACGCGTGTTGGTCGTCGAAGACGAGCCGATGATCTGTCTGCTGTTTGAGGACATGCTCGCGGAACTCGGCTGCGAGCTCGTCGCCTCGGCATCCAGTTTTGCGCAGGCTTGCGAGCTGGCGCAGCGAGCAGACAAGATCGACGTCGCCATTCTGGACGTGATTCTCGGCGATAGGCCGGTGTTTCCATTGGCGACCCAACTGGCCGAACGCGGGGTGCACCTGCTGTTCTGCACCGGCCTGGGCCCCGGCGGGCTGCCTCCGGAATGGCGCGGCTGCGGCACGCTTAGCAAGCCCGTCACCATCAAGGCGCTCGCGAACGAGCTGAGCCGAGCCCTCGGATCGCCTTCCCGCGGCTGACTTTTGGGCGATGCAAGAGCGGATAAACATGAATATGCTCAGCCTCGCCGCAATCCCCCGCGCAAGCCGCCGAGCAGCAACGACACGGGAAACAGCACCACCACTATGAAGAAGATGATCTTCGCGAGGCCGACGCCGAACCGGCAATTCCACCGAAACCGCCGGCTGTCAGCGCGATAATCAGAAGGGCGATGACGACATTCAAATATCCGTTCTCCGCAAGGAATGCGGGCGACCACAACCATATCCGTCAGCTGCGACAGCGTCTCTAACTCCAAACAAGCTCCCCCATGAGGGTGGTTCCCCTGTCGCCCGGAACCAGGCTCCTACACCCGAGCGGGGCTCTACACCCGCCCCATTAGGACCAGGATCAGCACGATTACGAGGACCAGACCAAGACCGCCAGATGGGTAATAACCCCACCCCGCGCTGTAAGGCCATGTCGGCAGGGCGCCTACGAGGATGAGAATGAGCAGAATGAGCAGAATCGTTCCTAAGGACACTTCTTGCCTCCCGCTGAACAATTTGTACCTAGCTACAATCAACAATTCTCAGACGTCGATTAAGTTCCGTCGTTGCGCCTGGTGACAAAGGGCGAACGGCAATGATGCCAGGAACCTAACACGAACTTTTGCGGCGAACGCCGACGAGCGGGACAAAAAGACTCAGAAATTAGACGGGCCTGGGCGAGCGGTCGATCCGCAGCTCGGGGCGCAGGGCCCTCGGCATCAACCGCAACAGACAACCAGCACTCGGAGAGCGAGAGCGGGAATTTTCGGATCAAATGCTTTGAGCAAGTGATTTTGAGGAATTGCTTGGCTAGTGCTTGGCCGTGTTGGAACTCTCTCGCAAGAAGCCGCGTTGTGCTGCTTAGCAAACGCCTGAATGCGCTCGCGCAAGCGGTCGAAGGCCCGCTCGTCCGAATTCTACATGAGAGTTCAAATGCAACCTTTCGGAGGAATCAGAATGAAGAAGATCCTGTTGGCGACCGTTGCCACTATTCCGTTCTTGACACTTACCGTCCTGCCCGGCGCCGGGCAAGAGCTCAACAAACAAAGGGGCGGCGCAGGTGTGAGCCAGTCTCAGGCGCCTGGCGCGGGGGAGAGGCGAGGTGAAACGCAAGGCAAAGAATTGCAGGGAAGCTCGGAGCAGAACCGTACCAGCGGTGAGGCCGAGAACAAGAACAAGGTGAACGGCGATTCGAGCCCGAAGGAACGGGGCGCACAGGCCGGGAGCGAGGGACGAGCAAATCAAGCGGCGGAACAAGCTGGGGGACAATCCAACGATCGAGGGAAGCAGGCGCAAGATCAGATCAAGGCCAAGTCGGACCAGAGCAAGACAACCGGCCAGGCTGCCGCCAAGCCGGAGCAGAGCAAGACAACCGGTCAAGCCGGCGCGAAGCCGAAGCAGGAGGAGAGCGCGGGCGCCAAGTCCAAGGGCCAGGTCAGCGAAGATCAGAAGAAGGGCACGAGCGGGCAGAAGGAGCAAGACGCCCGCGGCGCGCAGGACCGGAAGCAGGACAAGAGTGGACCCGCGCAAACCACCGGGCAGGCCGCTCGGCCGGATAACGACCGCAATGAGCGCGCTCAGCAGGGCAACGGGCGTGATCAGAACACCCAGAAGGACGCCAAGGGCGAGAGCCGTGGCGGCGAAACCGGCGGACGCGTGACTCTCAATGACGAGCAGCGCACGCGGGTCGAGAAGGAGGTTTTCTCCGGTCGCGATGTGCCACGGGTCGATCACGTCGACTTTTCGCTAAACGTCGGCGTAGAGGTGCCGGAGCGGATCAGGGTCGTGGAAGTGCCCTCGGTTCTGATCGACATCCACCCGGAATGGCGTGGTGACGAATATTTCGTGGTGAACGACGAAATAGTCATTGTCGACCACAGTCGCCGGGTGGTCGCGATGGTGCCGGTCGGCTCTTCGTCCGCCTCCGTGACGCGCACCACAACGGTCGGATCGGCTGGCGGTGCCGACATTCGAGAAATCCAGCAAGTGCTGATCGAGAAAGGCTACTATCACGGCCGGGTGGATGGCGTGATGGGTCGCGAGACCGAAGAGGCGTTGATGCAGTTCCAGCGCCGCGAAGGCATCGAGGCGACAGGCCGCATCGATGAACGCACCACCGCCGCATTGGGAATCTCGGGTCGTAGCGAAGGACGAGGTGGCCAGGAGCAAGGAAGGGAGCAATCCGACCAGCGGCAAGGACAATCCCAGCCCGCCAAAGAACCATCGACGTCCGGACGTGCCGGCGACCGCGATGATAACGCACGCCAAGGCACCGACCTCGGCAAGGGCGCGCAGGATCGCGATCAAAAAGAGCCGGCGCAGACCAAGCGCCCGTCCACCTCGGGCCAGGCGAACCCCGCCGATGACAAAAACGACATAAACAAGGACAACGACCAACGCGACAACGCCCGGGGTGCTCAGGACCGAGACAAGGAAGGACAGCGTAGTCTCCCGTCCACGTCGGGCCAGGGCGGGACGCAGGATCGATCTTCGGGTCAGTCGGCCCGGCCGAGCCAGAACGGCGGCAACGACTCGCGGCGCAAGCCCTAGTCATCTAGCACGCTCTGTTCGAAATCTGGGGCCCAGCCGTAAGGCGGGCCCCTTTCCGTTGGGCTTTACCGTCGAGTCGGCTCTTCTTCAGGAAGAGATCTCACCGCGAGCCGCCGAGGTGCAGGAGCGTGCCGGGCTGACCGGGGTGCCGTCATGAACATGCACACGACTTCGGACGCTCGTGCCACCGGGCAAGAAGCCGCGCAATCAACACATGCGGCAATGCTCACTGCTTAGCCCAATAGTCCGGGTTCTGCTTGAAGATGCGCTTGGGGATCATGCCGTAGGCCATTTGCACGGCGTCGACCGCCTCGGCGATGCGGAAATCGACACCGACGCTCGCGAGCGCATAAGCGTCGGGAGCAGACATGCCCCTTTTATCGCGCAGGAACGCAACCGTCTCCTGCACGGCTTCCTGCAGCGCCTTGTTGAGATCGAGATCCATTCCCATCGTGTAGTAGGAGGTCGTGTCCTCGGCGCGCGGCCAGTGCATCGCGCGCCCGTCGCCCTTGTGGACGATGAATTGCAGCGTCGCAGTAAGCGAGGCTTCGATGGCGGTGCCGTCGATCTCGCCGTCACCCTGCACCGCGTGCGAATCGCCGGTGAAGAACAGCGCGCCGTTGTTGAACACGGGCAAGTAGAGCGTCGAGCCGACGCCGAGCTTGTTGAAGTCCATGTTGCCGCCCCAGTGCGACGGCGGGCGGGAGCTGACGAGCCCGAGGTCGCGCGGCGGCGCCACCGCCATGATGCCCATGAACGGGTGCAGCGGCACCTCGATATCGTTGGAAAACAGCGCAACGTTACGGGCAAGATCGAACTTGATCACCTTGGCGGACGGCGCGTTGAGCAGTTCGGGCAGCACGCCGGTGCCGCGATTGGAATTGTTCACGCCGTAGGGCACCCGATGCTCGAGCGCGAGGATGCGCACTTCCAGCATGTCGCCGGGCGCCGCACCTTCGATGAAGATCGGGCCGGTCAGCACGTGGGCGCTGGCGCCCTTGGGATGCGGTACCCGATGATAGATGTCGATCACATCCTGCAGCACCTGGTCGGCCGGAATTCCCGCGCGCGCAAAATAGCTGACCGGATCGTCGGCGGTGTTCATGCCGCTGTGCGAGACCGTGTCGATGCGCACCGTCTGGCCCGACTTGATATGCAGCACCGGCGGTACGTCGGCCGCGAAATAGCCCCATAGGACGGTTTCCGGCGTCGAGCGCAGGCTCGCGTCAACTGCGGGGCTAGATGGCGCGGGCTGCGCGGTCGCGCTGGATGCGAGCCCGAGCAACAGACTTGCTATCAAGCATCGTGAGATCAGTTTCGACATGCGGGTTTCCCCATGGGGCTTCCCTCTGGCAGGAACCGAAGTGTCGCATGGCCCGCGCCCTACGACCATCCTGCAAAAACCGAGGGTGCCGGGTAAAGGCCTGTCCTGCCGCGGCAGCCGGCACGAGCGTGAGCGCCTATCTGACTGTGCGTGGGCGGCCACGCGGGCCCGTTCCCGTGGCCGCTCCGCGCCCAGCGCGCCGCGCCTCGGCGCGCAACAGATCGAGAAACTCGAGGTGCGTACGCGTTGGTTCCCAGTTCGCGCGCGTCGCGATCCCATCGCGGCGGTGCAAGTGCGGTGAGCGGAACGGCAGCACGGTCAAAGCTTCGTTGTCGCCGCGCGCAGCCTCGAAGCTCGACATCAATGTCAGGCGATCGGTCGTGGTCAGGATGGTCCGATACACCTGCAGCGAGGTCGCCTCGATGCCGATCCTGGGCTCGCCGGCGACATTGCCGAGCAAGCGGCGCAGGGCCTGTTGGCGCGGCGTCATCGGGCCCGGCATGATCCACTCGTAGCCGACGAGATCGCGCAGTCTCGGCCGCCGCAATCGGCAGAGCGGATGTCTGTTTCGCGCCACCACCACATAGCTGTTGGTGAACAGCATCTCCTCCCTCACGTCCTTAGCCCATTCCGGGCGGCGCAGCACACCGAACAGAAGGTCGAGCGTGCCGGCGCGCAAGGCATCGAGCAAATCTTCATAGTGTCCGTCGACGATCTGCACGCGCGCACCCGGATATCTGGCGAGCAGCTCGCGGACTGCGCTCGACAGGATTTGCGTTGCCGAATGCGGAATATTGCCGATGGCGACGCGCGAGACGATATGGCCGCGTGCCGCCGCCAGCTCTTCGAGGCCATACTCCATCTCGCGCAGCGCCACCCGGAAGCGCCGGGCGAGCTCGGAGCCCTGCGCCGTGGTGCTGATGCCGCGCGCCGTGCGCTGGAACAGCCTTCGTCCCAGGTCCCGCTCAAGCGCGCGCGCCGAGCGATGCAGCGAAGGCTCGGAGATGCCGAGCGCGCGCGCGGCGGCATCGAATGATGGATTTTCCGAAATCGCGATCAGGCTTCGCAGCTGTGGCCGCGTGATGCGGGATGCCAATCCGGGATCCTGGCTGCCGGCTTCCTTCAATCCGGAGCGGATGTGGTCGAAGATGCGGCGCACCCGCGGCAACAAGATCGCGCCGAGCTCGGTTGCGTAACAGCCCGAGCGCGAGCGCTCAAATAGCCGCGCGCCGAGCTGCGCCTCGAGGGCGCGCAGCGCCTGCGTCACCCCGGGCTGCGAGACGTTCACCTCGCGGGCGGCGCCGCCGACGCTGCCGAGCCGGGCCACGGACTCGAACGCGCGCAATTGCCGCAGCGAAGGCATGTCGGAGGCGAGCATGTCGGGAGTGTTTGTAGCATAATCTTATGGGCGCGGGCATAATTTGGATTGGAGCTTCTGCAGGCTGCGCCGTATTGGGAACGTCGATGCACCACGACTGGGACGTGAAACGAATGCCCATGGGCCGGCATCGGCTGTTGCGCCTGACCACGGCAATGATCGCCTGTGCGGCTCTGCTCGGCGGCATGAGGGCGACGGCGCACGCCGCCGATTATCCGACGCGCCCGGTGCGCCTGTTCGTTCCTTATGGCCCGGGTGGGGTCGGCGACCTCACCATGCGGCTCCTGGCGCGCACGCTGAGCGATCAACTCAAGCAGCAATTCGTGATCGAGAATCGTCCCGGTGCCGGCGGCATCCTGGCGATGTCGGAGGTGCTGCGCGCGCCCGCCGACGGCTACACGCTGGGTGAGGCCGGCAACGGGCAGGCGATCAGCGCGTCGCTGTTCAAGAGGCTTCCCTTCGACATCCTCAAGGACTTCACGCCGGTCTCGGTCGCCGCCTATTTCGAGATGATGCTCGCGGTGCCGGGCAACTCGCCCTATCGATCGCTCAAGGACTTGGTCGAAGCGGCCAAGAAGAATCCCGGCAAGCTCAATCTCGGCGCCATCAATCCGGGCAGCACGCAGAATCTGTCCGCGCATCTGTTCCAGCAGGTCACTGGTGCGCAATTTGCGCTCGTGACCTATCGGACGACGCCTGAGCTTGTCACCGCTATGCTGCGCGGCGAGGTCGATCTTGCGTTCGACTACTATGCGGGCCTCGTCAGCGAGATCGACAACGGCAAGGTGCGCATTCTCGCGACCTCGGGGGAGGAGCGCGATCCGTTGCTCAAGGACGTGCCGACCGCCAAGGAGGCCGGCTTTCCTCAATATGTGGTGGTCGGCTGGAACGGCATCGCGGTGCGCTCCGCGGTGCCGCCCGAGATCGTGCAGACCCTGAGCACGGCCATCAACCGCGCACTGGCGGCGCCGGAGCTGCAGGAGCAGGCGCGCCGGCTCGGTCTTGATGCGCGCGGCTCGACCCCGCAGGAAACGCGCGAGCGCTTTGTCGCCGATATTGCCAAATGGCGCGACGTCATCGACAAGGCCGGCATCGAGAAGCAGTAGCGCATGTTCCGGAAAAGCATGGGCCCGCCAAGGCGGGGCTGGTACAGGTTTTCCGATGACAACCTGCGCCAATGCAAAATTCGATTATGGGGAGGCAGAAAATGGCGAGCGAACCGCAGCTCAAGATCGCGATTGCAGACTACGGCCACACCCGTGCGATCAAATCGGGCGAGGCGCCGATCCGCGGCATCAAGCCGGATTTTATCCAGGTGCAGCCGATCATCGGCGCATTCCGCCGCATGGTGCGCGACGTCGAGTTCGACGTCTGCGAGATGGCGCCCACGACCTACATGATCGCGCGCGCGCTCGGCGCGCCGTTCAAGGCGATCCCGATCTTCATCATGCGCCGCTTCCATCACAGCGGCTTCGTGGTGCGTCCCGATGCCGGCATCAAGTCCCCGAAGGATCTCGAGGGCAAGAAGGTCGGAGTGCGCGCCTATTCGGTCACCACCGGCGTGTGGACGCGCGGCATCTTCACCAACGAATACGGCCTCGACTCGAGCAGGGTGACCTGGGTGGTCGACGACGAGGAGCACGTCACCACCTTGAAGCTGCCGCCCAACGTGATGCATGCGCCGGCCGGCAGGTCGCTCGCCGACATGATGGCGGCAGGCGAGCTGCAGGCCGCCTTCACCGGCAATGCCGGGATCGGCCGCGCCGGCTCGCCGACCGGCGGCGCATGGAAGACGGTCGAGAAGCCTGACTATCCGGAGCTGATCGAAAATCCCGAGAAGGCGGAAGCCGAGTGGTTCAAGCGCACCGGCATTTATCCGATCCACGGGCTCATCGTCGTGCGCGACGAGATCCTGTGGAAGCATCCGTTCGTGGCGCGCGCGCTTTATGACGCGTTCGTCGAAGCCAAGAAGCCCTACATGGCGCAGCTCAAGAGCGGGGCAGGGGATTCGGCCGACGACAAGAAATACCGCGGCCTTGCGTCAATCGTCGGCGATCCGCTGCCCTACGGCATGAAGGCCAATTTGCCCAGCATCGAGGCGATGCTGACTTACGGGTTGCAGCAGAAGCTGATCCCGCGGCCGATGACGCTCGAAGAGGCCTTCGTCGATCCGGAAAAGGTTTGATCGGCATCAGGCCCACCGCTGATCGCGCGCAAAATCTCATCCCGCAATTGGAGACCATCCATGTCGAAAATCATGGACATTCACCCGCACATCGTCGCCAACGACATCGCCCGCTATCCGTTGGCCCCACTGGGCGGGCATCAGTCCGATTGGTCGCGCACGCGCCCTGTGACGACCGAGCAGATGCTCGCCGCCATGGATAAGGCAGGCGTCGCCAAGGCGGCGATCGTGCAGGCCTCGACCTGTTACGGGCATGATAATTCTTATGTGGCCGACGCGGTCGCGGCCCACCCTGATCGCTTCACCGGCGTGTTCTCGGTCGATGTGCTCTCGGCCGACGCGCCGGAGCGCATGCTCCATTGGGTCAAGCGCGGGCTGACCGGCATGCGGCTCTTCACCATCGGCAGCACCATGCCGGACCAGGCCGCATGGCTCGACGATCCCAAGACCTACCCGGCCTGGGACTGCGCCGCCGAGCTCGGCCTCTCGATCTGCCTGCAGATGTCCCCCAAGGCGTTTCCGGAAATGCTGCGCATGATCCAGCGTTTCCCCAAGGTGCGCATCATCCTCGACCACATGGCGCGCCCGAATATCGAGGACGGGCCGCCCTATGCGGCCGCCGAGAGCCTGTTCGCGCTCGCCAAATATCCGCAGGTTTATCTCAAGGTCACCGAGCGCAACTTCACGCAAAGCCGCAAAGGCAAGGCGACGCCGGAGACATTCTTCCCGAAGGTCGTCTCGGAGTTCGGGGCGCAGCGACTGGCCTGGGGCTCGAACTATCCGTCGTCCGAAGGCTCGCTGTCTGAGCTCGTCGCCATGGCGAGGGCAGGGCTTGCCTGTCTCTCGCAGGCCGACCAGGACTGGATATTTGCCAAGACGGCGCAGAGCCTCTATCCCGCTCTCGCAGATTGACAAGGAGCGCGACCCATGGCCGCCCAAGGTAAGCTCACCCTCAACACGATGCTGGGGAATTATTCGAACACCAAGGCGCTCAAGGAAGGTGCGCTCAAGTCGGATCTCGTGGATTTCGATTTCGTCGAGGTCAAGGTCGCCAACAACCTGTTCAAGAGCGTGGTGCGGGACGCCAAGTATGATCTCTCCGAGCTCGCGATCGCGACCTATCTGCAGGCAAAGTATTACAAGAAGCCCTACGTGCTGATCCCCGCCGTGCTGGTCTCCCGCGGCCAGCATCACACCATCGCTTATAACGGCGACCGCGGCACCTTGCGGCCGCAGGACCTGCACGGCAAGCGCGTCGGCGCGCGCGCCTATACGGTGACGACCGTCACCTGGGTGCGCGGGATCCTGGCGGAAGAATACGGCATCGACATCAGCAAGATCGACTGGGTCACCTTCGAGGACCCGCACGTTGCCGAGTACCAGGACCCGCCGGTCATCAAGCGCGCCCCTCCCGGCAAGGACATGGTGGGCATGCTGCTCGACGGCGAGATCGATGCCGCTGTCGTCGGCGACAAGCTGCCCGACCCGCGGCTCAAATACCTCATTCCGGATCCGGAGGCCGCCGCCAAGAAATGGGCGGAGCGGCACGGCGGCGTGCCGATCAACCACATGGTGGTGGTGCGCGAGGAGATCTCGAAGAAGCACCCTGATGCGATCAAAGAAGTGTTCCGCCTGCTGCACGCAAGCAAGCTCGCGGGCGGGCTCGCCGACCGCCCCGTGCAGGAGGACCCCTATCGCTACGGGGTCGAAGCCTGCCGGCCGATCCTCGAGATCATGATCGACCTCTGCTTCAGGCAGCAGCTCATCGGCCGCCGCATGTCGGTCGACGAATTGTTCGACGACACCACGCGCGCGCTGAAGATCGGCTAGCGTGGGGCGACGGGCGCGGGCGGGGCGTTATGCGTCTCGTCCGATGCGCTAGCTTCCGCCCGGTCACCCTCAATTGAACGGGCCCGCTACGCGCGCAACCTTGCTGGGCAACGCGCAAATGCATATATTATGTTGAGCATAAAGGAACTGTGCCAAAGGGAACTGCGCCATGTGCACGATTAAGCGGCTCTTTATGGCTGCCGCGGTGGCGATGATGGTGACGCCGTTGTTCAGCTTGGCGCTTTTCGCCGCTGAGAGCCTGCGGTCGAGCCCGCCATAACCCATAGCCGGTGCGGCGAGCGATTCTTCTGCCTTATTCCCCGGCCAACTCCAGTGCGGCTGCCGAGTGGGCACGCACTGTTTTCAGCGCAACGCGGCCACTTTTGTCGACCTCCTGCGCATTCTTGAAGCTTTCCTCGATATGCTCAACGTCGCGCTCAAGTTCGGCGACGACTTTGTTCCTGATCATATCATAGTCGGGATTTGCCTTGCGCGCCTCAAGCACCAGCACGGCAAATGCGTAAGTGTCGCCCAACGAATAGCGGTCGGTTTCTACATAGTCATAGAACGGATTCTTCGCTGCCTTGCGTTCGTCTACCTCGTCCATGACCAGCTTGATCTGCTGGGCATATTCGGCGAGCTGCCCGGTGTAGGGGATCGCATAGGAGCTGCCGCGGGCGACGTCCTCCGCGAGGAAATAGGCGCCGTCGTTTATCGCCAGATATTCCGCTACCTGTTCGCGACAAAGGAGATCGTCTTCTTTGGCGCATTGTTGCCTGGCGCGGCTCAGGACAGCGATATGACTGCGCGCACGCTGACGTATCTCGTCGAGCGGTCCGAAGTAGAGCTTCGAGATGTCGCCGGGCTTGCCCTCGTAATAATTCAGGCGGCCTATGGCCCACAGGAATCCGTAATCTTTGAAGTCGAGCTCGCTATCTGCTTCACGCAGGAGTTTCCGGGCCTTGTCGTCGTCGCCCATGAAGCTCAGGAAATAGGCGGCCGCGACATAAAGATAGGGAAGCGTGCGATAGTCCTGAATTCTGGGAAAATAGGACACCGCGTTCGGTACAATCCCGTCCACATAATAAACCGAGGGAACCGATTCGCATGTCCTATCATGGACGTAGGGCGCGATCTTCCGCGGCAGATCGATCACACCCTGCCAAAGGCGGTCGTGCGTGGCGCTGAGTTCGCCGTTCTTCTCGATATCCTTGTTGAACAAAATCTGTTCAAGCAACTCCGCCGTCGGTCTGATCATGGTTCGGGCGCTCTCGAGGCTCAGCCCATGATTGATCGCTTTTTGCACGCAGGCAGCGACGGGCGAGATAACGGTGCCGAAGGCAGGCGCCAAAGCCTTCATGGAAGGAAGCATCGTCGATCGTTTCGGGTTCGTGGTGTCGTATTTCTCCAGGTATTCTATGTCCTGGGAAATGCGCTGAGAGTAGATTGCCAAATAAGTCAGGCTGCCCTCGTCGTCGAAGGCCTCAGCCGAGTCCTCCAGCGATATCCTGTGATTGGTGGCGGTGGCGACCTGAAGTTCGATAACAGGCGACTTCAGGCTGGTCAGATGTGACAACCAGCGATCGAGATGCGGGGCAGCAAGCGCTAGAAAGGTAATTCCAAGGGCGGTCGACAGGGCGAGACTTGTGCCGATGCCGGCAGCGGGCTGCTCGTCGCGAACCGCGGGCGGGTCTGCCGGCATGTCCCCGCCGGCGGCCCCCGTTTGCTCCGCCGTCAGCGCACCTTGCGCCGCGATGGCAGGGGGTCGGCGCGCGGCGTTTTCGCGGCGTTCGGCGGCGGCGCGGATCCGCTCTTGCGCGAGGAAGGCGGCACCGGCACCGAGCAAAAGGCCCAGGATGAAGCGGGCAACGATCCCTTGGCCGATCGCGTCGGTCATCTCACCAAAGGTGTGCGGATGGACAGAAAACGACGCCCACGATGCAATGCCGACCAACACCAGCACGAATGAGCAAAACGCCGTCGCGAGTTGGGACGTTCGAAGCTCGCAGGGCCATCTTGTGGCGACCCGAACCGACGCCGCCTGCCAGACCCAATAGCCAAAGAACCCAATAATGACGGCGATAACGAACCAGCCCACGACACGCCACCCCGCCCCTTGAGACCGTCCCTCGGCGCTGGCCAAAGCCCCCATCTCAGGCGAGCTGCGACCTTGTTTCCTCCACCTCTATGCGCTCAGCCAAGAGTTGTCGACTCCAATCAGTACAAGAGGCCGTATCCTTGTGAATGGGCGCGCCAGTGAGACTGAAGCTTAGGAGCGGGAGAGGCCATAGCGGGCGCCGATGCCACTTGGAGCCTTATGGTGATGAGCGCGGGCCCCTGAGCGCCTTGTCGAAGTTGAACCCGCGCGTCTCAATGACCAGACTATTTAATTAGACTTACGCGGCCCTGCGCGATTCCCTCACTGAGATCACGCCGGGTTGATTTCGCGCCTGCGGACGCGCAACGTCGAAGGCGGCTGATCCATAAGCCGCTGATCAAAGCTGTTCGACGGCATCCAGCAAGGGGGGCGTCATGGTCGCACACATCGAGGGACCGCTGTATTACGAACGGATGGGCCGCAGCGGGCCGGTCATGGCCTTCGTGCATCCGAACCCAATGGACCAATCCTGCTGGATATTCCAGATGGCGCATATGTCGACATGGCATCGCTGCATCGCCATCGACATTCCTGGCTACGGCCGCTCGCCCAAGGCGACCGCTGGGCTCACCATGGACGACATGGCGCAAGCCTGCTGGGAGGCGATCGACGAGGTGGCGCCCGGCGAGGCTGCAATCCTGGTCGGATGCTCCGTCGGCTCGGCGCTCCTGCCCTATATGCACCACCAACAAGCCAAGCGCACTGCTGCTCTGGTCATGTCGGGCACCGGCTACAATCCGGGACGGGATTTCACGTCGCGCCGGATCGCCGCCTACCGTGAGCAGGGCATCGGCTACCGCTGGGGCTACACTTTCGAGGATCTGAGCCCGGCGTTCCGGGCGACACCGCTGGCGCATTTCTTCGCCGACCTGTTCTCCGAGCGCAATGGGCACGCCGATCTGCAGTCGATCATCCATCAATTCGAGGCGCTGGCGAAGCCGGAACCGGATGACTTGCACGCACGGATCGCGTGTCCGGCGATCATATTGACCGGCAGCGAGGATGGCTCGCATCCGCGCGCCGCAGCTTTGCGGGCGCGGATTCCGGGCTGTGAAATGAAAATTCTCTACGGCGCCGGCCACGCCTGCCAGATCGAGCAGCCATGGCTGTTCGATCGATACATGATCGAGTTCCTCAAGCGCCACGGCCTGTTTCCGGCTCCCGTCGCGTGATAGCTTTGCCTGCGGGGTGCCGGGTTCCTTAGGAGAGGAACGCCGTGGACATCGAGCGCCGTCGATTGCTTCGCCTGGCCGGTGGTCTCGCCGCACTCGCGGGCGCGGTTGACCTCGCGAAGGCAGAGACCTATCCGTCGCGGTCTGCTCGCATCCTCGTCGCAACGAGTGCAGGCGGCGGGACCGACATTGCGGCGCGCCTCATCGCCCAATGGCTGACTGAGAAGCTCGACTGCTCCTTTTTCGTCGAGAATCGTCCGGGTGGCAACAACAACATCGGCACTGAGGCGGCGGCGCATGCGACGGCGGACGGCTCTGTGCTGTTCATGGCCAACTCCGTCAATACGATCAACGCATCGCTTTACCAAAAGCTCAACTACAACTTCATTGCCGACTTTGAACCGGTGGTGCTCGTCGTGCGCTCGCCGCTGCTGATGATGGTGCATCCCTCGGTTCCCGCCCGGACCGTGCCTGAGTTCATTGCCTATGCCAAGGCGAGGCCGAACATGCTCAGCATGGGGTCAGGGGGCAGCGGCTCGAGCGGGCACATGGCGGGTGAGCTGTTCATGATGATGACCGGAATCAAATTGATTCACGTGCCCTATCGGGGCGAGTCGCTGGCGATGGCCGACCTGATTGCGGGCCAGGCGCAAATCGTGTTCGCCACCACCGGCTCGGCGCTCGCCTTTACCAAAGCCGGCACTGTGCGGCCGCTCGCCGTGACCACACAGGTCGCTTTGGCCGCGATCGCCGATGTCCCGTCGTTGACGCAATTCCTGCCCGGCTATGAGGCGAGTGGCTGGAGCGGATTGTGCGCGCCGAAAGGCACGTCTCCCGAGATCGTCGCTATTCTCAACCGGGAGGTCAACGCCGCATTGAACCATCCCGTCATCAGGCAACACATCGCAGACATTGGCGGCACCCCGCAGGGCGGCACGCCGGCCGAGTTCGCCAAGTTCATTGCCGAAGACACCCAGCGTTGGGCCAAGGTGGTCAAGTTCGCCGGCATCAAGCCGGGCTAACCACCTGTCACTTCAGTCGGCGAATGCGCTTCTTTCAATTGCGGCGCAGGCGCGCGCTTGCCCCGGTCTTTGCGAAGCTTCCCAACAAGGCTCTTGGCATCATCTCGGTTGATCGACGATGACTTTACGCGCCTGCGCGACCAGGTCGGGGGGCGTGCGGTAAAGCTCGTCGACCAACGCGGCGACCGCGTCGCCACCCATCGGATTAACATCTAGCTTGTGGGCCTTGGCGTCACCCAGGAATTCCGGATCCGCCATGGTCTCATCGAACGCTTTGCGCAATGCCTGCAGGCGCTCCTCGGGCAGCCCCGGCGTCGTCACAAAAGGCCAGCCCATGGCTTGGCGGCTGAGGATCAACCGCAGGATTTGCTGCTGCTCCCGGGTCGTCGCGTAATCCATAATGAACGGAACGCCGGGCAAGTCCGGGCTCTTGGCAAGCGCCATCTGCACGATGAGATTGAGCTTTCCGCCGGTGAGCCAATCGGGCTTCGCCAGCTTGATGCTGCTCCATGACCAGCCGCAGCGGCCATCGACCTCGCCGCGCTCGAGGGCGAGCGACATCTCGTTGGCTCCCGGATAGCCGCTGATCACTCTCAGCTTGATCCCGAACATGTTCTTGAGCGCGATCGAGAACAGGTCGGGATCCGAGCCGGACCCTTCGCCGGCGACCGTAAACGGCGTCGTCAACATGTCGTTCCAGTTCTTGATGGCCGAGGTGTGCCAAGTGGCGCAGACGCTGACCTGATCGCTGCCGCTGCCGATCCAGCCGAACTTGCGCGCGTCGAAGCTCGCACCGCTGCCGACCAGCGGCTCCATGGCGAGGCCACGGCCGAAAATCCCGAGCACGCTGCCGTCCTTTGGGGCGACCGCATAGATGTAGTTCGCGGCCTTGAGACTGCCGGCACCCGGCATGTTCTGCGCCACGATGGTCGGATTGCCCGGGATGTGCCGGCCCATGTGCCGTGCCAGCGTCCGGGCGTAGATGTCGTAGCCGCCCCCGGCGCTGTAGCCGATGATCATCGACATCATGCGGCCGCGATAGAAGTCGGCCACCGATTGCGCTTGTGCGTCTCGATGCGCCGGCAGCATCGCCGCGGCGCCGAGCAGGCATGTGGCCATCAGCTTGCGCATCGACAGCCCCAAATGCCGCTCCCTATCCTTGCTGTGGCCGGCCGCCGCCTTCCAATAATGGCGCACGTCTGGCGCCTTCCCGAGCCTCGATGTGTCTTAACCGATGTGCACGGCGAAAAGCCCGACCAGGATGACGCTGGACACAACGATTCCCACGGTCATGAAGACGGGTACCAGACGAGAGGTCAACACGGGTGAAAGCTCGTGCTGCAGCAAGACCATTCTCAGGCCGCATGCAAGGTGGGTGATGAGGGCAATCGGCCCTACCCAATAATGGGCAATCAGCCGGAGATTGAAAAGGCTCACCAACATCGTGGTGTCGTTGTTGGTTAGCCAATTCCAGTCCGTGTCCGTGCCGGCATGCCGCGCGGCAAATACTGCCGTCATGTGAGCGAGGAAGAAAACGCCGACATACGCGCCGCACATGGTTTGCAGAGTGCCGAGGAAATCGCTTGGGAAGGTCAGGCGATGGCGCAACAGCGCAGCGCCGCTGAGAACCTGGAAAGCAATCAGCGCCAGCAATGCGGGTTGGACCATGTCGTCGCGATAGAAATAGCGTGCGGTCTTCATTATCGCGATATGGGCCGCGCCGCTCCAGAAGCCAAAGGCGTGGTTGACAAGGTGCAGCAGGACGAACAGCAGCAAGATCAGGACGGCGGAAATGCCGTGGCAAGCCGCCAGCCGGCGGTGAACCGCCGGCCCCATCACAGCGCCGGTCGACGAGGGGCCGGGTTTCACCAGAGCGATTCCCGTCATTGCCGCCCAAAAGATGATCCACGCGGCCAGCAGGGCGGCTTGCGCGTGGAAGACGCCCGCGACATTGGCGAAACCCACATAGAGCGAGGGGGTGGCAAATGCGAGATGAGCTATGCTTCGCCCGCGAAGGTCTCCGCCGGTCGCGCCATCCCGCGATGCAAGCATATAGCCGAAGGCAAAGCTGACGCCCATGACCGCCAACCCCAATGCCAGCGACCCGACGACGCCGACCCAGACGATTGCACCATTCGGTGCCGGCGACCCATGCGCCGCCACCAAGCCAGCGGCCAGCAAGCTCGATAACGACGGATAAGCCAGTGCGCAGAGCGCAGGAATGGCAAGCAAAAGTCGATGCTGCGGTAAAGCGCTCGACAGGTCGCTCGGGACAGTCTGCTGGGTATGATCCGCGGATATCGCCATTTGCGTCGCTACTCCGGCTGGCAGTGGCTCTTCGCAGCTGTTCAACAGCACCTGGTCGTGATATCGCGACCGCAGATCGGTGTCGAGATGGTCTGCCACAGTTGAGCTCACGCAGCACGTTTGTGTGCGGGATCTCATGAAACCGTGAGATGATTGCAGCGTCGCACGCGGCACGCAAGTGATCCGCGATGCGCTTTGCAGGTCGGCTCGGCCTTGGCTGGCGTAAGCTCAGAACTGGATTGAGCGCAAGTTGCGCGCGGCGCGGACGTGCCCCGCTTCAGTGGCCAAGAAGCTGCTTCCAGGCGGCCTCGCGCAAGGTCGATGCTTGCTGCGCGCGGCACTCACTCTGTTGAATACGCTTTTCTGGAAGCAGTCTGCTCATTGGCTCATCGTCCAGTGGAAGCTTTCCTCCGCGCTTCTCTCTTCCGTCCGTCAGGTTGTTGCACTTGACATCCAGCCAGGCTCGAAGCTCGGGAATGTAGCCGGCAAGATCCTTTGCAAAATCGTTACCGCCAATGAAGCGCAGCCGATCGTTTGGGACAGCAAACATCAGATCAGCATATTTTGTTGGAACGCCCATCTCTTTGAGGTAGTCGCCAACCACCATTCGCAGCTGTCCCGCCGATGCCGCCGCTTGATTGCCACTCATCCTGTGTGAGTTATTCAGGTCGTCTCCCAAGAATGACGGTCGATGGATGCCCAGAATCGGCACGCCACCGCTCTCCCGGTCCGCGCCGGCGACAAAAATGAAGAAGCACGCGCTCAGGCACCCGTAGTTCGCGTTGGCATTCTTCAACGTGGCCTCGGCTCTTTGACGATCGGGCGGCGGCAGATCGCTTGGTAGATGTGTCTCCAGGCGTAGCTTGCGCACGAGGCGGCCGATCTTCATCGCTTCAAACAAATTACCGCCCGGAGAGGCGAGAAAGATCCCATTCAAGCAGCCATAAATTCCCGCGCAGCTTTCATCAATCAGCCGCAGCAGCCTATCGTAGTCTCCCGGCGCAATCTCACCCTCAAAGACAAGTTGCGCGTAGCCGACATACCGCAATTCGTCCGCGCCAGTGCGCCGGATTTCTGCGGCGCCGGCAGGTAGAGCAGCGGCAACAAGCAATATTGCGGCGACGAGATGGAAAATTGAACGACGCACGCAGTCTCCCATCGAAGTTGAGCACACGAATCGGCGCTCCTGCAGGAGGTGGGTGGATCTCCCGGTGCGACACTGTCGCCGCCATTCGCGGCAAAACGGCGGCCCTGGCGCATGTTCCGGAAAAAGCCTGCGCTTGCGAAGGCGAGTAACGGATTCCGATCGACATGATCGGACTACACACTCGTCGCTTGCGACGGCCTCACAGAACCAAAGTTGGTCCGCCGGAATGAACGATGGCAAATCGGCGGAATAAGCGATCAATCCTTGACGACAAGCGTGTCGAATGTCGGCTTGCTTCCAGGGGCAACGATCGGGTCCTTCGGAAGACCGTCCGACGGTCCGTACCAGGGTGCTTTCTCCCGGATGCCATCCCGGATGGACTGTGCGACAAGCTTTCCGATCTCCTCGCCGCTAAGCGCGACCGGGGTGTTGTCGGAATCGAGGCGATAAAGCTGCGGGCAAAAATACAACGCGTGAATACGCGGATCGTAGCCATCAAGCACGAGAAAGTGCTTCTTACGAAGGAGAATATTGTACTTCGTCACCACTTTTCTTTCAGTGGTCGCAAGGGCCACGCGCAGGCGCTGGTCGGGGTTGCCGACGATTGTTCCGGCCTCCAGCAGGATTATCCAATCGCGCGAGTGCAGGTTGTCGGGATGGATTTCAACATAATGTTGTGGAACGGATCGTCGAAAGAGTCCCATGTTGTCTCCCATAGCTTTTGAACTTTTGGAGCTCACCATCATTGACGGCGTGCGGAACGCATCACGGCAGGGAAGCGAGCGCAGGCGCGGTGGCGGGCGGGTGGCGATGGCGGGTCGTCTGCTCGTAATCATAGGCGGCCTTGAGCAGCGTTCCTTCCGAATACGGGCGCCCGAGAAACTCGATGCCGATCGGGAGGCCGTCGGAGAAGAAGCCCGCTGGCACCGCCAGTGCCGGAAAGGCGGTAATTGAAGCGAGCACGCGATTGGTTCCGGGCGTGGACTTGGGAACGATCGCAGGCGCATGGTCGTAGGTCGCATAGATCAGCGCATCGAGCCGATTGTCGGCCATGACCTTGACGATCAGGTCGCGCAGCTCTTCGCGCACACGCGCCTGCTTGATGGCCGGCAGATCGTCGACGGTACGGCCCAGGGCGCGGCCCAGCTCCTCGCGGCGCCGCGCAATGACGACGGGCGATTCGACGATCTCGCGCAATGTGTGCACCGGCGCATTCGGAAACTGCGCCAGAAAGCCGTTGATCGCCGTTTCTGCCTCGTAGGTGTCGCCGCCACCACCGCCGTCCGCCACCATCGCCTTCAGATCGGGGATCGAGAGCGGATCAATCACCTCGGCGCCGCGGGCGCGAAGATCGGCGGCCGCCTGGCTGACCGCGGCCTGGACCTCCTTGTAGTCGGCCGCTTTGACGTCTGTGTCGCGGGCCATTGGCGTGCGGATGATCCCCAAGCGCATTCCGGAAAGCCCGTTTGGGATCAGGAAACGCGTGTAGGTGTCCGCCCTCAGGCCGTAGCTCCAGGCAGTGATCGGATCATCCGGATCATATCCGGCGATCACATCGAGCACGATCGCGGCGTCGCGCACGGTGCGGGTGATCGGGCCGAGCGTGTCGCGGCTTGGCGCAAACGGCATCATGCCGGCGCGACTCACCAGCGGCAGTGTCGGGCGAAGTCCAACAAGACTTGCATGCGCGGCGGGGCCGCGAATGGAGCCGCCGGTATCCTCGCCGATGCCGACCGCGGCGAAGTTGGCGGCGATCCCGACCGCGGTCCCACACGAGGAACCGCTGGGGCTGCGGCGCGGATCATAGGCGTTGTGGCAGTCCCCGAAGGCCGAGCCCGAATAGGCGGTCGCGAATTCGCCCATATTGGCCTTCGCCAGAATGATGGCACCGGCGGCCAGGAGCCGGTTCACGATCGTGGCATTGCGGGGCGGCACGAAGGTCTTGAACAGCGCTGATCCGTAGGTGGTGGGCATGAACTCGGTATCGACCTCGTCCTTCATCAGGACCGGGATGCAATGAAGCGGGCCAACCGGCCCCGAGGTGCGGAACGCAGCATCGAGCCTTGCAGCCTCCGTGAGCGCGTGCGGATTGGCGCTCTGGATCGCGTTGAGCTTCGGCCCGGCCTGGTCGTAGGCGGCGATGCGGTCGAGATAGGCCTGCACCAGCGCGGTGCAGCTCAACTCGCCCGCGCGCATCGCCGCGTGAATGCTGTCGATGGTCGCTTCCATGAGCTGGAAATGATTCGCGGGCGCGGGCTGAGCAAGCGCCAGCACCGGGCTCAACACGAGGAAGCAAGCGCTCCAAGCCGATCTCCGCATTGCGGTCCCTTTCAATTAGCCAGGCAGGGCGACCCTATCCTGGCCCGCCGCATGACGGCGGCACGTGCCTCATCGACCAATTGCGAGCGGGTGCTTGACGGGATGGCAGCACGACCGCCGCGCCCGGCCCCCACCAAGCTCAATGTATCATCGCACCCGCTAATCATCCTCGCGAATTCGTCCGGTTCGCAATGGGAAATCGAGGCTATTCCACGCAGCAGCGCTTTGCGGCGATGCATTCGCCCACGGAATTATCTGCCGGGTGTCTTCCGCGCCACACCCGCATTTGGTAACCGGACAAAAGCGCTGCCGGGCCACGGCCGCCGCACCTCGCGCGAGGGCTGTGGAATGCGTGGCGCGGAGCTCGGCTCCGCCGCCCACATGTGATCAGGAAAGAAGACAATGCCAGCAGCGGACCTGCGCACGGCCATATGAGCGAACAAGCGACCTCGACCGGAACGGCGCCTTCCGACGTCCAGCCACAATCTGTGCGGTTGATCTTCGCAGCGCTGATGCTGGTGATGCTGCTCGCGTCCCTGGACCAGACCATCGTCTCAACCGCATTGCCCACGATCGTCGGTGAATTCGGCGGACTCGCGCACCTGTCATGGATCGTCACCGGCTATTTGCTCGCAACGACGATTGTTACCCCTCTGTACGGCAAGCTCGGTGACCTGCTTGGCCGCAAGATCGTGCTGCAATCCGCGATTCTGCTGTTCCTGGTCGGCTCGGCCCTGTGCGGCATGAGCCGCTCCATGCTCGAATTGATTTTGTTCCGCGCCCTGCAGGGCCTCGGCGGCGGCGGGCTGATGGTGACGACCATTGCGGCCGTCGGCGACATCGTCACGCCGCGCGAACGCGGCCGTTATCAGGGCCTGTTTGGGGCGGTTTTCGGCGTCTCGACCGTCATTGGTCCTCTGATTGGCGGCTATTTCGTCGAGCACCTGAGTTGGCGCTGGATCTTCTACATCAATCTTCCGCTGGGCCTCCTCTCCGTGCTGGTCATCGGCTGGGTCTTCCCGACACCGACGAAGCGCAGGCGACCCCCGATCGACTTCGCGGGAGCCGGGCTGCTCGCAGTCCTGCTGAGCGCAGTGATGCTGTTGACGACCTTGGGCGGACAGACGATCGGATGGACCTCGCTTTGGAGCGGTGTCCTTCTGGTGCTGTCGCTGCTCGGGCTCGCGGGTTTCATCCTGGCCGAACGAAGCGCCGCGGACCCGATCCTGCCGGTCTCGCTCTTTCAGAACCGCATCTTTGTTGTCTCCTGCACGGTCGGCTTCATTGTCGGGCTCGCGATGTTTGGATCGGTGACCTACATGCCCCTCTATTTGCAGGTGGTAAGGGGTGTGAGCCCGGCCATTGCGGGGCTCCAACTGACCCCGATGATGGGAGGTCTGCTGGTCACCTCGGTTGCCAGCGGGCGCATTATCAGTCGAATCGGCCGCTACCGCATGTTTCCGATCATTGGTACGGCGGTGATGACGGTCGGGCTGGCGCTGCTCTCGACGTTAAACGTCGCCTCGCCCCCGTGGATGGCTTCCGTTTACATGCTTGTGCTCGGCCTCGGGCTTGGCATGGTGATGCAAGTGCTGGTTCTCGCCGTGCAAAATGCGGTGGACTATCGCGATCTGGGTGTCGCGAGCTCCGGTACGACCCTGTTCCGCTCGATCGGTGGCTCAGTCGGCGTCGCCGCCTTCGGAGCGCTTTTCGCATCGGGGTTGACGAACGGGCTTGCCGGCCGCCTGCCTCCTGGCGCGCAGCTGCCGGCCACCTCCGATCCCGCTGCCATTGCGGCTCTGCCGCCGGAGCTGAAGGCGGTTTACCTCGACGTCTTCACCACGGCGCTGCACCCGGTGTTCCTGGCCGCCACAGCGGCTGCGGCGATCGGCTTTGCGCTCACGTGGCTGTTGCGGGAAGTACCGTTGCGCGGGCCGGTTCGGTCCGAAACCATCGGCGAAAGCTTTGCCATGCCGCATGATGCGACTTCGCTCGAAGAGCTGCAGACGATTGTCACCCGTCTGCAAGCGCGCGAAATGCACTGGGAGTTCTACCAACGCGTCGCGCAGTCGCTCGATATCTCGCTCGCCCCCGATCAGATCTGGGCCTTGGTGCAAATCTGCCGCTCCGGCCCCCTGTCGCTGTCCGAAATGTCGGCGCGATTTCGCGTTCCCAGCACGCAGCTGGGCGCCATCGCGGCGCAGCTCGTGGCCGGGCGCCTGATTGCTTGCAGCGCGGACGGACTGGTCGCAACGGAGCGCGGAAAAGCGCTGTTCGATCGAATGGTCGAAGCGCATCGCATGGTGCTGCACCGCCTTGCTGCACGCTGGTCACCGGAGCAACATCTGGAAGCCAAAGCCATGCTGGATGCGCTTGCCCGCAGCATGATCGCCGAGCTTCCGATCGCTCCGGCGCCGGCACGGCCGGCCCGCTCCCGTTAGCTGCCGGACCGGCAGCAGATGGCTAGGGCACAATGGCCCACAAGCCGAGATCATTGAACGGCAATTTCTAGCGCGTGCCGCGTGCAGCAAGCAGATCTTGAGGGTCGACCTGCTTGCCACGCGGCGCGTGGTGGCCTCACTCGCCGATCGGCTTTCCGGCATCCGGACCGCTCTCGGCGCTGCGGCTGAGGCACGCATCGGCTTGAGCACTATGGAGGCGCCGGCCTCGTTAGCTTGAGGCCGCGCAAGATTTGGTTATCGGGAAAATTCCATACCCGCTCCGAGTCCACTGCCAACGGCCAGTCATTCCATCTCGATGCCGCAACCGAATACGCTCCGATTGCTTGAACGGCGATGGAATAGGGCATGATCACGCCGAACAGCACCTGTGCCAATCGGTGTCGCGGCTTGAGGAGCATCCAAGCCAGTCCGATGATTATCAGAAACAGCGGTTCGATTTCCGACAAGTAGCGGGGTCCGAAGGAGTTGCCGGCCCACCAGTACTCGAAATTTGAAAACAGACCAATCGAAAGGATTATCGCCGACAAGCTCCCAGAGACGACAGGCTCCTTGAGAATCGTGGGGCGAACCAACACCAGGGCCAGCGCCGCGAATGCTGCCGGAAAGTAGAAGAGCAACCCTCGACTTGGGCTGAACATCAAGCCTTCAAGTCCATCGACGAAATTTGCGGTCGAAAAACAACAACGGAGAAAGCCATATCCACCGAGGGATTCCGAAAAGTAGTACGCGTTGTACCACATGACCAAAGTCAAGATCCCGACAGCCGGGACCGTCAGAGGCAGGAGAAGTCGGGGCCTATATAGGAATGCCAAGACGGCAAAGGGCCCTATCACCACCAGGTTGCTGGGCCGGATGGCTACGGCCAAGCCGCACCACATGGAGAGATACAGGGCATCAGCTGGGTGATTCTCACGTTGCAATCTGGCGCAGCTCCTGACCGCGCAGATGATGGCAAGCGTTCCCGGCCCATGTTGCCACAGTGCCTGGGCGCCGGTGGAAAAAATCTCGCTTCCAAGCGCGAACCATAGGGTAAGGCTGGCGCTCAACAGATTCGAGAATCCCAGCTCAGCACATAGAGAGCGGAACATAACGACCGTTAGAGCAGCAATGATGGCGGCTGCGAACTTTTGAAAATGGATGCCAAATTGCACCCATTCCGATGGTGAAGGTCTGTCAAAGAGAATTTTATATTCAACGACTGGAAAATAGATGGGGGTCGCCATTAACCCGGTTGCGATCGGATAAACATTGACGAGACCATGGGGCGTTGCCGCGAGACCCGGAATGCCAGGTCTGTCGGAGGATGAGCTTGGCTGGAATGCGTCAAAGGTCAGCGAATGGTGCACAATAATAGCTATTGGAAGAATGGAATTAGGTGTTGAATCAATCTCGCTTATAAGGCGACCGTTCGACAGGTAGACCGTAAGGCTAACTGAAAAAATGCAGACGATCTGCCTCCAAGAAATTTGACGATCAGTCAATGTTCTGAGCCAATCCTTCAAAGCAGACTCCCGTCAACATACCCACGATAAGTACCTACGATTCGGTCGAGCTGCTGTGCTCGTGTAACCGGCGGCCAGGCCGCCGATCAACGTGATGAAGTTGCGCCCTTGCATGGGACCGCCCAACTCCTGGGATTGCAGTGCGTAATCGGAGGAGTGAAAGCGCGTCACTGGACAGAAAGCGTCTCTGCAAACCTGACAAGTAGGTCTCAACTTGAACGCATCGGGTCAGGAGCAGCCCCAACGCCGGTCGCGGCTTGAGCGGCCCGGCGGCACCGTTCGTCCCCGATCCGTTCCCTCAAGCTCAGCACCTCAGGCTAAACAATCGCATGTAGCGTTGGCAGCGGGCCAGGCGGCTTTCGCAGGTGCAGGCAAGGCTGGGTGCCTCAGTATTCGTCGAACATCCGTTGAATATCGTTGGGATCAGACGTGACGGTCAGCCCCAGGGTCAGCAGCAGCGCCGCCTTTTGGGGACTCAGGTTGTCGGCGACCACCATGCCCGGTTCATACCAATTGTTGCCACGCACGATGCGTCCGGAACCGACGCGCGAGCTCTGCACCACCACCGCGCTTTGCGCCTTGATGATCTCCTCGATCTCCTTGTCGAGCGAATTGGGAGCACCGGCGCCGACACCGGCAATCACGATACCCTTGGCTCCGAGGGCGACCATGGCTTTGGCGACGCCCGCCCGAGTCCCGGTGTGAACATAGGCGATCTCGACATAGGGCATGGTCGGTACGCCAGCGAGGCTGAACTCGCTCTTGGTCGTGTGGCGCCGATGCGGTGTCCGGTAGAACTCGATCTTGTCGGCATCGATATAGCCTAAAAGCCCGAGATCGTGAGTACGGAATGTCTGCAGGTGGTAGGTGTTAGTTTTGGTCACCTCTCGCGCCGCATTGATCTCACCGTTGAAGGCAACGAGCGCGCCCATGCCCCGGGCGGCGGGCGCGCCGGCCAGGCGGATGGCATCCAGCAGGTTCATATGTGCGTCGGAGCTCAGTCCATTGTAGGGCCGCTGCGCGCCTGTCACCACGATCGGCTTTTCGCTGTGCACGGTCAGGTTCAGGAAGTAGGTCGTCTCCTCGATCGTGTTGGTGCCCTGCACGTAGACGACGCCGTCGATCTCAGGTGATTGCAGGACCTCCTCGATACGAAGCGAGAGCTTGCGCAGGTCGTCGTAGGAGCCCTGGCCCCAGGAGGCGGTCTTGTCGACCTCGACCTGCGCCACCTTGGCAATCTCGGGCAGCGGCTCGATCAGCTGCTCCCCGGTCAGACGCGGGTTGCCGCTCAACCGATAGTGGATCAAATCCATCCGGTCCTTTCCCATGCTCGGCAGGGTGCCCGGTCCGACCATCAGGTGGATGCGGGGCAGTCCGCGACTTGAAGCTTGCGCGGGTAAGGGCGCCGAGCTCTGCGCCTGTGCGAGGCGAGGCTCGTCGGAATGCGCAGTGCTTGCCACAAGCACACTTCCAGCAGCGGCGAGCGCAGTATCCTGCAGGAAACGACGACGACTTGCGGACTTTCTCATGTTCGATCTCCTCTATGCCGGCAATGACACCGCGATCGGCAGTCCGGTTGCGTGCGAGGCGCTCCGACAGGAGCGAATGCCAGCCGACCCAGCAGTTGTTGGCCGCTCAGACATTGCCGTCCCAGTCGCCATCGCGCCACGGCCCTGACGCGCGCCCACGGCCAAGCTGGTCAATCCTCACGGCATGGTGCGCTTGCCGAGGGTGACAGGAAGTGGTCAGAGCGACTGCATCACAACAGGGCCGGAGAGACAAGCGCGACAAGAGCGACAAGAGCGCAACTCAATCACAGCCGTTTCCTTCCACGAAGACAGCACCTGTTATAAGAAATTGAACCGAAGTACGTATACATGAGTCTGGGCACTGGTCTGCGCCGTGGCATCTGCCCCCAGCATCAAAGCTCTATTCGACGAGGCTGTGGCCCATCAGAAGGCCGGTCGCCTCACCGAGGCTGAAACAGCCTATCGGGCCATCCTTGCGATTTCGCCTGGCCATGTGCTGGCGACCCAGAACCTCGGCGTGACTGCTGCGACAAAGGGCCAAGTCGATACCGCGATTCGCCTATTCGATGACGTGATCGCCCGAGAGCCCGCGTACGCACCCGCGCATTACAACCGGGCGGCAGCGCTCGAGAAGCAGGGGAAAACGCAGGAGTCCATAAAGGGCTTCACGCGGGTCTGTGCGTTGGAGCCCGGCCATTATGATGCGCATCGGGCACTTGGTTTTTTGTGGCTGGCGGAGGGCCAGAGAGGTCGATCCTTGGATCACTTTGCGCGCACCTACGAGCTGCGGCGCGGCGATGATCGTCTCGACCCCGAGGCCAGATCGCTGACGCACGCGACCCGCGCCAAGCTTCAGCATGATGCCGAGCAATTCCTTTTCTTGGCCGAGCACCGTCGCGATCGCGCCCGCTTCGAGCGTTTGGCCCGCGCGTATCGCGCAGTGGCGGATGGCTTTCCCGAGGAGCCGACCAGGCTTTCCGACGAGCAAGTGGAAATGCTCGGCGGCGACTACAACACGGCCATCACAATCTGCGATGCCCCAGAGCTTGTCGACGGTGCGGTGAATCAGCGAGCAGACGCCGATGCCCTCACCCGGAACTTCCTCGGCGCGCCGCCCGGTGTGGTCTATTTCGATGCACTCCTGAAGGCGAAAGCGCTCGAAGCGCTGAGGCGCTATTTGCTTGAAAGCACGGTCTGGCACGACTTCGGTCACATAAGCGGCTTCGTCGCCTCCTACCTTGAGGATGGCCTGGCCTGTCCGTTGATACTTCAGATCGCTGACGAGGTTCGACAGGTCTTCCCCGGCCTGCTGGCTGAGCACCCCTTGTCACAGGCGTGGGCGTTCAAGGGGCTCCACGCTCGCGCCGCGGTGGACGTTCATGCTGACGATGCCGCGATCAGCCTCAACTTCTGGATCACGCCGACCAAGGGAAGCCTCACCCGAGATCGCGGTGGCCTGATGGTCTGCCGCGCCCGCCCGCCCCGTGATTGGAAGGTGCGTGGGTACCTAGAAGGCCGGGAACGGATTGTAACATTTTTGGAGCAAAACGCCGCGGAGAGCCTGATAGTGCCATACCGGGAGAACCGCGCGGCCTTGTTCGAATCTCGCTTGTTCCATCAGTCCGATCAGCCGTATTTCTCGTCAAGCTACGAGAATCACAGGGTAAATATCACATTCTTGTTCGGGCGCCATAGCCCATGAGAGAGCCCGGGTGCTGACGCAGCATGATATGAAGGTGAAAAGCTCCGACCATCCCAAAATTGACACACCGGCCGGAGGCACCTTATATACGGCGTGTTGCCGGTCAGCTGGCGCTGCCATGTCTTGAGGGAACCCGCGACCCATGTCGCTGTCCGAGACAAAGGGAAAATACACAAACTCGGCGCTGCGGGTGGGCGATCCGGATCCTTACCCGGAACGCCTGGTCGGTGAATTCATCGGCACCGTCGTTTCCAACGAGGCGGTCAACGACGAATACAAGCACCTGATTCTGGATGTCCATGAGCACGCCCTGACCGCCTATGCGGGACAGATGTTTCATCTGCTCTGCCCTTCGCCCGATGGTGCGGAAGTCTGGATGCGCCGCCCCATGAGCGTCTATCGCGTCAACAGGGCCGCGGGCCAGATCGAATTCCTCTACAAGGTGGAGGGACGCGGAACGCGCGGAATTGCCACCCTTGCTCCCGGGGACGACTTCAATCTCGCCGGTCCTCTCGGGGTCGGTTTCAAGCTGCAGAAAAGCTGGAAGAATATCGTCGTGCTTGGTCGCGGTGTTGGTCTCGCGACGCTCGCGCCGCTGTCGCAGTTGGCCGCGGAGCGGAATGTCGGCGTCACCGCAATCCTGAGCGCCCGAAATTCGGGCGTCGTCATGTCGAAGCAATTGTTCGAGCAGCTCGGCGCGCACACGATCACAGTCGTTGATACGGACAACAGCAGCGCCGTCGAAAACGTCGAACGAATCCTCGAATCGCTGATCGGCGAAGGAAAAGCGGACGCCTTCTTCACTTGCGGCTCGGCGCGGCTGCTCAAGCTCATGCAGCGGCTTGGCAAAAAGCACAACATCCCCGGCCAAGTCGCCATGGAGCAGATCATGGTCTGCGGGTTCGGAGCCTGCTACGTTTGCGTACGCACATTCGAAGTCGATGGGAAACGCGTGCTCAAGCGCGTGTGCCGCGACGGCCCGGTATTCAACATGCAGGAGGCCGTCGGATGGTAGATCTTTCAGTGAAGATCGGCGAGATCACGCTGCAGAATCCCGTGACGCCCGCATCCGGCGCATTCTCGTGGGAATATAACGACGTCATCGACCTGAACCGGCTCGGCGGCCTCGTGGCCAAGACCATCTGCCGCGAGCCGCGACTGGGCAATCCCACCCCGAGAATGGCTGAAACCGAGGGCGGGATCATTCAATCGATTGGCTTGCCCGGGAAGGGAATTGAATATTTCGTCGAGCACATCGTGCCCGAATATGCGAAGTTCAAGCCGCCGCTGATCGTGAGCGTCTCCTCGGAGAGCATCGAAGATTTCGCGGCGCTTGCCGAGGAGCTCAGCGTACCCGACGTTGACGTCATCGAGGCGAACATATCTTGCCCGACCCGCAACTCAACCGGCGGCAACTTTGCGATGCATGAGGGCTATACGCGGGACTGCATCCGGGCAATCCGTGCCAAAACCAACAAGCCGCTCTGGGTGAAGCTGTCGCCCAACGCGGGCGACATCGTTTCGGTAGCGCAGGCCGCAGAAGACGCCGGTGCCGACTGCCTGGTTATCGCCAATACGTTCTTGTCCCTCAAGATCCGGACCGATAATTTTCGGCCGGCCTTGGGCAACAAGTTCGGTGGATTGGTCTCGCCGGCACTCAAGCCGATCATCTTGCGGATGGTCTATCAGGTGGCCAAGGCGGTCAAAATTCCGATTATCGGAATCGGCGGCGTGACCAAAGCCGAAGATGTTGTCGAGTACATGCTTGCCGGCGCCAGCGCCGTTGGGGTCGGTTACGCCGCCTTCCGCAATCCCACCGCCCTGATCACGATCATCGAGGACCTCGAGGCATGGTGCGACAATCGCGGGATCAAGAAGGTGACGGAGCTGATCAAGGCCGTGCGCGATGACGACATGGTCACGGATACGCTCGTTGCCGCGTCCCACGGCGTGTAATCGACGAACGCGCCGCCTCCTGCGATCGGCTTCCCTTCGTCTCGCCAACAGGTGTAGACCGGAGCAACACTTAGCGAGGCTTCACGCCGGTCTCCTCGGTGCCGAAGATCGAGCTCTCCACGCCCTGCGCGGTGTTGTCGATGTGCCGTGTAAGCGCCGCGCAGGCGGACTCGATGTTGCGGTCAAGTGTCGCCGCTACAATCTCCTTGTGCTCTGAGCTCATTCCTGTGCGGGGAATAGGCCGACGCAACTCGGTGCGATGGCGATAACGCTGCGATTGATCGTAAAGAAGCTCCGTGAACCGCAGCAGCCATCGCGATGGACAGCCGGCAATCAGCGCCATGTGGAACGCGCGATTCGCCCGCTCCCAGCCCATGATCACATCAGGCGCCGGCTCGCGCATCGACTTTTCGACGCGCTCGAGGCTGTGACACGCGGCCACCACCTGTCCCTCCCAAGCAAGCGGTCCGTGTTGGATCGATTGCCGTAGCGCCTCGACCTCGATCACTTTGCGGGATGCGGTGATATCGCGAAGCTCCTCACGGCTGATCGGCGCCACCCGATAACCGCGTTGCGCCTCGGTCTCCACCAACCCGTCGGCGACGAGGCGCGACAAAGCCTCGCGCAGGCCGCTCGCCCCGAAACCGAAGGTCTTGCGGAGGAAATCGATGCGCAGCTTTGCGGACGGCGCCAGCGTGCCGTCGATGATCGCCTGTCGCAGGCAATCGTAAGCGCCCTCGATCTGGGTGCCGTAGACCTCTTTGGCGGGGACAATAATCCTAGCGCTATCCATGCCTCGCATCATAGAGGCCGAGCGGTCGGTTGACAAAACGATAGAGCGCCATAAAATCGATAAAATACGGTTTTGACGATAAAAGTCTAATGACGGCGCACAAGTTGGAGCACTGCCATGAGCGCAAAAAAGCTTGTTCTTGAAACGACTTCGCCCTTTCAGGGCCTGCCGGAGCTCGTGGCCTATGATGAGGGCTTGTTCGCCAAAGAAGGTCTTGAAATCCAATGGGCCGAGCGCGACGAGGCCGGCATCAAAACCGCCGATACCTCGATCACCAGGCCCAACGGCACCAGCATGTTCGCCAGCCACGGCACCTTGCTCGAGCAGGGCAAGGCCGACATGTACAACGCTTGCGAATGGGGCAATTACTGCCGGGCAGGCGGAACCGCGGTCGGGAGCCGCCAAGTTGGCCGTCGCGGCATCGTGACTTTCGCAGCGATCGTGGTGCGGCCCGATTCGCCCGTGTACACGGTGCAGCAGCTTGCGAACCGCACCGTCGGCGTTCCCTTCTATGCGGGCACGCACTATCTCGCGCTGCATCTCCTCGAAGGATTTCTGCCCCGCGATCAGATCAAGCTGTGCAGCGCCCCGAACGGATCACGCAACCGGTTCGACCTTATGATGAAGGGCGAGGTTGAAGCGACCACATTGACCGAGCCTTATGTCACGCTTGCTGAAAAGAAGGGATGCCGCGTCATCGCCTCGGCTTTCTATCACGGGACTGAGGTGGCTTCGGATCGGGTCGACGGCGAGACCTACGCCGCTTTCAACCGCGCGGTACGCGAGGCGGTGCGTCGTATCAACGCCAACAAGAAGGCATACCTTCACTACTTCATCGACTACCACAAGAAGCGCGATCCGGAGATCGGAAAGCTCAAGCTCGAGGACCTGCGCGAAGGCCGCCTGGTTGTGGTCGACCCGGCTCCGATTCCGAACGATGAGCTGGAACGCACCTATAACTGGGTGAAGAGCTGGGGCATGCTGGAAGACACCGAGTCGGCGGCGCAACTCGTCAACATGACGGTGCAGTCGCAGGCGCACGCTTCGGCTCATTAGAGCACGATCAGAGCACGATCCCGAAAAGCCTGCCCCGGACTTGATCGGCGGCAGGAGACCGGTTTTCGAAAAAGGCTTGTCCCCCGCGAAAGCCGGGATGATGCTCCATCAATAATGCAGAGCGGCTTGATGATTCGAAGAAAAATCATCCCGCTCTAGCCCGACTGCAGCACATATCCGTCCGCACTCGCCGGCATGATGGCCAAGGTCGCTATCATGTCGGCAGAAGGCGTTGGTGCGAGCAGGCGCGAACGGAGCGGCCGAAAGCTGTCGGCGCCGCGCGCCGCTTGGGGAGGCGCAATCTTCCTGATCCGGAGCTGCGCTACTTGATCTAGATCAACATACCGGATCCGATTTTGGCCAAAGGCTATCCTGGAAAAGTGGACACCGGTTTTCCGGCCAATGGCTGCGCACGCGTAAGAGCGTAGAGCGCAGTCCCATCCCGTTCGGACGAAATGCGCCCCGGTGACAGCAGCGGGTGGCATCATGATTGTTGTACGATCGGCAGGACTGAGCGCCGTCTTCGTGGCGACATGGACCTTCAGCGCTTATGCAGGCCCATGCTCGACCCAGATCGAGCAGACCCGCATTCGAATCGAAGCCAAGCTCGGAGCGCAGGCTGCCGCCGGATCGAGCGCACCTGAGAGCTCAAATGCGCGCCTGCATCGGCAGCCAACGCCAAATTCGATTACTTCCGCCGAGGAAACGCTCGGCGAGGTTTCAAATAAGACGGTGGAGTTGGTGAATTGGTCAATAATTCCGTCCGGCCCGCACATGGGAGCCCAAGACCACTCCAGCGCGCGGAGCCCGCACATGCGGGCGTTGCTCTGCTGTGCGGAAGTGCAGGCACAAATTACGTTGAACGAAAGACAATGGCGCCCTGCGCGGCCCGTAACTCAAAGCAACTCGCGCCCGCTGGCATAAAACGGAGCCCACACAATGCGATCCAAGGCGATAGCACTGCTCGTCTCCACTGCAACCTTCATTGTTCTCACCAGCGTTCCATCAGGGGCGCAGCAGACCACCGGCGAGCCGGGTTCACCCAGCGCAACGACCACAATTGACGGCCACGTGCTGCCGCCGCCACCCTCGCAGTTCGGCGGCGAGGTCGAGCTCAATGCCGCACAATCGAAGGCGTATTGGCCGGCCCGCGTGGTGTCACCCAAGGGCGCCCCAAATATTCTGCTGATCATCACCGATGACGTGGGCTTTGGCGAATCCTGCTGGAAAACGGTTATCGCACTTCGTGGTTCGGCAAGGAGCACATAATGGAAGGCGAACGCATTCGAGCGTCCTTGGCAGTCCCGCTCCTGCCGGAGCGTTTGGCCCGCCGGTCTCCGTCAAATAGCCCCGAGGTACCTCGATAGTGGCGCACTGTCGGAGCGCCGACCAAGCTTCGGTTGAGACCGTCGAATCGCGCAGCGCATCTGTGAGACTCTTTATAGAAACAATGCGGCGGGTGGCACGTTTGTCCATCGCAGCAATAACGCTGTGGTCTGCGGCTCGAGGATAGTCATGAGCAATCTGGTGGTCTTCGACTTCGATGGCATTCACACCGCCGATGAGGTGCTGAACAAGCTCCGCTCGCTGGAAAAGGAATATCTGATCGATTTGGAGGATGCCTGTGTGGTCGAGCGTGACAAGGGTGGCAAGGTTCACATCAAGCAAGCCGTGAATCTTACGAGGTTTGGCGCAGCGATGGGCGGCATAAGGGGCGCCCTCTGGGGAACTTTGGTCGGTCTTCTCTTCCTCAATCCGCTCGCCGGAATGGCCATCGGCGGGATTACCGGAGTAGGTGTCGGCGCCTTGTCGGGATCGCTGGCCGACTACGGCATCCGCGATGACTTCATAAGGAAACTGGGTGAGACCATCCCGACGGAATCCTCGGCCCTTTTCGTGCTCTTCAGGAGCGTCACGGAAGACAGGGTGCTGCCTGAAATCGAGCCTTACAAGCCGCGGGTGCTGAAAACGTCGCTTTCCAATGAAGCTGAGGAAAAGCTGAAAGCGGCCTTGAGCAAGGGTGCTTGAGTACCCGTCCCGGACGGCGAAGTACCGAGAGCATGTTGGCTCGCTCGCTTTCGTGTCGCGTCTTCCCATGCAATTGCGCACGGAAGTTGACGAATAAGGCTTTCGACGATGCTCCCTGCAGAGACATACGTCCCACGGAGCCTCGTCTTCAGCGATGCGGATCGCTGCGCGCAAGCCATCGTCGATAAGGTTGGCCACGATCTCAGGCTCGCCGTTCCAATGAGCATCGGTAAGCCGATCCTCATCGTCGACGCACTGTATCGCCTGGCTGAGAGCGATCATCGTGTGCAGCTCACGATCTTCACGGGCCTGACGCTGCTCGCCCCGGTCGTCGTTGGAGACTCGGTTCGCTCAGCCGCTTCTCGGCCGCCTCTTCTCCGGCTGTGTCGAGCCGCTTTATGCGGCGGCGGTCCGACAAGGATGGTTGCCTGCAAACATCCGGGTCCACGAATTCTTTTTGCTGGCCGGTCAGTTCCTGGCGAACAAGCTGGCACAGGAGAGCTACATCAGCATCAACTATTCCCAGGTGGCGCGGCACCTCGAGAGAGTCGAGACGAATGTGTTTGCCCAGCTCGTCGCGCCTCATCCGAGCGCTCCACGTGTGAGCCTGAGCGCCAATCCCGACGTTACGCTCGATATGCTGCCCTGTATCGTCGCGCGACGCGCTCACAAGCCGACGGTGTTCGCCGTCGAGCTCAACGAGAATCTCCCTTACATGCCGGGCGAGGCGGAGATCGAGCGCGCACAGATCGACATGGTGCTGGAGCCCGCAGATCCGCACTATCGACTGTTTGCTCCACCCAAGGAGCCGGTGTCGCTGGCCGACTACGCCATGGCGCTGCATGCGGCCACCCTGGTGAAAGACGGAGGAACGCTTCAAATCGGGATCGGCGCGTTCGCGGATGCGCTGGCGCATGCCTTGGTTCTGCGTCACACGAACAACACCGCCTTCCGCGGCCTTCTCGACAAGCTTGGCACGTCGCTTCCGGAGTGGGCGGAGCTCGACCCATTCTCGGTCGGGCTTTACGGCTGCTCGGAGATGCTCGTGGACGGCTTCCTTACGCTGAAGCAAGCCGGCGTCTTGAAGCGCCAAGTATCCACACCCGACGGCAAGACGGCTCTAATGCATGCGGGGCAACAAGGCGTTCTACGACCACCTCCGAGCAATGCCCGAGGACGAGCTGGCCGAGATCTGTATGACGGCGATCTCGTTCACCAACACGCTCGAGGGAGATTCAGCGCGTAAGCGCGCCGACCGTCGGCACGCGCTATTTATCAACACGGCGATGACGGCGACGCTCCTGGGCGCCGTGTCGTCGGATACTTTGGAAGACGGGCGCGTGGTGAGCGGTGTCGGAGGTCAGCACGATCTGCTCGCCATGGCGCACCAGCTCGAGGACGGTCGGGCGATCATAGCCGTGCGCAGCAGGCGTCATCTGCGACATGGGCTCCAATCCAACATTGTCTGGACCTATGCGAACGCGACGCTCCCCGCGCGCCCGCGACGTCATTGTCACGGAATACGGTGTCGCCGACATCAGAGGAAAATCAGATCGCGATACGATCGCGGCGATCATCTGTGTCGCTGACGGAAACTTTCAGGATCAGCTGAAGGCCTCTGTGCGAAGCCCACAGGTGGCACCGCCGGATCATGGTTTTTCCGTACTATTGTCATGGATGGCAGCGCCCGGTCCGACCGGCACCCTCCCTGGGGTTGGGCTGATTGAGATTGCGGAAGACAATCTTGTCGCGCCGCATCTTGCGCAGGAGGTCAGAGAACACGTCGATCGTCAGGTGCTCGCCAGGGCAGCGCCGGTGGAGAGTGTTGTTAGGTCAAGAAGCCAGCTCGTTCTCGTTACCCGATATTTGCCGGTTCTGAACCCAAATCTGCTTGGCACCGTGTTGTTCGAAGATGTCAGCGATATGCTTCTCGTCTGCCGGCTTTTTTGCTCGCACAGATAAGACAATATCTTCGGATGCGCCGTCAAAGCCAGCCATGGTTTTAATAACGTGAACACCAGTGGCTGCGGAGCCGCCAGCTAACGCTGCGGCCGTAACGGCCAGCGCGCCAGCGCCTCCGGTCGCAACGGTCGTCACTCCAAGAGCAGCGAGCGCCGCAATAGCACCGGCCAAGCTCGTCCCGAGCGTGCGCACCTGTCGCTTATCAGTCGGAGTAAAGTCATTGCGCGGCACGTCGGTAACGGCGACCCGACGTCCCCCTTCGACGTAGCCTTCCAGGACCGCAGTCATGTCTGTGTAGCGAAATCCAGCCTGCACGAGTGCAGACAATACCTGATCGAGATGTTCTCGATCGACAAATACCCCGTCGACCTCCCGCAGCGCATGTTTCCGCGTGGATCGAGACCGAGTCTTGGGACGGGTTTTCGCTTTCGAACGGGGGCTCTTTGCCATGGCGCGCCCTGGCTTCCCCCCGAGTCAAGCAAGTTGATCTCACCACCTGAGTTCTGAGACGTCAATATCTGATTGCGGATCTCGCCCGCACGGAAATTGTCGGAAATACCCGATGTAAAAGGGTATTTATGTTGTGATCTGGATTCCTGCCGGTTAACGGTAGCGTGGTGTGCTCGCCCGGCGTTGATGGAAACGCGGACGCCCCATATCGGCAAAGTTCCACATCACCAACTGGTATACATACAGCTTCTCACAAAAATTTGCCCGCATTTGTACCGCCGCAGAGACGCGCCACGAAGCACGGATTGGCCTCACCTTTGGTGAACTCAGCTTCGCCGACCTACCCGAGGGTCGTGCGTCCATCTGCGCTTTGAGGGGCTCTGCGTATCCATGCGCTCCTCATACGCGACTTCCTGTCCTTCGAAGAGCTTGGTCGCATCCGTATTGGTGGCGCTTTTCATCGCCCCTCGACGAACCCTTGGCGTATGATCGGCCGTCCCTGCGCGCGGCGCACCAACTCACGCCGCTCGCATATCCGCGGACGATGAAGAAGGCCGGCATGACCTGCACGACCCACGCGAGCCGGGCGGTCCAGGGGACTGCCGTCACGACATGAGCGCCGATCAACTCCCCCTCCATCGAAGTGGGGGGCAGCGGCCACCCAGTGCCCGAGCATCACCACCAGCATCGACACAGCCCGCAGCATCAAGCACGCCCCGATCCGCGGCGTCCCCGATACACGCAATGGGTGGTACGGGCGTTCCCCGAGAGGCGCTTCATCGGCCCGCCGATCTGTGCTAAAGCCGCGCTGTCCGAGTCTAGCAGGGACCACTGGGGCCGTGATGCACTGCTAAAATCCTGCTAATCGGCAACGGTGAACGGTTTGAGAACGCAAGAAATAAGTAAGGGGTTTTAGCGCGGGCGTAGTTCAGTGGTAGAACGACAGCTTCCCAAGCTGTATGTCGTGGGTTCGATTCCCATCGCCCGCTCCATTTTCATCGTGTGTGTCCGTGTCCGGCCCGGACACATGGGCGACAGATCGTACCTGAGAGATGGGTGACAACGCGTGCCGATCGGGCTGAAGCCCGCGCGACAGGGGTGCGCCTCCGCGGGAGACTCGCTACCCCGCGGAAGCGCCTGCGGCGGAAGAGACAGCAGCAAGAGTAGACCGATGAGCTGCTGCCAATCACCTGCCGCACCTGATCAGCACACCCAAACCCTATGCCACCGCCAACCAAACGGCGTCCACACCCGACTCTCTCGCCAGCAGCCGTAGACAGGATAGGGCGCGGCATAGGCGTAAACAGGCGCCCCAAACCCAAACCCGAAACTGAACCGCGGGCCGCCAAAGTAGCGGTGATGCCAGCCCCAATGGGGCTGCGCATTGGCAACGGCCGGAACGCTGATAGCCAGCGCCGCGGCCGTACCCAGGGCCAAGACAGCTTTCCGGATCATGATGAGCCTCCTACGAAATCTACCAAACCCTAAACGCGCGAGTGCTTTAAAAAGTTCTGCATCGCCGGTCTTTCCGACCCCGCGACTGCCTGTCGCGTGGATTAAGAGCCAGCTAACCAAGAGGGCTGACGAGCTCCTTGATGCCAGGACCGGCGGCGAAACACGCTGAGCGCCTGCAACCTTGTGCCCGATCGGGCTGAACCCCCGCGACAGACGTGCGCTTAGCGGGAGACTTGGTCGTGTAATCGGCAATATCATTGCCGGGCGCGACTCGCGCCCTTGATCCCGGCCATTCGGTGAGGCGAGCGATTATCTGCCGCCGCACACGGCCGCAGGCCGCCTACGGCACCCACTTCCAGGCCACCATGATCGGCAACGTGCCGGTGTCCGGATTGGGAACCGTATATACGAGCGCATCATTCGGATTGATCGACTGGATCATGCGCGTCTGTGTGGTCGCCTCCCAATTCGGGTATGAGCTGCCCTCGATGCGGAAGGTGATCGTCTTGTTGCCTTCGTCGACCGTCCAGGTCCCAAAGTGGGAAACCATCTGAGAGATCGCGGCCTTGTTTTCGTCAGCCGTCCCTTTGGTCCGGTCGTTGGCGGCGAACTTTGGCCGATTATAGCGCATTATCTGAAGCGAATAATGACCGTTTGCCGTGAAGATCAGGGTGCCTTCGGGATTGGGCCCGAATTGCGGCGTCTGGCTCTTGTCGGAATTGACGGCGTCGGCAATGAGCAGCCGCCACGTACCGACGAGCTGGTCCTTTATCGACTTCGGTGCGGCAGGCGCCTCGGACTTCGGCGGCGCGGCGGCCGGGGCGGGCGGCTTCTGCGCCTCTTGAGCAAGAGAGGCGGCCGGCGACGTTAGCGCTCCGACCGTCGCGCCCACCACAAGACCGAACACGTATCTTCTGTTCATCGTATTCCTCCTTGTTTTCGACGACTGTGGGCGCGACTACCACTTGGCGCCGCAGAAGCGATCAACTGCTGCTTGACGAGCGAACGATGGATTTTGCTTGGTCGTTGGGAGAAGTTGGCTGCAGCTCGAACGGCTGGATCCGATCGAGATCGGGCCGCCAAGTGCTGTCGATCTGCGGCTCACTCCAGAGCCACCCTGGCGAAACCCAGGGCATAAGGTCAGGAGAGGGCGCACGCGGCAAGCGCAAGTCCTTCAACGGACTCAATTGCGACGGAGCCGCCTCCGTCGCCTTAGGCCCAAAGCCATTTTCGCTGCCGAGCGCCGAGGGGATGTGCGAGACCACAAGAGTGCCCGCCACCACGATAGCAAACAGAGCCTTCTTCATGATTAGCCTCCATGTTGGGCCTCCGCCCGAAGGCATGCGGTGGATAACATGCGATGGATAAAGAGGGCCGAGGCCGCGCGTTGATTGCCTGAATTTAGCGAGAAAACCCGACAGAGCCGGACTCGCTTCTTGCCGTGGGAGGCGCGGCAATTATGCTGCCTGCTTCCATTTGGCTGCGTGCTCGACTACTCCAAGCACATCGCTTTCTTTCATGATGAGCAGATCCTCACCATCGATCTTGACTTCGGTGCCGGACCACTTTCCGAACAAGACTCGATCGCCGGCCTTGAGCTCGAGCGCGACCAACTTGCCGTTTTCGTCGCGTTTGCCGGGACCAACCGCGACGACTTCGCCCTCCTGCGGCTTCTCCTTGGCGGTATCTGGAATGATGATGCCGCCAGTCGTCTTCTCTTGGCTTTCGATGCGACGCACGACCAAACGATCCTGCAATGGACGGAATTGCATGACTTCCTCCTCGATCAGGCCAGCTCGATCAGACCAGAGTTGTTGTAAAGGTCTGGCCGGCGTCCCGGCTTGGCCGAAAAACGAGCTAGGATTTAGTTGCTTCCGATCAAGAGGGACCTGGAAGTTTTTTTTGTAGCAGCCGCAGCCGATGCAGCGTCGGCACCGCTGGGACGAGGAGATAACGGTTGTTGTTTGGTATTGCGAGCAGGTACGACTCCAATCTCAACGACCAGTTAGCGCATCTTCGTCACCGTGCGGGGGGCCCCTCTGCGATTGCCTCCCAAGCCCGCCGCCGGCTTGATTCGCTTGAGCTTTGAGTCGCCCTTCCTCAGGGGTCCCGCAACCTTGCAGGAAAAGGGGCGTGGACGACGCGGGGCGTGCCGCTAGATGCTTTGAAAATTTTCAGCACGCCTCTTGAAATCGACGGGCTTTTTTCTAACTCATTTTTCGCCGCGCGGTGGCGTGGCGCCGGATCGCCCTAGGGATCCGGCTCGACGGGCGCCGGACAGGGTGTCCGACACGCTCCTATCCATGTTGCTCAATGGAGAATATGGCTATGAGAACAACCTTTGATCCTGCTCCGCTCTGGCGATCCACGGTCGGATTCGATCGTCTGTTCGGGCTTCTCGACGAGGCAGCACGGCTAGCCAGCGACGATCATTATCCGCCTTACAATATCGAACGGACCGGCGACGATACCTACGAAATCTGTCTGGCGCTGGCTGGCTTCTCCGCTACCGACGTGACCATTACGGCCGAGCAGAACATGCTGACCGTCGAAGGCCACAAGGCCGATAAGACCGAGCATCAATATCTCTACCAAGGAATTTCGGCGCGGCCCTTCCGGCGCGTGTTCAATCTCGCCGATTACGTCGAGGTCAAGAGCGCCAATTTCCGGGACGGCTGCCTGCGGATCAAGCTGGTGCGCGAGGTCCCGGAGGCGATGAAGCCTCGCCGGATTGCGATCGGTGTCGAGAGCAACAAACAGACCATCGAGCACAAACAGGCGGCCTGAGCGGCAGCTCGGGCTGTTCCGACGGGCCCGCGGCGCCTGGGCGTACCGCCGCGGGTCCGTCAACCGCACGTAACGCAGTTCCGGAATTGGCCGGGGCCAGTCTCGCCAAACCTGATTGGCTGCTTGAGGAGATCAGCCATGCTCTTTCAATGGTGCGCGCCTGCCAATTTGGGGCGACAGCTCTTCATTGCGGCATTGGTTGGGACGTTGTCCGCCCTGTCAGCCGCTGCAGGGACGATCCCGGGTTTCGGCACAGGCCAGATACCTAGTCTGGCACCGATCCTGCGAGAAATAACACCGGCCGTCGTAAACGTATCAGTGCGTGGCATGGTGAAGGAGGACAACCCGCTCTATCAGGACCCGTATTTTCGCCAATTCTTCGACCTGCCGAAGCAACTGGAGCGGCGTGTCGAAGCGACTGGATCCGGCGTGATCGTGGATTCGGAACACGGCTACGCACTCACCAACAATCATGTTGTCGAGCATGCAGCCAACATCCAGGTGGCGACCAAGGATGGCCAGAACTTCAGTGCTAGGATCGTCGGGCGCGATCCCGCAACCGACATTGCCGTCATCCAAATCCGGAATGGATCACATCTAAAAGCACTTTCGATGGGCGACAGCGACAATCTTGAAGTGGGTGATTTCGTGATCGCCATTGGCAATCCCTTCGGGCTCGGTCAAACCGTGACATCGGGGATCATCAGCGCGCTCGGCCGAAGCGGTCTCGGGATCGAGGGATACGAGGACTTCATCCAGACCGATGCATCGATCAATCCCGGCAATTCGGGTGGCGCATTGGCGAATCTGCGAGGCGAGTTGATCGGTATCAATACCGCGATCCTCGCGCCGGGTGGCGGCAACGTCGGGATTGGGTTCGCTGTGCCCATCAATATGGCGCACAGCGTCATGCAGCAGATCATCCAGCATGGCGACGTGCGCCGCGGTCGAATTGGAATCAGCACTCAGGACCTTACACCAGATTTGGCTGAGGCATTCCACACCAAGCCCAACGCGGGGGCCGTAATTGCCGAGGTCGCACCGAGATCGCCGGCCGAGCAGGCCGGTATTCGAAAGGGCGATGTCGTGATCGCGGCGAATGGAGTGCCGATCCGGAGCTCGACCCAGCTGCGCAACAAGATCGGCCTTACGCCTGTGGGCGATCGAATCGAATTGGAAGTTGAACGCAATGGAATGCCGCAAAAGATTCCGGTACGCGTCGGGCCGCCTCAATAAGACGCTGTCCGCGCAGAGGCATCGACGAAGTCTACTCCGTCGTTAGGTTGTCTGCTCCAAACGATCGCTATACGCAACATTACCGGCGCCAGGATGAAGTCGGCGACCAGCGCACGAGCTCGACCAGCGCGAGAATGCGTCCGATGAATTGCGTTGGCAGCGAAAGTCCGGCGAGGAACAGCCCGGGGCTCACGGTCGCGCCGGCACCCAGACCGAGCAGCCCAAACGGCGGCGAGGAGTTGGCTGCGGTCAAAGTACCTGCCGCAGCGACGCCGGGAGCCGCGACGAGGTCTAGGAATTCGGAAGCGGGCGCTGGGAGGCGCTGCTGCGCCCGCTTACAGCGCGCCGACCTGCCGCGCCTTGGCGTGGTAATGCTCCCAGGTCTTGGCGATCCGGTAGGTGTTGCGCTCGAAGCTCGGCCGCAGAGCCACGATCTCCTCCGGCGTGATTGGCTTCAAGGGACCGAGCGCCCGTGCATTGATCACCCCGCGCGTGTTCTCTTCCATCTCCAGGCTGTCGAGGAACACTTCCGGCACGTTGTCGCAAGCGATGACATTGCCGTGGCCGCGCAACAGGCAATAGCGTCCTTGCCCAAGCGTTGCGGCGACCTCGGCGCCCTGCTCCAGGGTGCGGATATGGGTCGGGTCGGGATGCACCGGGCAGCCGATGAAGCGAAAGCCGAAATTGCGTATCGCGATCATCGGCGCGTCCACCATGCTGTAGAGCACCGAATGCACCGGATGGCCGTGTCCGATGGCGAGAACATCGCTGCGCGCGCGATAGACGCCGAGATGGATTGCGGTCTCGGTCGGCGCCGGTCCCTTGCCTTCGAGAACGCGTCCGTCGAGATCGACGACCAGGATTTCGTCCGCGGTCAGGCCGGCGCGGCTCGCATCGCGCGGTTGGATCAGCACGCGGTCGGTATCCGGAATACGGGCGCTGAGATGGCCGCTGTAATCCAACAGGTCGGCCATGACCATCATGCGCGTCGCGTCCGATAGCTGTTGGCGCAGCGTCGTCTCGGTAATCTTGGGCATACTCTCCCTTCCTTGTTTGCTCAGCAAAATTGCGTGACCTCTCCCTTCCCTTCCCTGCAAGCGGCGCCAGCGGGGGAGGGGCAGGATGGGGATGGATCATTCACTCCTTGAGAAGCACCCTCGCCCTGGCCAAGACCGGCGCCGGCGTCGCATAGAGCTGCGAGATCTCCTGCTCGATCGCCGCGCCTGCGATCGGCGTGACGCCCAGTCCGGTTTGCTGTGCGTCGGCGAGAAATTGCTGATCGACCACCATCGCGTCGAACGAATGGCGCAGCTCGTCGAGCTTTTCCTTTGGCGTCTTGTCCGAGACCAGGAGCGTTCCGAGCATTCGCCCGGGCTTGATCAGGAAATCGTAGAGCGCGCGATCCGCCCCGTCGTGCAACAAGTCGCCCGCGAACGGCACCGATTGGTCGACAGGAGCCACCAGATTCGGCAGGAACCGCGTGACGATATTGATCTTGTGCTCGCTGAGCCATGCCGTCGGAATCGCCTCGAGGCCGCCGCAGTCTCCGTCCACCTCGCCACGCTCGAAGGCGAGGCGCTTGGCTGCGCTGCCCTGATAGCCGAGAACTTCCTTGAGCTTGATCTTGAACAGGTCTTTGAGGATCGCGAGATTGAGGTTGCCCGAGGTGCCGGCGGCGCTCGCCGAAAACACCACATTGTCTCGCGCGGCTAATTGCTTGAGGTCGTGTATCCCGCTTTCGCTGCGCACATAGCACACCCGATAATCCTCACCGACCGCGCCAACGAAGCCGAAATGGCGGAAATCAACCTTGAAGTGCTCCGGCTCGGCGATCGCGTCGGGAATGAGAGATGAGCTGAATGTACCCATCACCACACCGTCGGAGGGTGAGCTGTTGGCGACCGCCAGCACGGATAACAGCGAGCCGGCCCCCGGCTTGTTCTGCACCACGATGGTCGGCACGCCCTTCATGAAGCGCGGCAGATGCCGCTGTACGAGACGCGCATAGGCATCGACATTGCCGCCTGGCGGCATGCCGACGATGAAATTAACTGTCTTGTCGATCAGGCTCGGCTTCGATGGCTGAGGGTTCGACGCCTGGGCAAACGCTGCGCCATTCACCATGATCATGAGGCCGCCGAGCATGCATCGGATGATGCCTGCGAGCAGGACTCGATTGGTGCTTTCAGCGACGCGCCCAGCGGTGGCTTCTGAGATGCCGTTAACGCCTCCGAGCAAGCTGCCTATGCGATGCCAATGTGCTGGCATTCTGGTGAAACCCCTTGTTGATGATCACGCTAACATGCAAGGGAGAGGCCAACTACGAATTTGCAGGAGCCTAAGACATTCTAATGATCCGTTATGCTACAGCTAATGCAAACCCCGAAGCGGCACCAGTAGGTGACTGATCCACGTCGAGGGGCATGAAGGCAAACACGGATGATGCGCCCCCGCGCCAAGATCGACCTGTTGCGGGCTTTGGAGGTGTTCCTCGCTGCCGCCGACAGCGGCAGCATGACCACGGCCGCGCGCAGCCTCAAGGTCACCCAATCGGCGATTTCGCAGCAGCTCAAGCTGCTGGAGACCGAGATGGGCGTCACCCTGATGGATCGCGACACCCGCCCGCTGCGATTGACGCCGGCAGGCCTAGCCTTGCGCACGCACGCGGCGGAAATCCTGACCTACGCCGATCGGGTGCGCGGCGAGGTGCGGCAGATCGCCACCGCGTCATTGCCGCACCTGCGCATCGCCATGTTCGGAACGCTCGCCGGGACGCTGGCGCCGGCGCTGCTCAACGCCGTCGTGCAGAAGAAGCTGCCGATCACGACCGTTTCCATCCTGCGCGGGATGGCGGTGCAGCATGCTCACGATCTGTCGCGGCGCGAAGTGGACGTGGTGATCACGTCCAATCCCCTGGTCGATGCGGAAGGAATGGAGCGGCACGAGCTGATCCATGAGCGTTTTGTGCTCATCCTGCCGAAAGGAGATTTCGCTCCAAACGCGAGCCTGCGCGACATCGCGGCGCGACTGCCCATGGTCCGCTATTCGGCGCGCACCGAGGCCGGTCGCATGATCGAGCAGCATCTGCGGCGCCTGCGGCTTGACGTGCCGCGCGGTCATTCCTTCGACGCGCCCGAGGATCTGTTCGCGATGATCGGCATGGGGCAGGGCTGGGCGATAACGGCGCCCACCCATCTCATGCACGCGCTCGCGCCCGGCATGCCGGTCGAGCTGCGGCCGCTGCCGAAACCGGGTCTCGGTCGCAACATCGTGCTGGTGGCGCGCACCGGCGAGTTGGGCAATCTGCCGGCCGAGATTGCCGCGCTCTGCCGGCGCGTGCTGGAAAAGGAGTACACCCCGCGCTTCGGCACGCTCATGCCGGCGGTGGCGGACCATTTAACAGTGATAGGGGAGGTCGAGTAGCGCACAGCAACCGAGCTCGTCACCCGCGGGCTTGACCCGCGGGTCCATCCATTTCGCAAGACGATGGATCGCCGGGTCGAGCCCGGCGATGACCCCGTGTATCCCTCACGCGATCTGCTCGGCCTCGCGCAGGCTCTCGATGAGCGAAGCGCGCAGGAGAAATTTTCGCGCCAGCTCCGGATCTTCCGCCGAGCGGCGAAGCTCGTCGTGATTGCGTCGGCGCACCTGCGGATCGCGTTCTTCCAACAAGCGCTTGTTGCGGATCGTCTGCGCCTGGGTGTGCTTCACCGCAATATGGCGGCGTTGCCGTTCGTAGCGGTCAAGCTCGCTCTCCTCAGCCTCGCCTCGGAGGATGCGGACGAGCTTGTCGGCGAGATTGAATGCATCGTGCACGCCGCTGTTGAGCCCCATGCCGCCGATCGGGCTGTTCACATGCGCGGAATCGCCGACCAGGATGGCGCGGCCGAGCCGGAATTTCTTGGCGACCCGTTGATGCACCGCGTAGAGATTGCAGCCTCGGATATCGAAGTCGCCGTCGATCGGCAGGAAGCCCCTGAGCCGCGCCTGCATCGCCTCCGGCTGTGTCAATCTCTCCTCATCCTCGTTTGGATCGGTCGGAAAATGGACCCGCCAACGATCGGGCGGGCCTTTCCAGTGGAACAGGTTGGAATACTCAACCGGATCCGAAATGTAGTTGCGCTCGGTATAGCCGTGCTTGGTGAAATCGTAGGCGACCTCGATGTTGAGCGTGCGCTCCGGATAGGTGAAGCCTTCGAATTCAATCCCCAAGTCCTTGCGCACGACGCTGCGTGCGCCCTCCGCGCTCACCAGGTAGCTGCCGGAAATGGCTTCGCTTTCGCCGGCCGCGTTCCTGACGCGGGCGCGCACGGCCTCTGCGCTTTGCTCAAAGCCGATGAACTCGGTCGACATGCGCACTGTCACTCGCGGATGCGCTTTGGCGAGCTTCAGCGCCTCTTCGATGATCTTGATGCGCTCGCACTGAAGCACGAAGGGAAAGCGCGTGTCGTTCTTGAGATGGACGTGGTCGAACTCGGCGATCAAGGTGCTGCTCTGCCGGTCCCAGTAATGGAACTTGGGCGCGATGATCCCGCGCGGCTCGAGCAGCTTGTAGAGCCCGATCCGGTCGAAGAATTCGAGCGTCGAAGGATGATTGCTGCCGGCCCGCGGCACCTGGTCGAGAAATGTCTCATCCGACATCGTCTCGATGAGCGTAACCGGGATGTCGGCCTGGGCGAGCGCAAGCGTCAGGCACAAGCCTACCGGGCCTGCGCCGATCACAATGACAGGTTTGATGTCAGCCATGGAAAATTGTGTAAGCCCGCGCGCCGCTACTTGGCAACGACTTCCTTCACGGCCCCGGCCCACCCGGTATGGGTGAGATCGAAGACGATGCCGTTCGGATCGCGATACTTGGCTTCGTAATAAGAATTGGGCGAGGTCGGCCGCCCGGTGAGATACGTGCCGCCGGCGTCCATCACCTTCTTCTCGGCGGCATCGAGGTCATCGACCCACATCCCGAAGTGGTAGATGCCGATGCGCTCCTTCTCGGTTTCCTTCTTCAGCAGCGCCACATTGACGGTGCCGTCCGAGAGGTAGATGCCGCGCCGGGCGGTTCCGGCGCGCTTCAAATCGAAGGCCTGCTCGAAAAATCGGGCCGAGGCTTCCGGGTCTTCCACGATCAGGGCTATGTGGCGCATTTTTGCCATGGCGGACTCTCTTTCTGCGTGTTTGTTGAACATTCAATGGGCGCGGCGCGCGGATCGCGCAAGCGCTATCGGCACGGCAGCAGGCACATTAATCGAGATGAGAAGCCTCCCTTATGAAGCGCCGGTCTGCTTCAAATCGACGGCCTTGCCGGTTAGCTTTGCGACCTTCCCGCGGCTCTGAGTCATCGCAGCCCTGCGTAAGCTCGTGGCTCCGCTGCGGATCGGAACCCGAGTTAATCGATGGTGAGTGACGCGACACTCGTGCAGGACGTCCAAGCTGCCGCCAGGAAGGATATCCGCGAGCGGTTTCTCCGCGTCGACACGTCCAATGTTGCCGATGTGCTCGATCAGATGGGATTGCCCGATCAGGGCCTGTCGGCGAAGTTCCGTCCATTTCCGGCAAGCGCCGGCAAGCTTGCCGGTTGGGCCTACACGATCCGCGGCCAGATGGCGCCGTTCGCAGGCACCGGCGATGCCGCGAAGATGCAAGCTTGCCATGGCATTGGCCCTGACGAGGTCAGCGTCTGGAGCGGCGATGGCGCGGGGATCTGCTACTTCGGCGAGCTGATTGCGCTCGGCATGAAGGAGCGCGGGGCGGTTGGCGCGCTGGTCGACGGCGGGGTGCGTGACGTGCGCTGGCTTTCCGAGCACAACTTCCCGGTCTTCGCGCGCTACCGCACCGCTGTGCAGTCGATCGGCCGCTGGCGCGTTACCGCCTGGCAGGAGCCGGTCAATCTCGCCGGCGCCACCAGCGCGCGCGTGATTGTTGGCCCGGGAGATTTCGTGCTGTGCGACGAGGACGGCGGCATCGTGATCCCAGCGGAGCATGTCGTCGCGGTCCTCGAAGCCGCCGAGGATCTCACCGCGAAGGAAGCGCTGATCCGCGCCGAGATCGCCCGCGGGATGACATTGCAGCAGGCGCTCGAGAAGTACGGGCATGTGTGAGGTGCCGGGCGCGCCCCGCCTTACGGCCGAGAAAGCACGATCACCGCGCCAAACGACACCGCAGTCACAGGCTCGACGCCTTTCGCTCGTCTTCCGCGGGGGCGTTGGACTTGCTAGCTTTTAGGCTTCAGGACATCTGGAGAATGCCCGCCAACGAGGGAAGGGACGGCCATGATCAATCGAATTAACACGCGAATTTCTACAGTGATCGGATTTGTTGCAGCTGTCGGGCTTGCCGCGGCGGTCGGCGGCTCCGTCGTTGCCTGGGGGCAGGGAGCACCGCCCGCGACCGAAGGAGCGCCCGCAGCAGGCGGGGGGCCGGCCGTTACCGAGTTCAAGCCTTCGATGTCCGACCTCATGAACATGCTGGTGCAGCCTCGGCACATCAAGCTCTACTACGCGGGCAAGTCGCAGAACTGGACGCTCGCCGCCTTCGAGGTGGGCGAGCTGAAGAACGCGCTGGCGCGGGTCGGCCGCACCATCCCGGTCTATCGCAAGATGAGCGTCGACACCGCGGTGACCTCGATCATCGCTGACAAGATCAAGGCGCTGGATGCGGCCATCAAGGCCAAGGACGAAGCTCAGTTCATGACCGCCTACGGGGAGACGACGCAGGCCTGCAATGCCTGTCACCAGGGCCTCGATCATCCGTTCGTGAAGATCAAGGTGCCGGCGGAAGACTTCTATCCGGATCAGGAATTCGCGCCTTAGCACGGGCCGAGCGCGTCGTTCCTGCGAAAGCAGGAACCCAGACCGCTGCGTTCTCCAGACGGCGCGTAGGCCTATGGGTCCCGGCGCTCGCTTTCGCTCGGCCGGGAGGACGCCCTAGCTTGCTGGCCGCGCTTCCCATTCCTTGGCGCTGGCGCCGGCAAGCTCGCGCACCCGTTCCTCATCGCGGGCGAATTCGGCGGCGGGGCCTTCGTACACGACGCGCCCATCGTCGAGCACATAGGCGCGGTCGGCGATCGCAACCGCAATGCGCACGTTCTGCTCGACCAGAAGTATCGAGAGGCCTTCCTGCCGCATGCGGCTCACCACGTTGAACACCTCGCGCGCCATGAGCGGCGCGAGGCCCTGCGACGGCTCGTCCAGCACCAGGAGCTTGGGGTTGATGAGCAGTGCGCGGGCGATCGCCAGCATTTCCTGCTCGCCGCCAGAGAGATAACGGCCCTTGCTGCGTCGCCGCTCCTCGAGCCGCGGGAACAGCTCGTAGATGCCGCGGATAGTCCACGGACCGGGGCGTTCGATCGGCACCTTCAGGTTCTCCTCGACTGTCAGGCTGCCGAAAACCCGCCGCCCCTCCGGCACGAAACCGACGCCCAGCGCGGCGATGCGATCGGAGGGCCAAGCCGTGGTTTCCTTGCCGAAAATGTGCACGCTCCCCTCGCGCGCCGGGGTCAATCCGATCAAGCTGCGCAGCGTGGTGCTTTTGCCGGCGCCGTTGCGGCCGAGAAGCGCGACCAGCTCACCTTCGCGGATCTCCAACGAGACACCGTAGAGAATATGGCTCTTGCCATAGAAGGTATGCAGGCCTTCGGCGACGAGCGCGCTCATGGTAAGTGCCTCACGGTGCTCATGTGCTTTGCCCGAGATACGCGGCTTGCACGCGCTCGTCGGCCGCGATTTCCGCCGGCGTCCCCTCGGCCAGCACCAGGCCTTCGGCCAGGACCATGATTCGCGTCGCCAGGTGAAAGACGACCCGCATGTCATGCTCGATCAGCACGATCGCGAGCCCGTGTTCCTTGTGCACCTTGCCGATCAGCTGGACGATATCGTGGGTCTCCTGGTCGCCCATGCCGGCGGTCGGCTCGTCGAGCAGCAACAGGCTCGGATTGAGCGCCAGCGCCATCATGATCTCGGTCGCGCGCTGGTCCCCGTGCGAGAGCTCACCCACCAGATGATCGGCTTGGCCGGCGAGCCCGCCCTGATCCAACAGCTCCCCAACGCGCTTTTCGATCTCGGCATTGCGCCGCCGCGACAGCCACGGCGACAGTCGCATGCCCGCCGCCACCTCGACCGGCACGCGCAGGTTCTCGTAGACGGTGAGCTCGGGGAAGATCTCGGTGATCTGAAAAGTGCGCGCCATGCCGAGCGCCACGCGGGCGTGCGCCGGCAGATGCGTAATATCGCGGTCGCGGAAGCGGATGCGGCCGGCGCTCGGCGGGAAGAAGCCGCTGATGAGGTTGAAGAAGGTCGTCTTGCCGGCGCCGTTGGGGCCGATCACGGCGCGCAGCTCGCCGGCCTCGACCTTGAGCGAGACGTCGTGGACAGCGATGAGGCTGCCGAAGGCGCGGCTGATGCTCTCGACCTCGAGCAGGCTCATGGCTGCACCTTGTTGCGCCGCAGGACGCCCAGCACGCCGGTCGGGAAGAACACGACGACCAGCACGAAGAACACGCCGATCAACGTCATCCAATAGTCGGTGAGGCTCGAAAGCTTGTCCTGCAGCACCACGAAGACAGCAGCGCCGATCAGCGGACCCCAGAACGAGCGCATGCCGCCCAGCACCGCCATGATGACGAAATCGCCCGATTGCTGCCAATGAAAGGCGCGCGGATCGACGAAGTTGTCGAGATAGGCGTAGAGCGTGCCGGCCAGGCTGGTGAAGGCGGCCGAGATCACGAATGACAGCCAGATATGCTGCTGCACCGGGATGCCGAGGAAGCGGGCGCGGCGTTCGTTCTCACGGATCGCCAGCAGCGTGCGGCCGAATGGCGAGCGCAACAAAAATCCCATGAGGGCGGCCGAGACCAGCAGGCAAGCCAGCACCAGGTAATAGAAGGCCTTGTCGCTGCCGGCGATGTCGATTTGCGTAAAGCCGAGGTCGAGCGGCATCCGGTTCCAGCCGGTCAGGCCGTCGTCGCCACCCGTCACCGAGACCCAGCGGAAGGCGATGAAGTAGAACACCTGGCCGAAGGCGATCGTCACCATGGCGAAATAGACGCCGCGCAGCCGCACGATCATGGCGCCGATCAGCATCGCTCCGAGCGTGCCGGCCAGTACGCCGACGAGGAGGCCGAGCGACGTCGAGGGCGCAAGATATTTGATCGCCATGCCGGCCCCATAGGCGCCGAGCCCGAGATAGGCGGCGTGGCCGAAGGACAGGACGCCGGTGAAGCCGAGCAGGAAATTCACCGCCATCGCGGCCAGCGCCATCACCAACACGCGGGTGCCGAGCGCGGTGTAGCCGCCGACCAGCGGCATCCAATTCGGCGCCGTCGCCAGCACGACGATGATCAGGAAGATGGCGGCGCAACGCCGATTGAACACTTTCACCGCAACCGTCCCTCGTCTCCGAACAGGCCGCTCGGCCGCACCAGCAGCACCAGCGCCATCATCACGTAGATCACCGCTTCGGTGGCGGCCGGAAAGAAAACTGTGGTGAGCCCCGAGGTGACGCCGATCAGAAGCCCGCCGGCGAGCGTGCCGGGCAGGCTGCCGAGCCCACCGACGATGATGGCGACAAAGCTCGGCATGATCAGCGTGTCACCGATCGTCGGCGAAAGGCCGAGCATGCCGGCCGCCAGCACGCCGGCGAGCCCGGCCAGATAGATGCCGAGGCCGAAATTGAGGTTGCGCAACAGCCGCACATTAACGCCCAGCACCGCGACCGTATCGAGATCGAGCGTGCCGGCGCGGATGCGCATACCAAGCCGCGTGTAGCCAAGGATCAGGAATAGCCCGCCGACCGCGATCGCCACCACCGCGACCATGAACAGCCGGTACCCGGTCAGGAAGAAGAAGTTGAGCGAGAGCGGCGTCGCCAGCACGGCCGGGATCTGATACGGCACGCTCGATGCCCCCCAGATGAAGCGCAGCGCATCCTGGAAGATGAAGGCGAGCCCAAAGGTGAGGAGCAGGCTGTAAAGTGGATCGCGTCCATAGAGGCGGCGAATGAGCAGCCGCTCGAGCACCACCCCCAAGACCGCGGTCAGGAACGGCGCCACCACGAGCGCGACCCAAAACCCCGTATACGGCATCAGCGAATAGGCGAAGTACGCACCGAGCGCGAGAAAGCCGCCATGCGCGAAATTGATGACACCGCTCAGGTTGAGGATCAGCGACAGGCCGAGCGCCATGAGGGCGTAGAACGCGCCCACAATAAGCCCGTTCAGAAGATTGAACAGAATGACCTGACTCATGCGGACGCCGTTTTTGAAGGATATGTCATGAGACTATTTGCGGCCCGCGAGCTCGGTGCGCTTGCGGGGGAGGGTCGGGGAGGGGAGCGGCGTTCGCCGAAATAGCATACGAAAAGCGCGCAGCCCCCACCTCCAGCCCCTCCATTCGGGGTATACCCGACTTCGCTCTCGAATGCTGGTCGAAGCCGAAAAATTCGACTTCGACTGGGGAGGGGAGCCCGCCTGGTTTGCGGCGGGTGCTTTCAGTCAAACACTTCTCGGCACGAGCCATACCGCGACGTCGAGGCGATCTGCAACCGCGCGATCAGGTCGGGTAGGTGAGCTTGCAGCCGGTCTCGGCAGGTGGCGGTATGAAATCAGGCCCCTTGGCCACCTCGTCGATCACGAACAGATCCTCCGGGTCGGACTTTCCTTTGGATTGCAGATGGCCGACGAATGCCGAAGGCACCAGCTGATGGTCCTCGGCCCGATAGTAGGGCGTGCCCGGCATCAGGGCGACCTCAGGCGGCAGCTTGAAGCCCTCCAATGCGTGCGCGAGCTTCACGGCGTCGGTGGTCTTCTCCTGGTTTGCGACCAGGCCGAAGGTCCACATCGCCGCGTAGCCGAACCAGGTGCGCGCGGTCGGCACCTTGTTGGTCTTCTTGCGGATGGCGGCGACGAAATCGGCGACATGCGGCACGTTAGGCTGGTTCCAGTACCACTCGAACAGCCAGGACCCGATGCGTGCTTCGGGCGGCAGCCCTTCCACGACTTCGAGCTCCTGCTGCATGCCGGCGATCTTGACCTGCTTGTCGAGGCCGAATTGCACCGCCTGCTTGATCGAGTTGATGCCGTCATCGCCGGCTGCGAGATTGACGATCACGTCGGGATTGGCGGCGCGCGCCTTGATCAGGATCGCCGAATAATCGGTGCTGCCCAGCGGGAAGAACTCGGTGCCGACATTGACGCCGCCGATCTTGGCGGCGGCCTTGTTCAGCCCATCCGCGAGCGAATGACCGAACGCATAATCCTGGGCGATCACATAATACTTCTTGCCGATCTTGTTGATGAGCGGACCCGCCATCGCGTTGCCCTGCATCGTGCCGGTATTGCAGACGCGGAACGTGGTCCAATGGCAGCTCGCGCCGGTGACCGTGTCGGCGTGGCCGCCCGGAACGATGTGGAGGGTCTTGAGCTCTGCGGCGACCTGGGAGATCGCGATCGCGTGCGAGGAATTCACGTTGCCGATGAGGAATTCGACCTTGTCGCTCTGGATCAGCTTGCGCGCCTTCTGCACCGCGACGTCTGTCTTGTCGGAGGTCGAGTCCTCAACCACCATCTGCACTTGGCGGCCGAGGATGCCGCCTTTGGCATTGATCTGCTCGGCGGCGAGCTCCATGCCGGTGTTTTCATTCTTGCCGAGCGCCGTGTAGATACCGGTCAGCGGATTGTCGACCCCGATCTTGATCGGTTCCTCGCCCCGCGCCTTGATGATCGCCGGGCCGAGGAACGGACCCATGAATTGGGCCGCACCTGCGGCGAGGCCGGCTTTGAGCAGCGTGCGGCGACCAAGCCGGCCGCCCCGTGAGTTGTGCTTCATGATATCCTCCCCCAGGGTTCCATTGCGTTGGCTCCGGTCTACCCGGATCGCGGGCGCAATTTTGCCATAACCTTGCCTGAACCGGCCAGCCCCGGCAAGTCGGCGGAGGCCCCTAGGCGGGCCCTTATACGGGTCAAGCCAATCGCCCGGTTTCGCCAAAGCCGCAACCGCAGCCTGAGATGGAGCGGGATCCCTCGAAGACGTCCCTGCTGAGGGTCCCATCACTGCTGCCGATGACCCCATGGTTCTTTTGCAGGTGCACGAGTTTTGCGGCGCACACCGAACGCTTCGGCGCCTGCATCGCCTTGCAGGCGCCAAGGCTGAAGCCGTCAAGAGCTAGGCTCAGTGATGCGGAGAGGCGAGCGTCGTCCAGGACTCCGAAGTGGAGTGCGAGCCGCCGCCGTTGATTGGTCCGCTTGTGGGCGCGACCGAGGCAATAGCATGGGCGAGCCTGCTCGACGCAATGGAGACCGAGAATGTGTCGGTCGCCGAAAGGCCGCTCGTATCCGTGGCCTTGACCGAGACATTGAGCGACGTAGCCGAAGTCGGCGCTGTGCCCGAGAAGGTATCGGTTGCGGCATTGAACTTGAGCCAAGTCGGCAGCGCTGAGCCGTTGGAGAGTGTTGCGCTGTATGTAAGGGTCTCGTGCTGAGGGTCGGTGAAGGTGTTGGCCGGCAGCGCGATGCTGAAGCTCTTGCCTCCCGTCAATCTCTGCGACGGAGTCGGATTCGTGACCACCGGGGCGGAGGCCGGCGTGAGCACCGAGATGGTCTCCGAACTGGAAGCGCCGCCGCTGTCGGTCGCCGTCACCTTGATGCTGAGCCCATTCGCGTTGACCGGCACCGTGCCGGTGAACGTCTCGGTCGCGGCATTGAAGGACAGCCACGTCGGCAGGGCCGAACCGTTGGCGAGCGTCGCCTTGTAGGTAAGCTTCTCTCCCTGCGGGTCGGTAAAGGTGTTCGACGCAAGCTTGAAGTTGACGGCTTGGCCGAGCTTCCAGGTCTGCGTCGCAGTCTGCGCCATCACGACCGGGGCCGCAGCCGCGGGGGCCTGAACCGAGAACGTCTCGCTCGCCGACAGGCCGCTCGTGTCGGTCGCGGTGACCTTGATGTTGAGCCCATTGGTGCCGAGCGGCACGGTGCCGGTGAAGGTGTCGCTCGCGGCATTGAATGTCAGCCATGCGGGCAGGGCCGCGCCATTCGCAAGCGTTGCCGAATAGGTCAGTGTTTCGTTCTGCGGATCCTTGAAGGTGCCAGCGGCGAGCGTGAAGGAGATGGACTTGCCGATCACCCAGGTCTGCGTCGCGGTTTGCGCAGCAAGGACTGGAGGGGACGGGTTGGCGGGAGGCGGCGGGGGAGTGGGAGTGCCGCCCTGGCCGACATTGTCCGCCGTGATGGTGTCGCCGTCAGCGAGCAGGGTCGAGAGGCTGACCTCGAAGGTCGTGTCCCAGTTCTGCCCCGACATCGTGCCCCAGGGATTGCGGATCTCGAGCATGCCGGTCGTGCTGTCGTAGCCGTAGATCGACATCGCGTGATCGGCCACCAGCGTCGTGTTCCCGGAGCTGTCGGCGGCGTTCGTGTAGGAGGACAGGATGACGTCGTCGCCGCTGGCGAGATCGGTGCTCAGCACCGACAGCACGCTCGCGGTCGAATTTCCAAACGCGTAGCTCGTTTCCGAAAGCGAGGAATTGTAGACGTACTTGGCCCAGCTGCTGCCGTTGGCGCTGAAATCGGTGATCGCCGAAGCTCCGGTGACTTCCTCCAGCGCGAATTCCGGCGCGCCGCCGTTGCCGATGGTCGACCAGGAATTGCCGTAGTTGACGGAGTTGCCGGTCACCACGCCCTCGGCCTGGAGCTGCGCATAGGCCTTCTCGGCGAGGCTCGCCCAGATATTGGTCCCGTAGTTGAACATCGTGCCGCCGTCGGCAAGCGAATTGTTGACGGTGACGTATTCGGCGACGCCGTCGACGTAGAAGCGCACCCCGTAGGTGTTGTTCCCGTTGACGGTGAACATCGACGAGATGATGCTGGAATCCTGGTGCGCAACCTCGGCAAGGCTCGACAGGAAGTAGCAGTCGCCCAGATAGCCCTGGTTGATGTCGTTCATGCTCGGTCCGCTCTGGCCGAACAGCGGGCTCGAGCAGGCCGAGTAGGACACCGTAAACGGAGAATAGCCGCTCATGTTGACGTAATCGCTCGGCAGATCGGTGCCGAGCAACCACTTGCCGTTGAGCTCGGAAAGCTGCGCGGCGGTCGAGCCGGCCTTGAGGTTGCCCAGCGCAGTCGAGGACTTGGCACCGCCCGTCCAGGTCGCGTTTCCGGAATTTCCATCGACCAGGTCGGTCATGACACCGGTCAGATAAGCCGACGTGGTCACGCCGTTGTTGAGATTGGCGACGATCGTCTGCAGGTCGGAGAATTCGGCGGAGGTCAGTGTCGAGTTGCAAGTCGCAAGGTTGGAATCGAGATCGGCGATGAGCTTCTCAAGTCCCGCATAGGTGACGGTGCCGTTGACATCGGCTGCGGTCATGTCGGCAGCGATTGAGGCGGTCGACAGGCTGCCGATCCAGGACGGAGTGGTCATATGGTGGTTTGCCCTAATTGTTCCGATCAGAACGAAGGCAGCGCCGTCCATGGTTCAGACAGCGCTGCTTTATTGGGCGACAATGCAGGCGAAAGTCCTTAGATTCGCTCAGTCAATTCCCTAACATTTTACCCGCTGCCGCTTGGTTACCCATTTATGAAATTATGGCGTGGCAACAGTTGGGCCACGCCATAATGCGCATTCTGCTTGCAGCCGGCGCGCTTTAGTCCAGCGGCTGAATGTGGACGAGCCAGCCGTCGTGGTCGACGAACCAGACCGAGACCGGGTTCGTGGAATTGTCGATCCACGACTCGCGGTCCATCGCGAACGGCTCGGGCAGCGTATAGGTGGTGAACTGCTCGGTCTTCGGATCGAACCGCAGATAGTGTCCGCCGTTGAGCTCGCCGGCCCAGACCTCGCCGTTCTTGTCCGCCTTGGCGGTGTACAGCGAGGTGTAGGGAGTGGGCAGCGGATATTCGTGGACGAGCTTGGTCTTGATGTCGAACTTGATCAGCGAGCCGCCGCGGCCGGCCGCCCAGTAGTTTCCGGAGGGATCGAACTCGCCGCGCGCCGGCCCCGAATCCGGGCTCGTGTCCGGCTCGTACAGCTGCTTGGTCTGGCGATCGTAGATCACCATTCCGTCCTTTGGCCAGGCGCCGCCGCCGAAATAGCGGTCGTCCCAGCTCAGCGCACTGCCATAAGTGGAGGCGAACTTCTTGGTCTTGATGGCCTCCATCTTGCTGCCGTCAACGCCCGAGATGCGGGCGACCTCGCCTTCGCGGACACGCCAGATATTGTCCTCCTTATCGAGCGCATAGTTGCCGCCCATCGGCGAGTTGATCGGCTCCTGCACATTCCAGTGCACGCGGCGGAAATTCTTCAGGTCGTCGTCCACCGTCCAGATATTGTGCGCCCAGTTCTCCGAGCCCCAGATCTGTCCCTTCTGGTCGACGTAGATCCAATGCGTGCCCGGCTCCGCACCCGGCTGCGGCAGCGGAACGTGGAACTCCTCGACATGTCCGTTCGCCGGATCAAGCCTGCCCACGTACGAGCTGCGATGGGTCGAGTACCAGACGCGGCCCTTTGCGTCGCCCGCGGTGTCGTGCGCGGCGATCTCCAGGCGCGGCAGCTCGTATTCGGTGATCACCACGCGGGTCGACCTGCCTTGCGCGCGCGGTTGCACCACGAAGTTCGGATCCTTGGAATCGGGACCGCGAGCGATGCTGAGGAAATGCGCAAACTGGGCTTCTTGCGCCGGTGTCAGGCGTCCTGGATTGCGGATATTGATGAGCGGCGTGCCGGCCCCGTGCGTCATGCGGAAGATGATCTTGGACCAGGTCGCCTCGTCATAGTGGTTGCGGAAGATCTGCTGATATTCGTGGCAGAAATTGCAATAGACGGTGAGCGTCTTCTTGTCCTGCCCGGTGCCGGGCAGGTTCGCGAGCCATTCCGATCCGGTCAGCTGCGCCTCGATCTCCGGGAACGGCGGCAGGAATTCGCCGGGCGTCACGCGCAAGAGAGTAATGTCCTCGAGCGTGTCGGCGCCCTTGATCTCCACCTTGTCCTTCACCCACGGATAGAACTCGAGCGGCTTGGCGATGCGCAACGTGTAGGTGCCGGGCGCGACCTTGGGAAATTCGTAGTGACCGTCGGCATGGCTGAACACGGTGGTGCGGATCGCGCTCTTGTCCGAGATCAGCTGCACCATGATGCCTTCGATCGGATCGCCCTTCGCATTTTTGACGAGACCCTTCGGTCCGCCGGTGAGCGATGCATAAAGCGATTGCGCCGGAGCCGCGTCGGCAGCCTTGTAGCGCGGGTTGAGCGGAGGTGCGTCAGGATTCCAGCAGCAGTGCTCGTCGTGCAGCCAGCTCAACAGATCGTTGAGGTCGGCGTCACTGAGGACATACTTGTAGGAGCCCATATTGGGGCTGCCGTTGCGGATCTGGTTCTTGACGTTTTCATCGTTCATCGGCGCGCCGGTCACCAGCGTTGCGCGTTTGAACAAGCCGGTAAGCTTGGGGGCTCCGCCTTCGGCCAGATCGTTGTGACAGATCCAGCATTTGTAATAGTAGATCTCCTTGCCCCGCTCCGGGCCGCTCTGTGCGGCTTTCTTGAACTCAAAAATTTCAAGCGAGCGCTGGTCGTAGTCCTTGGCGGGCTCGGCGGGCTGCGCCTGCGGCAGCGCCGGTTGGCGCGCCTGCTGCTGCGCTGCCGCGCCGCCGATCGCACCCGCAAGTGCCAGCATGAGCGCCGTCACAAAGACCCAAATTGTCGTGCGGAAACGCATCAAAAACCTCCTCCTTTATCGCTCACTACCGCTCATTTTTTAGCTTGTTGCGGAGTGCAGCTTGTTGCCCGCGATGTTAGCGCAGGCTCTTTCGATTACAAGGCAGGAAGTCGTGACGGAGCTTGGACGATAGTCCTACAGTCGAGGCGGCCGACGGGCGAGCGAGGCCGTATGGCGAAGCTTCCGCAAGCCACGCGGCGCGAGTTTATCGGCAGGGTCACAGCGGTGGCCGCAGCGGCGGCCTGCAACCCCACCCGCTCCGGCCATGACCGGCATCGCCGCCCCGCGCAACCGCCGGCTATGGCGATTCCGTGCTCGGCTGTGTCATCGAGGCCGCTTCCCGCATGGGTTATGCCGACTACGTCGCGCTCAAGCTCATGCATCCGATCGAGACCAACGGGATGCGGTTGTGCACGAATCCTTTGCACCAAGTCGCAAACGCGATCAAGGACGGGCCGGTCGGGGATCTGTATAAGATTTACACTATATAAGGGACTTGATTACGTAGACCGTGGAGAGCAGCGTGAACGTAACAAACGGACAACCACCACCACGCCAGCCGCCGCGACCGCAAAGGGTCATAAGCCCGCGCAGGCGGATGATCGTGCTCGGGCTGCTCGGCGCCATCGTGCTGGCCGAGGCCATATGGGCGGGCGTGACCTACTGGCAGAATTCGCAGAAGAAGCCGGAGTTCCTCGTGTATCATGTTTGCTTGGGCACAGACCCCAAGCTGTGCCCGAGCGATCGGACCTTCGTGCTCAATCAAGGTGAAGATGCGTTGACCAAATGGGCGCAGCGGGAATGCGCCGGCTACAAAGCGCGACGCATCATCGTCAACGACGGCCCGAGCAACTGCAACTGCTCGCTCGCCGACGTGACCTGCGCGACGGAATATTAGATTGGAGCATGGTCCCGAAAGGTGGTCGCCAGCAATAACGGTGGCCGCCGTTCAGGCGGCGGCCGCGGCCTTGGGGTGCTGGTCGATCCCTTCGATCTGTTGCTTGAGCGAGAGTTGATCGAGCGAGGCGAGCGGCAAGCTCACAAAGATGGCGATGCGGTTGTTGAGCAGCCGAAACGATTCCGCGAAGGCGGCGCGAATTTCTGGATCCTTTCCGCGCACCTCGGTCGGATCGGGAAGTCCCCAATGTCCTGTCGTCGGGTTTCCGGGCCACGGCAAGCGCGTGTCCGTCTCGGCGCTGTCGCAGATGCTGAAGACGAAATCGAGCGGCGTCGCGTCTGGCCCGACGAAATCGAGCCAGGTCTCGGATCGCAGCCCCTCGGTGTCGAAGTTCATTTTCGCCAGGAGATCGAGCGTGCACGGGTGCAGCGCGCCCGCCGGCTGACGGCCGGCCGAGAAACCGCGGAAGGAGCCCTTGCCCTCGCGGTTGAGGATCGCCTCGGCCATGATGGATCGCGCCATGTTGCCGCGGCCGAGGAACAGAACATTCAACGGCCGCTTGCGATCGAGCTCCGGCATCTCGCGCCTCCTCTTTGCGGCGGGACCGTAGCGGCAGGGAATTTAAGCCGGGTTAATCCTCCGGCTGTATCCGCAGGGATTTTGCATGAAACGTTGCACGGCACTTTGAGCAAGTAGTCGTTCACCGGAAAGCCAAATTGACCCCGAAAGGGGCGGCATGGAAATTGTGCGTTGGCTGCTTCCTTGTTCTCCCAGCCAATGGCGATGGTGCGCGCACGTGCAAGACTGACTTCGGTTGACGGGCACGCCGCCAGCTTCTCGCCTCCCAGGCTTGCGCACGATTCGCGCGAGTCGTCCATGTCGTGACAATTGGACGACTTTGATGACATACCGATGACACATGACATTGGTGACACATGACATCTGACAGATGACATCAATGCGCGACCGCAGCAGGGCGAAGCAGCGCCGGTATCTCGTCGCGGCGCGCCTTCCCTCTCGCGCGGCAGATGGATCATGCTTCACTCAACATCAGGCCGCGGCGCCTTGATTTGCACTGAAGTTCTTCATCCCTGCATACCAACGCCATAAAACTTTTATCTCAGCCTGCTAACCCCGCCGGGGAGGGTGTTTTCAGCACCTACCAATCGTTCTCACCAGGAGGTCAAACGATGCTCAGTCCGACAATTCACAGGACTATGTTCGCATTGGCGTTAGCCGGAGCCGGATGTGTGAGCGTTGCGGCTCACGCCGACGACGACGATCATCATATCAAAAAGGTGTTCGTGATCGCGATGGAGAATCACAACTGGATGCAGCCGAGCAGCCAGACCAGCCCCCATCAAATCTTTCAGAATCCTGCGGCGCCGTTCATCAACAGTCTCGTGAATGGCACGTCGGGCATCAGCGACCAGGTCGCTTTTGCAAACGGATACATCAACTCGGGCGTGGGCGTGCATCCGTCGGAGCCCAACTACATTTGGGCCGAGGCCGGCACGAACTTGGGCGTGTTCAATGATGACAACCCCTACCACGCGGATTGCACGCCGGACACCGTGCAGACCACCAATCAGCATCTGAGCGCGTTCCTTGGCGTTGCCAGAAAATCCTGGCGGTCGTATCAGGAGGACACGGACGTGGACGCCACCAACACGCCGCTGCCGCAGAGTGCGTGGACGGTTCCGCTCTTCAGCATGAGCGGCATTTATAGTTCCGGTGTGAATGCATACAACTATTCGAACCAGTTCAACTACGCGACCAAGCATAATCCGATGGTATTCTTCACCGATACCAACGGTGGATGCAATACGACCAGCTCGAATCCCCAGAGGCCGAATTATGCTCCGCTGCAGCAGCTGGCGATCGATCTGGCGAATGACACAGTTGCCGACTACAACTGGATCACGCCGGACCAGTACAACGACCAGCATTCAACACTCGCCAACGGATACGGGCAGTTTTCCAACAGCCCAAGCACGTCCGATTTCGCCAATATCGCACAGGGAGACAATTTCCTGGCACGGGTCGTGCCGCTGATCATGGCCTCGGATGCCTATCAGGATCACGGGCTGATCGTCCTGTGGTGGGATGAGAGCGAGGGCGGCGACGACTCCAGCAGAACTCTGCCGTTCATCCTTATTTCCAAGGCCGTGCATAAGAACGTGAACGGAATGCCCTATTCCAACACGGTCCAGTATTCACACTCTTCGTTCCTGCGCACCATGCAGGAAATCTTCGGCGTCGATCCAAAGCATCACTACAATTGGCTGGGCGGCGCGGCGACGGCAACTGATCTATCGGATCTGCTCGAACAGGCCGAGATCAATTAGCTGCCTGGCGCATCAACCATCGACAGCTGCAACGACGCGGGGCATGCACCAAGGGTGTGTGCCCTCGTCGTTTTGCGCGCGACGCCGGCTCACCCGCGCGATACGATGCGTCAGCTTGGCGCCGACGCCTTGGTGATAGCTTCTCTCGTATCCGGCGCGCGCATCTCCCTTCTTTTCCGGAAGGGAGGGAGTTGAGCCGGCTTGATCGCGTCGATGACGCCGATGCGCGCGGCTTTCGAATGAAAGTCAGCCTGCCGTCATCTTTCCGGACGGAGCCGGATGCGGCTCCCCACTTCCTACCGCCTAATGCGTACGCGTCCGGTAGAGACCGGTAAACGCCGCCTTGCGGAACTGAGGCGAGACGGGACGTCGGTTGGCTCGAATTGTTTCTCTAACGTCCGTCGTTCAATGCCCTGGCCGCAAAAGAATCGTTGTCGACAACAACAAATCAGCTTGAGCTGAGGCGAATCGCATTCGCGCATACATGTGATGCGAGGGCCTAGGGTCTTTTTTTGACTGATCGCCGTTCGCGACAGGATAGCTATTACACGAGCTTCGCCAGGACCTCCCACATCGGTTTGCGGTTGAAATCGCGATCGAGCGGCAGCGGGCGCAGCGGCTTGCCGTCGGCGCGGTGGAAGTATTGCGGCAGCCAAGTGTAGCGGTCGCTCAATCCCCAGGTCGACATCGATGCCGGCTCAGCCACCGCGCACACAATATCGAGATATTCCTCGACGTGGCGGGCGACGGCCTGGTCGCGCTCGGCGAGGGTGCCGGGAATCTGGGCGTCATTGACATCGAGCTCGGTGATCATCAACCGGTAGCCCAGCGCCGTGACGCTGCGCAGGAACTGCGTGAGCTCCTTGTGATCGAATGACTGATGGCCGACGAGGTGCGACTGGAGGCCGAAACAATCAACCGGCGTGTTGCGGTCGCGCAAGTTCTGCAGCAGCGCCAATATGTCCCGCCGCCGATTTCGGCTTTCTGCCGTGGAATACTCGAAACCGTATTCGTTGAGGCTGAGCGGGGTCGCGGGATCGGCCGCGCGCGCCAGCCGAAACGCCAGATCCACATGCTCGTTGCCGAGGAGGCGCTGCCAGATCGAGCTGCGGTAGCCGGCCTCGAGGCCGTCCTTGGGCTCGATCGGCTCGTTGACCGCGTCCCAGGCCCAGACCTTGCCGCGATAGCGCTCGACCAAAGTGCCGATATGGCGTTCGAGAGCATTTCTTGCCGCGGTGGCGGTCGCGAGACGCGTCACCCAATCCGGGTTGGCCGCATACCAGACGAGCGTGTGCCCATGCATGATCATGTCGTGGCGCGCGGAGAAATCGACGATCGAATCAGGGCCGGCAAAATCGAATAGGTTCGGGGCGGGTTCGGTGAACTGCCACTTCAGATGCGCCTCCGGAACGAAGATATCGGCTTCGCCGGCCATCTTCTCGAGCAGGATGCCATCGTCCAGGAACAGCGGCGCCGCGCCGGCACAGCCGTACTTAACTCGGGAGGCCGCCGCTTGGCGGCGCAGCGGTGGTCGCAGCTCCAGCGCAAAATCTGCTTGCGCCGAGGTGGTGCGGGTCAATGTTGCGGCCGCGATGCTCGCGAGCCCGAGAACGGCGCGCCGGCGGCTTGTTGTGTGATGGGCCGGCTGGCACATGCGGCACCGGTTAATGAGCAACACGAGCTTTGCTGCGCGAGCTCGCCACCCACTCACTCGCGGGCTGCACGATAAGGCGCAGTCGCGCGCATTCAATCTCAATATCCGGGGGCGGTTAACGGCACCAAGTCGTTAAGGTTTCCCAACATTTCCGCGCGCTATTCGGGTTTGTGTCTCGCGGCTTGCGCGAACTTTAACTAGATAATCTCGGGATGTCCGAGGCCCGAGCTTTCTCCGCGATCCCGCTCTCTTTGCCGGCCGCCGGCACGCGCATTGGGAGACGATCCTTATTCCTTTCCGCGTGCAGCCGAGAGCCCTGCGGAGTTGAGACCTTCACGCGCACGCTGGTCGAGGCGCTTGCGCAGAGCGATCCCCAAGGACGCTACACGCTCGGCGCGGTTTCCGGGCGCTGGCGCGATGTGCCGGAGCTCTTGCGCCGCATCGCGCAGGCGGATCGGGTTGTCTTCGGTTTCCCGCTGGTCGCCTGGAAGCGGTTGCTCGCCATCCCGCTCTTGCTGCTGCTGTGCGCGAAGGTGATGGGGCGCCCGGTCACTACTTTCGCTCACGAATGGACCGGGATGAACAGGCTGCGCCGTCTGGTGCTCGCCCCTTATCTTCTCTTCAGCCGCGATATTGTCGTGCTCTCACCACTGATCGTGTACCAGATCGCGAGCGATCCGCTGCTGCTGCGTGCCGCGCGCAGATGCCGCCTTGTGCCGCATCCGCCGACCATATGTCCGCCCGAGGATCGCGCGCTGACCGAGATGGTGCGAACGGTCGAGCGCGCTGCCCGCGGCACGGATCTTGTTGTCGGGCAGTTTGGCGCCCTTTATCAGGGCAAGGCCTCGATGGCCTTGCTGGAAGTCTGCGACCATTTGCGCGGGCGGGGTATCCGTGCGCTGATGGTCTTTGTCGGGAGCTTCACCCCTTCCCTTGACGGCTTCGAGACGAAATTTCGTGCCCGGGTGCGCGAGCTTGCGCTCGAAGACCAGGTCATCGTCACCGGCTATGTTGGCGCCGCCGAAGAGGTGTTTGCTCTGTTCGAACGTATCGGCGTCTTTCTGTTCCTGTTTCCCGAAGGCCTGACCGCGCGGCGCTCCAGCGTCATCACCTGTCTGCAATCCAACCGGCCGGTCGTGGTTTCGGCGCCGCTATCGCGCGACGAGTTCGCCCATCACCCGGGCCTTTCCGCATTGATCGATGCTGGAGCACTCTCATTCGTGCCGCGTGCGGCCAGTGCCGCCGAGATCGCCGATTCTCTGCTCGCCGCGGCGGGAGGCCAACGGCATGATTTTCCGATCGACGGCAAGGCTTGGTGGGACGCCACCACCACCGCGACGCGCCTGGCCCTTTAACCTGGGGCGCGCGCTTACTTCGCGTTGCTTGGCCGCATTGCCGGCGAAAGGCGGCCGCGCACGGTCTTGAAGCTGCCGGCGAGCCGGCTGCGCATCTCGGCGATGTCCATGATCCAACACAGGCCGCCATAGCTGGCCATGCCGGTCGGCACCAGCAGCATCAGCGCGTTCGCATCGGACATAGGCAATATGGCTTCCATGCCCTTGACGGCGACCGCCATTGCGGCTGCGGCGAGCAGGATGCGCGCGAGACGGCCAAGGGGCAGCGGCACCGGAAAGGCCCACCGGGTGAGCGCGAGCGCGCCGAGGAAGCCAAACATTTCCGCCGCGAGTCGGCCCCAGGCGGCGCCGACCATCCCGTAATGCTCGATCAGCACGTAGCTCACCGCTGCGTTGAAGGCGAGCACCGATCCGGTGTTGAGGAGGTAGAACGAGTTCCGCTCCGACAACAGAAAGCTGATGTGTAGATATTGACAGCAGATGATTTGAAAAACGACCGCGATGCAGACGATCGGCATCACGTTTGCGCCGACGCCCCGGAATTCTGGGCCGAGCATCACGTTGGCGATGTGCGAAGACACCAGCGCAAAGCCGATGCAGGCCGGCAACGTGATCGCCATGAGGAACTCGAAACACTCCGCAAGGTGAACGGTGGCCGCCGCGCGCCCGTGGTTGGCCAGGATCTTCACCGCCATCGGCACGAACGCCGCGGATGCGCTCACGGCCGGAATGATCAGCGCTTGCCGCACCAGATCGACTCCCGGCGAGTATTGCCCGGCACCGGTTGCGCCGACGAGGTGCGCAATAATGAAACGGTCGATCACGCTCGATAAGGCAAGCAGGGTCAGCGAAAAGGTGAGCGGCATGCCGGCTTTCGCGTAGCGCAGGAGCCGTGCGGCGTCGAACGTGATGCGGGTGCCGCTCCAGATCGGGCGGATGAAGGCGAGCGCAGCCAACAGATAGGCCAGCATCGAGGATGCGAGCAGCAGCAATCCGGTCGGACCTCCCAGCGCAAAAGCGGCACCGAGCGCCGGTACCAGCAGCGCCCGCGCGACCGTCGCCTTCATGACCGTGAAGGCCGCAAGCTTGGACCGCAGGAGCTCCTGGCTGGTCTCGAACAGGCCGATCGCCAATGCCAGCGCGACCGCGGCCCAGGCCGGGCCACTCGCCAGCCCGACCGCTCGGGCTGCCGGGTAAGCGAGCGGAGCAAGGAGCGCCGATGCGAGCAGCCCAGGCACAATCACGCCGCGCACGTCGGTTCCATCGCCGCGCGCCTGTTCGCGCATGATCGGCAGGCGCAGCCAGCTGCACAGAAATGTGCTCAGGATGACGGCAAATCCGGCGCCCAGCACATAGGTGCCGAACTCGGCCGGTGCGAACAATCGCGTGAAAACGATGACGTTGAAGAGCCCCAGCGCCGCCGAAAACACGTTGGCGGCAAAATTGATCGCGATCTGCTCCACCATGGCGGGCGCTCAGGCGACTTGCCGCTCCAAGTCCGCGAGCCGGGAGAGGACGGCGCGCAGCCGCTCGACCGGCGTGTCAGAGAACGATGCCGCGGAGAATGCCACATAGCGGCTTGCGGCTCCGCGCAGCATCCGTTCGATCTTGCTCTCGTCGAGCGCGGCGCTGTCCCAATAGCTCAGGCACAGCTCTTTCGCGGTCGGGCGATGCTCGCAAGCAAAGCGCGGCGTGCTGGCGACGAAATGTCCATACAACAGGTATTCGGAAATATCCCGCCGGCGGGCCAGTGCCTCGACCCAGTCGCAGCCGGTTACGTGCTCGATCCGTTCGATCATCGCTCGCACCGCGTGCTGATCCCAGGCGATGATATGGCCGATGAAGTCGTCGGCCGGGAACGCCGGCTCATTCAGCCCGAGAAGACCGTGGGTCGAGCGGATCCACGGCGCATGCAAAGGCGCGTCAGACGCGATCGCACGCGGGCGCTGCAGCAGCGGCAGCGCATTGGGCTCGGCGAATTGCGACATGTCGAATGGGCGAAAGAACACGACATCGGAATCGAGCAGGCAGAAGCGGGCCTCCGACAGCAGGTTCACCGCGTTGATCTTGACGAATTGCTGAACGTGCCAGCCGCTGACCGGCAGGGCACGGAGCGACCACCAGTAGCGCCGGTGCTTGCGGCGCATGTAGCGGGGCAGGGGCTTGAGCCATGAGGGCAGCAGGAGCGACAGCGGCAGCACCTCGCGCCGTGCGGTGTTGAGCTTGGTGAAGAGCGGCAGCTCCTCGTCGAGGACGATGAGGTAATGCCTGCTGAAGGAGGTCACGTGGCGGTCCACGCTCTCGCATAGAAGCTCGCAGCGCTCGAGATCGCGCTCATAGGTCGGCGTCACAAGTCCCAGATTCATGTTGCCCTGCTCGCTGATCTCGTCGGCCCGCTGGTCGCCAGCGCTCCCGCGATCGTGGTCAGCCGGCATCCGGCGTCGCGCGCCGCCTTCACCGCAAAAGCGAGGAGGTCGGGGGTCACGCCGAAGCGGCTCGGCGGCGAGCCCACATCATGGCTGGCGAAGATGAGCCAGCCGCGGTGCGCGACCGTCCGGGCGATGAAATCGAGAATGTCCTGCCGGTCGATGCTCGCATTCTCGAGCAGGCATGTCTTGAGTGCGCCGAGATCGACCACGCCTTCGTTCACGCCGCGCCGGAGCGAGCGGCAGGAATCGAATCTGGCCTGCAGATGGCGCTTGCTGCTGAGCGAGAAATCGCCGTACGGATAAGCGAAATTGCGCACCGTGATGGCGCCGTCGGTGCCCTGCAGGAAGCTCCGATTGCGCTCGAGATCTGCGGTCAGCTCCGCCTGTCCGATGCTCGAGACGGCGGAATGCGAGTAGGTGTGGCAACCGATCTCGTGGCCGTGCACCGCGAGCGCGACGATCTCGTCGCGCCCCGCCAGCCGCCCAGCCGGGCTTGTGGCGCCGCAGCCGCCGCCGGCGACATAAAACGTGCCGCGCGCGTCATGTTGTTCGAGGACTGCTGCACCGAGGCTGCAGGCCGAGGTCGGCACGTCGTCGAAGGTGAAGCTGACGATCGGCGCGTCATTATTGAGAGCGAGCGGGCGCGTGCACGCATGCCTGGCGACAAAACGCGATATTCGGCCGGCGAGCTTGCGTGCGAATGGCGCCGTGTGCGGCAGCGCGAACGATGCTGCCGGCTCGCGCGCTCGCGCGAAGCCGCGGTCCGCGATTGCCTGCCCGTGGGATAGCTGAGGCGCCTGCGGTGGTCGCGTCGGGGCAGGTTCGAGCATGACTCGGCTCAATGTGGCTCGCCGCATCGGCGCGCCTCCGTTCAAGCGATCCGGGCCGGTCGATGGCGCGCTGTCGCCGCCGCCGAACCGGTGAGACCGCCTGCGCAAAGGCCGTAGAGCTGCTCGACCGCCGTCAAATGGCGGACCCGCCGAAGCTGACCGAACATGGCGCCGACCGGAGTCATGGCTTGCTCGCAGGTCAGTAATGGCAAGCGGTGCGTTGCCCATTTCGATTTGTAGTCGGCGTCGCCTTCGCCGAGATCGAAGATCGCGTACTGCTCTTCCGCGCAGTGCTCGACCAGGTGGTCAAGCAGAAGCAGGCCGACGGCAAATGGCCGATATCGCGTGTCGAAGGCCGGCAGGACGTAGTAGAAGCGTCCGCGCCCCCTGAAGCCGAGATGCGCCGACACGATTTCGTCCCCGCAGAAGAGCGCCGAGAGGTCGCTGATGCGGTCGACGAGCTCTGGTGAAGCCATCCGGGCGTAGAATTCGTGAATGCCGGGGCTGGCGAAGAAGTCGCGGCCCGATGTGCGCAAATATTGCTCGCGCTTGAGCGCAGTCAGCCGATCGATCACCGCGGGCCGGCGCGCTGCCGTAGATCCGTTGATGAACCGGACCGGGCCGAGCTCAGTCAGCCGCTGTCGCTGACGCTCGAGCTTCTTGCGCATTCGGATGGCGGAGGCGGTCGCCGGCATGGTCCGGTCGGATAACGCAACGGCGTGGCCGCTCGATCGATAGGTATGGCAATCGAGATAGGTCAGTGGATTGCGCTGCCCGCAAACCTCGATGGCGATCTTTTGCAGGTCGATGAAATCGAAGGCTGGCAGCAGCGCGCATATCTCGCTCCAGACGGCGGTGAACTCCTCGCGCCCGAGCGCGGTCGCGGCGGATAGGATCGGGGCGTTGAAATCGACGACGCCGCCATCCATGAAACGCAGGATGCGGCTATTCAAGCGGGTCTCGATCGCGAGCGGCAGATAGAGGATCGGGCGGTTGTAAGCGTCCTTGATGATCACGAGGAAGCAGCGCGCACGCCGTCCCTTGCCGACCGTTTCCATCCAGATTTCGAGAAACTCCCGGGACTGATAGACATACATCAGCAGTTCCGGGCCGGCGTCGAGCGACGGCCATGCGACCGCATCGAGATCGGCGCCGTCGAACAGCTCGACTTTGAACCTCCGCCGCGAGGCCTGCGCAAGATCGCGCATGGAATGCCAGCATCCACTCTTGGGGAACATGCTGATCCCTCAGGCAGCCCGTGCCATCGACGGGGTTGCCGGCTCGAGTGGCCGCGCGACGCGTTCGATCTGCTCGGCCGCATAGGCGAAGCCGATCCCGCCGAGGAGCCCGCAGACAAGCGCCGCGATGAGCAGCACGAGCCGGCGCGGCGGCCAGCTGCGGTCCAACGGCGGCTCTGCGTCGGATAGGACCCGCACGTTCACCGTATCGACACGCTCCTGCTCGCTGGTCTCGCGCGCGCGCACCAGGAATGCTTCGTAGACTGCGCGACTCGCGTCGACCTCGCGCTCCAGCTCACGCAGCTTGACAAAGGCAAGGCCGGTCGAGATCGCCCGCTGCTTTAGGGCCTCGAGATTGCCGGAAAGCTGCTCTTGGTTTGCGCGGGCGCGCTCGTATTCGGTGCGGGTCGCGTCGACCACGCGCGCGACCTCCTCGCCGACCACGCGCTGGGCGTTGCGCACCTGGGCGCGTGCTTCGGCGACATAAGGGTGTTGGGGCCCCAGCTCGGCCGAAAGGTTGGCCTGACGCTGTACTGCGGCGGCATATTGCTGGCGCAACAGGCCGATTGTGGTCGATTGCACCGCCTCCAGGGTGCCGCCGGGATCGGCGCCGCGTTCCTGCAGCTTGCGGACCTCATCGTATTTCGCCTTGGCCTCGGCGGTGCGCGCCTGCGCGGCGGTCAACTGATTGTTCAATTCCGTCAGCTGCTGCTCGTCGACGAGGCGACCGCTCGCACCGACAATGCCCTGCTCGGACTTGTAATGCTCGACCGCCTCCTCGGAGCGGCGCACCCGCTCGCGGAGCTCCGCCAGCCGCGAGGTGAGGGATTCGGCGACGCGCCGGGCCGCTTCGGTATGGGCGGCCGATTGCTCGGCGAAATAGGCCGCCACGATGGCGTTCGCGAGCCGGGCCGACTTCTCCGGATCGGCAGTCTCCACCGCCAGGTCGACCACGTAGGTACGCTCGGTCCGCTTAGCGGTCACGTCACGCTGCAATCCTCGCACCGCGGCCGCCTCCGGGTCGGTTGCCGGCTTTGCACTCGCGCGGAATCCCAAGGAGAGTTTGAGCAGCGAGATGAGCGCTTCTAGCCGCGAGCTTCCGCCGCTGTTGAATTCGCGATCGTTGGCAAGCTTTTCGGTCTCGACCACGCGGCGCAGCACCCTGTCGGAGGTCAGGACCCGGGTCTCGCTCTCGACCTCGATGACATTGGCATCCGCGGACTGCGCGGTCGGTACGACGGATTTGTCGACGCCCTGAAGGTCGACGGGTCCGATCAGGATTTGGCTGACGGCGCGATAGCGCGGCGTCAACGTGAGCTCGGCGGCGACATCTATCAGCAGTGCCGCGGCCACCGCCAAGATGATCCAGTGCCAGCGGCGCCGGATGAAGGTCAAATCCAGGTCGAGTCCCGGTATCGCGGCGATTTTCGTGCGCGCGGATTGTTGCGCCGTATCAGCCGGCGCGACGGCCGGATATTCTCTCGGAGCCTGAAACATTCGGCCTCTATTCTCCGTAGCGTTCAGTGTCGAGCAGGATCCGCCGCTCTCCTGCCTCTCGAAACGGTGTTTGAGAGGGATATATCTGCCGGCGCGCGAGCGTGGTGAACATTTGCCCGAATTGATGAATTGTTAGCGTTAATCGGCGTCGCGCATCGCGCGATCAACGATACTCGTTGATGGCGAAGTCAAACTCGCCGGCGATGCGGCCGGCGCCCCGCGCTATCCGGCTCAAATGCCTGACGATCGCGCTGCGGCCGAAAAGTGCCGCGAACGGCAGAGCCAAAATCCCGATGCCCACAAGTGCCGGGCCGCGCAACCAGCGCAGAATCAGCTTGCCGAGCGGCGCAGGTGCCAGGCGATCGATGCGCACGCGTTCGCTGCCTTTGCGGAAATTGCGGCGCAATAGCCATGCCAGCGTCGTGCGAGCCCGCGGTGTTGTCTCGAACACGATTGCAGTGTCCGCCCAGGCGAATGTGCGGCGGTCAGTGTGGCAGCGCGCGAAGAACTCGAGATCGCTTCCGCCGGTGAACGCAAAAGCGTGCGAGAACGGCTCGTCCAGATAATCTTCGATCACGCTGCGCTTGGCGAGCATGCTGCCGGCCCCGTAGATCATATTGACCCGTCCAGTGGCAAAACGCTTGGGCGCGTAGAGGCCGCTCTTGGCGAGCCAATGCGACGGATCCTCAAAGGCCGGGAGCACGGGTCCGCCGACGATATCGGCATCAAGGTGCCTTGCGATCGCGACCATCCGGGAGAGCCAGGCACGGTCAGGGTATTCGTCGTCGTCGAGCACCGCGATGTAGTCCGGGCGGGGCATTGCGCGGGCCGCGGCGCAGAAGCCGGTATTGTAGGCATGGGTTTGCCCGCGACGCGGCTCGATGATGCATCGAAGCGGCAACCCGAAACCGGGCGCCATCGCGGTGACGATTGCGGCGCCCGCGCGTGCCTCCGCGTCGTTGTCGATGACGATGACCGAGAGCTTGCCGTGATAGGCGAGCGCACCCACGTGGGTCAGCAGCTTGCGCAGCCCGTCGGGGCGGCGGAAAGTCGGGACGATCAGGACGACCGAAGGCCAGTCCGATGCAGCGGCCGGGCGGTGTGGCCGGTCGGAATACGTGTAGATCGTCTCCGCCATCAGGAGGCGTCGATCTTGACGTCGCGCAAGCCGAACGCATTTGGCTGGCGGGTGCGCGTCAATAGAAGGAACAGCGCGTGCGGGTTGGTCCGCAAATAACGGCCGCCCAGGCGCTGCGGCTCCACGAGCACGCGAAACGCCCATTCGAGCCCCAATGCCTGCATCCAATCTGGGGCGCGCCGGTTCCTGCCGGAAATAAAGTCGAACAACCCGCCCGCTGTCTTGATGATGCCGACGTTGCGCAGGCGCTTGCTGTTGCGTAATGCAAAGACCTGTTCGCGCGGGGCACCCATGCCGACCCAGAGGATGTCGGGGCGTGCGGCGTCAATTGCGGCGACGACCTCCGCCTCCTCGTCATTGCTGAAGTAACCGCCGCGGTAGCCGACGATGCGAAGCCGCGGATAGAGCGCGCGGGCGCGGCGGACGGATTGCTCGATCACCGCATCGGTCGCGCCCAACAGATAGAAGCTGGTGCCCTGCGTTTCGGCGCGTCGCGCCACGTCGTGAAACAGATCCGTCGTTGCGACCCGTTCGGGCAGCGGCCTGCGGCAGAACCAGCGCGAGGCGAAGACGAGCGGCATCCCGTCGGCATGAATGATGTCGGCCTGCTCGAACAAGCTCCGCACCTCGGGGTTCTTGGCGCATAGCGACAGGACCTGCCCGTTGGCGGAAGTGAAGACCAGAGCCGGTCCACCTGATTTCCGGCGCGCCGCGGCGAGGGAGATCATCAGCTGTGCGGATTGTGCACGGTCGACGACCGCGATCGGCAGGCCGCCGATCATCTCGACTGGAATCTCAAGGCGATCGGGAATTCTTGTTACGAAGGAGTCGCTGGCGTTCCACACCGACCGGCTCGCGGTTGCTCGAAGGACCTCGGCGACAATTAGCGAGCGGTATTTGCTTAGGCCATCTTCATCGATTGTTAAGCTTAAGGCGGCCGCGCGAAACAGCGCACGTGTTGCAAGGAAACCTGCGTCGAGGCTCTATCTACGCTGCCACGTTCACAGCCCGAACAGGACCGCCTCGGTAAAGGCCAAATCTCCCAAGTTCGGTCGGTCGGGTCCTCTGAAATATTTGGGTGCCTTGTCGGCGAAATATCTGCCGGCGAGTCCTGGGATCGCCCCGTCGGCATCGATGATCACGAAGGCGCGGCCGCGGGCGAGCAGATAGCGGCCGAGCGGCGCGGCGAGACGGACAAAGTCGCGCACATGCCGGCAATAGACAAGCTGCACGCAGGGGAGGAAGCCCTGGATGCGGCGCGGCAAGAATACGAACGGATGCGCCTCGCTGCCGGTGACGCACCAAACGGAGATGCAGCCATGCGCCTTGTGGTCCGCAAGCAGATCGCGCTCATCGCTACGAACGTGTTGAGCCGGCACGCCGTCGATCTCCATCACTGTGGCGCCGCCAGGCGGGTTGCGTAAGCTCAATGCGGGAGCCGCGACGAATTGCCCATGGCTGTAGCAGGTGAAGCCTTGTGCGGCGATGATCGGTCGCGTGTGCAAAGCCGGCGAGATATTCACGTAGGTGACGTCCTTGAATCGGAGCGCATGGGCGATCAGTAGCCAGGCATGGCTTCTGAAAGCCGGCTCCACATACCAGCTCGAAAGATTGCAGCGGATCTGCGCGGTGCCGTCGGCGGGGATCGATGCGAAGAGCAGCAGGATGACGCCGACGACCTCATCTCCATTTTCCATGAGAAAGCCGTATTGCGGCATCCCGGCCGGTGTCCGGTGAGCGGCTAGCTTGTCGAGTGCGCGTCGCCAATAGTCTCGGTTCCGCAGCGGAAAGCCGCGCGCAAGCAGAGCGACGACGCGGTCGATATCGGCGGCGCCGATCGGGCGGGAGCGCAAGCGCGGTTTCGTTATCGGGGCCAGCACGGTTGCGTCGATGCCTCAGCGTGAAGCGCGGAATCGGCAGTTGACCATAATTGCCGGGCGAGCTTGACCCTGTTTGTCCGCCGCCTGTATGCGACGAGAACGGAAAGAATGACAGTCGCAGAGGCGGCGAGGCTCGCATTAACGGTAACGACCAAAGCGACGACCGACGCATGCTGCGGAATGCGTGGCCGGTTCTCCATGACGGAGCAAGCGATGCGGACCGGAGCTGAAGCGTCGGTGGCGATGGCCGGTCTGCCATCGGCGAGGGAAGTCTCGCAATTGCCGCGCAGTGCGGTCGCAGCCGCGATCCTGCTCTTTGTCTTCCTCACGCTGACGCCGTTTCCCGATCTCGGCGATTCGAGGCTGTTGGAGGTTTCCAGCGGTAACGAGAGCGCGACCTATCTGGCGGCGTTCGCACTGCTCGGGCTCGGCGGCCTGCTGCTGCACCGGGCGGGCAGGTTGCCGCTGCGATTGCTGGCGAGCTCCGAGAATCTGCTGCTGCTCGCCTGGCTCATTATCGTATCAGTCGCCTTGTCGGCGGATCCGGGTGTTTCCGCGCGGCGCTTGGTGCTCGCCCTTGCAACCCTTCTCTTGGCCGCCATGCTGCCATGGCTCACGCGCGGGCTTCGACACTTCACGGTCCTGATGCTTGCCATTGCGGGCTTAGTCCTTGCTCTTTCCTATCTCGGCGTCCTTCTGGTGCCGCACCTCACCATCCACCAGGCAAACGATCTTATCGAGTCGGACCTTGCCGGTGACTGGCGCGGCATCTACGCGCACAAGAACGGAGCCGCCAGCGTCATGGCAATGTTCGTCTATGTAGGCTGGTTCGTCGTGCGCGCGGGGCGGCGGTTGACAGGTTCCGTGATTGCGCTCGCAGCCCTCATCTTTCTCATTGAATCGGGCGGCAAGAGCGCTTTGGGCGTGCTGGTTTTGGCGGTCGGCGCTGCGTTTCTGGTGGATCGCGCCCGCACGCTGCCGGGCCGGGCCGTCTTGGCGTTCGCGCCGCTCGCTGCGATCGCCTTGCTCACCGTCGGATCGGTCGTGAGCGAGACGGCGCGGGCGCTCACCGCCGCATTGCCGATCGATGTCACCTTCACCGGGCGCACCGATATCTGGAGCTTCGCCATCGATGCCCTGCGGGCGCATCCATGGAAAGGTCAAGGCTTCGAGGCATTCTGGTATTCGGACCAGGTCCGTTTCGGGGCGGAGGATTCGAGCAAGTGGATGGCTGACGTCGCCACCAGCCACAATAGCTACCTTGATCTCGCGCTTACTGTCGGGCTACCCGGGCTGGGGCTGGTCGCGCTGGCGTTTCTGGTGGCGCCGCTGCGCAATTTCCATGCCACGCTCGCCACCCCGGAGAACCGGGAGCTCGCCCGCCTTTTCCTGGTGCTGTGGCTGTTTTCGCTCTACCTCGGTTGCTTCGAGGCCTTCTTCCTCAGCCGGTCCGACCCGATGTGGTTCGTGCTGGCGCTTGCAGCCTGCGGATTGCGATGCACCGCAGAGCTCGAGGTTAGGGAATAACGCGGCCACCGCCGAAGGAGAGGTGTCGAAGCGGGCGCGGCAAGGAAGCTGGAGCGAACAGTCGCAGGAGACACTGCGCTAGCAGCTTGGCCGGCGGCGCGGTTCTGCTCTATCCTCTTGCCAGGCCGCGCGGTGCCGCCGATTTGAAGTTCCTGCATCGCCTGCCGTAATCTCATCTCAGGAACTTCAAATCGAAAAGCGGCACCACTATCATGTGGTTGCGAGTGCCCCTTTGTTTTCGAAGTTCGTACCAAAGGGGTGCCGCCATGTATCACGAATTTCGGAAACGGGGCACTATTGCGGCCCCCAAAGGCTCAAAGGGAGGACATATGAAACCGTCACGCCTTGTCGCCACCGCGGCCGCCACGTTGCTGGCGGCCTCGCTCGCCTCGCCCTCGATTGCGGATGTCATCTCCGACTGGAGCACCGCGGTCGTGCCGCCGGCGCCCGAGCTCAAGGAGGTCACGGTCGATCCTTCGACCACGGCCCTCCTGTTCCTCGACATGATGAAGGCCAACTGCAACGCACGGCCGCGCTGCGTGGCGATAGTGCCGAATCTGAAACGGCTGCATGACGCGGCGCGCGCCCACAACATGGTGGTTTGGTACAGCCTGGTCGGCTCGAACGGCAAGGCGACGCCGGACGATGTGGTAGATCCCGCGATCAAGCCGCGGGACGGCGAATGGTATCGCCAGAGCGGGACCGACAAGTTCCTCGGATCGACACTCGAGCCGATCCTCAAGGAAGCCGGCATCAAGACCGTGATCATTTGCGGCAACTCGTTCCAGGGCGCGACCGTCGGCACGGCGCAGGAGGCGGCGCAGCGCGGCTACAAGATCATCGTGCCGGTCGACTGCTCGGCGGGCGAGGACGAGTATCACGAGCAATACGCAGCCTATCATCTCGCCAAGGGCAGCTGGGTCGGGGTCACCAGCAACGTGACCTTAACGCGCAGCACGATGATGAAGTATTGAGGTCCAGCGCTTCTTTGTGCTTGCGGTCAGCCGCGCGCGGCGCGAACCAAACAAGTCGGTAATGGCCGGGTCTTCGCCCGGCCATTACCTTTTCGGGAATCACGCCCATGCTTGCCTGTCGTAGACGGGCGTGAACTCATGACGCGGCGTCCACGTCTTACTCTCCGTAATTTGCCTCGTAGTTTGCTGAATCCCTCCCTCTTGCGGGCATTACGCTGCAGGCGTGGCGCCGCCTGCTGGCATGCTTCTGGCTGCCCAGGTTGCTGAGACATCGGCTTGTCCCGATCCCGCACATCCCCGTGCACCAGGACGGAACGAGCCGTTGCCAGCGGTCGAAGGCAACCATGAAATTTCACCAAGCCCAAACGCTTGCTTCCCGATTTGATACAAGCAGCGTGCTGCGGCTGCGCAGCTTTGCGACCCGCACCTCGCTCCTGGGAGCATTTCTGCTCTCAGACTTCGCGGTGATCGTCGCGATGGCGTGGGCGACCGGCACCTCCTACCATCTGCTCGTTCACCAATATGCCGGCAACAGCGTCAGCTATCTCCAGCTCGGCGTGCTCTCCGCCATCATCTTCGTCATCCCGAACCTGTTCCGCGGTGAGTACAGCCTGCCGAATTTCTTCACCTTCAGGCCGCACCTGCGCCGCTCGATCCAACTCTGGAACGTGACCTGCGTGTGCCTGCTGGCGCTCGGGTTCCTGACACAGATCACGGTCGTCTATTCGCGCGGCTGGATCATCAGCTTCTACGCGCTCACCATCTGCGCGCTGCTTGCGTTGCGCTACGCTTATGTCCGCATGACCGTGCTGGGCAGCCGCGCCGGCCTCATCTCCGCGCAGCGGATCTTCCTGGTCGGCACCGGCAGACAGATCGAGGAATTCGTGACCCGGTATCGTCCGCGGAACTTCGGCGTCAACGTCGTGGGGTGTCATTTCCTTACACCCGTCGAGGCGAACGCGTCCGCGCAACTGCGCAAGGAGGTGCTGGCGCGCGACCTCGGGCAGGTGGTCACCGGCGCGCGCGCGCTGCAGCCGGAGGCGATCGTTCTGCTGATTCCCTGGCATGAGACCGACATGATCGACGCCTGCGCGGACGCTTTACGCAAGCTGCCGGTCGAGCTGCATCTCGGGCCGGAGCACATACTGGACCGCTTTGATGAGGTGCAGATCCTGAAGGTCGGCCCGATTTCGCGGCTGCAGCTGACACGGTTGCCGCTGTCGCGCCTGGAGCTGGTGGAGAAGCGCATTTTCGACGTGCTCTTCGCCTCGGTCGCGCTGCTTCTGCTGACGCCACTTCTGATCGTGACCGCTGTTCTCATCAAGCTCGACAGCCCAGGACCCGTGTTCTTCCTGCAGCGCCGCTTCGGCTTCAACCAGCAGCCGTTCCAGATCATCAAGTTCCGCTCCATGCGCACAAGCGAGGATGGACCGGTGATACGCCAGGCGCAGAGGCACGATCCGCGGGTGACGAGGGTCGGGTGGTGGCTGCGCCGGTTCAACATCGACGAAGTTCCCCAGCTCATCAATGTCATCAAGGGCGACATGTCGCTGGTCGGCCCGCGGCCGCACGCGCTGGCACACGATCGCGAATTCGGTGAGCGCATCTTCACTTATGCGCGGCGACACAACGTCAAGCCCGGCATCACCGGCTGGGCGCAAATCCACGGGCTGCGCGGGGAAACCGATACCGACGAGAAGATGCGCGCCCGCATCGAGCATGACCTGCACTACATCGACAACTGGTCGATCTGGCTCGATCTGCAGATATTGGTCAGAACGGTGATTTCGCCGAGGTCTTACCGGAACGCATACTAGCTGGTTGGGCTGTTGCGCTGCGGCAAGCGCCAGCGCCGGAGGGGCGCTTCTGACCTTCCCGACACCCGCCGGGCAGGGCTTGCGCCGTCATTGACAGGGCGCGGCGGGACGGCGCACGATCATGGCACGGCAGAACAAGCGCGATAAAAACAAGAATGCCGGCTGCGGGAGGACAAACATGCGGTTCAATTCTGGCCAAGGATTCCTTGGCGTGCTCGCGCTCGGCGCTGCACTCTTGGCGGGAGGCGGATTGGCGCGGGCCTTTGACGATGCGCAATATCCTGACTTGAGCGGCGCCTGGGAGCGCACCGAGCAAGCCGCGCCGCGTTTCGACCCGAGCAAGCCGCGCGGGCTTGCCCAGCAGGCGCCGCTGACCCCGGAATTCCAGAAGAAATACGAGGCAAGCCTCGCCGACCAGGCGGCGGGCGGGCAGGGCGATCACACGGTCTATCGCTGTCTGGCCTGGGGCATGCCGGCGATGATGAACGGCTACGCCATGATCGAGTTCATCGTGCGCCCGGATACGACCTATATGCTGATCGATGACGGCAACGATTCCTTCCGCCGCATCTTCACCGATGGGCGCAGCTTTCCCCCCGATGCCGAGCCGGCGTTTGTGGGCTATTCGATCGGCAAATGGCGCGATACGACCGGCAGCGGCAAATTCGACATGCTGGAGGTCGAGACCCGCAATTTCAACGGGCCGCGGGTCTACGACAATACCGGGTTGATGCTGGATCCCGACAACGAGAGCGTCATCAGGGAAAAAATCTATCTCGACAAGAAGGATGCCAACCGCCTGCATGACGAGATCACGGTCGAGGATCACGCGCTGACCCGTCCGTGGACGGTGATGAAGACCTACAAGCGCAACCCGACGCCGGTGCAATGGCGCGAGGACGTGTGCGTGGAGAACAATCCGCACGTCGGCATCGGCGGCGACACCTACATGCTGAGCGCGGACGGCTATTTGATGCCGGTGAAGAAGGGCCAGAAGCCGCCGGACCTGCGCTATTTCAATCAGGCCAACAAATAAACAAGCCGCCTCTACCCTAACCCACCCCCGCTCGCGGAGGAGGGAAGGGAGGGGATCCAGAAGGGACTTGAGGAGGAACACATGGCGCGACGCGGTTTGATCGCGACGATGGTGCTGGCGGCCGGGCTGGCTGCGGTGGCGGCGCCGGCACTCGCATTTGACGAATCCAAATATCCGGATTGGAAGGGCAAGTGGCAGCGCCCGGACGGCGAGCGCCCGGTCTGGGTGCATCCGCCCGACAAGGCGCCGCTCAATGCCGAGTATCAGGCGCTCTTCGACTGGGACGTCGCCGATCAGAAGGCGGGCGGGCACGGCACCGAGCCCTCCTGGATGTGCCTGCCGCCCGGCATGCCGCGCAGCATGAATGTGTTCGAGCCGATGGAGATCGTGATCACGCCGGCCACCACCTTCATCCTGCTCAGCCACATCCACGACAATCGCCGCATCTATACCGATGGGCGCGACTGGCCGACCGATCTCGAGCCGAGCTTTGCCGGCTACTCGATCGGCCGCTGGCTCGATACCGAAGGCACGGGCCGCTACGACACCCTTGAGGTCGAGACCCGTGGGCCGTTCAAAGGCCCGCGCGCTTATGACACCTCCGGGCTGCCGCTGCACGCCGACAACAGGACCATCGTCAAGGAGCGGATGTATCTCGACAAAAAGGATCCCCACATCATGTGGAATGAGATCACCACATTTGATGACGCCCTGACCCGGCCCTGGACCGTAATGAAGAAATATGCCCGCGATGACGATCCGCAGCCCAACTGGATCGAAGCCGTCTGCACGGAGGATAATCCGCATGTCCGCATCCAGGGCGACAACTATTTTCTTGGCGCCAACGGAATGCTGATGCCGGCCCGCAAAGGCCAGAAGCCGCCGGATCTGAAATATTTCAAGCAGACCGGGAACTAACCTCGACAGCCGCGGTTGCGACCAGCGGGGCGCCTGCCGCGTGCGGCGGCAGTCAAAAGAGCAAAACCGATGCGCTGGTCGATCGGTTCAACTTTTCTCGCGGTGGTGCTTGCCTTTGCGGCTCCTTCGCTCGCGAAGCAGTCCAGGTCTGCGGGCGCCAGGCAAGCCGTGCCTTCAGAGAGCGTGAAGCCTAGTGGCTTCGTCAAGTATTGCGGAGCCTACTTCGGCTGCTACACCGGTATCCGGCTGCAATGCGCTGCCGATACGCGGCCATACCAGGACATCGCCCAGCATCAGTGCTTCTGCCTGCCCGACGGCTGCCGGTAGCGATTGCGCCAGTGCCCGCGGGGGCAGCGCTTTGGGATTGAGAGCATGATCCCGAGAAGTGGAGACCGGTTTTCGCAAGAGATCATGCTTCGCCAATGATGTTGAGCGAGATGATGATTGGAAGAAAGATCATCTCGCTCCAGGAGGGAGCAGCAAATGCGTGCGCCGATCTATTTGAGCCTCATCGTGGCTGCGCTCGCCCTTGCGGTTCCGGCCGCCGCGCAGCAGGACGGCGGCTCGGATGCCAGACTCAAGCAGGTGGCGCGCACCAGGAAGCCGCCGGCACCAGCAGCGAGCGGGCAGGGCGCCTTCATGGGCAATTGCGGCGATTGGTTTCGCTGCTACACCGGAATTCCGCTGCGCTGCGGCGAGAACACCCGGCCCTTCCAGGACATTGCCAATCACGCCTGCTTCTGCGTGCACGACGGTTGCCCGCAGCAATAGGGCGCGGCCGGCCTACCAATGGTGCAGGATGTGCAACCGCGCCCCTCGCAACCAAAGTGTGCGCAAAATCGCGTCACGCGGCGCACCGCGATTTTGCCCACCCTACGGCGCAGCAGCCCTATCCGGCGAGCGCGGTCTCGTCGGCGCGTTGCGCCAGGACTTCCTCGATCTTCTCGCGCAACGTGGTGACGTCGAACGGCTTCATCAGATAACCGTCGGCGCCCGCGAGCCAAGAGGTGTCGGCGTCGCATGCGGCCGTGATCATGATGACGGGTGTCGATGCGTTGAGCGGCTCCTTGCGGATTTCCGCGATCAACTCCGTCCCGTTCATCGGGCGCATGTCCCAATCGGACAGGATCAGGCCGAATTTCTTCGCCTTGAGGCGTGCGAGCGCCGAAGGGCCGTCATTGGCCGGCTCGATGTTGTTGAAGCCGGCGTCGCGCACCAGCTTCGATATGACGGTCGTCATCGTCCGCGAATCGTCGACGACCAGGACGGGAAGCGAGCTGTTCATGCCGGACCCCTCGTTGACGCAAGGCTGGCCGCCTCCTTTATCCGCGCCAAAGGTTTACCGATTCATAAGAACTTCATGAAACAGGGCTCGGCCTCGGCCTTTGCCCCCCGCCGCTTGTCATGCATGGGTGGGAGCCTCCACAATGCTCCCGTTGGGGGCCCGGGTCGGGCGGTCGTGGAGGCGGACTATGAACATGAACAACGAGCAGACGTTCATCTCGCTGATCGCCGGCGGGCGACTGCTTGGAGCGCTGGCGCTTTCCGGGCTGGCCCTGCTCGCGTCCGGGACCATCCGGGCGCAGGAGAAGCCGGCCGCGGGCGGCGCTCTCACGCCGCTCACCGTCGAGCTCGGCGACGTGTCGCTCACCAAGCTGCCGTTCATCATGGCGGCCGACAACGGCATCTATGAGAAGAATGGCCTCAAGGTCAGCCAGTACATCACGCCTGGCGCCGCGCAGGCGGTGCGCGGATCGGGAGTGATCGTGCCGCCTGAGAACATCAAGACCATGGTGGGCGAGATCAACATCGGTGGGGGCAGCCCCACCATGGTGCGCATGACTTCGGTCGCGACCGCGCCGCATCGCGTCATCCTCGCCACCACCGACGACGTTTCGCGGTTCCATGTCATCAGCCGCGCCGACATCACCGATCCGCACGAGCTCAAGGGCAAGCGCATCGGCTATGGCAATCTCGGTGCGCTCGATCATTTCTCGATGATCTTGTTCCTGCGCAAGCTGGGCTTGGATCCCGAGCGGGATGTTTCGATGTTCTCGAACGGCAATGGCCCGCAAAGCATCGCCAAGGGGCTGGTCGACGCCTTTGCGGGCACCGACATCGCTCTCACCGCCGCCAAGCAGATGGGCCTGCGCGACCTGGTCGACCTCGGTCAGTATCACTTCGTGATGCCGGGTTCGGGCGTCAATGCGCTCGCCGAATGGCTGCCGAGCAACCGCGACACCGCCGCCCGCTTCATGCGCGCGACCGTCGAGGCGATTGCGCTGATGAAGACCGACAAGAAGGCGGCCTTCGCCTCCATGACCAAATGGTACGGCATCAGCGATCCGGCAAAGCTCGAAGCCGTCTATGCCGAGGCAAGCCAGCTGCCGCGCAAGCCCTATCCGTCGATCGAAGGGCTCAAGGTGATGCAGACGATCTACACTTGGCGCGAGATGGTGCGGCACCAGCCGGAGGACTTCACCGATCCGAGCTTCATCGCCGCGCTCGATACGTCGGGCTACATCGACAGCCTGTATCATCGCTGAGATGGCTCACCGGCTTTCTGGTGAGAACATGCACCAACGAATGATGTGGCAGAAGCGCTGCGATTCCAAGGTGGGGCGCTTTACGTCTCGCAATCTGAAGCTCTACGGATCGAGAAAATTGTCCGATTTCGCTCGTCAGCTCGCTCGTAAGCGAGAGTGTCTACAATGCGTTGCACCAACAACAGTCCGAGTCCTCCGACCGGGCGCTCGTCCACGCCGCCGGACAGATCCGGCTTTGGCGCCGAACGGGGGTCGAACATCATGCCTCGATCCACCACCTCGGCGTTCACCCGGTCGGGCAGCACCATGACGCTGACCCGGGTCGGCGCTTCGCGGGCGCCGCTGTGAGACGCAACGTTTGTCAATAATTCGTCGAGGACGAGAGCCACGTGGTGGGTCGCGCGCGCATCAACGCCGCAGTTGGTGAGAAACGTCATCACCTGCTCGGTCAGGGCCGATATGGCTTGCGGCTCGGCGACGAGCTCGGTGGCGAATTCACGCATGCGGCTTGCCCATTCCAGAGCCGTCGCGGCAGGATAGCGGCCGATGTCGTCGGATTGCGGGCTGCCGGATTAGAATCGATGAATCGTTGTACATGGGTGCGCAACTGATGCAAGAGCGATACCCCTTGGGAGCTGCCGCGTGTCACCAGGGCGGAGGCCGAGGATGGAGAGAACCATTTGCGATCGCCTCGAAGAGGCGGCATCAACCAGTGAGCCGAGCAATGCATGTATCGCCTCGATCATTTGATCGACAACGCGGCCTCTCGATGCTCGTTTTCGCGCATTCTCAACTGGGCCACGAACCCGTTCGTCGATAACTGCTGCGCGGGCGCATGTCCTGCGCTTTCGCTCGGCGAGGCCGTTAATCAAGCTCGCTTCGCTGGGCAGGGATCTTCTGACGGGTTAGGACAAGCTGCGGATCGAGGCGGAGCCGTCCGCAAGCGCAAGGTGAGGCGGTTGCAAACGCCATCGTGGCGGTAGGTTACCTCGGACGCATAGGAGCGCACCAGACGCAGCCCCAAGCCGCCGATATGAGCGGCCTCGATCGTATCTGACACCGGCAGCTCGGGCGCCGCGGTCGGATCGAAGGGGCGCCCCGAATCGGTGATCTCGACGTCGAGGCCGCTGTCTCGCCTCGTCAATGTCACGCCGAGCTGAGCGGGCCCGTCGGGCTTGATGCCGCCATGCTCGAGCACGTTGGCGGCGATCTCGGCGACGCAGATGCGGGCTCCGAACGCGGTCCGTTCGGCAATGCCCCAGTGCCGGCCTACTTCCTCGATCCAAGCGTCCGCCGCTGAGATACCGTCAGGCGTGACCCGGAAGGTGCGCGTCTGGCCGTCTCCGCTCGACATCGATTCCCATCAACCGCTTTGCAAGCCAAGCGCCGCTATCGCCTCGGATTCGGACCGCACCATCGGCAGCAGATTGGCCAGCCCGGATGTGGTCAGCACCTCGCTCACCATATCGCTCGGGTTGAGCAGTACAAGTCGTCCGCTTCGGCGTGACAGCGTCTTGGCCGCCGAGACCAGATGGCGGATGCCGATCGAGGCGATGAAGGTCACGCCACTCATATCTATGATCAGGTTCTGCTTGGCCCCGGCAACCGTCGCCAACGGCAAGGCGATCGCCTCGGCCCCTACGATATCGAGCCGACCCACCAGGGCAATGCGCGAGATGGGCCCTTGGTCCTCGGAAGTTACGATCTGCATTTGTCCCTGGCTCCTCTATCAGGGACTTACGACAACAGTATTATATGACAGTCTGGTGACAAAGTGGGTGTCGGCTGTGTTTGCCCGGCTGAGCTTGGCTCTTGGGCCACCAAGAGATCAACTCAGGAGCAGGGCCGCCGCACCAACCGCGCATGACACGACCGCGACCGCCACAAGCCAGATCACCCCGACCAGGACCCAGACTGAACAGGACGCGGGCCGCTCGGCCAAAACCGCCGGGCCGGACATTTGCGGCTCGAGCCTGGGCTCGGCGCGCCGCAGCGTTGCTGCGGCCTGCTCGATCTCGGCCATGTCGCGTGCGAGCTGGTCGGGTGCCACCGGCGCAAAGGATGCCGCCGACCTCCCGGCTGCCCCGGCGCCGATAATCGAGGAGGCAAGCTCGGCATGGGCGCGCCGCGGATCCCCACGTCCGCTACCGTGACCAGCACCTTCGACGGACGCAGGCTCCGCCAGTGATGGCCGCGTCGCGCCGACAGCATCTCGATCAAGCTCACGCAGGGTCGCGCTACGTGCGGCCGCCAGATGGTTGACGGCACTCCAGGCTTGGTTCCAGTCCGAGCTGTCGGTCGCCTCGGCGCCGCGCGCGTCGATGTTCGACATGGCAATATCCGAGCGGTATGTAGATCCTTTGCAGCTGGTATCACGACCGCGGCCAAATTGCCGCGTTTATCGATCTGTAACCTTAATCCGTCCGCAGGTTAGCACCCCGAAACTCACGACCGTTGCGGAAGTGGAGATCCGGCGCTGATAGGTGCTGTCCGGCTGGCGCCGGCGGTGCGCAGGGCCGGCCCCCTGCATGAGCTCGGATGCGGCCTCGTTGGCCAAATCGTGCAAATAATGTATGTTAATGAACGTTTTGTGGGGCATACGGCATGCGCGCCGCGCGTCTGACCATGCTGGTCCTCCTGGCGGGCGGAGGACTTGCCTACCTGGGTTTCAGCCGCGGCTTGTGGACTGCGGCCGCGCCCTCCGCCCCGCGTGCGGCTGCCGCGATTCCGGTCTCTGCCCGCGCGGCCGCACGCACGGATGTTCCGGTCGAGATCGCCGGGCTCGGCACCGTCCAAGCGCTGAACAGCGTGTTGGTGCGCTCACGCGTAGACGGGCAGATCGTCAAGGTGAACTATTCCGAAGGCAAGGATGTTCACGCCGGCGACGTGCTGGTGGAGATCGACCCGGCGCCCTACCAGGCCGCGCTCGCGCAGGCACAAGCCAATAAGCTCAAGGATCAGGCCCTGCTCGACAATGCCCGCCTCGATCTCGAGCGCTACGCAAAATTGGTCAAAAGCGGAGCCACCAACGCCCAGCAGCTCGACACGCAAAGGTCTCTGGTCGATCAGCTCGATGCCACCGTGAAGTCCGATCAGGCCGCCATCGATATGGCGCAGGTGCAGCTCAGCTACAGCTATATCCGCGCGCCTTTCGACGGCAAGGCCGGAACGCGCTTGGTCGATGTCGGCAACATCGTGCGCGCGACCGACACGACCGGCGTGGTGACCATCAACCAGATCCACCCGATCTTCGTCGACTTCGCGCTCCCCTCCGATTCGCTACCGCGCATCCGCACCCGCGCGAAGGGAGGCGACATCGGCAACATCAAGGTGACGGCGCTCGATGCCGGCGGGCAGGAGCTCGCTGTCGGTAAGCTTGACGTCATCGACAATCAGATCAACGTCGCGACCGGGACGATCAACTACAAGGCCGTGTTCGACAATGCCGACGAAACCCTGTGGCCGGGCGAATTTGTCAACGTTCGCGTTGAGCTCGAGGTCCTGCACGGCGTGATCGCGGTGCCGGTGACGGCGGTGCAATACGGGCCGGACGGCCCCTATGCGTTCGTGGTCGGGCCGGACCGCAAGGTGCAGAAGCGGGCGATCAAGACCGGGGTCGTGAACAAGGTTTCCGCCGTCATCACGAGTGGGCTCGAAGCCGGCGATATGGTGGTGACGGACGGTCAGTACCGGATCGAGTCGGGCAGCACCGTGGAGGTGCTGGGGAAGCCGGCGGAGGGTTAGGGCTGTGAGCACGCATCGAGCCTAGCGGGATGAACTGGTCAGCACCCTTTATACTTCGGCCGATCGCCACCACGCTGCTGCTGACCGGCATCACGTTGGTCGGTCTCGTCGCCTATCTGGTGCTGCCCATCGCCGGCGTTCCGCAGGTCGACGTTCCGACCATACGCATCACCGCCAACCTGCCGGGCGCCAACGCCGAGACCATGGCATCATCGGTCGCGGGGCCGCTGGAGCGCCAGCTCGCGCAGATTTCCGGGGTCACCTCGATCAGCTCCTCGAGCTCGCTCGGCGAGAGCGACATCCAGGTCGACTTCGATTTGAGCCGCAACGTCGACGCGGCGGCGCAGGACGTGCAGACCGCCATCAGTGCGGCCGGCGGGCAGCTGCCGAAGAACATGCCCAATCCGCCGACCTACGAGAAGGTCAACCCCGCCGATGCGCTGCTCATGTCGGTCGCCGTGACCTCGAAGGATCTGCAGATTTCCGTGGTCGACGACTACGTCGAGAACTACCTGGCGCCGAGCATCTCCCGCGTCACAGGTGTGGGCCAAGTCGATTATCACGGGCAGCAGAAGCCATCGGTCCGCATCCAGATCAATCCGACGGTCGCATCTTCGATGGGGATCAGCCTCGAGGACATCCGTGCTGCGATCGCAACCGCGACCGTCGACGCCCCCAAAGGCACGCTCGACGGCCCCAAGCAATCGCTGACGCTCGATGCAACCGATCAGATCTATGATGCGGCGGCTTTCGAATCCGTGATCGTCGCCTATCGCAGCGGCGCGCCGGTGCGCATTCGCGATGTCGGCAAGGCGATCAACGGCGTCGAGGATGTCCGCCAGGCCGCATGGGTCGACGGCGAGCGCGCCGTGATCATCGATGTCCACAAGCAGCCGGGCTACAACATCAACGAGACCGTGCAGCGGGTGAAGGATATTCTGCCCAGCCTGCAGCGCTCGCTGCCACCCTCGGTCAAGCTGCATGTGCTCGGCGAGCGCACGCAGACGATCCGCGCTTCGGTCGCCGACGTCCAGTTCACCATGGCGGTGAGCATCGGCCTCGTCGTGCTGGTGATGTTCCTGTTCCTGCGCCACTCCCGCGCGACCATCATCCCGAGCGTCACCATCCCGGTCTCGCTTCTGGCGACCTGCGCCATCATGTATCTCCTCAACTACACCATCGACAACGTGTCGTTGATGGGGCTGACCATCGCGGTCGGCTTCATCATCGACGATGCGGTCGTCATGGTGGAGAACATCATGCGCCACATCGAGGACGGCAAACGTTCCCTCGAGGCGGCGCTGATCGGCTCGCGCGAGGTCGGTTTCACCATCGTCTCGATGACGCTGTCGCTGATCTCGGTGTTCATACCGCTCCTGATGATGGGCGGGCTGATCGGGCGGCTGTTTCGCGAGTTCGCCGTCACGGTCTCGATCGCCATCCTGATGTCGGGCGCGGTGTCGTTGACGCTTACCCCGATGATGTGCGGATGGCTGCTGAAGACCGAAGCGGGCGGCGGCGAATGGCGGATCTCGGCCTTGCTTGAAGCAATCTATCAGCGCTCGCTCTCCGTCTACGATCGTTCATTGCGATGGTCGCTGCGCCATCGGCCTTTCATGCTCTTCCTCATGGGGGCGACGCTCGCCGCCACGGTCGCGCTCTATCTCGCCATCCCGAAGGGATTCTTCCCGCAGCAGGACAACGGCATCATCCTGGGCACCGCCGAGGCCGGGCAGGACATCTCGTACAGCTCCATGGTCGAGCGGGTGCATGAGATGGGCAAGCTGGTGAGCCAGGATCCCGACGTGCAGACGGTCTGGTATTGGGTGGGCGCCAACCCGACGGTCAATACCGGGCGCATCACCGTCGAGCTCAAGCCGTTCAATCAGCGCAAGTCGACTGCAACCCAGGTGGTGGCGCGCCTGCGCCGCGCGACCACCAAGCTCCCCGGCATCGCCTTCTTCGCCCAGGCGCGCCAGGACGTGCAGATCGGCACGCGGGTAAGCAAGACACAATACCAATATGTGCTGCAGGATCCGGACATCGCCGAGCTGTTCAAGTGGGCGCCGATCGTGCTCGACAAGATGTCCAGGCTGCCGGCGCTCGCCGATGTCACCGGCGATCTGCAGGCGACCGCGCCGCGCATGATGCTCAAGATCGACCGCGACGCGATCGGCCGCCTGGGTGTCACGCCGCAAGCGATCGACGACACGCTCTATGATGCGTTTGGACAGCGGCAGGTTGCGACCGTGTTCAGCCAGCTCGATCAGCATCGGGTGATCCTCGAGGTTGACCCGCGCTTCCAGGAGGATGCTTCCTCGCTCGGCGCGCTCTATGTCCGCTCGGGGAGCTCGGGGCCATTGGTGCCGCTCTCGGGCCTGACCAAGCAGGAGGTTTCGGTCTCGCCGCTTACCATCAACCACCAGGATCAATTCCCCTCCGTCACCATCTCGTTCAATCTGGCGGGAGGGCACTCGCTTGGCGACGCGCTTGACGCGATTGCCGACATGGAGCGCTCATTGGCGCGCCCGGCGGGCCTGACCGCCGTCTATCAGGGTTCGGCCAAGGTTTTCGAGACCTCGCTCGCCACGCAGCCCTATCTGATCGCCGCCGCCATCATCGCGGTCTACATCGTGCTCGGCATTCTCTATGAGAGCTTCATCCATCCGATCACGATCCTCTCGACGCTGCCGTCGGCCGGGGTCGGCGCGTTTCTCGCCTTGATGGTGCTCAATTATGATTTCTCGCTGATCGCGCTGATCGGCATGATCCTCCTGGTCGGCATCGTGAAGAAGAACGCGATCATGATGATCGATTTCGCGCTGGTCGGCGAGCGCGTGCGCGGGCTGGCGCCGCAGGATTCGATCTACGAGGCCTGCCTGTTGCGCTTCCGCCCGATCATGATGACCACCATGGCGGCGCTGCTCGGCGGATTGCCTTTGGCGCTCGGCACCGGCGCCGGCTCGGAGCTGCGCCGCCCGCTTGGCATCGCCATCGTGGGCGGCCTTCTGCTCTCGCAGTTCCTCACCCTCTACACCACGCCGGTCGTCTACATCTATCTCGCCAAGATCGGCTGGCGGAAGCGCGCAAAGGAAACTCATCCCGCCGCCGAAGTCGGCGCGCTCAGCGCCGCGGAATGATCATTTGTAGGGTAGGCAAATGGCTTCGCATTGAATTTGATTGATGCGAGGCGTCGCGCAATTTTGCCCACATAGTTTGAAGGCCATCTCGTATGTAGGGGCGCCCCTTTTGAGCGCCCGGGCGGCCACAAGCGCCGCCTCTACAAACGGCGACCCCGAGCTCGGCAAATTCCCTCGCGGACTACGCCCAGCTCAGGTCATGCTTGCCGAACGGAAGCGACCTGATCCGCTTGCCGGTGATCTTGAAGATCGCCTGCGCCATGGCGGGGGCAATCTGCGAGATCGCTTCATCGCCGACCCCCATGATCCATTTATTGTCGGTCTTGAGGAACTTGATGCTGATCTCAGGGGGATAATCAGCCATGCGGGCGACCCGATAGACGTCGAAATTGCCCTGCTCGGTGCGGCCGTCCTTGATGGTGATCTCCTGCCACAGCGCGTCGCTCAGCGCCCAGGCGACCTGACCCTCGATCTGCTTGCGCACCGCGAGCGGATTGACGAACGAGAAACCTTGGTCGAACACCACATCGACCCGCTCGAGCCGCACCTGTCCGGCCTTGGTCATCGACACCGTGACCACGTGGGCGCAGATGGATACGGCAGCCTTGCCGGTGTGGCGGTGGTCGTCGATGCTGATTCCGCGTGCCCAGCCTTCGGGCAGCGGCTTGCCCCAATCCGACATCTCCGCCACCAGGTCGAGCGCCTTGAGCCAGTCCTCGCGGTTCTCAAACTTCTCATTCCGCGCGATCAGCTCGCGCCGGTATGCGTAAGGGTCCTTGCCGGCCGCATGCGCGAGCTCATCGATGAAGCTCTCGAGATAGAAGACGTTGGCGGCGCTGCCGCTCGAACGGCGGAAGCCGATCGGCACATGGCTGTTTTGCACGTGCACATCGAAGAAGTAGGCCGGAACGTAGTAGGGCAGTTCATCGAGACCACGCACCGTTCCTTCCGCCGCCAGATTGTTGTAGGTTCCGGTAGGCTTCATGTTGCGATCGTACTGGTCGGCGATATTGCGCAGCTTCATGGCGATCGGCCATCCATCGGCGTCCAGCGCCGCCTCGAACTGGGCAATTCCCATTGGCCGATACTTCTCGCCGAGCCGCATGTCCTCTTCGCGCGTCCAGAGGACTTTGACGGGCCTTCCGTCCAAGGTCTTGGCGATGGCCACGGCCTGGCGAATCTGCTCGGAGCCGCCGCCGCCTCCGTATCCGCCGCCCAGGAAGGTGGTGTGCACGAACACCTTTTCCGGGCTGATGCCGGCCTCATCGGCGGCGCGCAACAGCCCGAACTGGGGCGACTGGTCGCCGGTCCAGATATCCACCCGGTCCGCGGTCACCATGGCGGTGGCGTTGCCGGGCTCCATGCGGGCATGAGCCAGCAGCGGGGTCGTATAGGTCGCCTCGACCACCTTCGCGGCCCGCGCCTTGGCGTCTGCGTAGTTGCCTTCTTCAATGATGATCGTGCCTTGCCGCTTCATGGTCTCGAAGTCGGCCGCAAACAGCTCCGCGCTGGTCTTTCCGGCGTTGGGTCCCAAATCCCATTCGATCGGCATGGCTTCGAGCGCGGTCTTCGCGCGCCACCAGGTATCGGCGACGACCGCGACGGCGGCATATCTGTATTCCCTGCCGCTCGTGCCGTAATCGGCGTCCTCGCGCGGGCCCTTGCCTTCGATCGCCACCGCCGAATGGACGCCGGGACGATTCTTGATCGCGCCGAAGTCGTAGCTCTTGAGCTTGCCGCCGAACACCGGGCAGGCCGAGACCGCCGCATAGAGCATGCCGGGCAGGTTGACATCGATGCCATAGACGGCCTTGCCGGTGACCTTGAGCGGCACGTCCCTGTTCTTCTGCTCTGTTCCAATCAGGGTGAACTGGTCCGGTCCCTTGATCTTGATCTTTGACGGATCGGGCAGCTTGAGCTGCGCGGCCTTGGCGGCGACCGCGCCGTATGTGGTATGCCGCCCGCTCGCCGCGTGGGTGATGACGCTGTTCTTGGCGGTCAATTCCCCGACCGGCACGTTCCACATTTCCGCGGCAGCGAGCTTGAGGCGCTCGCGTGCCTCCGCACCCGCCATCTGCAGGTAGTACCGGCTTTCACGCACCGATCCGTTCGAGTTGGTATCGAAGCGGCGGTACACGCCGGGGAAATTTTTCGGATTGGCGGGCTCGCCGGCGCCGTCGCGAATGCGCGGATCGCTCCCGCCCGGGACCTTCATGGTCCATGCGGGCGCCTTCTCGACCACGCTGCGTTGCGGCGAGGCGTATTCGGCCTTGACCTTGCTCCAGTCGCACTGCAGCTCCTCGGCCACCATCATCGGACAGGAGGTGAAGACGCCGGTGCCCTGCTCGGTCTGCGCCACGCGGATTGTCACCGTGTCGTCGGGCGCGATCGTGAGCCACGCATTGATCTCGGGCACCATGGCGTCGCGGTACCAGGGCTGGCCTTGGATAGCGTCGACCGCCGCAGCCTCGGCGCTTTCCGGCAGGTGGAACCCGAGCACGAATGCGCCGCCCACCGCCGCCGCGGAGGCGAGGAAGTCGCGTCGGTTGATGTCGGACTTTTGGGTCGAAGCCTTGCTGGTCATGGCGGCTCTCCCCTATTAGGCCAATAGTTCAGCTGCACGATGGATCGCCGCCCGCATGCGCGGATAGGTCCCGCAGCGACAGATATTGGTCATGCGATTATCGATGTCGGCGTCGGTCGGCTTCGGCTTCTCTTTGAGCAATGCGACCGCCGCCATGATCTGCCCGGACTGGCAGTAGCCGCACTGCGGCACGTCGTATTCGATCCAGGCCATTTGCACCGGGTGGGAGCCGTCGGCGGAGAGGCCTTCGATCGTTGTGATCTCGGCATGGCCGACCGACGAAACCGGGAAGCTGCAGGAGCGCACGGCGCGGCCGTCGATCAGCACGGTGCAAGCGCCGCATTGGGCGATGCCGCAGCCGAACTTGGTGCCGGTGAGCTTGAGCGAATCGCGCAGGACCCACAGCAACGGGGTCTCCGGCTCCACGTCGGCCGTGTAGGCGATGCCGTTGACCATCAGCGAGATCGACATGCCGCTTCCTCCTGGGCTGAGCTCCACTAGCTTTGGCGTATGTCTATCAGAAATCGGGTGACTTGGCCTGCGGGATCGGGACAGCATCCGCGCTCGGAAAGAACGAGCTTGGATTGTCGGCGCAGACCATTTCCTGGAGCGGGCCTTCCGGTGCGCTCGCCAGCTGCGCGAGGCGCTCGATCGGCATCTGTCGCACCGCCGCCTCGTATTGCCGGTAGTGCTGGATCGCGTCCCACGGCATTGTGAAGGCGCCCGGATCCTCGACGTGGACGTTCGCTTCCAGCACCTTGCCGTCCTCGATGAGATGGAAACGTTCGATGACGTGAAGCTGCGTGGTGTGCGGCGTGCCGAATCCGTCTATCCACGTCCTGTCGTCCAATCCGATCGTATCCACCACCAACGCATCGCCTTCGTAGTGGCCGATGGATTCGCCAAACCAGGAGATCTTGACGTTCGGCGAATGCCTGTCGATCAGGTGGACGTGGCGGACCTCCTGTTTGCTGGACAAGATGATCACCACCTCTTTCGGCCCCTGAATGAAATACATCGCCTGGGTCATGGGCCGCAGCAGGAATCCGGTGACGCCGGCCGGCCAGCAGCTCGCGTACGGGGGGCTGGCGGGCTTCCCGGAGAGAACGAGCTCGTTGCGCTTGCGCACCACTTCCCTGGCCCAGGGCTGAAGGATTGGAGCGCTGAGATCGGCGAGCTGAGCCGTCGGCTGTCTTCCGGTCACGCGGAATTCGTCATTGGTGACGTACGGATGCGCCGGGTCTTGCTGCACGGGACCGGCCCCGCTCGCCGGCGGGATGAAGACGCGGTTATACGCATACCAGCCAATATTGGCACTGGGCGCGAAGTCGGGCCACGCGGCAGCTTGCGCTAGCGCCGAATGGTTCGCGCTCTGAGCCAAGCAGATCGCGGCAGCGAGAACGCCTGTCGTGAGAGTCGCTCTAGGTCTCTCCGTCATCGCCTCCTCCTCTGCGAGACAACCACTCTTCGTCGCAACACATCGCCGCAACACACATCGTCGCAACCTCTGGGCGGCAAGAAAGCCGTCTCCAAATTATGGACCGGCGCCCGCATTGGGGCCGACTGGCGCGTTGACATTGCCCATCAAGGTTCCGTCCGGGAGGGTGATGGCCATGAATTGCCCGCCGTTGCTGCCATCGTTCATGGGATGGATCACGGTCTTGACTTGCATGCCGGGCTTGAGGGTCTTCGGGGTCCAGCCCTGGCGCGCCAACCCGATGGGTCCACCCATCTCGATCGCCCATTGCTCCAGCTGGCCGTCGCTATTGGGCACCATCATCACGATCCAGCTATGCGGATTGGTCCACTGGAATTCCTTGATGACGCCTTCCACGGTCTTGGTTGCGCCCGCATTGAACATTGCGAATGAATGATGGGCGACAACAGGAACCGCCGAGATGATAACCGCGATTCCCGCCACTCCAAGTGTACCGAGGTTCATCGGTATCTCCATTTGTGATGGCGATTTTTTTTACGATTTTTGGCGCTTCTTCTCGTCAAACAAAATTACCAGCGACTGACTGTTTCAGCGCCCGCCGCCTCAACGCCGGCGCACGCCGGCAACCGAGGACAGGTCGCGGTGCGCCTCGCCGCAGACGTAGTCTTCGAGCCATACGTCGTTACGCTGCTGGTAGACGAAGCGCGTCTGCCAGTCGCGGCTGTAGTACATCGGATCGTGAACGGTGATGACGTCCTCGAGTTGGGTTGGGCCGATCCGACGGATGCGCTCCACGGTGCGCATCTCGTCGGTGTGCGGCGCGCCGGTGGCATCCACGAAGGTCTTTTCGTTAAAGCCGGCGGTCTCGACGACCAGCGTATCGCCCTCGAAGTGGCCGACCGAATGCCCATTGTAGTACGGCAAGGTGGTCAGCTCCTTCTCGCTGGGCATCGGCTGGTCCAGCGCGATCACGCGGATCTGATGGTTCAGCTCATGGACCATGGTGATCTGCCCGGGAGGTGCCTGAAAGATCTCGAATGGATAGGGCGTGGCGAGCACGCGCGGCAGCCCGTCCGGGACGCAATATCGGCGCGCGACATCGCTTATGGAGCCGTCCTTGAGCCCGGCGACGTTCTTCTCATAGGCTTCTTTGCCGGCGGCGGTGAGTGGCAGGTCGCCGCCACCGAGGACGGCAATCTTGGCCTGATATTCGGTGGCCCAGTAGGTTCCGGAGATATCCGGGCTCTCGCCGTAGGTTGCGCCAACCAGTGCCGTCAGCGCGGCCGCACCGCCCAAGCCGGCACGAAGGAGCATTCTGATGCTTTCCACGCGTCCCTCCCTCACTTGGTGATTTTTATGCGGCGACGCCTCCGGATCAGCGCGCGTCTCAAGCCGGCAGCGTTTCCAAGAGCTGGCCGTAGCCCTTGATCGGTTCGTGCACATGCAGGCGCTTTTGGATTTCCCAGATGCGCGCGGCAATCGGTTGCACGACCGGCACGCCCAGCTCGCGTTCCAGCGGTGCAACCAACGGCAGGGCCTCGAGCGCCGAGCCCAAAATGTAAATGGCATCCGCGCCCGGATGCTCGGCAAAGGCCATCTTGATAAAGGCGGCGATTGTCGCCGGCGGCACCTCGGGGAGGGATTTGAATTCGAGGCCCATCCCCAACATGGCGACGACGCCGAACCCACTGTCCTCGAAATATTTTGCGTAGACCTTTTCCATCTCGGGCCCGCCCGAGCCGGAGGTAATGCCGAGGATTTTCTTCACCTTGAGCGCCCTGAACGCGTTCACCTGGTTCTGCGAGGAGGTGAACATGTCGGTGTTGTATTTGCTCTTCCATCCGTCGACCATCTCGGCCTCGCGCGCCGGGCCCAACAGCATGAACGGCGGCGCGCCTTCGATCGAGATGACGTTGCACTTCTGTGAGGCCAGGTAGGCGATGTGCTTCTCGTAGGTGTCGTAGGCGCTGCCGTATTCCTCGCGCGAGCCTCGCGTCAGATTGAGGTATACGGGAATGACGCCGATTCCTTCCGGCAAAAGCCTGATCATGTCGACGAGCGAGGAATCAGTCGCTCTCGGCTTGATGTCGCCGACGATGCCGCGGTAGTTCGCGGCCATCGCAGATCCGGCAAGCAGGTCCGGCAGGCCTGCGGTGGCCAGAAATCCCGCCCCGGCTGCGCACCGCAAGACCGAGCGGCGTGTAGGAATAGCGTGTGAATTCGACATGGCGCTCCTCCGTTTTTGCCGGTGGCGCGAATTCAATCACAGGCACGCTGCGCCGGATTTGCTCAATGGTGGCTCTGAAATTGCTGACGCGAGCTCCTGCCTCTCCGCATTGGGCCATCGGAGGCTAGGGCCTCTTGCCCGACCCGGTCAAGGTCATCGCATTGAGATAGATCGCGTCGCTGAGCAGGAGCGAGCATCGATTGCCGATGGACGCCGGGTTGGATACCGCGCGGCGGACGACTTCGACGTCCGCCACGTCGGGTGGCAAGAAGCATCGAAAGCGGCGCGGCCGATTCCCTTTGCGGGGGCACCGACGACATAATGTTCTTGGGCCATCTCAATCGGGTCGCCTAGGAGGCAGCACCTGCCGGCGAGGTGGCCGCCGGCTTATCGGGTCCAGCGAGGACGGCGCCGATCGGGAATGTCACCGCCGCGACGGCCAGCATCGGCAGGCCGGCCAGGAGGAAAGTAGCTGTCGCCGTCCAATGTCCCGCCAGCGCATGTCCGCCCAGAATCGGGCCGAAGATGCCGCCGATGCGGCCTGCGCCGAGTGCCCAGCCCACGCCGGTCGCGCGCACCCGCGTAGGATAGAACATCGAGCTCAGTGCGTGCAGCCCGCCCTGCCCGGCGATCACGCCCGCCCCGACAAAGAACGTCACGACATAGATCCACGCCGATTGCAGGTCTATCATTCCGAGCGCCGACACTGCCGCAGCCGCCACGATGCTTGTGAGGGGGATGACCCGTTGGGCTCCAAACAGATCTATCAGGCGTCCATACACCAGCATCGCGACGATGCCGCTGACGGAATAAAACGACGTTATGCCGGCGGCATGCTCCATCGACAGGGCGCCGAAGGTTCGCAGGAACTGCGGCAGGAAGGCGCCCAAGAGGTTGATCACCAGAATGTTCATGAAATAGGCGACCCAGATCATCGCGGTGAACGCCGCCCGTCCGTTCCGGAACAAGGCCGTTACCGGCATGCCGGCGGCAGCAGGCTCGCGCAGCACGAAGCGCTCGCCGCCGACGAGCGCGAGCGAGGCGTCCATGCGCCGGAGCAGATCGGGGATACGTGGGTCGCTCCGATCGCGCAGGACCATGAAGCGAATCGATTCGGGCAGCGCGAATTGGAGAGCGGCGGCAAAACCTAATGCGGCGATGCCGCCGACCTGGAAAGCGCTCTGCCATCCATTTGCCTTCACCAGGAAGGCCGCGACCGCGCCCCCCATGGCCGCGCCTGCCGTGTAGCCGATGAACATCCAGTTCACCATGGTGGCTCGCAAGCGTCCCGGCGCGTACTCGACCGTGATCGCAATCGCGTTCGGGATCAGGCTGCCATAGAACAACCCAGCCAGGAAGCGCAGGGCAATCAGCTCGTTCACCGAGCGTGCCAGCGTGGTCGCCAGCGTCAGCAGACCGATCAGCGCCGCGGAGGCGATGAGCAGGCGGCGGCGGCCCCACCGGTCTGCCAGCGGACTGACAATCCAGGTTCCGATCGCAAGGCCCGCGCTTTGCACCACGAACACCCAGGTGATGTCGGCCGGCGCGACCCCAAAGGCCTGCGCCACCGGCGCCAAAACGAAGCCCATGACGAAAACGTCATACCTGTCGATCATCATGATGCCGGCGCATAACGTCATCACCAGGATTTGCACGCCGCCGATGCGCTGTTGGTTGATGAAATCGCCAACATCAAAATCGCGCCCGTGCATCGTTGCCTCCCATTCGCTCGATTGCGACATGGAGCCTTGCCGGTCACCGCACGACCATCAGCGCGTCGACTGCAACGACTCCGTCCCGGTTCGGATAGACAATCAGCGGATTGATATCGATCTCGGCTATCTCGGGATGCGCTCCGATCAATCCGTCGAGACGGCAGGCCGCCTCCGCCACGGCGTGCAGGTCGAGCGCCGGCGCGCCGCGCACGCCACGCAGTACGGCGGCGCCTTTGAGTCTTTGCATGGCGGCGATTATCGCATCGGGATCGAGGCCGGACGGCAGCAGGCGCACGTCGCGCAGCGCCTCGGCCCAGATGCCGCCGAGGCCGACGACCAGCACGAGTCCCCAATCCGGATCGCGCCGGGCGCCCAGCATGAGCTCCACGCCGTTCCGCACCATTGCCTCGACCACAATTCCGTCGAGCGCCACATCCGGCCGCGCCTTGGCGATGTCCGCGTGGAGCTGGTGCCACGCCCCGGCGAGCGCGGCTTGGTCGCGCAGTCCGAGCGCTACACCCCCGACGTCGCTCTTGTGGGCAAGCGCGGCGGCTTGTGCCTTGAGGACGACCGGATAACCGATACGTGTCGCGGCATCCCGCGCGGCTTGCAGGTCGGTCGTCAACAGGCCGCGTGGCACCGGGATGCCGGCTTGCACCAGCAGGCCTTTGGCGACGTGCTCTGGGACGATGCCGGGGGGCAGCCGCGCTGGCGTCGCCCTCGGCTCCGGGCGGGGAGGCTGTTGGGCCGGCGGCGTGCGGAGGCCGGCGAGTCGCGCCAGTGCGCGCAGCGCGCGCTCCGGAGAGCGAAAGAACGGCACGCCGAGGGCGCGCAGCTTGTCAATAATCTCGTCGGCAACTTTCGTGTCCTCGCCCAACATGGCGAACACCACCGGCTTGCGCGGGCCGAGGTCTTCCAAGGCAGCAATGATCGGCGCCATCTTGCGGGCGCTGTGCGTGGGGCTGCTCAGCACGACGGCCAGCACCAGGCAGCCGACGCGCGTGTCGCCCAGGAGCGGCGCCATCGCCTTGCGGTAGAGATCAGGATCGATCAGCGCCTGCGCTGTGAGATCGAGCGGATTGGTCGGGAGTATGAGATCAGGCGCGAGCGCGGCCAGCACCTCGCGTGTCGCCTCCGACGGCTCCGGCAGACCGAGATCGGAGCCCTCGCAGAAATCGAGCGCGAGCGCTTTGAAGGCTCCGGAATCCGATATGATGGCGGCGCCGCCGCGCGGTGGCGTGGGCCAGCGGACCAACAGCTCGCCGAGGTCAATCAATTCCTCTAGGCTGTCCACCACCGCGACGCCTTGGTGCGCGACCATCGCGCGCATGACCTCGTAGTCGCCGGCCAGGGCGCCAGTATGAGTCTTGGCGGAGACGCGCGCCGCGGCGCTGCGGCCCGGATGCAGCAGCGCGATCGGCTTGCCGGCCGCGCACGCGCGCCGCGCCAGCGCGAGAAAGTGCTGCGGTTGGCGGAACTGCTCGACCAGCATGAGCACGACATGCGTGGCAGGATCGTCGATCACGTAGTCGAGAAAGTCCTCCACCGTCTCGACCGCTTCATTCCCGGTCGAGACCGAAAACGACAGCGCGACGCCGCGCGCATGCAACGCCGCGCGCAGCACCGTTGCCATGGCGCCGCTCTGGGACAGGACCGCGACGCCGCGGCGGCCAGAGGGCTGCATCGGGGCACAAGCGCTGAAGGTCAGCGGAATCTCGTCGACGTAGTTGATATGGCCGAGACAGTTGGGACCGGCGACCGCCATACCGTGGGCGCGGGCGATGCGGGCGATTTCTTTCTGCACCGCGGCGCCGTGCGCCCCGGCTTCGGCAAAGCCGGCCGCATAGATAACGACTCCGCCGACGCCGTGCTCGGCGCAGCCTTTGACTGCGTCGAGAACGCCTGAGCGCGGGATCGCCAGCACCGCGCAGTCGGTTCCCTCTGGCAGCAAAGCGATGGAGCTCAGGCATGCCCGCCCGTCGATCTCCGAGCGGGCGGCATTAACCAGGTGGACGTCCCCGCGAAACCGAAAGCGCTCCAGATTGGCAAGGAGGCCGGCCCCGAGCGAGCCCGGCGAGGCCGAAGCCCCGACGACCGCAATCGAGCGCGGCCGCAGCATGCGCTCAATCGCGGAACGCCGCGAAGCGGAAACGCGATCACCCATCGCGGTCGTATCCGCCCAGTCCCGGCCGGAAGCTCTTGTCGTCAAGGAACTGCTTGAGGCCCTTGGCGCGGCCTTGCTCCGGATCGAGGAAGCGCGCCTGCGCGCTCTTGGCCATCAAGTACTCTTCCGACATTTCCCATGACATGCCCTGCACGTGGCGGACCGCGGCCTTGGCGGCGCGCAGCACTGTCGGGTTCTTGCCAACGAGCTCCAGCGCGAGCGCGCGGGTTCGCGCGCGCAGCTCCGTGCGCGGGCACGCCTCGTTGACCAATCCCATCTCGGCGGCCTTGCGGCCGTCGAATGTCCGCCCGGTCATCACGTAGTACATCGCATCGCGCAGGTTCATGGTCGCGACCACCGCGCGGGTGACATTGCCACCCGGGATGATGCCCCAATTGATCTCCGACAAGCCGAATTGCGCCTCCTCGGCGGCGACCGCGAGATCGCAGGCGACCAAAGGCATGAAGGCGCCGCCGAAGCACCAGCCGTTCACCATGGCGATGGTCGGCTTCGAATAGTTCATCAACATCCGCCATTGCCATTGCCATGCCGAGCGGCGGGCGCGCACCTGCCGGACATAGGGAAGCGCATCGACGTCGCGGAAATATTCCTTGAGGTCCATGCCTGCGGAAAACGCTTCGCCGGCACCGGTCAGCACCAGCACGCCCGCGGCGTCCTCGAGCTCAATCGCATCGAGCACCTGTACCATCTCGTCATTGAGCGCCGGGCTCATGCAGTTGCGCTTTTCTGGACGGTTCAAGGTGACCCAGGCAATCCCCTCCGCGATCTCGACGAGCACATGCTTCCAGTCGCCGATGTTGGTGGGATTTGCCGGCTTCGACGGCTGCAGGTCCTCCATGACGCTTCCTCCCGGTCGCGCAGATCATGGTTGATCGCGCTACTGTTGGCACTTCATTGAGCGTAGCCAGTGCTGGCAGTTCCGATCAAGCAAATTCATCAGCCTGGCTGATAAATGGCCGATGCAAATATGTCGGGAAGGCGGGCTTTCCTGTCGGTATTTTTGACCGGCCGCCCGGGACCGGGTCGCTTTCACGCGAGGCTGTCTCTGCAAAGCCCTAAGGATTGTCCTCGAGATACTTCAGGAGGTAGCGACGGAATTGCGCCAGCTGAGCCTTGCGGAAATTTCGAAACAGATCCGCCTCGAGGGAATCAACCGTCGCTTCGCAGCGCCCGAGCACCCGGCGCCCGGCGCGCGTCAACGTGAGCTGAAGCCTGCGGCGGTCGCCGTTCATGCTCTTGAGCGAAACCAGACCGCCGCGCCTAAGCGTGGAGATCAGCTTGAACATGGTCTGCGGCTTGACCGAGAAGCGGCGCGAGAGGTCTGCCGACGAGAGCGGCTGGCGATGGCCGAGCATGCTCAAGACCATGTATTGCGCGGTCGTGAGATGATGCCGCCCGACGGCCTGCTCCAGCCGGAGATAGGACGCGAACTGCACGCGCCTGATGAGATAGACCGTGCGGGCGCTCGATCCCGGCTTCTTTAGGGCCCGCAAGCTCCTTCGTTCCAACCGTTTATCCCCGACGCCATGCGAGAAGGAGCCGCCGCCTCGGACAGCCATAGGAGGCTAGGGCCGCTTGCCGGACCCGGTCAAGGTCATCGCATTAGGTCTTCGCACTAGCGATCATCGGGTTGTGGTGTGTTCCGCGCCCTTGGGACGCCCCCATGCCAAATGTGCGCGGCACCAGGCGAAAGCGACCGGCAACGGTCAGTCGCAGGTGGGCTTAAAGCCGAGCCAAGCCCACGCTTGACCACGAACAAACAAGCACGTGGGCACGGCGCCACAGGCCAGCGAAGGCAGCCATCAATTCGGATCAATGGCCGGCGGTGTCGGGGCGGGCCGCCTACCACGCGTACTGAAGACCCACGCGCCCCAGCATGATTAGGTTGCTCCAGGATTGCTGTGGCACTGACGTGCCGAACTCAGTCTGCGTACGATTGGACAAGGACGTGAGGGACCCGTGATCGAGGCCGAGCGACACACCGGCCGAGAACGCCAGATTGCCCTTAATCCGCATTAATCCCGCGAATCCGACCGCGTTCTGTCCGTCGAAGCCGGCCCAATGGAGCGAAATCGCGTAATTGGTGTTGTCAGGCAGCCACGGGTTGACCAGCGAGGCCGCCATGGCGGTTCCGGTGGCGGCCTGAGTGCTCAACCGCGCGATTCCGAACTGGTTGGCCACGATCTGGCTCGCGTTCGTGCAGGTGTCGGTTCCGGGAAGGTAGAGGAAGTCGGCGCCGTAGAGGCTGCAAACTTTCACGTATTCTACCGGGCTGGCTGCCGCTTGCTTGGGCGTCGCCATCGTGAGGGCGAACGCAGCGACAGCGGTTGCGAGGCTCGCGCTTGCCGCCTGGCGTCGCTTGAAGGTCCACATCGTTGTCTCCGCTCAGTCCATGACGCTGCACTGTCCCGTGCCGGCACTATTCGCTGAAGCGCCAGTTCAGGCCGAGAGTCGCGAGGTGGATTTGATGATCGACGTTGACCGGAAGATGAGAGCCCAGGTTGATCGAGGACGTGCCGAAATAGATGAAATTGTATTCGAGCCTGGCCGAGAGGTTGCCTATGAGGGCCATCTCGAGACCCCCGCCCGCCGTCAGGCCGGTCCGCTGGTGGTCCACGTCGATCGGGAAGCCTGGGCCCACCGCACCGACCCCGCTCTGAGAATCGATATTCGCCCATGCCACACCGGCTTTGATGTAGCCCAGGTACGAGCCCCATGCGTAACCCACGCGGCCGGTGCCCGTTGCCAGCGCCCGATAGTCCTGAGAAACGCCGGACGCAACCGGGCCTCCAGCACCGTCCAGATTCAAAGCGCTGCCTTTTATCGATGCTCCAAGTGCGTCGAGCTCACCACCCACGACCATGTTGCCGAACTGCCAATTGGCACCGACCTGCGCGCCGGCCTCCCACCCACTCGATCTGATATCAACGGCCGTGAACGAGATATCGAAGTACGGATCAACGAGGCGGCTGCTGGCCCATCCTCCACCACCTTGGACACCGATGTAGAAGCCGGTCCAGAGCGGCCGCTCAATTATTGGCGGACGCGGTTGCACGGGAAAATCGGCAGCGAGCACCGAAATCGTGGACAGCGGCAAGCCTGCTGCGGTGATCGCTGCTGCGCGAGCAACCCAGCGGGGCGTCGATCCTACGATCGAGATTGTCATCTCAAGTCACCTTTCAACAAACGATGGAATAGTTGCGAGCCGGCGAAGGCCGGCATGTCACTGCGCACACACCTCACCAGGCATACATGAATCCCGCGCGACTGAGGCCGCGGAGGTCGCTCCAGGATTGCTGCGGCACCGATGTACCGAATTCAGTCTGCGTGCGATTGGTCAACGACGTCAGGCTGCCGTTATCCAGGCCCATGGCGAAGCCGGCCGAGAACACCAGGTTGCCCGACAGCCGCATCAGTCCCGAAACGCCGATTCCGTTCTGCCCGTTGAAGTTGGCCCAATGGTTCGAGATTGCGTAGTTCGTGCCGGTGGGCAGCCACGGCGCCACCAGCGAGGCCGCCATGGCGGTGCCGGTGGAGCTCAGGGTGTTGAGCCGCGCGATGGCGAACTGGTTGCCGATGATCTGGCTCCCGTTCGTGCAGGTGTCGGTGCCGGGCAGGTAGAAGAAGTTGGCGCCGTAGAGGCTGCAAACCTTGACGTACTGCACCTGCGCGTGGCTGGGCGTTGCGCTCATGACCGCGAGCGCCGCGACCATACCGGCGAGGATTACGCGCGCTGAACGACCGGCGAGGAAGAGATGCGCTCCGACGAGGCGAGCTGTTCTGATGAACATTGTTGTCGTCTCCAAGTTTGAGGTCAGTTGGCTGGCGTGTATTGGCGCGGGAGTGGCGGCTCGCCGCCGAAACGCACGTTGATGCCGGCCTTCACCACATGGACGAAGTGGTAGATCCCGACGGGATCGTGAGTAGGCACGATCACGGTGGAATCGGGCAGGAAGTAGTTGAAGTCGTACTCGACTTTTGCCGAGACATTGCGCAGGAACGCGACTTCAACGCCGGCGCCTGCAGTCGGCCCGAATAGGTTCCGCTCCACCGGCACTGGGTCCGCATCCTCTTGCACGTTGAGCCTCACGCTGGCCCAGGCCGCCCCACCCTTGGCGTAGAAGAGCCAGGAGTTCATGGCGTAGCCGACGCGCCCGGTCGCGGTTCCCAGCGCACGGAAATCGATGGCGTTGTTATTGAGGCCGCCGGAGCCGGGTATGACTTGGCTTGTGGCGAGAGTACCCACCAGGAATACCCACGAGGCGTCGATCTCCGCGCCATAGACGAGGTTGCCGTATTGCCAGTTCGCGCCGATCTGGCCGCCGGCGAGCGGACCGCTGTTTGGGATATCGCTCTGCGGGAAAACCGGGGTGCTTTGATCGCCGTTGGGAATTACGGTGTCGGCCCATCCCCAGCCGCCGTGCACGCCCACGTAGTAGCCGGCCCATGACGTCTCCACGGGCGGAGCCTTGAGCGGGAGGTTCGCAGCCGCAACCGGTGCAGCAAACGTCACGCTTGCTCCCGCAACGATCGCTGCGAATGCGAGACGATGATGGACAGATCGCCGCGGGGGCAAATGCATGTCGGTGCTCTTTCTCATAGCTGGGTTGGATGAGATGCAATCCGGCATTCTTGGCCACTGAGCCGCGGCAAGAATGTCCGGAGTTGATTTTCGGGAATACTTTGCTGGCGGGCTGGTAGTAAATCCTTGAAGCGGTCTCTCAGGATCGCCCGCACACTAGCGTGAATTCCGAAATGACATTAAGCCCCGAAAAGAAATGATCGGCTGACGTGACATTTGCGCCACACAGAAATGAACCGCCGCTCACTCATTCAGAATTGGAATTGCAGTTCGTCGCCGATGGCAGCGCATTAATTTGCCGTATCCGAACGATCAATTGCATGCTGCACAATGGCGATTTTTGAAAATGAAACCTGGCGCTGATGATCGGACAAGCCTCGCGCTTTAAGCGGCTTCAAGAGCTCAGATATGGATAGCGCTGGAAATGAGCGGTGGATCTGGAAATGAGCGGTGGATAATGAGCGCTGGAAATGCGTACCGGAAATGGGCACGGCGCGCTTGGCGCCGTGCCCACGCAATAGACTGGTCGAGATGCTACTGGTCGAGCACCTCGATGTAGCCGAGATGGCTCGACGTATCGCCCGACCACCAGATGCGGTTCGGATTGGTCGGATCGATCTCGATGCGGCGCGCATCCGATTCGATGATCGGCAGCGAGAACTCCGTCCACGTTCCGTTCTTGGGATCGAAACGGGCGATCTTGTCGGCCGTCTGCTCGGTCAGCCAGATCACCTGGTGGACCGGATCAGCGACCGGAATGTAGGCTCCGTTGTTCGGGGTCGGCGGGTCGTAGGGGGTCGCCTGCCCGGTCTTTTCGTCGTATTTCACGAGCTTGCTGGTCTCGTGGTAGCCGACCCAGATGTTGCCGTTCCAGTCCGATCCCATTCGGCGCGGGACGTCGACGCCCGGGGTCTTGAACTCCTCGATCTTGCCGGTTGCCGGATCGAGGCGGCCGATGCGGTTGGCTTCGCGCTCGGCGAACCAGACCTTGCCGTCGCCCGCAACATCGATCCCGTAGGCGCCCGGGTCGCGCTTGGTCTCCGTATAGTAGGGAATTTCGTAGGCGGTGAACTCCTTGGTCTCGAGATTCAAACCCACCACCCGATAGCCCGCGGTCGACCAGACCATCTTGCCGTTCGGGTCGACGCGCATGGAGTTGCCGTTCATCTGCCCCTTGAAGTCCGGCGATGCCGGGAAAACAGAGAACTCCTGGGTCTTTGTGTTGAACTCGAGCCAGCGGCGATTGGTGCCGACCTCCTGCATCCAGATCATGTCGCCGGCGCCGCGCACGGGCGGCCCCATGTGATTGAGGGTGCCGACCTTGCGCGGCCCGGGCGGCGGATCGATCTCGGTGAATTCGTAGGTCTTCGGATCGAAGCGCCCTAGCTTGTACTGGTTGAGCTCGTTCACCCAGGCGACGCCGCGCGGATCGACCGTGATGTCGTGCAGCGCCGAATCCGAGTTCGGGACCGCGAAATCGACCGCGATGTATTTGGCCGCGGCGCCCTTCAGCAGCGTGCGCGACAGGCGGCCGTTCGGATCGGCCTTCGGAACGGTGTTGTTGAAGTTCGCAGCCAGATAGTCGACGACGATCTTCTGCTCCTCGTCGGTCAGATCAACGACGCCGCGCTCATGAATGCGCTCGCGCATCCAGGTGATCTTCTTCTCCCAATTGTCCTTCGTCCAACGCATCTGCGTCAGGCGGCGCAGGAAATGGCACTGGTTGCACTTGGCCTCGACGATCGCCTTGCCGGGTCCATCCGGCAGAACCGGCGGCGGCAATTCGGCATCGAGCTCGTTGCCGGCAACGCGGCCGGGCGAGCGGATCCAGCCGTTCGGGACCACCGGGCCTTGTTGGTCGGTGAGCGAGACGTCAGCGGTCGCCGGCTTGTCGGCCACCAAGGTCACCGGCGCTGGCTTGCTCTGGAAGCCATTGCCAATGCCCTGCACGGTGTACTCTCCGGGCGGCAGATTGTTCAGTGAGTAATGGCCCTCTGCCTGTGAGATGACCATGAAGGTCAGGCGTCGCTCGGCATTGAACAGCTTTACATAGGCTCCGGACAGCGCCTCTCCGGACGCACTCTTCACCACGCCTTGAACGCTACCAGGAAAGTCTGCCGCGGTCGCCGAATGAACGCCGGCAAACAGAGCGACAGCCGCGGTCGCGGCCAGAATCCTGCTCCGATGGCTCAACATTGCTTCCTCCTTGGCCGGAATTTGTTGATCTCTGATCCCGTGACCTTGCGTGCGTGGCCTTCCGGCTACCGCGAGTATACACGCGTTTTGCCCGCAATCGAGATGCGCGAAGCACTTTTGCCCCGCGTCGCAGCGGGGAGGAAACCGCAGGTGCGGGCCGCCGTCTCGCCCGCACCTGCCGGGCGGATGACCTTCGGAGAAGTTCCGGGTCGACATCCACCCATGTTTCAACTCGTCAATGATCCGGGTGGAACCCATCTTGGGAACCTATCTTGTTTGAGGGCCGCATCGCGGACCCTCGCGGAGGAGGGCAACTTAGGCGCGGATGACTCGCGCCTTACGGCCTTGTTGTCGAATATTCATCAACGCTGCGATGCGAAAGCAAGCTGATGGGGCGACATTAGTTCCCAACTTTTTTGATTTGTTGTTGGAAACGATTTCGTCGGCAGGGGCGTTTGCCAGTTGGGATCATCAATTGATGGAGGACCCCGATGAGAAACCTTTTCCTGGCTGCAGTATCGATTGCCGCCATCGGCGTCGCGGCGCCAGCTTTCGCGCAGGTCGGTGTGGACGTGGGGCCCGGCGGCGTTCGGTTCGGCGTGGGTCCGCGCTATGACCGCGACTGGCGTGATCGCGACCACTGGCGTGGGGCTTACGCCTATGACTGCCGCACGTGGCAGGAACGGATCGTAACGCCGAGCGGCCGTGTGATTTATCGGACCCACCGCGACTGCGACTGATTGCGGCAGGAACAACAAATAAATCTCAGGCGTAGCAAATGACGTTGAGCAGCGGCTCGAGGTTCGAGCCGCTGCATTTTTGCGGCGGAGCTGCGCTCAAATCGCGCAGTGTCACCCGCCCTTGACCTCGAGCTGCACGTCCACATTGCCGCGTGTCGCGTGGGAGTAGGGGCAGATTTTCTCGTGCGCCTCCTTCGCGAGGGCCGCGAGCTCCGCCTGCGGGAGGCTCGGGTCGTCGACATGCAGCTTGACCGCCAGCCCGAAGCCGCCGCCGTCGCGCGGCCCGATGGAAACATCGGCGGTCACCTTGGCCTTGCTCGCGTCCTTCTTGTGCTGCTTGCCGACAAAGTCGAGCGCGCCGCCGAAGCAGGCCGCGTAGCCGGCCGCGAACAAATGCTCGGGCGTTGCCGTATTCGGCTTTCCCGGCCCCCCCATCGCCTTCGGCACCGAAAGATCGGCGCGAACGATGCCGTCGCTTGATTCGGTATGCCCGTTACGCCCACCGGTCGCAGTGGCAGTTGCGGTGAACAGCGGTTTGATCGTGTCCATGGTCGGGTCTCCTTCGTGTCGTGGGGTGATGATCCCAGTAGGCAGCCGACATTGACCCAGGTTCCGGAGAAGCGGTTGCCGGCTTTCCGACGCCAACATGAGCTTCGCCAAACAAACAGAGCGCATTCCGATCTGGATCGGACTACGCTCTGGCGCTCAGCTGTTGCAACAACAACCACCTGAAGGGCGCTACGCGCCCTTTGTCAGATCCTGGCCGCGGATCGGCAGCGAGCGCAGGCGCTTGCCGGTGGCGGCGAAGATCGCGTTGGTCACCGCCGGCTGGATCATGGTGGCGCCGGGCTCGCCGATGCCGCCCCAGCGCTTGCCGGGTGTCGGCGAGATGTAGACTTCGGTCTTCGGCGCGTCCTTCATGCGCACCACCGGATAGGTGTCGAAGTTGCCCTGCTCGATGCGACCGTCCTTGACGGTGACCTCGCCGAACAGCGCCGCCGAAAGACCATAGATCATGCCGCCTTCGAGCTGGTTCTCCACGCCGCGCGGATTGACCACGGTGCCGCAGTCGCAGGCGATGACCACGCGCTCGACCTTGACGTCGCCCGAGGTCACGGAGACCTCGGCGATCATGCCGACGACCGAGTCGTAGCTCTCGTGCACGGCGACGCCGCGCCCCTTGCCGGCCGGCATCGGCTCGCCCCAATTGCCCTTCTCGGCGAGCAGATCCATGACCTGCTGGAAGTCGCCGCGATCTGCCAACAGCTCGCGGCGGAACGCAAGCGGATCCTTGCCGACCGCATACGCCATCTCATCGACAAAGCTCTCCATGAAGAACACGTTCTGCGAATGGCCGGGCGCGCGCCACGGCCCGAGCGGCACATGCGTGTTCCTCAGGATCGAGATGATGCGGTAGTTCGGCAGCTTGTAGGCGGTGTTGATCAACCCCTGCATGGTCTGCGGATCGAGGCCGTCCTTGACGGCGCCGGGATTGGAGCTCCCGGCCGAGTTGCGCATGTCGAGCGCGATCGCGGTCCCGTCGGCCGCAAAGCCCGCCTTGAAGCGGATCGCGGCCTGGGTGCGGTAGCGGCCCTGGCGCATCTCCTCCTCGCGCGTCCAGACGAGCTTCACCGGCTTGCCGACCACTTTTGAGATTGCGACCGCTTGCGCGACCTCGTCCGGACCGAGGCGCCGGCCGAAGCCGCCGCCCGAGAAGGTGTTGTGCACGTAGACGTTCTCGGGCTTCACCCCGGAGGCTTGCGCCGCGAAGGCGAGCGCCTGGTCGGCATTCTGCGTGCCGACCCAAACATCGACGCGGTCGGCTTGCACATGCGCTATGGCATTGAGCGGCTCCATCGGCGCATGGGTGATGATCGGCACATCGTAAGTCGCCTCGATCACCTTGGCGGCGCCCGCCATGGCGGCATCGACATTGCCGTCGTGGCGTGCCACCGCGCCTTTCTGATCGAGTGCCGCCACATAGTCCTTGCGGAACTGCACGCTGTTGGTCGACCCGGCGGCGCCGACCTCCCATTCGATCGGCAGCGACCGGAGCGCCGCGAGCGCACGGAAGTAGCGGTCCGCCACCACCGCGACCGCGTTGTTGAGCTTGACCACCTGCAGGACGCCGCGGCGTCCGGTGATCGCGCTCTCATCGACCGATTTCACAGTGCCGCCGAACACCGGGCATTTGATGATCGCCGCCGACACCATGCCGGGCACGTCGAGGTCGATGCCGTATTTCGCCGAGCCGTTGATCTTGAGCGGCACGTCGAGGCGCGCAAGCCTGCGGCCGATGAATCTGTATTGGTCCGGCTTCTTGAGCGGCGGCTCCTTGTCGAGCTTGATCGCGGCTGCGTCGGTGGCGAGCTCGCCGAACCGAAAGGTGCGCCCGCTGGGGCCGTGCGTGACCTTGCTCATCGCCGCGCTGCATTCGGACGCCGGCACATTCCAGCGGTTGGCGGCCGCCTGGATCAGGCGCGCGCGCGCGCTGGCGCCGGCCTGCTGGACCATCTCGCCGGTCTCGCGCACCGCCCTGCTGCCGCCGGTGGACAGGCTGCCATAGACCTTGTTCTCGCGCAGATTGCGGTTGGCGGAAGCGTATTCGGGCTTCACCAGGTTCCAATCGCATTCGAGCTCCTCGGCCAGGATCTGCGGCAGCGCCGTGAAGCTTCCCTGTCCCATCTCGGCGCGGCCGTAGCGGATGATCACCGTATCGTCGGGCTGGACCACGACCCAGGCGTTGATCTCGCCCGGATAGCGCGTGGTGTCGTCGTTCCAGGGGCGCGCGCTCAAGGTCGCGGCGCTGCCTTCGCCGGCGATCCCGATGCCGAGCGCAAAGCCGCCGGCAGCGGTCAGCGAGGTGGTGATGAACTGGCGGCGGGAGAGAGTTGTCCTGGTCATTGTGCTGCCCTCCCGATCACGTGCGCATCAGCGCGGCTGCGCGATGCACCGCGCGGCGGAGCCGCTCGTAGGTGCCGCAGCGGCAGATATTGGTGAGATTGGCGTCGATATCGGCGTCGGTCGGGTTCGGGTTGGTCTTGAGATAGGCGACCGTCGCCATGATCTGGCCGGACTGGCAGTAGCCGCACTGCGGCACCTGCTCGGTCAGCCAGGCCTGCTGCACCGGATGCTTGCTGTCCGCCGACAGGCCTTCGATGGTGGTGATCTCGGCGCCGTCGACGCTGCTGACCGGCACCGAGCAGGAGCGCATGGCTTGCCCGTTGACATGAACCGTGCAGGCGCCGCACTGGGCGATGCCGCAGCCGAATTTCGTTCCCGTCAGCCCGACTTCCTCGCGCAAGACCCAAAGCAGCGGGGTATCGCCTTCGACATCGAGCTGGTGCGCGACGCCGTTGACCTTGATGTTGACCATGATGCGGTTCCTCCGGGCGGTGTTCCGGCGCCGACGCGCACGCCGCCTGTTCAAGCGCTGTGAATCTAGCATGCGGGCGAGGGGCAGCCTAGGCGGGATCGAGGGCGGGAACCTCGTCCTGCGCAAGCCTCATCCGCATCCGATGCGGCCGGTGACAAAGCCGTTCGAGGGCAAAGCCGCGAGTGCGGCACTGAACCCGGTCTGCGAAGCCATCGTGCATCTCCTCCAAGTTCGCCACGATAGCGTGGACCTGTAGGGTGGGCAAAATTGCCTTGCACTGAATTCGATTGTTGCGAGGCGCCGCGCAATTTTGCCCACGCGTTCCTGCGAGGCGTCGTAAGACGCGTGGGCAACGCGCCGGTGAGCTTGTGCTTTTGGATAGACCGAGGCAGGCGCGTTGCCCACCCTACGGCGCTGCGGCTAGCACCATGGGAGGTGCCGGCGAACAATAACGTGGACCTGTAGGGTGGGCAAAATTGCTCTGCACCGAGATTGATTGACGCGAGGCGCGGCGCAATTTTGCCCACGCAGGGTTCGCGACGCGTGGGCAACGCGCCGGTGCGCTTGTGTAGTTGGACAGTCCGGTGGAGGCCCGTTGCCCACCCTACGGCGGCGTCGGTTCGGTCGCGCGTGATGGTGCGCTTTTCCTTATTTGCGCTGGCGACGCTGGTTCTGCTCGTGCTCGCGCTGACGCGGCGCTTCTGGTCCTCTGAGCCGGCGACCCCTTTTTTCCTCCCACACCTTGCCGATTCGGTACAAAGCCTCGTAACTCCCACTCAGGTGGGCACTCCTCAAGATTCGCGAGCCCGGGGCGGCTTCCGGCATCCGAGACAAGGCGGACAGTATTCATGCAAGGGTCCCGCGTGAGCGAGATGCAATCACAAGCCAGGATGATCGCGCTGCTGGTCGCAGGCGCCATGTTCATGGAGCAGCTGGACGGCACTGTGATTGCGACCGCGCTGCCGCAGATGGCGAGCTCCTTCGGCGTCGCGGCAGTCGACCTCAATGTCGGCATGTCGGCATATCTTCTGACGCTTGCGGTGTTCATCCCGGCGAGCGGATGGGTCGCCGACAAGGTCGGCGCCCGCACCGTCTTCACCTCGGCCATCGTGGTGTTCACGGCCGCCTCTGTCCTGTGCGGGTCGAGCCAGGAGCTTTGGGAGTTCATTGCCGCGCGGGTGCTGCAGGGCGTGGGCGGAGCCATGATGGTTCCGACCGGGCGGCTCATCGTGCTGCGCAATGCCGAGAAGCACCACCTGATGCGGGCGATCGCCTATCTGACCTGGCCGGCCTTGTCGGCCCCGATACTCGGACCCCCGCTCGGAGGCCTGATCACCACTTACACATCCTGGCGTTGGATCTTCTTTCTCAACATCCCGCTTGGGCTCACCGCCGTCGCACTCGCGCTTGCGCTCATCCCCAACGTGCGCGGCAGCGGGCGCGGACCGTTCGACTGGCTCGGCTTCTCCATGACCGGGCTCGCCGGCGCCGGCCTGATCTACAGCGTCGAATCGATGGGGCGGGGTCACATGAGCGGGACCGCAAGCGGCCTCCTGCTCGCCTCCAGCCTCGGCACGGGGATCTTGAGCATCCGTCACATGCTGCGGACGAAGCATCCGCTGATCGACCTCTCTCCGTTTCAGGTGCCGACCTTCATGATTGCCGTGCGCGGCGGCATCTTGTTCCGGGCGGCGATCGCGGCCCTGCCGTTTCTGCTTCCCCTGTTGTTTCAGCTCGTGTTCCGGCTTGATCCGTTCGCCTCCGGGCTCCTGCTGCTCGCCCTGTTCGCCGGCAATCTCGGGATGAAGCCCGCGACCAGCACCGTGCTCAATCGGTTCGGCTTCAAGCCCACGCTGCTGGGCAACGGCTGCATTGCCATCGCCACTATATTGGGGTGCAGCCTGCTCACGCCGGACACCCCCAAGGCCGTCATCGTGCCGCTCTTGTTCGTCAGCGGGCTCGCGCGCTCGATGGAGTTTACGACGCTCAACACGCTGGCGTTCGCGGACGTGCCGAAACCCCGGATGAGCGGGGCCAATACGTTGTTCAGCATGGTGAACCAGCTGGGAAGCGGGCTCGGAATTGCAGTGGGGGCGGTTTCGCTCCGCCTGGGCGCCCTCACGCACCCGACCGTCGACGCCGCCACCGGGCGCGATTTCCAGATCGCGTTCTGGGTGGTCGCCTTGCTGGCCATGGCGGCCTATCTGGATTTTTACCGCCTCGCCCCCGGCGCAGCCGACGGGCTTCGCAAGGACGCCGCTTCGTCTTGATAGGCGTGCGACCAGCTGAGGACTAGGTCATCGTTTCCGAAGTTCGAATCATATCAGGCGACATCCGCGAGCTTATAGGACCAAGTGTGGATGACGGGGTGGCGGTTGGCGAGCTTTATACCAGCCATGATGCGTTCCTTGAGTTCTTGTTTTGAGGTTACGCGGATGTGGCGGAGGACCGAACGAGCGAACT
>Ga0209062_1000303_pt1 | contig 173788 bp, 122 predicted proteins | sample Coa_R2_2_FD_187158 | JGI IMG/M metagenome (GOLD analysis project Ga0209062, IMG submission 187158) | Surface soil microbial communities from Centralia Pennsylvania, which are recovering from an underground coalmine fire - Coalmine... | ecosystem: Environmental > Terrestrial > Soil >...
ATCAGGAGCGCCAATATCCGGGCCGCCCAATCGCGACCACCCTCAAGAACCCGGACTTCTCCGCCTATGCGCGCGCTTTCGGCGGGTTCGGCGCAACCGTCGAGCGCACCGAGGACTTTCCGGATGCCTTCACGGCGGCGCAACAATCCACCAGGCCGGCCATCATCCACCTCAAGATCGACCCGGAAGCAATCACGCCCGCAACCACACTCAATCAAATCCGTCAAACGGCGCTGGCAAAAGCGCAGTGACCTGGCGCCGCACTTCGGTGACTGCAAAGAACAAAGCCATGTTTCAACCGAGCCACAACAGCATCTCCGCCACCTGGACATTCTTTGACGGGGAATGGCATGCGGGAGATGTGCGTATCCTGGGCCCGCGTACTCACGCGTGCTGGCTTGGATCAATGGTGTTTGACGGCGCACGTGCCTTCGAGGGCGTGATGCCGGACCTCGACCGGCACTGCGCCAGAGTGAACCAATCCGCCGGCGTTTGTTTCCTAAAGCCGGTGGTGGGGATCGCGACATGGATCGAGCTTGCCCGGGAGGGGGCCCAGCGGTTTGGTGAAGGTGCCGAGCTCTACATACGGCCGATGTATTGGGCCGAAAGCGGTCCTGCGGGTGGTATCCGGCACGATCCTGATTCGACCCGCTGGTGCTTGTGCATCTACGAAGCACCTCTGCCGAAGCCGCTCGGCACCAGCATCACCTTGTCGCCCTTTCGCCGACCGACGCGCGATTGCGCACCTGTGGACGCCAAGGCGAGCTGCCTCTATCCCAACAATGCGCGCGCCATGTTCGAAGCGCAGAGCCGTGGGTTTGACAACTGCCTGATGTGCGATGCACTCGGAAATGTCGCCGAGCTCGCGACGTCGAATGTATTCATGGTTCGGGACCAGGTTGTGTTCACTCCGACGCCGAACGGAACCTTCCTCAACGGGATCACGCGACAACGCATCATCGAGCTGCTGCGCGCTGCGGGCCTAACTGTCGTCGAAACGACGCTGCGCTCGGCGGATTTCTATGCCGCCGACGAAATCTTCTCATCCGGCAATTTTTCCAAGCTTTCACCAATAACCCGCATCGAAGACCGGCGCCTTGTTCCAGGTCCGGTCTACCGCCGGGCGCGTCAGCTATACTGGGATTTCGCCCATTCATGACCAACCCGGGTAAGAACCGGGATGCCGCCCGGGGGGCTGGCGGCAGCGGAGAAATCGGTTCTGTCAAACGAAATTTCAGATCGCGGCAATCGGTGCGATTGGATCATCGCTCCCGCAATGCGTCGTGCCGGTACTCGGTGAACGGGGAAAGCAGATAGCTGATGATTCGACGCGAACCTGTTTTCACTTCCACGCTTACGGCCATTCCGGGGCCCAACTCGAGCTTCCGCTCACCTACTTGAAATTGCTGCTGGTCGAGCGACACCCTGACCGCATAGAAGGGATCCCCGCTCTCGGGTGCGCCCACGCTATGCCCCGGCGAAGGCTGACCCCCATCTCGGGCGTCCCGCGCGATGGCATCCGGCGAGATGCCCAGCACATGACCATGCAGCAGCCCGTATCGGCTGAAGTTGAAAGCATCGACCTTTATGGCTGCCTCTTGTCCGGCGTTGACAAATCCGACGTCGTCATTGGACAAGGAAGCCTCGATCTCGAGCCGGCTGCCCAGCGGCACGACGACGGCGAGAACCTGCGCCGGGGTGACGATCCCGCCGACGGTGTGCACTGCAAGCTGCTGCACCACTCCGTCCACTGGAGCGGTCAATTCCTGCAACTTGGTCCGCCGTTCCGACCGTATCACGTCCTGCGCGGCCTCGGCTGCTTTCTGCTCGCTCTTGACCAGCTGATCGTACAGCGAGTGCCGGTATTCGGTTGTCGCGCGCTCCCGTGATTGTTGCAGCGCAGAGATTGCCTCCTCGGCCTCCTTGAGCTTGCTCTGTTGAATAGTGAGATCTTGCTGCTCCCCAACGAGCTCTTGAGCCTCCGTCAGGAAGGTGAGCTTGGAAACCAGCGCCTTGTCGAGAAGCGTCTTATGTATATCGTAACGTTCCTGCAGCAGCGGGATGGTCGCCTGAAGCTTGCCGATCTGCGCAGCTACAGTCGAGCGCTCGGCTTGCTTTTGCGAAATCTGACGATCGATCTCAGCAAGCTTGGCATTTTGGTCCACTGCTTGACTTGAAAGAAACGCCCGGTGCATTTCGACCTGCGCCGGCGTTGCGTCGGAGGGTGGCTCGAACGCACTCAGCGGATCTTCGTTGTTCGCCAATGCGGCGCGCAGTCTCGCCACATCGAGCCGCGCGGCAAGAAGGTCGGTCTTGAAGTGCTCGAGCTCGGCATCCGTCATGGTGGGGTCCAGATCTATGAGAGTCTCGCCGGCGTGCACGCGCTGCCCATCGTGGACCAGGATAGCCCGCACGACTCCGCTGTCGAGCGGCTGCACAAGCTTGCTTCCGCCGCTGGGTATGATTTTTCCCCGCGCGGTCACGACCACGTCGACCGTCCCTAACATCGACCAAATCGCACCCGCGCAGAAGATGGCCATTATGATCCCGGCGATCGCACGCCCGATCGGGGAGGGCGGCCTTTCCGTTATCTCCAAGGCTGCCGGCAGGAACGCGAGCTCATATTCCGGGCGCCTGCGCCCGGTCAATGCGACGGCTCGGCTTTCCGATGTGGCGATTGCGGCGGAAGGATTGTTAGTGGGTGCCATGCAAGCCGGCCTGCAAAAAATGGAGATTCGCGTAGCGTCCTTTGCTGCGGATCAGTTCCTCATGCGTGCCGTCCTCGACGATGCGGCCGCGCTCGAGCGTGACGATCCGATCGGCGTTGCGCACGGTGGATAGCCGATGCGCAATGATGAAGACGGTCCGTCCGGCGGCGATTTGCTGCATGTTTTGCTGAATCGCGCGCTCGCTCTCGTAATCGAGCGCGCTGGTCGCTTCATCGAATATGAGGATTCGCGGATCCGTGATCAGGGCTCTCGCGATGGCTATGCGTTGACGCTGCCCGCCCGAAAGAGCGGCGCCGCGCTCCCCGGCGATGGTGTCGTAGCCCTCCGGCAGATCGGCGATGAAATCATGCGCACCGGCCAGCTTCGCCGCCGCGATCACCCGCGACATCGGCATCGTCGGATCTGCGAGCGTGATATTGTGACGAACACTACGATTGAAGAGCACGTTTTCCTGAAGCACGACTCCGATCTGGTGCCGCAGCCACGCGAGGTCGATCATCGAGAGGTCGATTCCATCGATCAAAACGCGGCCGGTCTCCGGCACGTACAGGCGCTGAATAAGCTTCGCGACGGTGCTTTTGCCTGAACCGGACGATCCGACGATGCCGACCACCTCACCGGGCTGAATATCCAGGCAGACGTCGCGCAGGATCGGCGGAGCATCGACCCGATAACGGAACGTCACATTCTCGAAAGTCACCTGGCCGCGCAACTCCGGCAAGGCGGCGCTCCCGGCGCCGGCGCCGGGCTCCGGCTTGGTGTTGAGAATATCGCCCAAGCGCTCGACCGATAGCCGTGCCTGATGAAAGTCCTGCCAAATCTGCGCCAAACGCAAGATCGGCGCGCTGAGTCGGGCCGCCAACATGTTGAAAGCCACGAGAGCGCCGACGCTCAGGCCGCCGGCGATGACGAGCTTCGCACCCAAATAGAGCAGCGCGGCGGTGCCTAGCTTGCTTACCAGCTGCACGGCCTCGCTCGCCGCGTTGTTCAGGTTCGTGACGCGAAAGCTCGAGGCGACGTAGGCAGCGAGCTGCTCTTCCCAGCAACGCTGCATCTGCGGCTCGACCGCCATGGTCTTGAGCGTCTCGATACCGGTGACGCTTTCTACCAGGAAAGCCTGGTTTTCCGCGCCACGCCGAAATCTCTCATCGAGCCGGCGGCGAAACATGGGGGTCAGGCCGGCAGATATCGCGATGTAGGGCGGGAGTGTCGCGACCGAAACCAGGGTCAATAGTGGTGAATAATAGAGCATCACCGCAAGGAAAACCAAAGTGAACAGCAGATCAACGACCAATGTCAGCGCGGAGCTGGTAATGAATTGGCGAATGTTCTCCAGCTCCCGCACGCGGGCAACCGAATCTCCGACCCGGCGGGTTTGAAAATAGGCGAGCGGCAGCGAGATCAGGTGTCGGAACAGTCTCGCACCGAGCTCGATGTCTATCCGGTTGGTCGTGTGCGTGAAAAGATATGTGCGCACCGCGCCGAGCCCGGCTTCAAACAGGCTGATAATGACCAGGCCCGCGATCAGGACGTCCAGTGTGGCGAGGCTGTGGTGCACCAGGACCTTATCAATGATGACCTGAAAGAAGAGGGGTGTCACCAGTGCAAAGAGCTGCAGGAACAATGATGCAGCCAGGACTTCGCCGATCATGCGGCGATATTTGTAGACAGCCGCGACAAACCAAGAGATGTCGAATGTCCTTGACAGATCGGCGAGGCTTGCGCGCCGCACGGCCAGAATGAGCCCGCCGCTCCAGATTTCCTCAAAATCGGATCGCGCTATCGATTCAATCTCTCCCGTGCTCGGATGCTGTACCAGAACTCGGTCGGCATCGGCGCGACCCAAGATCAGATACTCGCCATTTCGCAGTATCGCCAGGGCGGGAAGGGGAGCGGTACCGAGGCGCTCCCATGCGGTTGAAACGGCGCTCGCCTTCAAGCCACGCTGTTTGGCGAATCGCAATACCGCGGTGACGCCGGTTTCACCCCCCATTTGATGCCGGATTTGTGCCTGCTCGGCTGCCAGGCCGTGATACCGCAACAAGATTTCCAGAGCGAGAAACGCGGAATCCGCTGCGGTCGAGCCGCCACGCGAGCGGTCAAACACGACTGGGTCGAGCTTCTCCCATTGCGGGTGCCCGGATAAGCGTTGCCATACTGCTTTCGCCATCGCTGCTTGCACTCTCATGACCCGGATTTCGGCACGAACTTTGATCTTGTGTTGCCGATAGGCTCGGTCGGCACCACACGCACGCGCGCTGGTTCGCCCCGCGAATGCGGGACGAACCGGCGTCGCAACTACTGTTGATTAGTGCAGTGGCTTGGTAAGCGTCGCGACCTGCTGTTGCGGGGACGCGGCGGAGGAATTCGAGAACGATTCAAAGTGGAATCGGTCCGCGGAACCGCTGGCCATGAACTGGTTGAGCAGGCTCGATGCCTTTGCGCCGACACTGCCCCAGGATTCGGGCGAGCCGGTGTTGACCGCCGGTTGCGGGGCCAGAGTATCGGCCCGCCTTATCAGGCCGGCGAACTGGGAAGAGTCGAAACGGGAAGTCTGGTGAGCAGAATCCGCGTGCGTTCCTTGGCCAAGGCTCAGATGCGGCCGCGTCACCTGACTGCTTCCTTTGCCCGCTGAAACCGGGTCAGAAGATACGGCGGGTTGAGTGGCGGCCGGCTTGGTGACAGTCGGCTTGGTGACGACCGAGCTTGTCCCGCTCGAGGCGGTCCTGGATCCGGTCGGCTGTTGCGCCGAGGCGGTGACCATCGTTGCGGGCGAGGCGACCACTGCGCTCGTCTTCGCGGTCGAGGCGACCACCGCGCTCGTATTCACGTTCCTTCCAAGAACGGTGTCCCCGCTTCCCGCCTTCTGGTAAAGCTGAACGTCGCCCACCTTCATCGCCATCGACTGCGGGGTCGAGCTGTCCAAGACCGTATGCCATCCGGCGGCTTTGGAATCGGCCACCTGAAGGTTCATGATCAGTTCCATGGGCTTCGTGGGGATGCTCGCCTGCGCGCTCGTGATCTGGCCGGTCTCCTTTCCGTTCAGGTACCAAGTGATGGACTTGCCGGGCACCCAATTGATCCCATAGGTGTTGTAGCCGGAGGTCAGATTGGTGCCGGTATTTACCACCGTACCGTAAGTGCCCGACGGGGTGTGGAGATGGTAGGAGATGTTGTCCTTTGCGGTCGAGGCCGGCGTGTACCCGCCTTCTTCCATGTCGATCTCATAATTGTCTCCGCTGCTTCCGGCGCCCTTGCCCGGCAACAGCCATAAGCTGGGCCATGCGCCGTCGCCGCTTGGCGCCGCCATGCTGACCTGAAGATATCCGCCGGTGAACTCGAACTTGCCGTAGCTCGATACTGCGCCGGACGTAATCGGGAAGGTCTGACGCACGCCTTGGTTCATGCCGACGACGCTCCGCTTGACCGCTGTCAGCGTGAGTCCGTTATTGACCGATATCTGACTCGGCATATCGTAATCGGCGTCATAGGGGCCACCCGGCCCGCTGCCGCCAGAGCCGTTATCATTCCACGCCCAGCCCTGCGCCGCATTGCTGGTGATGTAGGTGTTCCAATGGCTGGAAAGCTTAGTTCCCGAAAAATTGTCGTTGAATACGAGATTGCTGGAAGTGTAACCAGCCGGTGCGGAAAGATTGATCGTCATGATCTACCCCTTGTTAGTCACGCTTGAATACCCCCGATGATTTCTTTCTTTAGCGATGGGGCAGCGCCGTGGCGATTCCTTGACCCCGAAAGGGGAATCATAAGGAATCTTTCTGCCGACCCAATCATTGTTTTATCTCTGCTCCGATGCGAGTCGTTGCATTTCGTCGGAGGAAAGCGACGCAACCGCTTCTGAGATTAACTTTGCGCAATACAAGGAAACTGAGTCGCGATCGCAGCGACGTCGCGCTTTCGCGAAAACAGGCGCAAAATCGTGCTCGCGGGCAATGTGCAGCGGGCGGCGACTTGAAGCTCACCCACCCGCCTCATTAGTGCAGAGTGACCTCACCCAGCGTGTACCAAGGTCCTTGGCCATCGATCGCCAGAGTGATGTCGGGGATGTGACTCTGCGGCGGCCCCAAGCCAATTCGGACTTCATACGTCCCTGCCGGGAGGCCGCGGGTCGGTATGCTCACAACATCATCCCTTGTGCCGGGAAGAAATCCTCGCATGGAGAGGCCTGTGTCTACGACCTCGGGACCGAGGCCGACCAGCACATGGCGCTCCATGTACATGGGTGCGTTTCCGTTATTCTCCCAGCGCAAACTCAGAGGCAAGCCGGCGCTCTTGGACGCGGCGATGGGAAAGGTTGCCTGGCTCAGCGCAATTCGATAGCCCAGCCGGGCGAGCATGCTGTCGAGTCCGGGAAGCATTTCCGCAGGTATCCGGGCGCTCTTGTTGCTGAGCTCGGAAACGTGGTTGTCGATGGCCCATTGCAAGCTATCCCGCCAAGGGAGCCGATGCGCGACCCAATCAGCCATCACGCCGCATGGCTCCATGATGACCGGAGCTGTCTGCCAGGCATTCGGCACATCTGCCAATATCCGGGGATATTTGCCGTTCATTTCGCGAGAGCCGCCCCAGCAATCCGCCCGCCAGCCGATGCCGGACTGCAAGGCGAGCCGAAACGCATCGGGGTCGTTTTCCCAGATCCCGTCATTGATGATCACCGGCACCTTGAAATTGGTCGAGAACAATCGGAACAGCCATTGCAGAGTGGCGCTGCTCGGATAGGGAGGTTGCGGTTTGGTGTTCCAGAAATGCTGTTCGCCCCAGTCGCCAATGAGTCCCACGTCAATCGAGTCGATTGCGGGGTTGTCGCCATAACGTTGGCCGGCTGCGGTAATCAATGACTTCAAATCTTGTTGCACGCGGCTGTCGTTCAAATCCGGCACCCAGGTTTCATCGTTGCCAAACTTGAATCCGAAGCCCGGATAGCCGGCTCTGCGGAGCGCGACCGGCCCGCCATTGCCTTCTTCATAAGCCATGATCCGGAAGGCGAGGCGCTGGCCCGCGGCGCGCGCTTCGGCCAGCGCCCGATCGATCGGCATGAAGTTGAAGACGCCTGACGCGGGTTCGACCGCGCTCCAGTCGAGACGAACATACATGGTGCTCGAAGGAAATTGCCGGTCCGTCAGTGCCGATTGATCGAAGGTTTGGTAGCCAACCCCCGGGTTCTTGATGATGCCCTCGCGTTGCTTCGAATGATAGGTCTGCAAGCGCGGCGAGCCGTCCGCAGGATCGGCTGCGGCCGGCAGTCTCGGCGCGAAGCTCATGGCGACGATGAGGCTCGTCGTCAGTGCCGCGGCAGGCCAAGTCATCATGATTTGCAACATCTGCTCCTCCATCTGATGTCCAGATTCAGGAACCCGCGCCCTCTTGCTGCGCCCAGCTGTGCTTGCTCGGCCCCAGCGCGCCACGCAACAGGACTGGGGTCATGACCAACGCTTCCACATAGACCGCCAGCACCCAGCCGCGTGTGAAGCCGAGCATGCCGTCGAGACCGGCTCCGCCGGCGGCGAGCCCTAATTCGAGCAGCGCCCCTGCGCCCAGCAGGAGTGAAGCTGTCCCCATGCGGTAGTTGATGCGCTGTATTGCGATGAAGTGATATTTGACCGACACCGCGAAAATCGCGAGGCTCAGTATCCTGAGGACGGGAGCGCCGTGCTCCGCGTAGACGGGCCCGAAGAATCCGAGGACGATACCGGAACAGATCGTCAGGCCGAGCCATGCGGCTATGCTGATGAGAGCACTGAGCAACAGCGACAAGCGCAGCCTCTGACCGATGAGCGTCGGCTCGACGGCTCCGAGGGCGAAAAGCAGGGTGGTCAGCGACGCCGGTCCGAGCAGGATCACGTTGAGAACCATCCACGCCGCATAGAATGCGGCGTTGGCCTCCGGAGAGATCAGCGTCGTGACCAGAAACGGTATGATCAGCGATGGTGATTGCGCGGCGAGGTTGAGAAGGTGATGACCGACGACATCGAATACATGCGGCCGGAGCAGACGAAACTTCGGAGCGACGAACAGCCCGCGACCGCCCAGACCGAAAATACCGGCGATCAGAAACACGGAAATCACCTGGCCGGCCAGTAAGCTGAAAATAATGGGGCTCTGGCTGCCCATTCCGCCCGTGATGGTGCCGATTGCGAGCAGGAAGAGAAGTTTCATCGCCGAAGCCGCAATGCCACGCCACATTTGCAGCGAGCTCTGCAAGAGGCCCACGAAGGCACTATCCAGCACCAGGGTGAATCCGGTGATCCCGCAGCCGGCCAGGAAGAGCAGGCTGTCGGTCCGTGTCGGCAGAAAGCTGCCGAGCGTGAGCGGCCACATCTGAGCGGCGGCAAGGTAACAGATCGAGGAAAGGATCGAGGACGCAGCAGCTGCAAGGATCGCCGCGGAAATGAACCCGGTCGTATCCTGCGATTTTCGCCCGGTCTCGCCGATCAGCAGCGTGCCCAAGCCGAAATCGCCGAAAAGTCCGAGGAGGCTCATCATGGAGATCGCTGCCGAAGCCAATCCCACTGCTTGCGTGCTGAAGTGACGGGCCGCTACCCACCAGAACAGAAATCCGATCACTGCGGTCGCACCGGAGCCGATCGCCAGAGCCAAGGAATTCCGCAGCAAGGCTGCATTCGCGTCGACGGTTCGACGGACATGGCGAGCCATCCGGACAGTCTGCTGCATGCCGCGCAGGGAACGGTAAAAGATGCGACATCTTGCGGTTCGCATAACCCGCGGCATTAGCCCGAGGTCTCGTGCATGAGCTCGGGGCGAGGCGAAGTCTTCGCCGCGAGGTTGCGGTAGATGCGCTCGATCCGCGGAACGACGCTGCCGGCCTTGAAATGCTCCGATTTGAGCTTTGCCGAATCTCCCATGCTCGCCCGCAGCTCCGGGCGATCGATGAGGCGGCGCATCGCGTCCGCCAATGCGCTCACATTGCCCTTCGGCACGAGAATTCCGGTCCGTCCATCATCGACGAGATCGGGCATTCCGCCGACCTCACTGACGATCATCGGCTTGCCCAGCGCCATTGCTTCAATCACGACCGAAGCGCAGGCGTCGGGCAGAATCGAGGGAGCGATGCCGAACAGGCATCGCTTCCACGCATGCATGACGCATTGATGCGGCCAGCTTTCGAACACGAACACGTTCTTTGGCAGGTCGCGCGGAGTATCGGGGCAGCGGCGGCCGATAAGCACGAGGGGCGGCGCGTCCCGCAGGGCTTCATACGCTTGCAGCAGCACCAGGATCCCTTTTTGGATACGCAGATCGCCGACATAAAGTAGGAAATCCTCCGCCGGAAGCTGCTCGATGCGGGTGTCGCCCTCTCGCAGCAGTCCGACATCGTCGGCAACGAAATTAGGCACCACCTCGAACGGCAGTCCTTTCTCGGCGAGGCGGTTACCCACGGCGATGGCGGAGCTCACCGCCAAAAACCTGTCGACCCGGCGGCGCTCGATGGCGCCCGACGTCCAGCCACCCAATGCGGCCACAGGCCCTTTTATGGGCCCGTAAAAATCCAAAGCACAGCCAAGGCATTTGCCGAATGCAGGGCCTGTGCACGGGTCGCCGTGCCGCATTGTGTTCTTTTGCAGACAGCTCAGGCTCAGGTCGTGCAAAGTGACGACAAATCCAGCGCCCACCGAACGTTTCAGCGGCAGATACGAGTGCAGCAGCCAATTATGGGCATGGACGATGTCCGGGTTGTGCCTGCGCGTCACCCGGTGCAAGCCCGAGACCAATTCCGGGTCGGGAAGCGGCGGCGCATATTTGCGATCCCGATCGCTGAAGAGAACGTCAAGCCGCTGCATGGTTCCGCGCAGCCGGTGAACTTCGACACCTTCGTCGACTTCATATGGTGCGAGGCCGTTTTGCCATATCGTCGCAACGACTACCTGATGCCCACGTCGCAGAAGGGCTTGGCCGAGGTTGCGTACGTGGCGCTCCTCTCCGCCGATCACCGGAGGATAAAACTGCGCCAGCATCAAAATTCTCATTCAGTCCTCCCCCGTAGCCGGCAGCCAAACGCGGCGATAAACACGACGTTGATCCCCGTCCTTGAAGAGCCTCGCTTCGGCGCCGTGCAAAGAGCGGTCCCGCTGCTGCGCGCCGATCGGCGCCACAAGATCCGCGGTCCAGCTTTCACCGACGCCGAGATAGATGCCGCTCCATTTCCGGGCGAGGGCGCCGTTCACCTCGACTTCCACGTCGTAACGGCTCGGGGCCGCTTCCTCGTTCCTGATTCCGAGTGCCAGCAGGCCGTCGCCATCGGGAACCATCCAGAACTCGGTGTAGACGAACTCGCGCCTTTCGATTGCTTCGGCTCGCGCCAACAGCACGGCGCTGACGGTGAAAAGCGCGGCGCCGATCAACATCGCGGCCTGTGCGGGTCGCAGTGATGGCGCCACGGAACCGGGCGTGCCGACAAGCGGCGACTGCCGTCGCACGTGAGCACCGAGGCACGCGCTGAGCGTGGCCGCAAGAAGAGCCATCGCCCACCCGGTGCGCGACATCGCCCCGATGAAGTGTAGCCCGAGCCCGGCGAAGATCGTGACGATCAGGCTCAGCCCGACTGCAAAGACCAGGGTGGCAAGCTTGGGCTCCTGCTGTGGAACCAGGGCCTGCAGGAGCGGCCAGCCCGGCAGAAAGAGCACCAAGAGCACGCTTGCACCGAGCCTCAGGACGGGAGAAGGCGCGAAGACGAGCGCGGCGCAAACGCATCCCGCAATCGCAATGATGCCGATTGCGATCGCCGGTTCTCGCGCTCTATTCACGTCCATTGCGCAACGCCTCCGTTAGCTTTCTTACGTCGTAGATGACGATGAAACCGTCATCGAACAGCCGCGCCACGTCCTTGAGCTGATTGAATTTCAACAGCGCGCTCGCTTCCGGCGGCCGTTCGTGCGCCACGTCCGGTTCACCCTTGCTGAAATAGACGCCATAGGCGGGAAGCGCCGATGTCAAACGTAAGTCGGACAGGATATATTGCAGCCCAGTGACCTTGATCAGATTGAGGTCCTCCGGCGCCAGCTCTTTGTCGATAAATATCCCGGAGACATCCAGCCCGGTCTGTTCATTCGTGACCAGGCGCTGGCCTCCATATGTCGTGAGAAGAATCTCGTTGATCCGGTCGGCCGCGAAGTTGTTTGTTTCGCCTAACCACTCGCGCGTCCATTCGGATGCGCCGATACCCATTGGCTCGATCGAGAGTGCATCAGCGGCGACTCGATAACGTCGTGGAACGTCTCCGAGCGTCCAGCCGGAAAACACGCCGCCCACCATGACAATCGTGAGTGCAACACCGACGACAGCGGCCCGCGCGCGTCCGGTCGACGACCTCTGCCAAAAACCCGCCAAAGCCACGGCGACGACGGGTCCGATGCCGAGGTAAATGAATGGTCCCAAGCGGTTTCCGAGCTCCCAACCCCCTCCGGTCAACCGCAAAGCCATGCTAAGCGGAAACGCCAAGGTCAGTATGGTCAGAAAGACGAGCCGGCTGTTCCGCCATCGGAGCGGAAACAAAGCCGGGACGAGGCGCGCACCCGCCAGCACCAAGCTGCGGAAGAACCCGGTGGCAAGGCCGACACACACCAAGCCTACGGCGGCGAGCGCCGTAACGCGGAACCAGAGCGGCGCGCCCGACCCGTCCGAGCCGGTAAAGGGCTGGCGCTCCAGTGTCAGCGTCGTCATCGACTTGTACATATCGCTCAAACCGCCCGCCAGCTCGGGCCCGAGATAGCCTCCGAGGGGAATTCGCATCAGGTGAGACCACAGCGACGGTGCGGCTGCCGCTATCACCAGCAATGCGCCACCGACCGCGCGGGGCGCGCCCCCGGTCTCGCTGGCCAGGGACAGTACACTCAGCAGCGCGAAGAACAGGAGCCCGAAGAAGGCGGTCACATGATGGGTCAGGGCGAGCACAACAATGAAAGCAGCAGCCAGCCCCCGGTTGAACGTCTGGTTTCCCCGGCCCGCCGTGGCGTTGCTGGCCTCGGCCAGCAACGCCAATATGAGGAACACCATGGCGAGGCTTTCATATGCAAACGAAGCGTCGAACTCCACGAAGTTCCAGTTGCTCATGTAGATCAGGCTGGCAAGCGACGCTAACCTTGTCGAGGCGAGTATCCGTTCGAAGAACAGAAACAACGCGCAAACGAACAAAACCCGCAATATCCCCATGAACACTTCAGCACACGGGAAGATCGGCAGCCCCGACAGGTTGGCGATGGCGGTCGTGGCAATCTCGAGTGCCGGATAGAGCGGGCTGACCGGTAGTAGCGCGTTGGGCGTGAAGAGGCGGCCGTATCGCAGAATGTTCTCGGCAGTACGCCAATGTAGATATTCATCGAAGCCCGCAAAGCCGATGGGGCTCGCCATGAATTTGAGGACGTAGAGTCCGCAAGCGAGAAGTATCAACAAACCTACTCGCTCCCAGCGCGATAACGATGGCCAGGCGAGACGACATATAATGGCTAGCAGCCAGATCGATGCGCTCCCCCAGAAGAGAGGCTGAAGGAGCGCCGGATCAAGCGGCAGGTTGATCAAAATACCTGCCGCCAAGAGGCCCGCACCGGTCAATAGGCTGAGCTGGGGTATCAACCCCCAGCTTTCCGTGATCGCGACCTGCTCGAGCTCTCCGGGATGCTGCAAGCCGAGAATGGCGGTCCCGCCGCCAAGGACCAAGCTCCAAATGCGCCCCCGATGCCGGCCGGTTGTATCAGCATACCCCGCCTGCTGCGATAAACTCATTTCGGTTTCCCGGTTGTCACTCTCCCATGCCGGCCCTGAGTAGCTTAGGGGCTCCGCTCTCTACTCCGGCATGCTCCTTTGAGAGTAATGGGCGACACCATGGCGGTAGCCATAAAGAGGGATGCTTGGCTGCGCCGAGATGCTTCAGCCTGGGAGCGCAGCGTTCCGGCTTCTCGGCGCCAGGCGAAGAATAGGAAGCGAACGCGTCAGCAACTTCCGGCGGAGATCGGTGCTTCGCCCGCCTGGCTGCGCGCCACAACGGTTTGATAGATGTTCAGAAGCCTGTCGGCGCAGTCATCCCAGTCAGGCAGCGTTATCTGAACCGGCCTACGCGGGGTTGATAGTTGCTCTGCCATGGCGTCGGCGAGCGTTTGGCTATCACAATGGAGCGGGATCAAGCGGCAGGCTCCGCCCCTCGCGATCTCGCGCAGGCCCGACGTATCGCTGACCAGCACCGGGCGGCCGAGCGCGAGTGCTTCGACGATTGCGACCGGATGCGCTTCGTATTCGCTCATCAAAACGACGAGAGCCGCGCTGGAGATCAGGCTGGCGATTCCCTGCTTATCGGACGGCAGAATGCCACCGATGGTCACCTGAGAGTCGAGCGAAAGCTCGCGTACCAGCTTACGCAGATTCTGCTCATAGGGTCCCTCGCCCAGAATGCGCAGATGCGCATCCGGCGCGCGCCGCAGCAGCCCCGGAAAGGCGCGGATCACGCGATGGTGGCCCTTGTAGCGCTCCAACCTGCCGATCGAGATCACGAGCGGGCTGCTCGGGGTCTGGGTTGTATCGCTCACTTTCGGCAGCCGCGACCCGTTCGGAACGACTGCAAAACGCGCGCGAGCAATTCCCAGGCTGTTACTGAACAAGTCGGCCTCGAATTCCGAAACGGCGATGAGCTGTTGCGCCCGCGCGATCAGCGGGCGGAGCGCTGCGCGCTGGATGCCCCGGATCGCGTTGCGCAGTCGCGAAGAATGCCCGCCGCTGTGAAAGGTGATGACAAACGGGATTCGGTTGCGGATCGCTGCCGCCATGGCGAGCGGCGAAACGAGCGTGTGGTAGCTCTGTACATGCACGATGTCCCATTCACCGCTTCCTATCCGTGGGAATAACTCGGGTGCAAAATAGAGGTCGCCGTGTTTCGGCCAGGCCTTCACCCGAATGATGTTGATGCCGGAAACAAGTTCCGTCACCGGATACCGCCGGGAGGGATCCGTGCTGAGGATCGTCACTGACTGTCCGCGCCGAGCAAGCCTTTGCGCGACTTCGTGGGTGTGGGTTTCGACGCCACCCATGTAAGGGTAGTAGCGCGGCGTCACCATGAGGATGCTGAATGGCGGCTTTGGCGCGCGCAAGCTTGCGTCGGCTGCAGTCGCGGCCGGAGACATCGTGCGTTCACACAAACCGTCAGGGGCAACCATGTGCAACGATCCGGACTCGATGCCGGAAGAATTCGCGGATAATTGTCTTTAAGACGCGCCAGCCGTCCGGGATCGCTCTGAGGTTGCTCGACCCGCTGATCCGCAAGGCTTCGAAGCTCGCAACTTCGACGATCCTGAGTCGATTCTTTATGGCGCGGATGTTGAGGAGCGTTTCGATCTCAAATCCGGCGCAGTGGCACTTCAGCAGCGGCACGTGTCGCCGCCATAGGGCGATGTAGCCGTAGCATAGATCGCTGAAGCAGCCGCCATATAGCAGGCGCACCACTTTGGTCAGCGCCCAGTTGCCGAGCATTCGGATCGCCGACATGTCGTCGGTTCCGGCGCCCTGCAGGAAGCGCGATCCCTTGGCGAAATCGGCACCGGACAATAGGGCGCCGACGAAAAGGATGATTTCCTCCGGCGCCATGGAACCGTCCGCGTCGAGCATCACGATGATGTCGCCCCGCGCCGCCGAAAAACCAGCCTCAAGCGCCCAACCCTTGCCACGGCGGGGTTCCATAACGATGCGGACGTCCGATCGCAGCCGAGCCGCAACCTCGACCGTATTGTCGGTGGAGCACCCGTCCACAATGATCACCTCGTGCACCCAGCGGGGGATGCGCGGCAACAGCGACGGGAGGTTTCTCGCCTCGTTCAGCGTCGGGATCACCACGCTCACGCTTGGTAGATCGAGGCCGAATGGAATTGGCTGCGAGGCCGGTAGCTTTGGTTGCGCAGCCCGATGTGCGAGGCTTCTTACATGCGTATTCATTTTACATGCGTATTCATTCCGAAACGACCGGTGTGAGTGCGCCAAGCCTGGATCCGGGCGAGAACTTGCGGACCAGTTCCCTCGCGAAGTACCGAGGCATCCGCTGCGAGGGATGTCGGGTGCCGAACACGAAGCGTGCCACCGGACCGAAGCTGCTGGCTGAGATCGGTCCGATGAAATGCAGCCCCGGTACGGAGGATTCGTAATCTGCCGAAAGCACCGGAGCTCCTGCGCGGGCTCGAAGATCCGCTGAAATTCGCTTTTCGAGGAATGTCAGCCGGCTGACGTCGATCTGGTAGCCGGTGGCAGCGATGACGTGGCTGGTTCTGAGAATTTGGGTGGTGCCGCGGCCGTCGCACAAATGCAGATACACCCGGCCATCCCGCTGTTGCGCACCGGTCACCTGCCGTCCCATGAGCGTGCGAACCTTTCCCAGGACCTTGCCCGACATGAATGCGCCGCCCAGCGGGCCGAGCGCACGCGTATAGGCGAGGTCGTGACGCCATCGATCGGGCAGCAGACGAATGAGACGAGGCGCATCGGCACAAAGCTTCAGGGTCCAGCCTTCGCCGATTCCGCTGTCCGGCGCGATCATCCGCTCGAGCAGGCCGCGATGCCGCGGCGGGCGCGCGAAGGACAGCTCCTCGGCACGCGCAACAAGCGAAACATTGGCACCCGCCTCGTGCAGCAGGCCCGCCAGATCCGTTGCCGAAGACCCGTGACCGATGATGGTCACATCGCCATCAATGAAATCATCAAGGGAGCCATATTGGCCGCTGTGCGACCACAGTTCCGGAGGCAGATGACAGAGAGAAGTCGGGATGCGCCTGAATGGCTGAAGACCGACCGCGATCACCACCCGACGGGCTTCCACTGCTTGACCGTCGGCAAAGTCAGCGCGGAATCCCCGATCGCTTCGCACCAGCAGCCGCAACGATGCAGGTTCGACGTTCGGCACGAACCGCGCTTGAAAGTCCCTCCCATATGCGAGGAAAGTTTCACGCGAGAGCGGCAGCATGGTGTCGTGATAAGGAATGGCGCGCTCGTTGCAGAAATGCTTGGCGGTGGATCGCTCGTGCTCGCCGTACAGGCTCGAAGCCCAGGGATAGGATTTCAGCAGCATGCCGGGCGGCATATTTTCGGCCCAGCTGCCCATCGGCTTGCCGAAGATCAGAAACTCGATTCCGCGCGCGTGCAGGCTGCTGGCGAGCGACAACCCGTAAGGGCCTGCGCCGATGATCAGAACGTCGATAGACTTCATTACTTTGCCTTGCCGGATACTCTAAAAAAAGCAGGGCGAGTTCAGCATATGCAGCGCACAAAATTAACGTCTCAAGTGGGGTGGCAAAGCCTATCAGTGTGATTAACCCAAAATCATCCGCTGCCGATCGCGGCAGATGGGCGACGAAACGATGGCCCTCGCTCACTGATCATTTCGTGACATCGGCGCGCGGCGCAAAACCTTCCGTTGAGTCCTGTCTGGAAGCTGGGAGCACGCGGAGGCGAACGAGATCGCCGGGCTGCAAATCCGCGGTGCCGGCGACATCGATTATCGTGGTACCGTCGGCCGAGCGACGTACGACTTGGTAAGTTATACTGTCTTCGGATACGGCCGAAGCACCGGCGGCACCGTGCTGAACCACACTCAACGCGTCTCTGGAGCTGGCGAGGTCGCGCTGGAGGTCGATACTTTCCTGCTTGGACCGGTCGATCTCCTGTTCGAGCTGGTTCTTCTTATCGGCCTCGTAGGTGGACTTCTCCTGCTCGGCGACGGCCAAGCGCTGCCTGGCGAGCGTAATTGCCTCGACGGCTTCCTGGCGATGCTGTTGTGCCCCAAGTAGCTCGCTCTGAACCTGGTCCATGACGGTATTGTCGACTATGTTGCGGCTCGCCAGGTTGTGCATACGACTTGCGCGCTGGTCCTTGAGCCTGAGGTCCTCCTCGATCGGAGCGATTCGGCCGGAAAGCGTCGCGATCTCTTCCTTCCCGTTCTCGATCGCCGTTGCCAGCGTCCTCTCGTGCGCTTGGTCAGATGCCTTCGCGAGCTTGCGACGCTCGACCTCGGCGTTGATCGCTCCTCTCGCCTTCGCCTCTCCGGCGATATCGATCAGAGACTGCGGCACCTGGACGGTGGTTCCGTCCCGCTCCGCTTGCAGAACGGCGACACGCGCCAACGACTGGATCAAGTGATCAACCGACGTATAGCTCCTTTCCGTTTCGCGAACGCTCTCAAGCTGCTGCCAGGGTTCCAGGTGTGAGCGGTCGAGTCCTCCGGCGAGGGCCACTGCGTGCAGCACGGTCATGCCCGGCGCGTATGCATAAGACCCGGGATTCTTGACCGGGCCGAGAATGTATATCGGCTGTCGCTCCAGCAACGTGATCGTGACGAAGCCGTCGTGGCCGAGAGTGGCCCCGAAACTGCTCTGCAGAGCCGATTGCAATTCCTGCGCCGTGCGTCCCGCCGCCGGCATTCTCCCCAGTAGCGGCAACGAGATCGTGCCGTCGTCCTGGACGAGGAATTCGCCGCTGAGCTCGGTCCGTTGCTCCAGGCTGTCAGGGACCGTACGCGTCTTTGTCCACTTATCTTCCTGGAAATCGACGCGCTGGTAGAACATGATCTTGAGCTTATCGCCTGTCCTGAATGCTGAGCCGCCGACGGCGCCGTGTTCCGGCGGCGCAGCTGTCTGCGCGGCTGCAGCAGCTGGAGCCGCGTCCAGCACGACGATCGGTTCCGGACTGGCACTCTTGCGGGCCGGATTGCCCGGGTCTGTTGGGGCGGCGGTCTCCAGACCGCCTGTCTTGCGCGTCCGATCGGTGCGGTCGACAAATCCAGCCGTCAGGGCCACGGCAGCCGAGCCGGAAAGGATTACTTTGACGATGCGGTTCATCTTGGTCTCCATTCAGGTCAGATGGACCTTCGAGCGGCGCACAATTCGTCGACCTCCAATGCGAAACGCATTCGGGGGCTCAAAGTCTAAGTCGGGCGGCCAAGATCACGCAGTCATCTCGCCGACATGCATGCTCAAATAGGAAGTACCCAATACGAGGTATTTGGACGAGGAATGGTGGGAGCCTGCTACCCCGAATGCGAGCGGCTAGCTCACCCAGGTTGCTCTGCGAGGGTCGAAACCCGCCGTGCTACTGTTGAATGTTCACCGAGCTGCGGCGGGCAAGATGCAGACTTGTGCTATCGTCATCGGCGGTGAGCTCAATGGCCTCGGAGTGTGCCGAAGTCTGGGTCTCGGGAACATCACGACATATCTGATAGGTCGCAGCCGCGTCGATGCCGCGATGTGGTCTCGACACGCGAGGCCCAGGCGCGTCGCTATGCTGAACGGGCGCCCCCTTTTCGACTGCTTGCTTTCGCTGGTTGCTGAGTGCGCCAACTTCCGTTTTTGATCATGACGGACGAGATGTCGGTGCTGACCGTGTCGGAGCATCGCGAGCGATTGGGCGAAAGACTTGTGTTCCGGCTTCCGCCGCACGAGGTCGTGACGACCTTGCACGACTAGGCCCGCTTTCACCAGTTTGCGGTGGAAAAGCGTTTGCCGGTCCCAGGAGCCGAAATCGTCGCCCGATCTGGGAATTCTCAAAGCTTCGAAAGCTGACCTTCCCGGTGATCATAAAGCCGGCTGACAAGCGAGACTTCCATGCGGGGCGGGTTGCCCGTCTAACTGTAGCAGAAAATTTCGTGGCGGCGGCTGCCGCCTCCGAAAGGCTGCTCGAACGGGCTCGCGAGCTGATAGTACAGGAACGGGTGGATGGGCCCGACAACGCGATCTATTTTGCCTCTTCTACTCTGCGCCCGGAGGGCGGATCGTGAGCATGTTCACTGGTCGCAAGCTGGCCAGCAATCCACCCTCGCAGCACGGCGTTGTGCATGGCGGCTCCGGAGGCCCGCCAGCAGCTCGAGGCCGCCACGCGCAATTCTTGGATCTGGCTTGCTATACCGGGTTCGGCAGCGTGGAATTCAAATGGGATCGGCATAAGCGCTGTTTTGTCATCATCGAGCCGACCGTTGGACGCACCGATTGGCAGGAGGAGCTCGCGACGTTATGCGGCGTGAATATCCCGCTTGCTGCCGTTCGGTTCGAGCAGGGTCTGGCGCCGCTTCCGTGCACGCCGAGGGGCAAGCACATCGTTTGGCAAGCCTCCTACCTCGATCCTTTCCTGCTCGGATACAAAAACCCCCCGCGGCGACAATTGTTACGGTTACTGGCGGCTGAATGATCCGCTCCCGGCCATGGTGCACTATCCGACAAACCTCTTGTCCATAACGACGGCTCGCCTGCGGGGCCGCCTCAATGGTTCCGGCGCTCGCAGCAACACTCATAGGCTCGAATAAGCTCGAATAAAGCTGGCTCAGCTCTTTTGGGCTAATACTTCGCCAGTAATTGCTTTCCCGTGCTCAGCCATCAACACTCGCGCCTCTCCGAGGTTACGAGGGCCGATGCGCATTTGCCTGTTGCTCGATCCGTCGCGTTGCCTGCGCTGGCATTTGTGGATCGCCCAGGCGTTGTCGGAGAAGCCCGGCTATTCGGTCGTGGTGAGATTCACTGCGGACGAATTTCCGCTTCCGCAGGCCTGCAGGCTGGTTCTTGATCTGGAACGGTTGATTTTCGGTCTCGCGCGCGGATGCGCGACCGACCTGGTCGGCGAGGTCGAGCTTACCCGGTGCTGTCAAATTGGTTCGAGCGTCGACCGCGAGCTCGACCTCGTCATCAACCTTGCGGGTCATCAGGAGCAGGCTCCTTCGTCTGAGCGGGTGTTGACACTCGCGTTCAACGGATATCCGACGGAGATCGGCGCCCTCTCGCAACTTTTAGAAAGCCGTTCAGTGCTGGTCGAAGTTCACGACAGCGATCACCCGGACGCGGTGGCGCAAGCGCGCCCCGCGGTGACCGATCAGCGTATTCTGGCAAAAGCGCTCGACAACGTTCTGTCGTGTGCGACGGAATTGATTTTGAAGATCGTCAGCGCGCCCTCGATCGAGGCCGCGATGAGCGGCGCGCGCGGACAGCGATACAGCCCGCGCGCCCTCGATCCGCCTTCCACGATCGTCAGCCTCTCTCATTTGGCGCGGCGGCTCGCCTGGAAGTCGAGGAGGTTTCTGCATAAGTTCCTCACCGGCGCCAAGACCTGGGCAGTGGCTTGGCGATTCTCGGGACGCGACGCACTCGTCGACGGCGGCAATGTCCGACTTTCGATACTGCCGTGTGATGACCAGCGCTATTACGCGGACCCCTTTCCCTACTGTCATCGCGGATCCCACTTCATTTTTCTCGAAGAATACCGCTTTGAGTCGCAGCGGGGCTGCATTTCGGTCGCAGGCATCGGTCCGGACGGTCCGTCCGCGCCACGGCCCATCATCGAAGAGGCGCATCATCTCTCGTATCCCTTCGTGTTCGAGAATGACGGGCAAATCTGGATGATGCCGGAATCCGGCGCCGCGGGCCGGATCGACGTCTATCGAGCCCTGCAATTCCCCTATGTGTGGCGGCGCGAAGGCACATTGATCAACGGCATAGCCGCTTATGACGCAACTCTCCATCGGCACAACGGAGAGTTTTGGATCTTCGCTTGCGTGGCCCGTTGGAATTCGTCCACCTGGGACAATCTTTCGATATTCCGGGCGGCCGAGCTGTTCGGGCCTTGGACGCCCAGCGCCACCAACCCGGTGCTGCTCGACGCGTGCGCCTCTCGACCGGCCGGGGCGCTGTTCAGCCTCAACGGCGAAACATTTCGGCCCGCGCAGGATTGCTCGCGCATCTATGGCGGCGCAATTACGCTGTGTCGAGTCGATCACCTCACGGAAAACGCGTTCGATCAGTCACCGGCCGGCCGCATCCAGGCCGATGCCCTGGGATGCCACACCTATAACCGCCACGGCGAGCTCGAGGTCCTCGACGTATTTGGTGCGGCGCGTGGATCTCGGCGCGTGACCATTTCCTGCACCTGGCTTCCGACTGAGATGCCCAGAGAGGCTGCCGCATGAAGCGACCACCCTGCTTGGACCAACCGATGACAATCTCGGTTGTAACCTGCGCCTACACCATGGCTCGATGGGACGACCTGCTCTGTGCCGTCGCTTCGGCGCGCGGGCTGCAACCGCCCGCGGACGAGATCGTTCTCGTGATCGACCATAATCCAGCGATGAAGGCGCGCGCAGAGGCCGAATTTGCCGACCTCGTGGTCATCGACAACCCGAATTCACGGGGCGCGTCAGGGGCTCGCAATGCTGGAATTGCCGTCGCACGAGGCGCGCTGGTCGCATTTCTCGATGATGACGCAGTGGCTGATCCGGGTTGGCTCGCCGGATTGCAGACCGTCTTTGCGAATCCCGAGGTGTTGGGCGCAATGGGGCGGATCGAGCCGTTATGGCTTGCGCCGCGTCCCAGTTGGTTCCCCGACGAATTCATGTGGACGCTTGGCTGCACTTACCGGGGATTGCCGGAGAAGGTGGACAAGGTTCGCAACCTGTATGGCTCCATGGCGTTCCGTCGCGACGTGTTTCAGAAGATCGGCTTCTTTAACGCGACAGTGGGCAGGACCGATCGGGACTTTCCGTGGAGTTGCGAGGAGACCGAGCTTTGCCTGCGGGCGCGGACGATGATCTCCGGGAGCGAGTTCATGTTTGTGCCGCATGCGCTGGTTTGGCACAAAATTCCGAATAAGCGATTGAGCTTCAGGTATTTCTGCGTGCGCTGCTATGCCGAGGGACTGTCGAAAGCGTATGTCTCCGCATTGCGAACCTCCACCGATAGCCTGTCAGCCGAGCGGGCTTATGTTCTTCGCGTCCTCACTCGCGGCCTGGCGCACGCGTTTGGCGACGGCGTTCTTCGCTTCGACATGACAGGCTTTGGGCGTTGCGCGGCGATTGTGGCGGGGCTCGCTTGCTCAGTCGCCGGCTATTTTGCCGGAAAGGCAAAGCTCGCGCGCGCCGGCACGCCTTTGGAGCATGAGGCTTTGATTGTTGATCAACTCCCCCGTCGTCATCCTACAACAAGCCCGGTTTCGAGCAGATCTGAGCCGCGGCGCCGGATCCGGCAACAAGGGGAGGAAAGCCAGGACCTTGGTGTTAATCCCTAATAGACGCCCGCAATACCGCGGACAGGACTGCGCCCAGCGAGACCCTTCAGTAACATGAGAGCATCTCCTGCTTCTTATCCGAGGACATCAGCCGATGCCAATGTCACCTTCGCGCCTCAACGTTGAGCACACATCCGCCGCGCCGGACGCGGCCGTGCGGCCCGCAATTGCGAAAGACGAGATGGTGGGGGAGTCATTGAGAGCAATCGTGCTTGCAGAGATCCAAGCAGTTGCCGGCGAGCACGGCCGAAGGCTGGGACCTCTCGCCGACGACACGCTGCTGATGGACACGGGCCTGGACTCCTTCTCTCTAGCCGTGTTGGTGGTTCGGCTGGAGGATCGACTTGGCTTGGATCCGTTTTCCAGCCCTGACGAAGCCGCCTTTCCGCTGACCGTCGGCGATTTCGTGCGCTGCTATAAGGATGCAAGGCCCTGAGCTGCAGGCAGTGCAACAAGTGTCGCGGACAATATTTTCCGGTGAAATCTCGACCTGGCGACCCGCCGGGTCCTCATTCGGATCGCTCCGCCATGACGGACTCGGGCGCGCTCATACCGGCCACAACTGTGCTCGACAGTTGCTCTCCCTGGCGTTCACCCGCTTTTAGCAGGGACCAAATCAAAGGCGCGGCCGATATCGGGAGCGCGGCCATTATCCAGAAAGCACCGGCTCCGAGCCGCGCATAGAGCCATCCGGAGGCGAGCGTGACAACAACCGAGCTTGCGCCGATCGCAAAGGCATAGAGGCTCTGTGCGGTTGCGAGCAAGCCAGGCGACACGACTTCTGTGATGATGCGCATGCAGGATAGATGGAGAAGCGCGAAGCTCAAGCCATGCAGCGGCTCTATCAGGGCAAACTCGGATACGCTGGTCGCCTGCGAGCTGAGCGCCCAGCGCGCGGCGGCCGCGCACGCCGCGATGGCCATGACTGCGGGTGAACTGACGCTGCGCACGATCGGGGGGCCGAGAACGACGAAGACGATCACCTCGGCTGCGACCGATTCCGCCCAGAGAAGTCCGCCCCAGCTCGACCCTATGTCGTAGCTGCTCCAAAGGATCATCACGAAGGAATCATGCAGAGCGTGGCTCCCGAGGATCAACGCTGCCACCAGCGCGGTCCGACGAAAGCTGGGGAGTCGGAGTAGTTCGAGAATCCGACTCGAGGGGACAGGAAACAGCTCGGTCCGGCCATGCGGCGGCACCGGAGCGGAGAAAGCGATGCCGGCCGCGGCGAGGAGGCAGGCTGCCTGCAAGACAAGCACTAGGTTTGTGCCGAGCACCGCGGCCAGGCGGCCGGACAACAATGAGCCGACGATGAATGCCGTCGACCCAATGCCGCGCACCCAACCGTATTCGAGCCGGCGACCGGCTCCGCGCAGCTGCGGCGCTGCCAGCGTCAGTGCGTCGGCCAGGCTTGGAAGCGGAGCGAGCATCGCCGCGTACGGCAAGGTGGCCAACAGCAGGAGGAAAAATCCATGCGCCGCGGCAACCGTCGCCGCAGCGCCGGCCGCAAGCAGGGCGCAAATGGAAAGCGTTCCGCCGACCGCATGCCGGCGATCCGCCATCCACCCCAGCCATGGGCCGGCAATCAGCCGAATGCCGGTATTCAACCCAATGATCAGACCGATTCCTTCGGGTGTTACCGATCGCGTGGACAGAAACACGGGTAAGAAAGGGGAGGCTGCGCCGAATCCGGCATAGAGCGCGGAATAAAGGGCAGCGAAGCGCAGCAGGGCTCTGCCATCCGGGATCAACAGGGTGCCTCATGGTTTGATGCCCGCCGGATATCTGATCCAAATCGGGAGCGATACCCACACCGGGCGGTGTGAGTGGTGGCGGACATTAGCCGGTGCAGCGGCGATCCTGATCGAGCATGGCATTGAGCGGCGGCGGCTTCGCTGGTCGCAATGAAGCAGTCTCGGGCCTCCTCTGAACGCCACACCGGAGATAGCGGTTCCTGCCCCAATGCGTCTGGTCGAGCCCGACCGGACGGCAGTCCCCCCAAGCAACCGGCTCGGCCGTTTAGCCAGTCTAGTGCCGCCGATTTGAAGTCGTGGTGCTTCGAAATCTCGCCCCCGAAAGGCTGTGCCAGATCGGTCCGATATCGGCACCTTTCGGACACCGCCACGACGTTGGCAGCGCCAGCGCGAGTGCCCGCCGCGCCGTTTCTCCCCCAGAATGCCGGAGCCGGTTTCGGCCCGCTCGCTCGGGCTCGATCCGGGAACAAACATTCAACTCGAATGTTGGCCGGAAGTGGTCTCCGATAGAGTTTCGGTGACAAAAAACACTGGGAGCAGCAAAGCATGGAGCCGAGCCGAAGCGCTTTGGGCTCCGACCACGCAAGTGCGGGCCGGGAGCACGAACAGATTTCGTCGACAGGGGAGCAAACCGCGGACACGATCAAATCCGCTGTGGCCGAGAGCCGTCGTGTTGCAGAGCAGCAGAAACAGGCAGGAGCAGAGCGGATCGGCATCGCGGCGCAGGCCATGGAGGGAGCCGCCGATCGCCTGCAGGGCGAAATGCCCCAGACTTCCGAATTCGTCCACGATTTGGCGCAACAGCTCGACTCGGCTGCCGCGTCGTTGCGTGAGAAGAATATCGACGAGCTAATTCGGCAGGCAAGAGATTTCGCCCGCCGGCAGCCGGGCATGTTCTTTGCCGGCGCCGTGCTCTCCGGGGTAGCGCTTGCGCGCTTCCTGAAAAGCTCGCCCCCTCAACGACCGGGATCGCTGTAGGGACATTCATCATGCGCGGCATCACCGATATTCTTTCCGATCTCGTCGACCAATCGAGCACTCTACTGCGAAAGGAAGCCGCCCTTGCCCGTGCTGAAGTATCCGAAAAGGTCACCGGGGTCGCGGCGGGATTGGGCCTGATCATAGGAGGGGCGGTCCTGCTCATTCCGGCGCTGGTCATTCTTTTGCAAGCCGGCGTGTCAGCGCTCATCGACAATCACATTCTGGCGCAGCCATGGTCGCAGCTGCTGGTCGGCGGCGTAGTCCTGCTGATCGGGCTGATCCTGCTTCTGATCGGAATGAGCCGGCTGAGGGCCGAGAACCTCGTGCCCGACAGGACCATCCATCAAATTCGACGCGACGTATCCGTCGCCAAACAGCAAACGAGGCCCCTCCATGACCAACAGCGCGCAGCTTGAACGCGAGGCCGAGCAGACCCGGTCGCAGTTGGCGCAGACCTTGGATGAGCTGCGTGAGCGGATCACGCCCGGCCAGCTCATGGATCAGGTCGTCGATTACGCCAGGGATAGCGGCGGCGGCGATTTCGCTCGTAATCTTGGCCGTCAGGTGAGCGCCAATCCCGTGCCGGTTTGTTTAATGGCCGCTGGCATGGCGTGGCTGATGCTGTCTGGTCGCCGCGCTTCCACGCTGGCGCAGGAGACCGGCGCAGCGGTCGAAAGCAGCGTACAAGACTTGAATGACCAAGCCCGGCAGGCGGCATCCTCGGTATCGGAAAATGTCTCCTCCGCCTATGCGGCCGGCAAGGAGCAGTTGGCTTCCGCCGGTGAGGCCGCAAGCCGCACCGGCTCGCGAATTGCACAGGGGACGTCCTCGGCAACGCGGCAGACAGCGCAAGCAACCAAGAATTTTTTGCAATTCTGCGCCGACCAGCCGCTGATCCTGGCGGGCTTCGGCCTTGCGCTTGGCGCAGCCCTCGGGGCTTCGTTGCCGGCGACCGAAACTGAAAATCAGCTGATGGGTGAGGGCAGCGATAAGCTGAAGGGCCGCGCTCAGGAATTCGCCCGAGAGCAATACGCCAAAGGCGAGGAAGCCGCGCAGACTGCCGCGCATGCGGTCAAGGAGACTGCGCGCGAGGTGGCCGAGGAGGTAACGGAGCCGGCGGCGGAGAAGGAACCGTCCCACGCGGAAGCGTCGTTGGTTCCGGAATCCCGCGGGCGGGAGACTGGCGGCGCACCGCGGGAGGAAACCGGCGAGCAGCGGCACGCCTTCGTTGAATGAGGGGGCGAGGCAAAACGCGCCTCGCTTCGGACAGCCTGCCGCCATGGGGGATGGCGGTGACCGCGCTACTGCTTGCGCTCGGGTTCACGCGCCCACGCTATGCGGTGCCAAGTTACGGCGCGAGGCGACAAGGTGTCGACGAGCCAAGCGGCGAGGGCGGGCGAGGGCGATCGGCCGAAACGCCTAGTCAAATTCCGCCGCGTGGTTGGAAAGACGTCCTGTTGCGCGTCTATCAAAAGATCGGCGACGACCGCGTGATGCTGCTGGCCGCGGGCATCACGTTCTATTCGCTGCTTGCGATCTTTCCGGCGATTGCGGCGCTCGTCGCCATCTATGGATTCTTCGCTGACCCGGCCAGCATCGCGACGCATCTGGACAGCGTTTCCGACATTCTCCCGGGCGGTGCGATCGACGTCATCCGCGATCAGATGAACCGCGTGGCAGCGCAAGGTAAGGGCACGCTCGGCGCGACGTTCATTGTCGGCCTCGTGGTGTCGCTATGGAGCGCCAACGCGGCGGTGAAATCGATGTTCGACGCGTTGAACCTCGTCTATGGCGAGCGCGAGAAACGTGGATTCGTGTGGCTCAATCTCGTATCGCTCGCCTTCACCTGCGCCGGCATCCTCTTTGTGCTGCTCGCGAGCGGAGCCACGATCGTGCTCCCGGTGCTGCTCGGATATCTGGGATCGGCGGGTGAAATCGCGCTCCTGATCGAAGTCCTGCGCTGGCCGGTGCTGCTCGCGATCATCGGCATCGCGCTGGCGCTGCTTTACCGCTACGGGCCAAGCCGCGAGCGGGCCCGCTGGCGCTGGATCAGCTGGGGCAGCGCATTTGCGGCCGCAGGTTGGCTCGCAGCTTCGTTGCTCTTCGCCTGGTACACGGCGAATTTCGGCACCTACAATAAGACCTATGGGACGCTCGGCGCTGTGATCGGCTTCATGGTATGGATCTGGATCTCCGCCGTGGTCATCCTTGTCGGCGCCGAGCTCGACGCCGAGATGGAACATCAGACTGCACGCGACACCACCACCGGGGCGCCCAAGCGGCTCGGGTCTCGCGGCGCACGGGTGGCCGACACGGTCGGCGCGCCGCAGGATTGACTGGCGCCGAGAGACGCCGGCACTCGCGATATCCGGGTTTGACCGGCTAACCGCCTGCGACCAGATCCGCCACGACCTCCCACCGGAGCTGCCGACAAAGCCTTCTGAGAGCACTCACGTCCTTTCCTCGAAAGATGATGAACTCCTCCGGCTCATACGCGATGACGAAGTCATCGCCATCGCGCCTGATCGACACCCTTCGGCCGGGTCCGCTCCGGAAGGTTGCGCCGTCGTCTGACATTTCGTTTTCCTCCGCGACCATACTAAAACCAACGGGGCCAGCGATCTAAAAGCGGTTCCCGGTCGAATTGATCCACTTCAGCGTCATTGCCGGGCTTGTTGCGAAAAAGATGGACCTGCGGGTCATCAGGGCGTCTTACGCCCGTCTTCGACGGGCTATGGCCGCAGGTGACGACTGGAGTGAGTCTTTCGATCGGAACATGCGCTAGCAAGGATGAACCTCTGGCGTGAGGCGGCCAGCACCGGCGTGTCCTCGTTTCGCGGAACCGCGGTCTGGGCGGAGAGTTCAGCCTTGATCCTGGCGCGGAGTCCATATGTCATCGTCAGCTTTCCGACACGCGCCTCCTTTGCCCGAAACCGCCCCTCGCATCGTCACTTCGACCGACATTCCGGCGCGCCTTGACCGCCTGCCGTGGAGCCGCTTCCACATGCTGATCATCGTTGCGCTCGGAGTGACCTGGATTCTGGATGGCCTCGAGGTCACCATCGTGGGGGCGATCGGTCCGGTGCTGCAGAGCCTGCAGACATTGGGATTGAAGGCCGAGGAGGTCGGCGCGGCCGGCTCCGCCTACGTGGCCGGTGCCGTGCTGGGCGCGCTGCTGTTCGGCTGGCTGACCGACCGCTTCGGCCGCCGCTTGGTCTTCTACATCACACTCGCGATCTACCTCATCGGCGTGCTGCTCACGGCCCTGTCCTTCAGCGCCGTGAGCTTCGCGCTTTGCCGCTCGCTGACCGGCCTTGGCATCGGTGGTGAATACGCGGCGATCAATTCCGCAATCGACGAGCTCATCCCGGCGCGCTATCGCGGCCGCGTTGATCTCATTGTTAACGGCAGCTTCTGGCTCGGCGCTGCGGCCGGCTCGGCCGCTTCGCTGCTGTTTCTCGATCCCAGCATCGTGGCGCCCGATCTCGGCTGGCGGCTCGGTTTCGCAGTCGGCGGTACGCTCGGCCTCGGCATCCTGCTGCTCCGGCGCCACGTTCCGGAGAGCCCGCGTTGGCTTGTCACTCATTGCCGGACCCAGGAAGCCGATTCAACGATCGCCGATATCGAGCGCCGCGCCAGCCAAGACACGGGGCGCCCGCTTGCGCCGCCGCAGGATCGCCTCGAGGTTCATCCACGCCGCAATTTCGGCCTTCGCCTCGTGTTCGGCGCCATGCTCGGCAAGTACCGGAGCCGGAGTGTGGTCGCGCTCGCCCTCATGGTGGCGCAGGCGTTCCTGTTCAACGCCGTATTTTTTTCTTACGGGCTGGTGCTCGCGAAGTTTCATGGCGTTTCCGAGGGGCGTACGGGCCTGTTTCTGATGACGCTCGCCTTGAGCAATTTCCTTGGACCGTTCCTTCTCGGTCCGCTGTTCGACACCGTGGGGCGCCGCGTAATGATCACCGCAACCTATGCGGTGGGCGGCCTGTTGCTGGTCGCGACTGCGATCGCGTTTGGCCTCGACCTGTTTACCGCCTGGACGCAGACGTTCGCCTGGATGGCGATCTTCTTCTTCGCGTCGGCGGCGGCGAGCTCCGCCTATCTGACCGCAAGCGAGGTCTTTCCTTTGGAGACACGGGCACTCGCCATCGCGGTCTTCTACGCCGTCGGGACCGCCATCGGCGGCACCGCCGCACCGCTCATTTTCGGCTATCTGGTCGGCACCGGCCGGCCCTGGGCGCTCGCGGGCGGCTATATCTTCGCCGCGATCCTCATGCTGATCGCAGCCGCCGTGGAGGCGGTGCTCGGCATTGACGCCGAGATGCGGTCGCTGGAAAGCATCGCCGATCCGCTGTCGAGCGAATAGCGACCGGGCCTTACCTCGGCGATGATCTGCCTAATTACGGGCGCTCGCCGACTGCCCAAATCTGTATATGAAGACAACCTCGGTGCCCGTATAGTCCATCGGGCCTTATTCCTATGCGAACCTCCATGATGCGTTGCTGCTGTTTCACACATTGGCGTGCACAACTTCCGTTTTCTGCTGCCCTCGTCAGCTATTCTGAAGTCAAGACCCGCCGCTTGCGTGGTGCGCCGCCGCAAAGAAAGCCCCGGGCGATTCTCCTGGGACAGGACAAATGCTGATGCCGGCGCTCGCCATCGAAGGTGGGAGGCTGATCGACGGCACCGGGCGCGCGCCCATTGAGCGCTCGCTGATCCTGATCGAGAACGGCAGATTCAAATTCGTGGGCCGGATCAGCGAACACCCGGTTCCGCCCGGCGCGACGGTGCTCGACGTCACCGGCAAGACCGTCCTGCCAGGGTTCATCGACGGTCACGGTCATCTCGAGGATTTCCACGGCGAGACCTACCTCAATCTCGGCATCACCACCTGCGTGACGATCGAAATTTACCAGGACGGGCCATGGACACTGGCGCAAAAGCGCGGAACCGATCTCGGCAAGATCAGGGGGCCGCGCATCTGGACCTCGGGCCGCGCCATCGGGGGTAGTCGTACCGCCACCGATGCACCAAGCGCACGCGCGGTGCGCGGCAATATCGTGGTCACGACCGCGGAAGAGACGCGGAACGCGGTCCGCCGCAAGAAGGATCTCGGCTACGATCTCATCAAGCTCAATGAGTTCCTGCCTTTTGATCTGGTGAGCGTCGCTTGCGAGGAGGCGCATCGGTTGGGCCTGCCGGTCACCGCACATAGCTGGGATGCGATTGCGGCCGCCGAGGCCGGCGTCGATGCGATCGAGCACATCTGGTCGGTTGGGTATAGCTCGATCCTCGACAGCCAGCGCCGGCGCGAGCTCGCCGAGCAGCGGCTCGCCGGCAACATCGATCAGGAGCTCGCCGGCTCTTATTATGAGCCTGAGAATTTTGCTCCGGTCATTGACGCGATGGTAGCGCGTGGCGTCGCCTGGACGCCGACCATCGCCAAATGGCTGCGCCCGCTGTCGCCGAGCGCGCAGCGCTTCCGGGCAAGAGAAGACGAAATCCTCAATGATCCGAATGCCGATCTGCCGGCCGCCGTGCGCGCGGTCACGGAGAATTCCTATGACAAGCTCAATCGGCGCTACCGGCCCGAGCAGCTCGCGCGCGCCAAGATCGGCTACGACAAGGCAAATGAGTTCATCCGCCGGTTCGTTGCAGCCGGCGGTCTGCTCAAGGAAGGCTCTGACCCGCCGCGCGGCATGGCGGCTCTCTTGATGCACCAGGCGCTGGTGATGGACGTGGAGGCCGGCGTTGCGCCGATGACCGCAATTCAGTCAGCCACGCTCAATGTCGCCAAGGCATTCAAGCAGGAGAAGGATTACGGCAGCGTAGAGCCCGGCAAGGTTGCCGATCTCTCCATCATCGAAGGCGATCCGCTTGCGGACATCTGGGCGACCCAGAACGTGAAGCACGTCGTCATGGATGGACGGATCATCGAAATGGGATTCAGGAGGTACAAGAATCCGATTCCCTCCTTCTATTCCTACCAGACATTGCCGCCGGACCTTGAGCTGTCGCCGCTGCTGCTTACGCAAGGCGCGGGCCCGACGCGCTTGAGCGTGCGCGGTCGGGGTATGTGGCCGTTCCACAAGGTCACGCTGAACGGGCGGGAGCTGCCGACACGCTATGTTTCGAGCAGCGAGCTCGAGGCCACCATCGCGAGCGAGGCGATTGCACGGCCGGGCACCTACATCGTCACCGTGCGCAGCGAAGGCGAGCCCTTAGCTGAATCGCACCGAGCCCATCTCGTGGTCGGCTTCCGGGATTAAGTCCGATTGCCGCTATCCGCCGGGACTGTCGAGCTCGCGCAGCCGGTCGACCACGCCCGAAGGCGATGCGTAGGCGCGGGCGATCACCGCCTGCAGCTCCTCGCCGCTGCGCGGCGAATTCACCACCAGGCCGCTGCTCACAGCCGCGGCCTTGAAGTCGGGATCGGCAAAGACGTCGGCCAAGGCCTTGCGTACGGCAGCCAGCCGGTCAGCGGGAACACCCGGCGGCATCACCAGCGGCCGACCGAGCGCCGTCGGCGCCAGTGCCGCCTCCATCAAAAGCTTATCGTCCGGATTGGTGATCAGGTCAGGCGCGTAGGGTACGTCGGGCAGCTCCTTGAGCGGCTCCGGACCATATTGCAGGATAGCCCTGGCGAGATGCTGCGGAAGCCAGGTGGGCCGCGTCGAGGTGAGCGCGCTGTAGAAGATGCTGGGCGAGCCATCGACCTCGCCACGTTCCATCGCCAGGAGCGAATCGTTCAAACCGGCATAGCCGTTGACGATCTTCATCCTGGTGCCCAGCGTTGTATTCAAGAGGCGCGAGTAGAAGGCCTGGGTGGAGTGCGTGCCGGACGCGCCCATGGTGGTGACGCGAGCCTTAAGGTCGGCAATCGAGCTCACCGGCACCGTGTGCCAGACCAGCACCAGTCCGACCTCGATGCTCGGCGTGCCGAGCCATCCGAACCGGGTCGCATCGTAGCGTGCTTCCTTGGTGCCAAACAAAGGAGCGAGCGGCGTGCTGTTCTCGACCAAGCCGATCACGCTGCCGTCCTTCTCGGCGGTGTTGTACAGGTAGTTGGTGGCGATCATGCCGCCTGCGCCCGGCATATTCCTGACCACGACGGCCGGAGCGCCCGGAATGTGCTTGCCGAGAAAGCGCGCGATCGCGCGCGCGAGCGAGTCGTAACCTCCGCCCGCGCTGCCGCCGACCACCATGGTGATCGTCCGACCGGTGTAAAATTCAGCCGCGGGCGCAGTCGGCCCCGGCTGCGCGCGCAGCGAGGAAGCCGGCAAGCTCGCCATGAACGAGGCGATCAGCAGCCACCGGCAGCTATAGGGCTTCACGACCGTTCTCCTGCCGCGCTCCGCTTTGATCGTGCGGGCGCGTCGATTTAAGATCATGCATTCGCGACACGCAACGGCTGCCGAGATGGATGAAAATGCGGATGCACGCGGCGCGCTGACGCCCGTCCTGGAACCAGGCACTGAAAGCGAGCGCCTCGCCGGCGTGAAATCCTCTCGCTTGCGAGTGGGCGCTTTCAGTCGTGTTGGGCCGTCGGTTGAGGCTTGTGCGCGCGTCCGCGCCTGGACGCGGGCGCGTTTCGAACTCCCGGATGACGCCACGGTGCTGGTTTCGCAGGTCGCCTGCTCGCGTCCAGGCTGTCCGCCGCTCGAGACCGTCATCGCGTTCTGGAGCGAGGGCGAGGCGCGCCGGCATTTCAAGATTTTCAAGCCCGTCGGGGCGGTCGTTTTGGACGATTATCCGCCGGCTTGGCTCAAGGATGCGCTTTGCGCCAGCGATGCTCCGGATTTCGAGTGTTGCTGAGGAGTGGCTGGCGCACCCATGATCCTCGATGCTCAGGTTCACGTCTGGAAAGCCGAGAGGCTGGAAGGAAAGCCGCATCTGGAGCGGCCGTTCGGTTACCCGGACCTGGTCGAGGAGATGCAGCGCGCCGGCGTCGATGGGGCGATCCTGATTCCTCCGGGCTGGGAGGGAGATCGGAGCGACTACGCGCTCGAGGCCGCGGGCGCGCATCCGAAGAAATTCGGCGTCATGGGGCGCATTGCGGTCAAGGATACGGCGAATGCGCACTTGCTGAAGGGCTGGAAGGCGCGCCGCGGCATGCTCGGCGTCCGGGTTTCGTTTCAGAAGCCGGATCGTCAGGCCTGGCTCGCGGATGGGACCGCCGACTGGCTTTGGCCGGCCGCCGAAGCCAATGACATCCCGGTCATGGTCTTTGCACCGGGGCAATATGCCAAGCTCCGCTCCGTGGCGACCAGTCATCCCAAGCTGCGGCTCATCATCGATCACATGGCACTGGCCCGCGAGCAGGATGCGCAGGCAGCGGCGGCGATCGAGAGGCTCGCTGAGCTCGCTGACTGTCCGAACCTTTATGTGAAGACGACCTCGGTGCCGTTGTATTCCAGCGAGCCATATCCGTATGCGAATCTGCACGATGCGTTGCGCCGATTGATCAAGGAATTTCGGCCGCAGCGCTGCTTCTGGGGAACCGACCTCACGCGCATCAAGTCGCTGGCGACCTATCGCCGATGCGTCACGTTGTTTACCGAAGAGCTTGCCTTTCTGTCGGCAAGCGATCTCGAGTGGATCATGGGCCGAGGTTTGGCTACGTGCCTTAACTGGTCCGCTTTCGCTTGAGCGGCATTCCCTATTTGGCATTGTCGTGATAGCGGCGCGCCGCCTCGACGACCTCGGGCGGCACGGATTCGGCCTGCTCGACGAGCATTTGCAACTCTCTGCCGCCGAGCGGATCGAGATCGAGCGCGTTGGTTTCGATTTCGCGCAGAAAGGCCGGGTCGCGCACCGTCTCGTCGAACGCGGAGCGCAGGGCCTGTACCATGTCGGCGGATAGGCCCGGCGGGGCGACGATCGAGCGCCCGATATCGCTGCCACTTGCATAGAGCGCAAAGACCTGCCGCTGCGCATCGGTTTGCGCAAGATCGACCACGGCGGGAACCTTCGGCAGCTCCGGATGACGCCTGACAGCGTATTGAACAATCAAGTTGATTGTCTTGTCGCGCAACCATTCGGGTCGCATGCTCTTGGTGACCGACCACGGACGCACCATGCCCTGCACCTCGCCGCGTTCCATCGCCAGCGCCGCCATGCTCACGCCGCTATAGCCGGAAACGACCTTGAACTTCGTCCCTACGGTATCGTTGAGAAGATTTGGAAAGACGACCGAGGAGGAGTCCGGGCCGGTGCCGGCGACGACGACGGTTGCTGATTTCGCATCCGCGATTGTCTTGATGCCGGAAGCGGCCCAAGTCTCCTCGAGCTCGACATTCGAATTGATGCGGCCGATCCAGTTGAACTTTTGCGCCTCGAACTTGACCGCGGGTCCGCCGAGCATTTGCGCGATCACGACCGTCTGCGGCACCACCCCAATCGTCGTCCCATCCCGCGGCGCCACGTTGAACAGATAGTTGGTGCCGATCAGGCCTCCCGCGCCCGGCATGTTCCTGACGATAACGGTCGGCCGGCCCGGAAGATGCAAGCCCACGTGAGCGGCGAACGTCCGGCCGTAGATGTCATAGCCTCCGCCCGGTGCAAAGCTCGAGAGCACCGTTATGGTCTTGCCGGAAAAATCGACGGCTTGGGCGGGGGCGACGAACGCGCAATTGGCAGACAAGGCCAGCGTCGCCAGCAAAACCTTCGCGGCTGTGTGCATGCGCCCGCCTACTTCGCTTCTTTGCATTGACGCAGGTTCTTGTCGAAGAGACGAGGACCACTCCTTCGGAACATGCGCTATCGGGCTCGATATTTCTCCAGCTTCCCGTAATCGATTGTCGCGCCGAATCCCGGTGCTGCGGTCGGGGTGACGCATCCGTCCGCGAAGCAGAATTCACCAGCGAACACATCATCGGTCAGCTTTTGAAAGAAATGCGTCTCGGCAGGCCACGGATCGAAATACGGAATGGCGGCACGCAAGTGAATGCGCGCCATGGCGCCGATGCGGCTTTCCGAATCGGTTCCGATGACGACCGGCAGCCCCATCGCCTCGCAGAACGAAACAATCTTGAGCGCCTCGGAAATGCCGGTGCGGCGGAGCTTTATGCTCACCGCGCCGACGGCATTGAGCCGGGCCAATTGCACAATGTCGCGCAAGCTCCGGCAGCTTTGGTCTCCGAGAAGCGCAATCGGCAGCGCGGCTGCCAGCGCCGCCTGTCGCGCAGGATCGGCAAAGCCACAAGGCTCCTCGATGAAGGAGACGTCGTACTGGGCGACGGCTGGAAGGATCGTGCGCGCCTCACCTTCGCTGTAAGCGCCGTTTCCGTCGATGTAGATGATCGGCGACTTGCCGATGGCCGCGCGCACTTCGGCGACCATCCTGACATCCTCCAGAGACCGGCGCCAGGTCTTGAGCTTCAAACCTTTGAAGCCGCGCCCCTGCGCAGCCTCTTTGGCCTCGGCGACCATGGCCTCCAGGCTGTTTCCGTGCGCGATCCAGGTCAGCGGCACGGGATCCACGCTTGCGCGGCCGAGCAGCTGCCAGACCGGAAGGCCGAGAATTTTGCCGCGCAGATCCCATAACGCGTTGTCGATCAGCGCCTTTGCGCCGGCGCAGAAGCGGATGCTGTCGATTTCCTTGAGAATCTCCCGGTGGCCCAGCGCATCGGCGCCGATGAGCTTTGGCTTGAAGAAAGTGTCGAGCTGATAAGCAACCAGCGCGGCATCTTCACCCGACTGCGTTGGACGGCAGATCGCCTCGGCAATGCCGTCGAGCCCATCCTTGGAGCGAAAGACGCAGGATTACGTATTCGCCGGTGCTTTCCCGAACCGTCTTGAAAGCAACCGACGCGCGATACGGCAATCGCAATCGGATCACCTCGACCTCGGCAATCGCCGTTTCGCGTCTGACGCGCTGGGTCGCCGGCGCAGGACTTGCCGGCGCCACTTGGGACAGCGATGTATCGTTCATGCGGCTCTCCAGAGCTTTCCGGATCGAGGACGCGCGGTTTGGGCTGAATGCAGTGCGCAGAGAATTCCGAAATGGCGCATATTGCAAGCGGTCGAGCAGGGTGGCTTGATCCGGTTCGCAGATGGCAAAGAGGAAGCAGATGAAATATTCGGGTCCGAGACCACCGCTCAAGCTCCCCAACGATGCACGCATTTGCGTCAGCGTGACGATCGCGTTTGAGGCGTTCCTGTTCCATGGCCATTACGGACATGCATCGACCAAGCCCGGCAAGGTCAGCCATTTTTCGCTGTCTTATGCGGAGTATGGGCCGAAGGTCGGGTTCTGGCGCATCCTGAAGTCGCTCGAGGCGCACGGCATCAAGGCGACCTTCGATGTCGGCGGGCTGGCTGCCGAACGACACCCGAACATTTTAGGCGCGATGCGCGACGGCGGGCACGAGGCCGCCGGACACGGTTGGGCCAACGACGTGCATGTCACCGATGACGATCCCGAAGGCGAGCTCAAGGCGATCCGCGATACGGCGGCCGCCATCGCCGCGGGCTACGGGGAGAAGCCAGTCGGCTGGGTGAGCCCGGGCAGCGTGGGCTCGGCGCGAACCATGCAATATATGGTCGACGAGGGCTTTTTGTGGAACGGCGATGATGCTTCGGACGATCTGCCGTTCCTGCGTTCGATCGGTGGCAAGCCTCTGATCATCCTGCCGCGGGTCAACTTTCCGACCAATGACCTGATCATCTGGCAGAAGCCGCAAAATCCGCCCAGCGCCTATTACGAAGGGTTCAAGGAGACGTTCGATTACCTCTACGAGGAGGGCAAGCGCGGAAATCCAAAATGGGTCGACGTGCTGCTCCACTGCGATCTCGGCGGACGTCCGACGCTGATGCCGGTGTTCGAACGGGCGATCCGCTATGCGCAAAGCTTCGAGGGGGTCTGGTTCGCGCGCCGGCGCGACTTGGCGCAATGGGTGCTGGCGGCGGAAGCAAAGACCGACTCGGCGGCGGGCATGGCGAGGCAAATCACTCCGGCTTGATCCCCGCGAACTGAACCACCTTCCGCCACTTCTCGGTCTCAGCGGCCATGAAGGCACCGAACTCGGCGGGCGAGCTTATGAACGTGAGATAGCCGAGGTCGGTGAGCCGCTCCTTCAGCTTCGGGGCTGCGAGCGCGGCATTGATTTCCATGTTCAGCTTGTCGATGATTTCTGCGGGAGTTCCCCTAGGGGCGCCGATGCCGTACCAGCCGCTGACCTCGTAACCCGGAATGAACTCGGCAAGGCTCGGGACATCCGGCAACACGATGGAGCGCGTTGCACTGGACACTCCCAGTGCGCGCAGCTTGCCCGCCCTGACGAGCTCGAGCGACGCCGCTATGCCGTCGAAGTAGACCTGCACCTGGCCACCGAGGAGATCGGCTACCGCCGGCGCGCCGCCGCGATACGGCACATGCGTGAGCTTGGTGCCGGTCAGCATCATGAACAGCTCCCCGGCCACATGGGTGGTGTTTCCGATTCCGGCCGAGGCCATGTTTATCTTTCCCGGATTGGCCTTGGCGTAGGCTATGAATTCGGGAACCGTGTGTGCCGGAAAGGCGGGGTTCACCTCCATGATGAGTGTCCCGCGCACCAGGCTCGCAACCGGCGCGATGTCGCGAGGAAGGTTGAAGCCGGAACTCTCGTAGAGCGTGGAGCCGATCGCGTTCGCCGCGGCCGCAAACAGCAACGTATAGCCATCAGGCGCCGCGCTGGCGGCGGCCTGGGCGGCTACGCCGCCGCCGGCGCCTGGTCGGTTCTCAACCAGAACCGGCTGGCCGAGCGCCTGGGATAGCGGCTGCGCCAGCAGGCGCGCAATGGTGTCGTTTGCGCCCCCGGCAGCAGCCCCGACAATGATGCGCACCGGCCGCGATGGATAATTCTCCGCCCCCGCCATGAGCGGCAGGGCAGGGACCGCCACAGCGCCTCCCGCCAGGCGCAGAAACGTTCTACGAGGAAGTTTCATCGTGCATCGCTCGAGCATGCCACGCTATCCCACTTCACGTTCCGGCAAAAGGTGAAGGAACGTCGCGAGGCAGGGCTGTTGACCACTCAGCGCGCGGCGGCGGCATCCGAAGCAGCAAACTGCTCCTGCACCGCCTTCTCGAACGCCTCCAGCTTTTGGATGCTGGGCCGGCTCCGCATGCGCGCGAAATGCGCTGCGCAATGCTCGAACTGCGAAAAATCGACCGCAAGCTGCAGACCGCGACGCAAGCACCAAAAGAAATGGGCGTCCGCAGCCGTGAAATGATCGAAGAAGTAATCTCGCCCCGCCAGCATGTCGTCCGCAATTCGGAAGTTTTCAAGCAGGAGCTTCCCGGCGAGCCTGCGCACGCTCTCATCGGCACCCGGCAGATCGCACACCTTGGCAGTCGAATTGATGCGAGACAAAAACGGGTGCAAGCCTGACGCACACCAGGCAAGTATGGAAATCGCCTGCAACTCCTGCCACGGATCCGCGGGCAGGAGGCGCGTCTGCGGAAAATTGCGGGCGATCCAGATCTGAATTGCGACATTTTCGGTGAGCGGTCGTCCGTCCACCACCAGCACCGGCACCTTGTGCTTGGGATTGAGCTTGAGATAATCCGGCGCGTTCTGCTGCTCCCGGCGCAGATTGATGGTGCGCACCTCGAAATCTGCCTTCGCCTCGGTGAGCGTGACATAAGGAACGAGCGAGCAGGCATTTGGCGCATAGTAGAGGATGACTTCCATTGGGAGCTCCAGCGTGCTCACGCCCGTTGCGGACCTTCGATCGGCTCCATACCGCGGCCCTACAGCGGCGGCTCGACGCCGCCTTCCTTCTTACAGGCAATGGCGGCCTCCTCCAAATCGAGCTCGCGCTCGATCCGCCGCCGTGCTTCATCGGTGATGCGGCCGTCGCGCAGCGACTGGTAGATGAACTCGCGCTCGGCCGCGATGATGTCCGACCGCAGCTCGGCCGCAAGCAAAGCCGGATCGGAATTCTCTGCGGCTTTCCTCGGCAGGCGCCCGGAACGATAGTCCTGCTGCGCGCGCAGGATGCCGAGCACCTCGGACGGAGTCTCCCCGTCGGCTGCGAGCTTCTCCAATCGCTCATGCGCCAGGTTCAGGGCGTCGGACCGAGCCGCAAGCTCGGCCTTCTGCTCCCGCTCCCTTTCCTCGGCGGCATGGCGTCCGAGCTGGAGCCAGCGGACGAGGCTCGGCAGCAAAAGGCCCTGTCCTATGAGCGTGACGACGATGATGCCGAAAGCGACGAACAGGATCAGGTCGCGGGAAGGGAAGGGGGCGCCCGCTTGCGTGGTCAGCGGCAAGCCGAGGGCGGCCGCGAGCGAGACGACCCCGCGCACGCCGACAAAACCGAGGAAGAAGATCCACTGCCATGGCGGCGTCGGGTCGCGGGCGGCCAGCGACGGGCTCATCCATCGCGGTAGATAGGCCGCCGGGAAAATCCACACAAACCGGGCAATCAAGATGACCACCGCGGTTGCGGCGACCGTCAGCAGCGACTGGCCCCACAAGGCGACGTCAGACCGGTCGAGCAGCATCCGGATCTGCAGTCCGGTGACGAGAAAGACGATGCCTTCGAGCAGATAGACGGCCAGATCCCAGAAGAAGATGCCCTGCAGGCGCGTCGCTGCCGATATCAGCAATGGCCCGTTCCAGCTTACGAACAGTCCGGCCGCGACCGTCGCCAGCACGCCCGATCCGCCGAGCGCGGCGGGCAGCAGGTACGCGACATACGGCGTGAGCAAAGAGAGCGTGATTTCCACGTGTGGATCGCGCGCCCAGCGCCGCAGGCGCAGGCTGAGCCAGCCGATGCCGATACCGTAGACAAGCTCGCCGGCGACGATCAGGACAAAAGTGCCGGCGGCTTGCACCGGAGAGAACGCCGCCGTGGCGACCGCCGCGACCGCAAAGCGGTAGAGAATGAGCGCCGTGGCATCGTTGGCGAGACCCTCGCCTTCGAGCACGACGACAAGCCGGCGCGGCACGCCCAGCGGCCGCACGATCGCCATCGGTGCCACCGCGTCGGGTGGCGACACGATGGCGCCGAGCACGAAACCGACCGCGAGCGGCATGCCGAGCAGCCAATGCGTCACACCTGCGACCGCGCAGGCGGTGAAAATGACACAGCCCACGGCGAGCAGCGTGATCGGGCGCAGGTTGAAGCGAAACTCGCGCCAGCTCATGGCGACCGCGGCCGAGTAGATCAGCGGCGGCAGGATGCCGAGCAGGACAAGCTCCGGCGCAAGCTCGATGCGCGGCAGGCCCGGCGTCAGCGCCAGGATGATGCCGGCGACGACCAGGAAGATGGAGGGAGGGGTATTGAGCCGCCTCGCCGCGATGGCGACGACCACCAGGACCGCGAGCAACAAGAGGAACATTTGTATCGTTGCGGTCATGTCTGCGAGGCGCTTCCCGCCGGCGCTTGATGCTCTGTGCCGGGTCGCTTTTTAATATGCGATTGCGGAGCGGCGTACACGATCCGTCCTGCCTTGGGCAAGCGTGCCGGCCCTGCCACGCGGCCCCCGGAGCGGTTGTTCGTGCGGCCCTGATTTCCTAAGCTTGCCCGATCAGATGTTTAAAATTGCTCGGGGTCCGCGATGGGCCTCGCTGCACAATCGGGAGGAGAGGCTAATGAGGATGGTTCGCAATCTGGTTTTATCGGGTGGTGTCGTGTTGGCGCTCGCGGCCACGGCGGCCAATGCGCAAAACACCATGGCCAATGCGGCCGCGCCCAAGATGATCGACTTGCAGATGCCGGCGCTGCCGGATCCGGTGCGCGTCACGCTCAATCCGAAGACGACCGCGCTCCTGGTGCTCGATTACGTCGATCCGATCTGCATCTCGCAGGCGAAGTGCAAGAACGAAATGCTGCCCAAGGCGGCCGCGCTGATGCAGCGCGCGCGAGCCGCCGGGGTCGTGGTGGCTTACGGGACGCGCGAGCGGACGATGTCCAAATGGCTGCCGGAGATTGCGCCGATGCCGGGCGACATCAAGATCACCAACACGGCACAGGACCGTTTCTACAACACCGATCTCGAGAAGGAGCTCAAGGCCAAGGGCGTTAACACGATCATCATGATCGGCTGGAAGGCGTCAGGCTCGGTTGCACTTACTTCGGTCGGTGCGTCGCTGCGCGATTTCACCACCGTGGTTCCGGTCGACACCACCGCTGCGGCCAGCGATTACGAGACTACCATCGGGTTTTACAACATCCTCAATCAGGGCGACGCCAACCTGACAAACATGCCGCTGAAGCCCAAATCATCGACGCTGTCCCGCAGCGACCTAATCACCTTCCAATAAGGCTTAAGCCAGTAGTTACCCGCGGGCATAGCCTATCGAAAATGGACGTGAACGCCCCTATGACCCGCGGGCCCATCTTTATCGCAAGAGGGTGGTTTGCTTTTTCGCGAGAAGATGGATTGCCGGGTCAAGCCAGGAGATGACGGAATTGGATCAGTTCCATCGCAATCGTCTTTACCCCTCCGGTATGCACGCGATTGCTCATTCCATCTTGCTTAGCCAGTCGTCGACAAGGCGTGCGATCTCGATGCTGTTCTCTTCGAGCATCATCATGTGGCCGTTGCCGCGGATGCCGTGATCGCCGAGACGAACGAAATCGACCCGCACGCCTGCTTCCGCCAGATAGCGCGCGGTGCAATGGTCGTAGGCAGCGTGGTAGGAGGCTTCGGCCGTTACGAGCATGATCGGGACCCGGCTTAAATTCGTGAGCCGCCGCGGCTTGCCCTTCTGCGACCAGCAGGAAACCAGCCCCGGCGCATCTGCAGACGGCTGCTGCTCGAATTGGAGCGGCTCCTCCGCGGTGACCGGCGGATCATAGGCAAGCGGCAGGCTGGTGAGCCCATAGCGGCGGTCGGTGCCGCTTTGGAAGATCGCATCCTTGTACGGTGGTCCGCTCGGTTCCAGCGCCACGATGGCTTTCACCAGCTCGGGCCGTGCATCGGCCATGAGCCAGCCGAAGAGGCCGCCTTGCGAATGGGTGATGAGGATCGCCGGCCCGACGCGATCGAGCAGGGCCGCGCCTGCTTCCTGCATCAGCTTTTCGCTTTCGGGATTGGCCAAGTATGCGACCTGGCCGGCATAGAGCTGATCGAATACCGGATCGCCGGCGCGCCCTTTTCGCGCGCCGCCCGGCCACTGCGTGTGCAGCCTTGCCTGCGGCCAGAGATCAAATTGTTCCGGGTATTGTTCTGGCGCCGTGAACAGCTTTTCGGTCGCCGAAACAGAAAGCATCTGCAGCGGTCCATTGAGATCCTGCTGCCAGGCCGAACGCCCGCGCGCCGGCTGATCGACCACGTAGGTGTCCCAACCGTGCTCGGCGAACCACTGCGCCCAACCTTGCCGACCATCCGGCGTAGTGAGCCAATTCACGCCGGTCTGCGCTGCGCCGTGGATCAATACCAGCGGGTAGGGATGCGCGCGTTGCGTCGGCTCGAGCCGCTCGACATACATCTGGCCGCGCATCACGCGGGCGTCGCCCGCGCCTTGGTAAGCTCCGCCGACATAAAAGTCGTGACGGCGAATGGTCGGCACCAAGGCTGCTCCGCTGCGCGGTGGTGCGTTCACCAATGCTTGGCGGTGATGGTGGTGTCCACTTCGTCCGGTGCCACCCCGTGCCGGCGGGCGAAGGAGCGGTCAAATCCGTGCATGCCCATGAACCATTGCGAGGCGATGATCGCGCCTTTGACCGGCTGCACCAGACCGAGCGCGAGACCGAACGTGAGCGGCAGCCATAGCGCATACTGCAACCACATCGCCGGTGCGAAGGCCATCTGGACCGAGAGCGCCAACCAAACCACGATGTGGCCGACCACGACGATGACTATGTAGGCCGGAAAGTCGTCAGCGCGCTGATGAAACAGCTCCTCGCCGCAGGCCGGGCAGAGATCGGCGACCTTGAGGAAGCGCGGGAACATGCGTCCGCGGCCGCAGTTCGGGCAGCGTCCGCGGAAGCCGCGCAAATACGCCTCCCAGGAGGAGGCTTGCGTCTGTCCATCGTGGCGTTCGTCCGCTTCCGCCGATCGCGGCCGTTTCAATGCCGACCTGAATGCAGTGGACATGAACGTCGACATGGCAACGCCTCCTCCGGACGCGGGCGGCCCTTGGCAGCGATGGACGATTAATCCAAAAGCTTGTTAGTGGCCGCACTCCCCTATATCTCGCTTTTGTCCTTCCCCGTTCAAGCTCGGTGTCAGGAAATTGTATGGAATGGAACCCTACAATTTCGGACCGTTCCGGACCGCTCTACCTGCGCATTGTCGAGGCCCTTGCCGCCGACATCGCGCGCGGCCGCTTGCGCCGTGGGCAGGTGCTGCCGACCCACCGCATGCTCGCCAAGGCGCTTGGCGTCGATCTCACCACGGTCACGCGCGCCTACGGGAAGGCGCGCGAGCGCGGTCTGACCGAAGCCCGCGTCGGACGCGGAACATTCGTGGCGGAAAGCGCCGGCGAGATCCGCCTGCCGCCGCTGGCGCAAGCGGACATCGACCTGTCGATGAATCTGCCGCCGCAGCCCGCCGAGGCCGACCTCGAAGGGCGCATTGCGCGCGGAATTGCGGCATTATCGCGCGAGGTGGGCTTGGCCCGCTACCTGACCTATCGGCCGTCCGGTGGCAGTGAAGAGGAACGCAGCGTCGCCGCCGAATGGATGCGCACGCGCTTGCCCGGGATTTCGACCGAGCGCCTGATGATCAGCGGCGGCACGCAAGCAGCGCTGGCGGCGCTCCTTGGCACTCTGGCGAAGCCCGGCGATATCGTGCTGACCGAGGCGCTGACCTATCCGGGGATGCGCTCCGCCGCCTCCTTGTTCGGTGTCGCTCTCGTCGGCGTCGCGATGGACAAGGAGGGCGTGATGCCGGACGCCCTCGCGGCGGCGTGCCGGCGACATAAGCCGCGATTGGTCGATCTCACGCCGGCCATCCACAACCCGACGACCGCATCGATGACGCCGACCCGCCGCCGTCAGGTCGCGGCCGTCATCGCCAAGGCGAATGTGTTGCTTATCGAGGATGATGCGTATGGCCGGCTCGACAAGGAGACCGCCACGCTCGCGGCACTCATTCCCGAGCGCACCTATCTGGCGGCGAGCCTGTCGAAGTGCGTTGCGCCGGGCCTGCGCGTTTCGTTCGTGGCGGCTCCCGATGGCGCTGCAGCCAACCGGCTTGCCGCGGCGCTCAACGCCGCCATGCAGATGGCAACTCCGTTGACGGCGGCGCTCGCAACCCGCTTCATCAAGGACGGCACGCTCGACGCGGTGATCGGGGCGATCCGAAGCGAAGCGGCGTTTCGCCAGAAGCTCGCCGCCAAGGCGCTGTCGGGGTACGCATATGCGGCGCACCGTTGCGGCCATCACATATGGCTGCCGCTGCCGATGGGCTGGCGGCGCGCGGAATTTTCCGAGCATGTGCGCCGGCAGGGCCTGGCGGTTGTCACCAGCGATGCATTCAGCGTTGGATCGCAGACGCCGCATGCTATTCGGGTGTCACTCGGTGCCGCGCCCAGCCGCGCCGAGCTCGCGCGCGGCCTCGATGTGCTGGCCGCTGCACTGCGGCACGCCCCGGTCGCGCAGCAGATCGTGTGAACGCGCCGGAGCCGCGCCGCTGTTTGCTTTGCGTCACGGCGGGCCTATGCTCTTCGGCGCATGTTCCTATCGGAAGGCCTTCAACCACCTTTGCTTTCGCAAAGGGGCAGGTTTTTCGGGATATGCATGCGCGAGGTCAACATCGCCGGATCACCGCAACGGATCCGATACAATCAAGCAGCAGCGGGAGGATGATTATGATCTTGAGGAGTATGCTCGGGTTGCTGACGGCAGTGGTCGCGCTGACGCTGGCGGCGGGCAGCGGTGCCGCGCAGGACAAGCAATATCCGAGCTGGAAAGGGGAGTGGATCACCGTCATTCCGCGCCTGCCCGGGCAGAATCTCAGGTTCGATCCGAACAAATCGTTCGGGCCGGCACAGCAGGCGCCGCTTACCGAGGAATATCAGAAAATCTATCAGGCCAACCTGGCGGAAATTCAGACGGGCAGCCAGGGCCTCTTCCTGGATCATGCCTCATGCCTGCCGGCCGGCATGCCGACCATGATGTCGGCGGGAATCCACGAATACATCATCACTCCGGAGACGACCTATATTTCGGTCGGCACCGACTTGCGCCGGGTCTTCACCGATGACCGGCCCTGGCCGACCGACCTCGAGCCGACCTATCAGGGCTTTTCTCTCGGCCGCTGGGTCGACGAGGATGGCGACGGCGTCTACGACACGCTCGAGGTTGAAACGCGCGGACCGTTCAAGGGTCCGCGGGTCTATGATGCGACCGGACTTCCGCTTGCCTTCGACAATCAGTCGATCATCAAGGAGAGAATCTTCATCGATCGGAACGACAAGAACATTCTGCATGACATGATCACCGTGATCGATCATGCGCTGACGCATCCCTGGACGGTCGACAAGACCTATCGGCACGGAACCAAGAAATATCCTAACTGGAGCCGGCAGACGTGCCTGGAAGGCACGAACTACGTCACGATCGGCAAGGAATACTATCTGGTGACTGCCGACGGATACTTGATGCCGACCAGGAAGGGGCAGCAGCCGCCCAGCCCGAAATACTTCCCGCAGGCGCAGAGGTGATGCGTTTCCGGATATAGGTTAGGTCGCCTTGTCCTGGGCACGGTCCGCGTGGCAGGTCGCGGGCGCGGACCCGCGCTGCCAGGCGAGAAGCGAGCTTATTCCGGCATCAACGCGAAGGTCCACAGCGAGTCGCCGGTCGGCACCTTGTCGCCGATGGCGCGGCGCGCCAGGATGCCGCCGAGGCCGGAGGCGACCGTCACATATTGCCGACCGTTGTGCGTATAGGTGATCGCCGTCGAGTTGATGGCCGACGAGGTCTGGAACTGCCACAGCTGCTTTCCGGTATCGGCATCAAGCGCCAGAAACTCACCGGTGAGCTTGCCGGTGAATACGAGCCCGCCACCGGTCGCCAGCATGCCGGCCGAGCTCGGCACATCGGCGAGCGGCACCTCCCATTTGCGCAAGCCGGTGAGCGGATCCATGGCGATGAAATAGCCGACCACCTGTCCGGGCTCGATGTGGGGCTGGCGTCCATTCACGCCGGTTGAGTTTTCGCCGATCACTTGCGGGTGGGGCGGGGCAAGCTGCTGGATGCGCGGCTCATCCCACGGCGCCGCGTAGACGAGCTTCTTGCTCGGATCATAGGCGATCGGCACCGCGTTCGAGCCGCGCGAGGGCAGGATCTCGACCTCGCCGCCGGCGAGGAAATCCTTGTAGATGCGGGTGAGCTGCGGGCGCCCGGTCGCCATGTCGATGCCGCTTGCCCAGTTCACCTGGGTATACGGATGCGCGGCGATCAGCTTGCAGTTGGTACGGTCGACCACATACATGAAGCCGTTCTTGTTGGACTGGATCATCACCTTGCGCATCTGCCCGTCGATCGGCAGGTCGGCGAGCACCTGCTCGTCGGTCGCGTCGACGTCATAGATGTCGTTCGGCGTGTACTGGTAGTAGCAGACGATCTCGCCAGTCTTCGGCCGGATCGCCAGCACGCTGTCAGTGTAAAGGCTGTCCAAGGCCTCGCGCGGCCGCGGATCATAAGGCTCGGCATTGCCGACACCCCAGTAGACGAGATCGAGCTCGGGATCGTAGGAGCCCGAGCGCCACAGCGAGCCGCCGCCATACTTCCAGGCATCGCTGTCGGCCGGCCAGGTCTCCGAGCCGGGCTCGCCCGGCGCCGGAATAGTGTAGCGGCGCCAGAGCTTCTCGCCGGTTTGCGGATCCCAGCCGTCGAGGAAGCCGCGCGTGGTCGATTCGCCGCCCGCGACGCCGGAAATCAGCACGCCATTGGCGACGATCGGCGCGCCGCTCGAATGATAGCCTTCCTTCCATTCGGCGAACTTCTTGTTCCAGAGGACACGCCCGGTCTTCATCTCGAGCGCGACGAGGTGGTTGTCGACAGTGACGCGGAAGAGCTTGCCGTCGTAGATTGCCGGCGCCCCGCGATAGATGGCGGTTGCGGCGCGTGTGAAGCCCGGCTCGATCTGCACCGGCGTGCGCCAGATCTGGCGCCCGGTCGCCGCATCGATCGCGAACGTCCACTTGGCATTGATGACGTAGATGACACCGTCATAGACCACGGGCGCCGCGAGCTCGCCGAGATCGTTCATCAGGCTCGTGCTCCACACCGGCACCAGGCGCTTGATGTTTGTCTTGTTGATCTCGGCGAGCGGGCTGTAGCTCTGACGCGCGAGACCCATGCTCTGGGTCAGTACATTATCGGTGTTCTTGCCGTCGGCATTGATCTCGGCCGTCGTCTGCGCCGACGCCGGCAAGGGAGCGAGCGCAGGCGAAAGGGCGATGAGGGTCGCGAGCAGCCATGTGTTGGAACGGTACGTTCTCGGCATGATCGTCCTCCCGTGAATGTTCTTTGCGGTTACCCGAAATACTGCCCAATTTCTTGCCGATTGTCCGGCGGAAAATCACGCTTGCGGAGCAACCTGTACCGGGCGAGAGAATCGGCTATGTGGCTCCATTCGGCCCTCTAGCAGCGCGTCGGCAATGCACGGACACATGAAAAATGAATTAGGGTCACGCGCCTCGGCGCAAATGCTCAATCTCCTGGCCGGTGCCTGGGTTTCGCAAGCGATCTCCGTGGCGGCAAGCTTGAGAATAGCCGATCATCTGCGTGACGGGCCGAAATCGTGCGAGGTGCTGGCGGAAGCAACGCGGACCAATCCGGGAGCGCTTTACCGCCTGTTGCGGGCGCTCGCTGCCACGCAGGTGTTTGCCGAGCTTGAGGACGGGCGATTTTGCCTGACGCCGCTCGCCGAGTGTCTCATCAGCGGCAAGGAAGGTTCGCTGCGCGCCTACGCGACCATGCTGGGCGCAGAGGAGATGTGGCGTCCCGTCGGAGGCATGCTGGCGAGCGTGCGAAGCGGCGAACCCGTGTTCGAACGAATCTTCGGAATGACGAATTTCGAATACTTCGCAAGCGATCCCGAGGTCGGGCGGCGCTTCAATGAAGGCATGGTCAGCCGCAGCCAGGAGGAGAATAGGGCGGTTATCGAGGCGTATGACTTTTCCCGTTGCGCGACGGTGGTAGATGTCGGCGGCGGACAAGGAGCGCTGTTGTCGGCCATACTGGCGGCCACCGCAACCACGCGGGGCATCCTCTTCGACATGCCGCATGTCGTTGCCGCGGCACGGACTGAAATGGCGGCACAGCTGGGGCGCTGCGACTTCCACGAGGGAGATTTCTTCAAAGCGCTGCCCGCGGGAGGAGACTTATACATTCTCAAGAAGGTCATCCATGACTGGGATGACGAACGGGCCCTGGCAATCTTGCAATGTTGTCGAAGCGCCATGCCGAGGTCCGCACGCCTTTTGCTGATCGAGCCTGTGGTCGCGCCCGGTAATGATCCCTCGTTCAACAAATTGCTCGATCTTCTCATGCTGGTGATCACTCAGGGCGGCAAGGAGCGGACCGAGGCTGAGCATCGCGCCATGCTAAGTTCGGCTGGTTTTGCGGCGATCCGCCTGATATCGACCAACTGCCCCTTGAGCATCATCGAGGCGATGCCTGGTTAGGTCGATAAAGGAGGGAACGCCAAATGAGGGACATGTTGAAGCTCGCCGGTATCGTGCTGGTGCTTCTCGGCGGAATCTCGCGCGCCAATGCCGAGGATATGGCGTCAATGGTCTCGAAATACCGGCATGCGCATGGCCTCCCGGGGGTCAAGACTGACGCCCAGCTGACTGCCGTGGCGGAGCGCCAAGCGCAGGCGATGGCCAGGAGCGGCATCATGGACCACAGCGTGGCCGGATCATTTGCCACGCGCGTCTCCAATGCGCCGGTTGCGGCAGCGGGCGAGAACTTGGCCCGCGGCACCAAGACCTGGGCCGAGACCATGCAGATGTGGGAAGCCTCCTCGGGGCACAATGCCAATTTGCTGCTTTCGGGCGCGACCCTTATCGGAGTGGGTGTCGCTACCAACGAGCAGACGCATGAAGTGTTCCATGCTCTCGTCATCGGCCGCAAGCTGGAGAAGCGCCCCCTGCAGCCGATCCCGTCTTTTCAGCCAACCCCGCTCAATCCGTCTCCGCGCGTGCAGAATTGGTTCTGATTTGATCCCGAACTTCGGAAGCCGGCATCAGCTTGCGGCTGCGACCGCGTCGGTCTCCTTCATGAGCCTCACCTCGAAACCAAGCGGCGCGGCATTGATCTCGCCACGGCCGAAGGGGCTCGCCGCGATCATGCGCTCGAAGTCCTGGCCAGAATAGGCGCGGCGGCGCAGCGATTTGAGTATCATGCGGGTCATCCACCGCGATAGCGTGCCGAGCCCCATCCGTGACACCTGATCGTCTACGGCGGCGTCGGTCGCATCCTTGCGCATGTCGATGATCAGAGCCGTTCCGCGCGGCAGCAAGACGCGGTGCATCTCCGTCAGCGCGCCGATCGGATCCGCGAAATTCTTGAAGGCGGCGCGACAGACGATGAAGTCGAATGAGCAGGGGGCGAACGGTTGCGCGGCCGCATTGCCGTGGCGGAACGATACGGCGACGCCGGCACGCGCCGCGTTCTCGCTGGCGATACGCACGAAGGAATGGCTGATATCGAGCCCGGTGACTTGCCATGGCCCTCGGCGGGCGAGCTCGATTGCCAGATAGCCCGGGCCCGGCGCGATCTCAAGGACGGCGGCGCCGGGGGTAAGCTCAGCCGCAACGCGGCGGGCCAGCTCGGCAAATTCGCCGGCGCTGCTCGCTGTGTTCCGGGCGTACCAGCTGGCAACAGGGCCTTCCATCGCCATGCCCCGATAGGGCTTCATGTTCGCGCTCGCTGCAGGCATAATCACAACTCCTAAATATCTTATATTGTAAGATATTTAGTATATAAGGAAAATGGCGGTGTCAACCCGTATGAGCCGACAGGATGTATTCCAGGCAGTGAATGCAGCCATGCGCGAGGTCTCAGGCCTCGGCGTGATGTATAGCCAAGCGGTCGCCGCAAGGCTTGGCGTCAACAGCACCGATCTCGAGTGCCTCGATTACATCGTCACGCGGGGCCCGATTACCGCGGGCAGCTTGGCGCAAGTGACTGGACTCACCACCGGCGCCATCACCGGCATTATCGACCGATTGGAACGCGCCGGATTCGCGACGCGGGAGGCCGATCCGGCGGACCGTCGCAAGGTGCTGGTGAGGGCCCTGCCTGCAGTGGCGAAGCGCGCGGGTCCGCTGTTCGAGCCCATGGGTCGCGCCGCCGCCGCAGCCTTATCAAGCTACAGCAACGAGGAGCTCGCGCTGCTGTTGCGCTTCCTTTCCGATTGCCGCGATGCTGCGCTTTCAGCAATGAAGGAATTGCAGGAGGCGCCGATGCCGCGCGCGAAATCGGCGGTCAAAGGGTCAGCGCCTCCTGCCCGCGCGGGTGTCCGACGTCGCGGCAGATGAAGACGCGCCGAGCGCCCCGAACAGGGGAAGCGCGGCGTTCATTGTCCGGCTCCGTATTTCGCCTCCAGCGCATCAGTGGTGAGCAGTCGCCGCTCGAGATCACGCATGGCGTCGTAGTCCATCAGGCGCATGATGGCGTCGATATCGACCAACAAATCGGGACGGTCGGCAGGCTCGCCGCTCGCCATGACGTCCTTCATCGCCTCGAGCACGCGTGTCATGCCGTGAATGGCCGCGGCCGGAAGCATGCGCGGCAGGGAGACGCGCCGCACGCCGATCTCGGCGAGGCGCTTGAGCGACATCAGCGGCGTGGTCGGTCGGGCGCGGATGCCGAAGCCCATGTTCACGGTGACCGGAACGCGCGCTGCATCGACCAGGCGCTTGATCTCGTCTTCGGTGCGGACTGCATCTGCGAAGATCATGTCGGCGCCGGCTTCCGCATAGGCGCGCGCCCGCTTGAGCATGCCATCGGCGCCCTCGATCGCCAGCGCGTCGGTGCGGGCGATGATCGCAAAGGCATCGTCGCGTCGCGCAAGACAGGCGGCTTCGATCTTCTTGGCGCCCTCGACCAGTGAGATGACTTCTTTGCCCGGCATATGCCCGCAGCGCTTGGGATGGACCTGGTCCTCGATGTTGATGCCGGCAACACCCGCCTCCTCGAACATCTGCACGGTGTAGTGCACGTTCATCGGGTTGCCGTAGCCGGTATCGGCATCGGCGGTCAGCGGGATCGAAAGCGTGCGTGCCAGCATCCGGCAGTGATTGACGTTCTCGGCAAGCCCCATTACCCCGATATCGTCGATGCCCAGCAGCGAGTTGGAGATGCCGGCGCCCGTGGTCGCCGCCATCTCGAACCCCGCCTTCTCGACCAAGCGCGCGCTGTAGCCGTCGTAGACGCCGGGCGCGACGATCAGCGAGCCCTTGGCCAGGAGCTCGCGGAACTTCTGCGCGCCGGACTTCCTCGGGTGGGTCACCTTGGGGTCATCATTCATGTCGATCTCTCCGACGTTGCGGCCTTCCAGGGGGCGCGATAGTTTGCCGGCTAAAGAATATGCCAGAAGCCGCGCGGCGCCGGCGGTGCTTGTACGATCTTATGATTGAAACACAATCGACCTTTTCGGCGGGCGGCACGACGTATGCCGTCCATGACGTGCGCGCGGCGATCGGTGCTGACGCCTATGCGCGACTGCCTTATGTCGCACGCGTGCTGGCGGAGAACCTCCTGCGCAATCTCGGGCAACCGGGAGTGACGGAAGATGTTCTGCGGGCGCTGGTCGACCCCTGCGTCGCGCCCGATGCGGTCGCGCTGCCGTTACGGGTGCCGCGCGTTATCGTGCCGGATTCCTCGGGCATTCCTGTGCTGATGGACCTGGCGGCGTTGCGCGCGGCAGTCGTGCGCAGGGGAGGCGATCCGGGGCGCGTCAACGCCAAAGTGCCGATGACCTTGGTGGTCGACCATTCGCTTCAGGTCGATGTCGCAGCTTCGCCCGACGCGGAAGAAGCAAACCTCAGGCGCGAGCTCGAGCGCAACGGCGAGCGCTATCGGTTCCTGAAATGGGCCGCGCAGGCGTTCGACGGCTTGACGGTGTTTGCTCCCGGCTCTGGGATCATTCATCAAATTCATCTGGAGCAGATCGCGCAAGTCACCTTGGTCGATCGGTCGCGAGTGCCGCACGTGGCGTTCCCGGATTTCACCATCGCGGGCGACTCCCACACCCCGATGGTCAATGCACTGGGGGTTCTCGGCTGGGGCGTCGGCGGCATCGAGATCGAAGCGGTCGTGCTGGGCGAGCCGTACATTGTGCCCAAGCCGGAATTCGTCGGCGTGCGACTCGAAGGGGCATTGGCGGGCGGCATCACCGTAACCGATGTTGCCTTGACCTTGACCGAGCAACTGCGTGCAGCGGGAGTGGTGGGAGCGTGCGTTGAATTCTTCGGTCCTGGAGCGCCAGCATTGACGGTTCCTGACCGCGCAACGCTTGCAAACATGGCGCCCGAATACGGGGCGACCACCGGATTCTGGCCAGTCGACGAGCAGACCATCGCCTATCTGCGGCTGACCGGCCGATCGGCTGAGCACGTTGCGTTGGTGGAAGCCCATGCGCGCGCGGCGGGCTTGTTCCGCCATAGCGGTGCGGCGGATCCGACCTATGACCGGGTGATCGCGTTTGAGCTCGACAAAGTGCGACGGACCATTGCGGGGCCGGGCATGCCGCATATCCGCCAGGACACCTCGGGTGTAGCGGCGAGCTTCCGCGAACGGGCCGGAACCGCGGCCATGGCGACGCCGCGCGTGAGCGAGGAGCTTCCGCATGGTGCCATTGGGATTGCGGCAATCACCTCCTGCACCAATACCTCCAATCCGCACGGGATGATCCGCGCCGGGCTTCTCGCCAAAGCTGCCGTCGCGCGCGGATTGCAATCCGCGCCCTGGGTCAAGACTTCACTTGCGCCAGGCTCGCGCGCGGTCACCGGCTATCTGGATCGCGCCGGGTTGCTCGCGCCCTTGGAGGCGCTCGGCTTCGCGGTCGTGGGCTATGGCTGCACGACTTGCGCCGGCAAATCGGGACCGCTCAAGCCGGTAGCCGCGAACGCCGTCGAGCGACAGGGACGGACAATCGCAGCCGTGCTGTCGGGCAACCGCAACTTCGATGGACGCATCCATCGTCTGGTCGGCGCGAACTATCTGTGCTCGCCGGCGTTGGTCGTCGCCTTCGCGTTGGCGGGCCGCGTCACCATCGACATTGCGCGCGACCCGATCGCGAATGACCCCCATGGCGCCGCCGTCTTCCTCCGCGATATTTGGCCCGATGACTCAGAAGTAGATGCAGTAGTTGGGCGCACCGTCACCCCCGATGTGTTCGTTTCGACCGCTGAGGCCAGTCCCCTGGTCAAAGCTGCCTGGGAGGCACTCGAAGCCAAGCGCGGCCTCCTGTTCCAATGGGATGCGGATTCGACCTACATCGTCGAGCCTCCGTTCTTTGCCAATGATGATTCCGGCTTTGCGACCGCGCCGCATATTGAAGGAGTGCGGGTGCTCGGCGTCTATGACGACAATCTCAACACGGATCATGCATCGCCGGGCGGCGAGATCCCCGCCGACAGTCCCGCCGGACAATATCTCCGATCGCTAGGGGTCAAGCCCGGCGCATTCAACACCTATGTGGGCCGGCGCGGAAACCATCACGTGATGATGCGCGGCACTTACGGCAATGTGCGCATCCGCAATCGGATCGCGGAAGGGCGCGAGGGCTGGTGGACGAAGATCTACCCCGAAGACGAAATCATCACGATCCCGGATGCGGCTGCGCGCTATCGTGCGCGCAAGGTCCCGCTCATCGTTATCGGCGGGCGCAATTTCGGCGCCGGCTCAAGCCGCGACTGGGCCGCCAAGGGGCCGGCCCTGCTCGGCGTGCGCGCCGTGATCGCGCGCTCGTTCGAGCGCATCCATCGTTCCAACCTGATCGGGGTCGGGGTCGTCCCGTTGTTGTTCGCCGAACAAGATAGCGTCGAGGCGTTGAAGCTCGACGGCAGCGAAGAGTTTGCTTTCAATGGGCTGGGCGAAGGGATCGCGGGGAAGCGACCAATCGGGGTCACGGCGCGCCGGCCCTGCGGCGAGGAAATTCGTTTTGCAGTAACCGCGGACATCCGTTCCGCCGCTGAGGCCGAGCTGCTTCAGAGAGGGGGCATGTTTCAGGCGGCTTTGGAGGCATCGCTCACGTGACCGTTACCCAAAGGCTTTGCGAGAAAATCGTCACCACCGCCGTGGAGAGTCTGGATGAGAGGGCGATGGGCAAGGCGCGCCAGCTCGTGCTCGACGGGGTTGCGGTCGCGGTCGCCGGCGCTCGCATCGAGGAGGCGCCGAAGATTTTGGGCAACTATCTGCGCGAGCAGGGCTCGAAATCCGAATGCGCGGCATTGGGCTTCGGGTTTCGTCTGGCGCCAGTCCCAGCTGCACTGCTGAATGCTGCGTCCATGCATGTGCTGGATTTCGAGCCGATGTGGACGCCAGCAACGCATGCGCTGTCGCCCGCGCTTGCGCCGACACTCGCGCTGGCAGAATCCATTGGGGCGAGTGGCCGCGAGGTTCTGGCTGCCGTCATCAAAGGCGTCGAGATCCAGGGCTGGATCAGGCGCGCAATGGGCCATGTGGAATCCCGCGACTTCAAGTTTCATCCGCCCGGCATGGTGGGTCCGATCGGCGCGGCGGTTGCGGCGGCGCACTTGCTGAAGCTCGATGCCGCGGCGCTTGCCAACGCTATCGGCATCGCCACCTCGCGCTGCGGCAGCCTCACCAGCAATACCGGGACCATGACCAAGTCCACCCATTGCGGCTATGCGGCTTCGCTCGGCCTTGAATCGGCGCTGCTGGCGGCGCGCGGCTTCACCGGAGATGTGAAAGCCTTCGATAGCCCGAGCGGCTATGCGGCGATTTTTTTGGGTCCCCACTTCGACCCGGAGATGCTCATGTGTTTCGGCCCGCCGTTCCGGCTGGTCGACCCGGGTTTCACGCTCAAGATTTTTCCCTGCAAGTTCACGACGCATTACGGCATCAGCGCCGCGCTGGCAGCGCGGCCACGCATACCTTCGCCGGAGGCTATCTCCTCGGTACGGATGCTTGCGCCTGTGGTTCCAACCGGCGACCGTCCGCATCCCAAGCGCGGCCTCGAAGGCAAGTTCAGCGTGCAATATACGCTTGCGGCGGCATTGCTCGATGGCGCGGTGACGCTGTCGACCTTTACGGACGAGCGACTCAACCGCCCCGACATGCAGGTGCTGCTCGACAAGATCGCCGTGACGATGAGCCCGGATATCACAACCGAATACAATGCCGGCCGCTACGTTGACCTCAAGATCGAGCTCGCCGACGGCACGATCATCGCCGAACGCTGCGAGCGGCCGCGCGGTTCCTGGGGCGCGGCGCCGATCACCGAAGCCGAGCACTTGGTCAAGGTGCGCGATTGCCTCCACCCGTCGCTTGCGCCCGCAGCGATCGATGAGTGCCTCGCGCTCGGGCGTCGCTTCGAGGAGCTCGATGGGACGGGGGTGCGACGGATGCTCGCGCTCGCCTGCGCGGAGGGCGCGGGATGTTGTTGATCGACAACGACACCGTCAAGCGGGTGCTGACGATGCGCGAATGCATCGAGGCACAGGAGCTCGCCTTCAAGGGCACGCTCACGGGCGCATCGGTCTCGCGCCCACGTCTCGACATGTTCGTTCCCTGCGACCGCCCCGACGGCTACTACCGCTGGGGCTCGGTCGAAGGCGCGAGCGACGGCGTTCTGGCGGTGCGGCTGAAATCGGACGTGATCATCTGGCCGGAAGGGCCGAACGGCACGCGAACGGAGAGCAAGTACTGCATGCAGCCCGGCACCTATTGCGGGCTCGTGCTGTTGTTCTCAACGCGGAACGGTGAGCCGCTCGCCATCATCAATGACGGGTACCTCCAGCACATGCGGGTCGGGGCGTCGGCGGGGGTCGGCGCTCGTTTGCTGGCGCGCGAGGACGCGCATGCGGTCGGCATGATCGGCTCCGGCGGCATGGCGCGCACCGTGCTCGAGGCGCTGGTGGAGGTCCGCGACGTCAGAGCCGTGAAAGTCTACAGCCGCGTGGCCGCCAATCGCGAAGCGTTCGCGCAGGAGATGGCGGAGTTGTTGCGAATTAAGGTCGAGCCGGTCGCGAGTGCGCGCGAGGCTGTGCGCGGCGCTGATATCCTGGCGACCTGCACGGACAGCATGGATCCGGTGATCCAGGGCGATTGGATCGAGAGAGGCATGCATGTGGTCAATATCGGCCCGCACGATCTCGGGCCGGACGCGGTTGCCCGCATGGACGTGGTGGTCAGGCAGGGCCTCGATACGCTGCCGATTCCGGAGGATGGTGTGTTCCGCAAAGGCGTCGGCCACAGCCACGGTGCCTTTGTGGGCGGCAGCGCCGAAGAGCAGAAGCGGCTGCCGAAATCTTCACGCAAGCGCGTCGCCCAATCCGCGGGCCCGCTTTATGCGGACGTCATTTCCGGCAAGGCGCCTGGCCGCACCAATGCGCATGAGATCACCCAATACCGGCCGGTCGGAAACTGGGGTCTGCAATTCTCCTCGGTCGGAGCGGTGGTGTATCGTCGGGCGAAGGAGCAGGGCCTCGGCCGCAAGTTGCCGACCGAATGGTTCCTGCAGGACATCAAGAATTAGGAATCGCGCCATGGATCGATCCCGCCGCCGATTTCTTCGTACTGCTGCCGGCATCGCTGCATTGCCGGCGACGGCGCGGCTTGCTCGCGCCGAGACCTATCCGTCGCGGCCGGTGCACATCATCGTCGGCTTCGCCGCCGGCGGCACCAGCGACATCGCCGCGCGCCTTATCGGTCAGGCGCTGCAGGAGCGGCTCGGCCAGCCCTTCGTGATCGAGAATCGGCCCGGCGCTGCGACCAATCTCGCGACCGAGATGGTGGTGCACGCGGCCGCCGATGGTTACACGCTTCTGATGGTCGGCCCTTCGAGCACCATCAATGCGACGCTCTATGACAAGCTCGGTTTCGTGTTTCTGCGCGACACAACGCCGGTCGGCAGCGTGTTCCAGCAGCCGCAAGTCATTCTCGCCCATCCGTCATTGCCGGTGAAAACCTTGCCGGAGCTGATCGCCTACGCCAAGGCCAATCCGGGCAAGGTGACGATGGCATCGGCCGGCACCGGCTCGAGCGGGCATCTTGCCGGCGAAATGTTCAAGATGATGGCCGGCGTGAATATCCTGCACGTGCCGTATCGCGGGGCGGCGCCTGCATTGAACGATCTGTTGGGTGGGCAGGTGCTGACCGCCGTCACCGGGATCGCCGGGTCGATCGAGCATGTGAAGGCCGGCAAGCTCACCGCCCTTGCGGTGACGACAGCAACCCGCGTGGAAGCGTTGCCCGATGTTCCGACCGTCGCTGAGTTCCTGCCGGGCTTCGAGGCCGCGGATGTGATCGGCGTCTGCGCGCCGAAAGGCACGCCATCGGAGATCATCGGCCAACTCAACAAAGCCATCAACACGGCGGTCGCCGAGCCGAAGATGATGGCGCGTTTTGCCGAGCTCGGCGCGACGGCACTGGCGCTGACGCCGGCGCAATACGGCGCGCTGCTCGCCGCGGAAACCGAGAAGTGGGGCAAAGTGATCCGCGCCGCCAACATCAGGCCGGAGTGAGCGAGACCTGAGGATCACATGGATCCTGTCGATCCCAGCAATTGCCGCTTGAGCAGATCGCGCTGGATCTTCCCCGCCGCGCTCCGCGGCAATGTTTCGACGTGGAAGATGCGTGTGAGCGGAATGCCGCGCTCGGCACACCATGCGATCAGGCTCGCGTCAGGGACGGGCGTTTTGGCGATCAGCGCGATCGAGATCTGCTCAAAGCCATCCTCGCCGACGCTGCCCAAGGCTGCCGCCTCCGACACGGCAGGATGCTGGCGCAAGACGTCCTCGATGAGCTCAGGGGCGAGCTTGTGCCCGCCCACATTGATCACATCGGAGGTGCGACCCGCTATGACCAGCAGGCCTTCCGGCGTAATGCGGCCGAGGTCTTCTGGATAGAACCAGTTGCCACGAAAATTGGGATTATCAGTGCCGGGAGGATAGGGCGCGCCCATGCAGGTCGAGCGGACGCGCACGATACCATCGCGGCCGGCGGGCAGCGGATCGCCGGTCTCACTCACGATCTCGACCTTCGTCCATGGCGTGATGAATCCCGCGGCCCCTTCCGTGCTGCCAAGCTGATCCGCGCTCGCATAGGCGCTCAAACCAGCCTCGCTCGATCCGTAGCCGATGATGATGGAGCTGCACAGGTTCGCCCTGGCCTCCGCGATTGCGGCGCGCGACAGCATCGCCCCGCCGGTGAGCACCGTGCTGAGCGAGGTAGAGGGCAGCGGCTCGCGCAGCTGTTCACGAACGATGTCGCGCAGCTGCAAGCTGGTCGCCGCCATTGCGTCGACCGCGTAGACAGCGATCATATGCAGGGTCTCGCGCGCGTTGGCGGCAAACACGAGCGTGCGGCCGGCAAAGAGCGCGTGTGCGGCGAGCGATAGCCCCCAGCTGCCGGTCAGTCCGACGACCAGGAGCAGGCGCTCCCAAGTGCCGAGACCGATCGCCAGATATTGGTTCCTGACCCATTGATGGAAGGCCTCGACCGTCAATGAGATTGCTTTCGGGCGTCCGGTGGTGCCGGACGACAGGGCGACGCAGCAGATCTGGCGCTCGTCGGCAAATCCCTTGCGTGCGGCCGCGGAGACCGGGCGCGACTCACCCGCAAACCAAGCGTCGTCGACAACCGCCTGCCGCTGGCCGGGGAGGAGCGCCCCGCCCGGATCCTGCAAGAACGTCCCAACCGGAAGCCTCAGATTGAGGCAATCCTCGCCGCGCGTGGTGACGATGACCGGATGTCCCAGCCTGAACAGTGCCGCCGCAACCACCAGCGTGCGTATCGGGCTGTCGAGCGCAACGCAGACAAGTGCGCCCGGATGCAAGGCAAGCGTTCGGATGCGCTCTTCTGCGCGCAGAATGCCCTGCGCCATCATCGCATAGGTGACGACGCGGTCAGCCAGGATGACGGCCGGCTTCGCCGGACACGACAGAGCATGATGAAAAATCAGATCGGCAAATGAAACGACCGGAGCCGCATTGCTCATGAAGCAGATGCCATGAGACCGGCCGCGTCCGGTCGCCGGATCAGAATTTGTAGTTTATGCCCACGCGGCCGATGTCGAGGGCATCCTTGAACTTGAAGATGTAGCCACCGCTGGCCGCGGTCCGATCCGGAAAGCCGACATGAAGGTATTCGGCCTTCGCCGTCCAATGATCCGTGAACGCGTACTCGACGCCGCCGCCCGCGGTCCATCCCGTAACATTGGGGCTCGGGCTGACGCTGAAGGAGCTTACTGCCGGATCGAACAGATGCTCGTTGAGCTGCGCAAATGCGACACCGCCGGTTCCGTAGATCAGGACGCGATCGAACGCCAAGCCGAGCCGCCCGCGCACCGTGCTGAGCCAGTCAAGACTCGAGTTGTAGGTAAACGGGCCGACGAAGCTAGCGACGGTGCTGCTGCTGTCGAGCGAGGCGAACGAGATATCGGCCTCAGCGCCAAGGACCACGTTAGAGACCTGCCAATTGAAGCCGGCCTCAAAGCCGCCGATCACGCCGGTCTTGTCGTTGTGGTCGACGGCCCCCAATGGGCTCAGGAGCGGACCCATAGTGGACGGATCATCCTCGACGGAGCGGGTAGCCGCGACGGCGCCGACATTGGCGCCGACATAGAATCCGGTCCACGTCCATGGCGCCATGGCGGGCGCCTTGTATACCGGGGCTCGGGCCGGGCGAACTCCGAGATCCGCAGCTTGCGCGCCGGTCGCCAGAAGGAGGGCGGAAATCGAAGCGCCGGCAAGGAGTGATCTTTTCATGACAGCTCCATTTTTGATCCGGACAAGATAGGGAAAATCCCTTTACGCGCCCACCCTTGTGCCCTGCGACTGAGAAAAGAAATCATCCGCGTTGCAATCAGGTAACAGGGGGCGCCTTCCGGTTGCGCGCACGGCGGAATGCAGCCGGAACGGTTTCTGTTGTGCCTGGCCGGCCGGTCCACGATTAACGAAATGATCGCCCTCAGGCGCCGCCTTGGACTTTCAACGCCGCGAGCGCCTCGGCGCGGTCAGTGTGGACGCTGAACATCCTCGCGAAGCCGCTGATGTCGAGGACTTCGCGCACCTGCGCATTGACCCCGCATAGTGCAAAGACGCTGCCGGTGGCCGTGGCCTTCTTCATGAGCACGAGCAGCGCGCGCAGCCCCGCGCTGCTGACGTAATCGATATCGGTAAAGTCGATCAGGATTTTCGCGCCGGTTCCGGTGATCAGCGCGGCGACCTGGTTGGCGAAATTGGTGCTGTAGATGCCGTCGAGACGGCCATGGACGGTCACCACATGGGCATCGCCGACGCGCTCCTTCTGAATTTCCATTCATCCCTCGCTGGCAATGCCGCTCATTCCACCTTGATATTAGCAAGCCGTGCGACTGCGTCCCAGGTTGACCGCTCATGCGTGAGGTAGCTCCCGAACTCCGCCGGCGAGCCGGGACGGATATCGAGCGAGAGCTTGGCGAACGCGGTTTCGACATCGGAGGCTTTAAGGCCCGCATTCACCGCGTCATTGAGCTTGGCGACGACACTCGCCGGCGTTCCCGAGCGCGCGACCAGGCCGAAAAAGGACGAGGTGACGAAATCCGGAATGCCGCTTTCCACCATGGTGGGAACCGCCGGAAGATGCGGGCTGCGGGTCGCGCTCGTCACCGCAAGCGCGCGCAAGCTGCCGGCCGCGATCAGCGGCAAGGCGGTCGCCGGGTTCTCGAACGTCAGCTGCACTTGGCCCGACACCACGTCCTCGGCGGAAACACCGCCGCCCTTGTTGGGGACGTGCACCAGATCGAGCCCTGCTTTGGCGTTGAACCATTCGGCGATCAGATGCGCCGGCGTACCGACCCCGGGAGAGGAATAGCTGAGCTTGCCCGGATTGGCTTTGGCATAGGCGATGAGGTCGGCAACCGACTTGACCGGCAGCGTCGGGTTGACCACCAGCACGTTCGAGGAGGTCGCGATCTGCGCAATCGGCGTGAACGCGCTTGCCGGATCATAGCCGAGCTTCTTATTGATCGCGGGTGCGATCACCAGGGTTGCGGTATTTCCCACCAGCAGCGTATAGCCATCGGGGTCGGCGGCGACGACCACCCGCGACCCGATGATGCCGCCGGCGCCAAGCCGGTTCTCGACGAACACGCTCTGTCCGAGAGCTGATTGCAATTTCTGACCGATGATGCGGGAAATAAGGTCGGTCGGTCCTCCGGGCGAGAATGGAACAATGATGCGGATTGGTCGTTCCGGATAGCTTTGCGCGCGCGCCGCCCCCGCGGCGAGCGCCAGCGCGACCATGATGCGCAGAAGCCTTCGGCTCATCATGCTTTGCCTTGCGCAAAGAAGCGCTTGGAATAACTGAATGCGTCGTAATCCTGCTCCAGCGCCCATTGCGCGATACGCTCGTGGCCGGGAAACCAGACATCGGAATGGCTCGCGAACATCTTCAACAATTTGTCGAATATCGCCGTCATCAGCGGTCGTCCGCCGAAATGGCTATGAAAGCCGATATGGATCATCCCCATCGGCTCGTGCGCCAGCAGATATTCGAACGTATCCTCGTACACCTGCAAGAAGCTGCGCGGCGTTCCGCGCAAGACGCGATTATCGACGAAATCGCTCCACGGAAAGGCGACGATGTCGCCGCTCTTGGTCTTCTGGCGGCGCGGCAGGCTGATGTCGAGCGCATCGGCGTACCAGCGCACCCCCTCCTGCACCAGCAAATCGAAAGTGTGCTCGGTCCAGCTATAGGCCGGCGTCGCCCAGCCGTGCACGCGCTGGCCCGAAGCCTGTTCGAGGAGGTCGACAGTCTTGCGGATCGCTGCCCGTTCTTCATCCGGCGTCATGTAGGCGAACAGCCCGTCCTGGGTGTAGCCGTGGCCCGCAATGGCGTGGCCGGAACGCGCTCCCTGCGCGATCACGTCCGGATAGAGCTCGGCGCATTTGCCGCTGCAGAGGATCGTCGACGGCACGCCATGGCGGTCGAGCGTGCGGATGATCCGCCACAGGCCCTCGTTGCCGCCATATTGCGCCCACTGGATCGCGCCGCGATCGACCGTGCCAGACTTGAGCGGCGAAGTGCGCGGAAAGTAGCTCGGCGATTTCCCCTCCGACCACGTCTCGAAAAGAATGCTGACCAGCACCGCGATGCGCTTGCCGCCCGGCCACGCGTTTGCATCCGTCATTTCGGCCCGTCCGCCTCTCTCTTTGTAGATGATGGCAAAAGCTGATGTGTCGCGGTTGCTGGTAGCATGGCGCCCCCCGCAGTGGGAACGCCCTTCCGGTTGCGGTGGCGCATGCGGCGTGTGCCCAAAGCGGTCATGTTCCCGCGACGCCCCTTCAAGGCTCGCGTCGGCTATACTGGTTATTTTCGAGCCCGCGTCGGGGTTCGTTGAGCCGCACCAAACCAAAGGAGCAAGCATGGCGTTCACGGTCACGAGCAACAGCTTCAAGGACGGCGACTATTTGCCCAAGGAATTCATCTTGTCGCAGGATTTCGGCTTCGGCTGCGCCGGCGGCAACAGGTCTCCGCACCTGAAATGGTCGGATGCGCCTCCCGGCACCAAGAGCTTTGCGGTCACCTGCTATGATCCCGATGCGCCGACCGGGTCGGGCTTCTGGCACTGGCTCGTCGTGAACATTCCCGCCAATGTGAGCGAGCTTGCCGAGGGCGCGGGCAGCGCCGGCGGCAAGCTGCCGGCGGGCGCGCTGCAGACTCGCACCGATTTCGGCGCGCCCGGTTACGGCGGCCCATGTCCGCCGGCGGGCGACCACCCGCATCGCTACCTGTTCACGGTCTTTGCGGTAAAAGCCGACGCCCTCGATGTGAAGCCCGATACGTCGGCAGCCGTAGTCGGCTTCAACCTGCACTTCAACACGCTGGCCAAAGCCGCGATCATGGGGCTGTTCAAGCGCTGACGCGTGCGTTTGATGATTGTTGGATCATGCGCCCCAACGGATCAGGTTGCGGCCCTCGTTGACCAGGAAGTTGGAAAACCGCTTGCCGCGGTTGCGCAGGAAACGCAGCGGCCCCGCGTCGACGAAGTAGGTGAGCAGGATGCTGTCGCGCGTTTCCACCTCGGGGCCGACCGGATCGGCCGAGTGCCAAGTGTCCCGGTCGACCACGAAGGCGTAACCGGTGTTGGGGGCAAAGCGCATCTGGGTTTCCTTCGGCAGGCTGCCGTCCAGCAGTCGCCTGTGGAAGATCGTTCCGATACCGACATTGGACTCATCGCGCGGAAGGTAGAGCTGGACCGTGATGCCTTTCCAGTGCGTGTCGGTATGTGGAAAGATCCGATAGCCGGTGATGTCGCGCGTGAGGATCGGGATCGGATAAAGACCTGTATCTTCGAATGCCTCGCCGAACCGCTTGATGAGCGCGGGCCTGAGGCGCGCCATGAAGGCACGCTTCACCTCCGCTGAACAGAGCGCGGCCCCCACGACGCTCCAGACCGCATGCTTCTCCGACGGTAGATGGCGGATGTATTCCGGAAACAGATCGATCTTCACCCGCGTCGGCGTGCCGTCGGCGCGCGCATCGCGGCTGCGGCCATGCATGGGCCGATAGTCCGCGGCTTTCGGCATGGTCCGCAGCATCGCCTCGTAGGTCTCCTCAGGGAAGATTTTGTCGAATTGCAGATGGAAGAATGGGGCGTCGAGCTGACGTGCGCCCGCGATCGATTGCGCCACCGCGTGCGACAACGATTCGATGGCATTCTTCCGGCTCAAAGCGGTCCGGCCGCCCGTCACATCCAACACTGCGGTGCGTCCCCGTATCGAATCCGCCGCTGCCCGGCCGCGGCGTGCGACCCTCAATCAGCGACCGTAGCCCATTTGCCGGCCGCCAGAAAGTCCAGAGGTCTCGCGCTCTAGGGCCCCTTTGCTTCCGAGTCGTGCAAAAGAGTGCCGCGATGTGTCACGAGCTTGGGGGGGCGGGCCCTAGCCAGGGCGGGCGGATTCTCCGTGGGGCGGCCGCGCGGGAACGGCGGCTGGCTCCAAAGATGCATCGGTGGGCATCCAACCGTGCACCGCCGCGCAGCGCGGGCACTGAGTGAACCTGCGTACTGGCGATAACTTATTGATATCGCCGGCCGAGGTGAGACGAATGCCGGTCGGGATCATCCTGCGCGTCTTCGGGCACATTATGAGGAGAGTGCGCCTCGCCGCTTGGTCACCCGCGGCTTGCGGGGCGGCGAGAAATTCCACACCGACCTCGTCGGCCGAGCGCCATACGATGCGCGACCATCGAGTGAGCCGGCTCGACAGCTTAATCCGGAATTGCTCCGGCAGATTGTCGGGATGGCGCACTTTGAGTCGGACCCCGCCCTGCGACAGGTCGGCCAAATCGCAAGCAAGAGTCGACCCGTCGACCATCTCGATCTCCGCTGAAAGATCAATATTGCTGCGTGGGTACTTTCTCTTGTCGGCCGTCATGAGCGAGTACCTTGCCGTGAAACATGATCGGATTGAGCGCGCCACGCGCCCACATCACAACCTTAAGGTCCTTCAAGTTAAATCTGCGTTCATTTCTTCTCGGGTATCAGCGCGTCCTCCCCGTCGAAACGGGTCAAAATGCTTGCATGTTGCATGACAGGCATGCCTTCGCGACGCGCAAGAAGTTGCCGCGTTGGTACGTGAGGGGCTTTCGAGCGGCAGAGTTGCCGCATCCGTAAATTTAATGTTTCGCCGGCGCTCCGAGCGCGTTTGCGTATGGTATTGTTTAATGTCGACTAGGCCAGCCGGGGGTCTCAACAGAGGAGTGCCTTGGCATGTGTGACTTCAGCTTGCAGTCCACTCAGTCGCGCCCAGCAAAAGTTGGCGACAAGCTCACGACGCATAACTTCGGGACCGGAACCCGCGGGTTCTCAGCGCCCGAAGACCCCAATGTTGCGGTTTGTCTTCTGCCCGGAACCGAACTTGCCTTTTCCAAGGAGGTCGTGGTTCCGACTGCGGGCTTGTTCTCGTCCGGCGAGCTCGCCATCGGCCAGACCGTGGCGATTTTCCGGCAGATCAACAAGGACCAGCCGCGTGCGCACCATGACGCGCTCGAGTTTCCCGACGGGCGCATCGTGCTCTTGACCATGCTGTGCGACGGCCAGGAAGCGACCGTGCTGCAGCTTCCGGCGCAACCCAACACGGAAGCTGAGGCGGAAGCGCAAAGACGCGTCGCCTATTCCGGCTGACGATCCGGTTCCGACGTTCGTCTCGCCTCCCGGCGGCGACGATACGGACGTCGGAGCCTCAATCGGTTGATGATGCGATTGCGGCGATCGCGTCGATTTTCTGATTTCCTGACGTTTGATTGCTGGATCGGGATTTTCCCAATCCTCCTATTTGAGGCGTGACCGGAGCTGCGGTCAGCGGCTGCCATGCGTCAGGTCTGATCCTCCGAGCTCCGGAACTGATCAAAGCCGCACTCAGAAACCGTATAGCGTCGGGTCCCCCGGCAATTTGCTCATGCGTCCTCGTCGGGAAGCCGCCGACCACCCTTCAGGATCATGGCCTCGAACGAGAAGGCGCCGAAATCCAGCACCGCTGCGGCCGCGATCATCTCCGCAAGCGCATTCCGCGCGCATTGATCGCCGCCCGGTGCAGGCGCGACATCTCGCCGGTGCGCGCGCCGCCGCTGCAGAAATTGATCGAGCAGCGAGGCAGGCGGGGATCGCCCGAAGATTCTGTTCATTCGGGCGACCGCAGTCGAAATGATTGATCGGTCGAGCGATGCGCACCGCTCGGGACCGCCCAGCCGCGCCGCCGATAGCTGCCGAGCAGTCCGCCGGCCACGAGTGCCTGCTCATCGACAAAGGCCGTGCTGTCCGCATCCGGGGCGACATAGAGGGCATCGGTCGGGCAATAGAGCTCACACATGAAGCAGGTCTGGCAATCCTGCTTGCGGGCGATGACCGGGATGGCGTCCTCGATCGCGTCAAAGACGTTCATCGGACAGATCTGGACGCATTTGTTGCAGGTGATGCAACGTTCCTCGCTGACAAGCTCGATCATGCGGCGATCTCCTGCGGCCCCCGCGCGGATGCGGGCTCTATCCGGATTTGGATATCGTCGAGGCCTGAGCTGACGAGATGATGCCGCTGGGCCGCATCCTGGCGCGGGTGATCCTCGCGCTTATGCATGCCGCGGGTCTCGGTGCGGGCGAGCGCCGACCGGTACATGAAGCGCGCCGTCGCGGTCATGGCGGCACTCTCGCGCGCCTTGACGACGCGCTCCGTTGCGGACGGACCGGCTGCGCGCAACGCCGCCCATAGCCAATCGAGGCGATTAAGCGAGCTGGTCAATCCCTCCGCGGTGCGGAAATAGTTGATTGTATAGGGGAGCACCTCGGCCTGAACCGCGCGGGTGATTTGCGCCGGATCGAATTCGGCTGCGCCGCTTCCGGCAAGCGCCACCCCGCCGGTGCTGCGAAGATTGCCCCGCGCGTGCGCGGATCCCGCCTGCCGCGCGTAATCGGCAGCAGCGGCCCCGGCCCAGAAGCCTGATGACATCGCCCAGGCGGCATTATGACTGCCGCCGCCGGTAAAGCCACCGCAGATGAGCTCACGGGTGGCGGCGTCGCCGGCCGCATAGAGACCGGCGACCGAGGTGGCGCAGGTCTCGTCCTTGAGACGCAGCCCACCGGTGCCGCGCACAGTGCCTTCGAGCCGCAGCGTCACCGGAAAGCGCTGGCGGAACGGATCGATGCCGGCGCGATCGAACGGAACGAAAAAGTTGGGCTGCGAAGCGCGCATGATGTCTTGGGTCGCTTCGTCGGCTTTGTCGAGCAGACAATAGACCGGCTCGGTCGCGAGTGTACGGGCGATCACCGATCGCCCGTGATGGGAGCCGGCGCCCGGAATCGGGGTTCCGTCCCGATAGGTGAACGTGGCCCAGCTGTAGAAGCGGGTCTTGGTGACCGATGCGAAGGCCGGGCAGATCGCATAGGCATTGGAAAACTCCATGCCCGTCAGTTCCGCGCCGACCTCCGCCGCCATCAGATAGCCGTCGCCGGTGAGCACGTTGCAGCCGAGCCCACCGCTCTGAAAGGCGCAGCCGCCGGTCGCGACCACGACAGCCTTTGCGTTCACGATCCAACCGTCGCCATGCTGACGACGGATGCCGCGCGCGCCGGCGACCGCGCCGGCTTCGTCGGTCAGCAATTCCAACGCCGGGCTATGATCCATAATGGCGACGCCGGACTTGCGCACGCGGCGGCGCATCAGACGCATGTAGTCGGGACCCCACAGATTGGTCCGCCGCTCGCCGCCGTCATCATCGTACGGATACGGATAACCCCACGCGGCGAGCAGGTTGACGGACTCGTAGGTGCGATCCAGAACCCGATGCATCCAGAGGCGGTCCTGCAGGTAACCGCCGAGCTTTTCACGGGTCTCGATCGCCGCCAGGCGCTTGGCCGGATCCGGCTGCACATACCAAACGCCGGTGCCTGCCGAGGCGGTCGCCCCGGAGGTGCCGCAGCAGCCCTTATCGACCAGGACGACCTTGGCGCCTTGTGCAGCGGCCGATACGGCGGCCCAGGCTCCGGCCGGCCCGCCCCCGATCACCAGCACATCGGTGTCGTGCCGAACGCCGTCGGCGCTCGAGCTCACAATTTCGCGCACTTGCGTCACGGACATCGCTTGTTCTCCTTCACCACATTATCGGGATGTGTGCGTCCGCTCTGCTGCGGTTCAGCTGCGGACAGCAATTCGAGGACGCGCTCCTTCAGCGCAACGAAAGCCGGGTCGGATCGCCGTCGCGGCTTTTCCAGGTCGACATCGATGGTCTTGCGGATGCGGCCGGGTCGCGGGTCGACAATGACGATCCGATCGGACAGGAACACGGCCTCTTCCACGTCGTGCGTCACCATCAGCATGGTGATGCGCTCGTGTTCCCAAATGCGGAGGATTTCGCTCTGCAGGCGGCTACGGGTGAGCGAATCAAGCGCCCCGAACGGCTCGTCGAGCAGCAGGACCTGCGGTCGCGGCGCCAGGGCGCGGGCGATCGCGGCGCGCTGCGACATGCCCCCCGACAACTGATGCGGTTTTGCGCGCTCGAAGCCGGCGAGCCCGACCAATGCGATAAGATTGCGGACGATCTCCTGCTTGTGTGCTTCCGCGTGAGGAAGGCGGCGCAAGCCAAGATGAATATTGCGCTCGACGGTGAGCCAGGGAAACAGGCGATGGTCCTGGAACACCATGCCGCGGTCGAGGCCCGGCGCTTGCACCCGGCGCGTTCCGACCGTGATGTCGCCGCGGTCGGGTGTTTCAAGCCCGGCAATCAAACGCAACAGCGTCGACTTTCCGCATCCGCTCGGGCCGACCAGCGACACGAAAGCGCCGCCCGGTATGGCGAGGCTGATGTCGCGCAGCGCCTCGATGCGACTGCCGTTGAGCGAAAAGGATTTCGACACGCCGGCGATATCGATCCCGGCTGGCGGCACACTCGCTGTCTGGTTTGCTAACGAGACTGCAGGCGCCATGCCAATACCTTTCTGGACGCGAGCACCACCGCGCGGTCCAGCGCAAAGCCGGTCAGAGCGAGCGACAGGATGCCGACGATGACGAGATCCATCCGCGCGTTCTCGCGCGCCCCGGACAGGAATGCGCCGATGCCGTCGGCGGACGCGTACATGTACCCGGTGCCGATGAGATATTCGGCGCCGATTGTGCCGATCCAGGCGACCGCGAATGCGAGCTCGAGACCGGCGATGATGGTGGGTGTTGCAGCCGGGAAAATGATGCAGGCGATCTCGCTCGCACGGTTGAAGCCGAAGAGCCGACCAACTTCTGTGAAGGCGAGCGGCACCTGGCGGCATCCGGCCTCGACATTGAGAAATACCGGGAAGAAGGCGCTCAAGGCGATGAGCGCGAGCTTCATGGCTTCGCCATTGCCCAGCCACGCGCTGAGGAGCGGAATCCAGGCGAACAGCGCGACCTGCCGCGCACCATGCAGAACAGGAGAGGCGAAGCGGGAGCCCAGCGCCGATACGCCGAGCAAGAGCCCGATGGCGAATCCGCAGAGCGCACCGATGCTCCAGCCGAAGAGGGCGCGCGCGATGGTGGCGCCGATTGCGGCGGGCAATTCGCCGCTCGCAATCGTCTCGAGCCCTGCGCGCGCCACCGCATCAACGGGGACGAAGAGCGCCGGATTTCCAATTCCCGCTGCGCCCGCGAGGGCCCAGGCGGTGAGGAGTGCTGCGGGCAGCAGAAGCCCGCGCCAGCCTTCCGCTATGCCGAAGCGGGCGGTCACGCGTCGGCGCTCCGGCGCGACCATGCGGCCAAATGGTGCTGGATCGCGAGCGCTGCGCGGTCGAGAACCCACCCGGTAATGCCGATGACCACGATCGTCACCAGCACAATATCGAGCTGGAAGGCCTTGCGGCCCCAGGTCATCAGGTAGCCGATGCCGGCCGCCGATGCGATCATCTCCACCAGCACCAGCACTTGCCATCCCTTGCTCAGGGCCAGACGGAAGCCGTTGAGGACGGAGGGGACAATGGCGGGCAGGATCACGAAGCGTGCGGCGTCGAATGAGCCGAGCTCCAGCACCCGCGCGACCTCGAAGTGCTTGCGCGGAATGTTGCGCACGCCCTCGCAGCTCGCGACCATCATCGGCAGGAAGCAGGCTTTGGCGATCAGCACGACCTTCAGCGCCTCGCCGATGCCGAATATCAGCATGAAGAACGGCAGCCAGCCGAGCGACGGCACGAGCCAGATCGCGCGCACCGTAGGCCCGAGATAGGCTTCGATCGTCCGCGACAGCCCCATGGCGAGGCCGACGGCCAGGCCGGCAACGCTGCCAAGCGCGAGCCCGGCCGCGACCCGCGTGAGGCTGACGGCGAGCTCCGACTGCAGCTGGCCACTGCCGACAAGCTCGATCGCGCTCGCCCAAACCCGCGAAGGCGCTGGCAATATCTGCGGGGCAACGAGCTCGTAATGGGCTACCAGCGACCAGGTCGCGAGGAGGCCGAGCGGCAGGAGCGAGCCGATCGCGGCGGGGCGCGCCAAGCGCCCTGCGGCCCTGAGCGCGCGCGGAGGCACGACCGGCGGCAGGCGCACAAGTGGCGCGAGCGCATCATTCCGCAGCCGGGCGGACTGAGCGGATGGCATGATGCTCATGGCGGGAACGTCCTGAGATATGAGTGCTGCGGCTTGAAGGACAGGCGGCCAAATCTCAGCCCTGCGGCGCGCCATTGGCGTCGTGCGGCTTCCACACGCCGCGAAAGCCGAGCGCATCGAGCGCGGTGTAGAGCGGAGCGCGATCAATCCAGGCGTTGATGTCGAATCCCTGCCTGATCAGCTTGTTGTCGAGCGCGAATTTCACGCCGCGTTTCACATTGCTGACGAAGAAGGCATCGAGCAGCGGATTGGAACGGTCGTTCAGCACTTCGCCATCATAATCGGCGGCGATTGCGGCACGCGTCGTGCCGGATCGCGCCCAGATGTCGTAGAGCTCGCTGCGATTCTCCTCTTGTGAGGCGAAATAGGCGGCACGGACATAATCATTGAGAACGCGCTGAGTGGTCTGCGGGTATTTCCTGACAAAGTCCTCAGCCACCAGGAAAGCGCCGAAATTGCTCGCCGGGTCGAGCTTGCCTTTGCTGGAGAACACGACCTTGCTGAAGCCGCGCTCCACCACGGTGAGCACGCTTGATGTGCCGACCACTGCGTCGATATCGCCGGATTGCAGCGCGGAAATCTGGTCGGCGGTGATGAGATCAAATATTTGGACGTCCTTTTCGCTCAGGCCCTGGCGCTGCAGGAGCGAGCCGAGCGCGAGCTCGAGAATGGTGCCGCGCTGAACCGAGATCCGCCTGCCCTTGAGATCGGCAATCGATTCGATCCCCGAGCCATTGCGCGCGACCAGATAAATCGGTGAGGTGCCGTAGGTCGCCAGCACCTTGGTGCGCAGGCCGGCGCCATGCCCGACGATGTTGGGCAATCCCCCATAGCTCGCGAAATCGAGCTGTCCATTGGCGAAGGCTTCGTTGATGGCCGGCCCGGTGCCACGCGGATATTGCCATTCGATCGTGCCCCCCTGCGGCTTGAACTCCTGCTCGAGATAAGCCTTGACCCGGAGCACGCCGAGCGTGCCGGTGCCGAACGGCGTGCCCTGGGCGTTGCCGGGACCGGCGAGGCGAATGGTCTTGGGCGGAGCTTCCTGCGCGCCCAGCGGTGAAAGCGCGCAGGAGGCCATGGCGGCCATGGCGGCGAGCAGGCGAAGAGCGAAAGCGCGTGCAGTCATCATGTTTCTCCGTTGAGCTCCTGAGGCCATGATGGCGATCTAATCTATTTTGTCTATCATTATTATATAATATTTGAGAGAAGATCGTTCTCCAGATCGCGAATATCCCTTTGCGCCTGCCGGTCGGATAATGTCGAGGTGGCGATGTACCGCTTGGCCTGGAATCTTTGTCTTCCGGTGACGGCGTCCGTAGTGCGTGCCGGCGGCGATGAAGGAAGATTGGATCCTTGAGCGGCCAGCTCGCGCCGATGCGCCCGCTGCCGGCCAATCAGCTGCGCACCGGATTCGCGAGGCCGGCCGGGTCAGCTTGCCGCGAAGATGCGGTACTGACGCGGCGTCAAGCCGACGAGCCGGCCCGGCTCGAGGCTCTCGATGCGGGCTGCGTCGACCTCGATCATTCTTTCGCTGCGGGCGAGCGCGATCTCGACCCGACGCCGTGCGCCGATGCCGTGCACGCGGCGAATGGTTCCGCTGAAGCATCCTTCGCCGGCCGGAACAATCTGCATTTCATACGGACGCACATACAGGCGCGCTGATCCATTCGTGAGGCCGTGTGGGTCGAGCGCGAGCGCCTCGCCTTCGAAGCAGATCCTGCTGTCTTCGACCGTTACCGGCACGATAACCGACTCGCCGATGAATTCGTGGACGAATGGCGAGCCTGGCCTCTCGTAGACTTCCTGCGCGGAACCGGTTTGCTCGATGCGGCCGCGATCCATGACAACGACGCGATCTGCGACCTCCAGCGCCTCTTCCTGGTCGTGGGTGACGAAGACGGAAGTCACGTGGATCTCACTGTGCAGGGTGCGCAGCCAACGCCGCAGCTCCTTGCGCACTTTGGCGTCGAGGGCGCCGAACGGCTCGTCGAGGAGAAGCACCCGCGGCTCGATCGCCAATGCCCGTGCGAGCGCAACACGTTGGCGCTGGCCCCCCGAGAGCTGGTTTGGATAGCGATCCGCCAGCCAATCGAGCTGGACAAGATCGAGCAGTCTTTTTACCCGGGCGCAGATTTCGGGCTCGCTCAGCCGCCGCCGGCGGGGCCGCGCGCGCAGCCCGAATGCGACATTCTCGAAAACATTCATGTGGCGGAACAGGGCGTAGTGCTGAAACACGAAGCCGACATTGCGCTCGCGGACGCTGCGGGAAAGCGCATTGACGCCATCGAACTGCACCTCGCCCTGGTCGGGCCAGTCGAGCCCGGCGAGGATGCGCAGGAGCGTGGTCTTGCCCGATCCGGAAGGACCGAGCAACGCCAACAGCTCGCCCGATCGGATGTCGAGATTGACCCGATCGAGTGCCGCGAATTCGCCGAAGCGCTTGCTGACGTCGAGCACTGCGATCTTCATTTGTGTCATTCTCCCCTGATGCGCGTCTCGAGTAGCGCCTTGGCGACCAGCGTAACAAGGGCGAGAAGCGCCAGAAGCGAGGCCACCGCAAACGCGGCTGCGGCCTGATAGCCGTCGTAAAGAGCTTCGATGTGCAGGGGCATGGTGTTGGTCTCGCCGCGGATGTGGCCGGAGACGACGGACACGGCCCCGAACTCTCCCATCGCCCGCGCATTGCAGAGCAGCACGCCGTAGAGCAGCGCCCATCTCACGTTGGGCAGGGTCACGCACCAAAAAGTGCGCAACCCGGAGGCTCCGAGCGAAAGCGCGGCTTCCTCTTCTGTCGTGCCCTGCTCCTGCATCAACGGAACGAGCTCGCGCACCACGAACGGAAATGTCACGAACACGGTCGCGAGCACGATGCCCGGCAGGGCAAATATGATCCTGATGTCGTGGGCGGCGAGCCAAGGCCCGAACAGGCCCTGCAGTCCGAACAGCAGGACAAACAAGAGCCCGGCGATCACCGGCGATACCGAGAACGGCAGGTCGATCAGCGTGATCAGAAGGCTCTTGCCGGGAAAATCGAATTTGCTGATCGCCCAAGCCGCGATCACTCCGAACGAGAGGTTGAGTGCCACCGAGATCGCCGCGGTCAGCAGCGTGAGATAGATCGCGTGCAGCGAATCGGGGTCGGCGAGCGCCGCCAGATAGGCGGCGATGCCTTTGGACAGCGCCTCGGCGAACACAGTGATCAGCGGCAGCACGATGAGCAGAGCGAGGAATGCGACCACGATGCTGATGATGCTCCACCGCACCCAGGCCGGATCGGTGCGCGCATCGGCGCCGCGAAGTGGGCGTCGCGCCATGGCCGGGTGCGCGACAGGCTGCGGCTCGAGCTTGCGGACCGCGCCTGCGACGTCGCTTATGGAGACGGCGCGCATTGGTTATCCGCCGGCTCGCGCTTGCGACCATCGCTGCAATGCATTGATGCCGATCAGCAGCAGGAATGAGGCGGTCAACATGACGGTGGCGATCGCGGTGGCATCCGCATAACGAAATTCCTGCAGCCGGATGACGATGAGGAGCGGCGCGATCTCCGAGACATTGGGCAGATTTCCGGCGATGAAGATGACCGAGCCGTATTCGCCGACCGCGCGCGCGAAGGCGAGAGCAAAGCCGGTCAGGAGCGCCGGCAAGATGGTCGGCAAGACCACCCGACGGACGGTGGTCCAACGGGATGCGCCGAGCGACGCTGCGGCTTCCTCGAGCTCTCCTTCGATATCTTCCAGAACGGGCTGCACGGTGCGCACGACGAATGGCAGCCCGATGAACACCAGCGCGACGAATATGCCGAGGGGCGTGAACGCGACCGTTACGCCGAGCGGCGCCAGCAAGCCGCCGATCCATCCGGATTCGGCATAGAGCGAGGTCAGCGCGATGCCGGCGACGGCCGTCGGCAGCGCAAACGGGATGTCGACGATGGCGTCGAGAACGCGGCGGCCGGGAAATCGATAGCGCACAAGTGCCCATGCGGCCAATCCGCCGAAGACAAGATTGAGCAAGGCGGCGAGCAGCGAAAGCCCGAACGAAAGCTCGAAGGCATGCAGCGTGCGGCCGCTGCTGATGATTGCGATGAAGTGGTCGAGCGGCAGCCCGGCGGTTCTTAGGAAGAGTGCTCCCAACGGCGCCAACACGATCAAAGAAAGCCAAAGGAGCGTCAGGCCCAGAGTGAGCCCGAAGCCGGGGATGACGCTTCTCCGCCCCCGCATGGCTGCGATCGCCGCCTGGCCTCACTGCCCGTAGATGGCGTCGAACTCGCCGCCGTCGTCGAAGTGCGTCTTCTGCGCTGCGCGCCAGCCGCCGAAGTCGGCGATCGTGAGCAGCTGAAGCTGCGGGAATGCGGCGGCATATTTGGCGGCCACTTGCGGATCGCGCGGTCGGTAGAAGTCGCGGGCCGCGATCTCTTGTCCGGCCGGCGAGTAGACGAAGCTCAGGAACGCTTCCGCGGCCGAGCGCGTGCCCCGCTTGTCGACCACCTTGTCGACCACCGCGACGGGCGGCTCCGCCAGGATCGATAGGCTTGGCACGACGATCTCGTATTTGTCCTTGCCGAGCTCATTGATCGCCAGGAAGGCTTCGTTCTCCCAGGCGAGCAGCACGTCGCCGACATTACGTTCGACGAAGTTCATGGTCGCACCGCGCGCGCCGGAATCGAGCACCGGAACGTTGCCGTACAGCGCTTTGACGAAGGCGCGGGCCTTGTCGCTGCTGCCGTACTTGCGCAGCGCATAGCCCCAGGCGGCGAGGTAGTTCCAGCGCGCTCCCCCGGAGGTCTTCGGGTTGGGCGTGATGATCTTCACGCCCGGCTTCACCAGGTCGTCCCAGTCCTTGATGCCCTTTGGATTGCCCTTGCGGACCAAAAACACGATAGTCGACGTATAAGGTGAGGAATTTTGTGGCAGGCGCCTTTGCCAGTCCGGCGCAATGAGCCCGCGATCCGCGATAGCGTCGATATCATAGGCGAGCGCCAGGGTGACCACGTCGGCCTGCAGGCCGTCGATGACTGCGCGCGCCTGCGCGCCCGAGCCGCCGTTCGAGGTTCTCACCTCGATCGTCTTGCCGTTTTCGGCATTGAATTTCTGCGAAAAAGCCTTGCTGATATGCGCATAAAGCTCCCGGGTCGGGTCGTAGGACACGTTGAGAAGCGTCAGATCGGCGGCCGCCGCCGAGCCGGTGACGACCAGGCACGCGACCATACCTGCAAGCATGCGCAACATCTATCTCTCCCCGCGTCGATACAACTATCGTGATCGCCGAAATAATACCTATTGTTTATAGACTAACATGTAAAACATGGCGCGTCCATGCTGTGTTTCGACTGCACGTGCGCAGGCGGGCAACAGCGGGCAACTTGCCTGCCTTGGAAGCGACGTAAGCGGGATGCAGCGAGCATGTTCTTCCATAAACTCGGTAGGATTCCTGAAAATATGCTAGAAGCGGTCGTGTCCAGGCCGCTGGTGCCTCCTTCTCAACCCCGCAATCGATGATAGGCTAAATGCTTACTGCTAAAGGAAAATACGGCCTCAAGGCACTGGTGCTCCTGGCTTCTTTGCCGCCCGGGGAAACGACTCAGGCAACCGATATCGCAACCGCGACCCATATCCCCAAGAAGTTCCTCGATGCGATCCTGGGCGAGCTTCGCAACGCCGGGATCGTGTACAGCAAGAAAGGCCCGGGGGGAGGGTACATGCTGGCGCGCGCTCCCGAAGAGGTCCAGGTCGGTCACGTCATCCGCACGCTCGACGGGCCGCTTGCGCCGATCGCCTGCGCCAGTCGAACGGCATTTCGCCCTTGCGCGGATTGCAAGGATATCCGGACCTGCGCGGTGCGCCTGGCAATGACGCGGGTCCGTGACGCCATGTCCGAGATACTGGATCGCATGACGGTTGCCGACATGCTGCAGGACAGTCGCCCGCTCCCGGGTCAGGCGCGCGTGCGGCGACCGAAGAGGATCGCGTCGCGCCTTGTGTCCACGGTGGCTCGTTCCTGACCCGGTCCAGTCGTGCCATCGTCAATGGCTCCGATATTCGCTATTGGCGAGAATTCGGCTGGGCTCTTTCTTTCGGCATTCCCGCACCAACTCGTCCAGGATTTTCTCGCCTGCCGGCCATGGGCCGAAACCGGCCGCGACGTTGATGTGACGGCAGGGACCGGCGCTGACGAATCGTGCGCCCCATCTGTTTGCGAAAAAGCGGGCGCGTTCGCTGGCGACATAGGGATCATTGGTGCTTGCGACGACCACGGCGGCGAACGGTAGGCGCGCCAGCGGTACCGGCGCGAATTCGCGCAGTTGCGCGGCCACGCCATGCTCCGCATCGACATCCGCCGGCGCGACCAGCATGGCACCGGCGATCGGCAGCTCCGGCTCTCGCTCGGCCAAGTGGGCAATGAGCGGGCAGCCGAGGCTGTGTCCGATCAAGATGGCGCCGGGGGCGTCATGAACCGCGAGCGAGAGCTGCTCGATCCACGCACCTCGATCGGGACTGTCCCAATCGGGCTGCTCAACGCGCATCATGCCCGGATAGGAGAGTTCCCAAAGCGACTGCCAGTGTTCGGGCCCGGATCCTCCCAGCCCGGGAACGATCAGGAATTGCATGCGGTGCTCCCTGGTAAATCCGAAAATGCCGGGGTTTCGCAAGGTCGACAGGGCCGGTGGCGACGCATCTCGGTGACGACGACTCGGGCCCCATCAAGCCTGGTTCAGCGCAGGGACGGGGCTCTCCCGTCCCGGCCGCGGAATCTCGCGGAACGCAAGTCAGCTTCGCCCCCCAGATGACGCGTCGAGCTCCCGGCGAGATATCCAAGCTGAAGAGAACCTACCGCAGCCGACACGCCGAAAATGAGAAGCCATCCGCCCAAATGCAGCGCGAAGCCTGCGCCGGCGGCAAAAATCAGTTGCAGGAAGCTGGCCGGCAGCACGATCAATACCGGGAAGCGTTGGCCGAGTGCGATACCCAGCAGGAAAGCCGCCGTTGCGACAAGCATCATGGCCCTGACCTCCTCCTCGCGTCGGACTCGCAGCGTCGATGCATTGGCATCAAATGCACTTTTAATGACATTGTCTATAATAAATATAGACAATATGAGGGAAATTTATTCTCCCGGTCTACTGGCGCCCTGGATGTGCATCATGCGCGGTATGCGCGGTGCGCTCAGGCGTGGGACATGCGGCGGCCGCTCAGCTGATGGCTGCGCCGAGATCTATTCTGCCGCATCAGCCTGCTTTATAGCGGCTCGTTTGCGCACCGCCGCGGCTTCATGTCATCGAGCAAGGCGGAGGAATGCCGGCCGTTGAACGTCCGTCGTGGACGCAGCCGGAGCCAGCGACCGAGCATGGCAGTCGACAACTTCGCCATCCCAATGGTGCCCGTCAAGAACCACATGACGATCCTCGTCATCTCGAGGCCTCCGATTTTATGCCGTGATCACGTCTGACAAGATCCCTTCTTCGCTTTCCCTCAAATCCGAAACCAGGCTTTGGTTGCATTTGTATATGGAAATTATCAACTAATGGCGGTAATCGGTGCTTCACGGTACGCGCGGCTCGGCAGGCGGCGCCTGTCACGTTTCGGCGCTGCTCGTCATCCTCCTGGTCGTCAATCATCGCTTTCCCGCCGCGCTTTAAAGCCTGTCACCGCCCAGCCTGTCCTCGACGGGTCGCTGCATGTCTGCCTCCCTTGCCGGATGGATGTCGCCGCACTAGCATTTTGCGGCTGCAGACAGGCGACGCAAACCGCGCGGTCTTTGACGCGCAAGGGAGGCACCATGACAACAACAAGAATGACAACAACAAGAATGACAACAATAAGAATGACGATGAAGATCGCGCTCGCGAGCGCGCTGCTGACCGCTACGGCTTTGACGTCCGCGAGCGCAGCCGACATGACCTACGAGCGCGCGGTCAATGCCGCCAAGGAGCCGCAGAACTGGCTCCTGCACCACGGCAACTATCAAGGATATCGCTTCTCCGCGCTCAAGGAGATCAACGCCGACACCGTCAAGGACCTCAAGCTCGCCTACACGGTCGCGCTGGGCGGTTTCGAGGGCGGCGGCGCGCGCTACAAGTTCGGCAACCTCGAAGCGACTCCGCTCGTCGAGGATGGCATCATGTACGTGCCGGACGGCTGGGGCGACGTGTACGCGATCGACGTGTCGAACGGGAAGAAGGGCACCTTCCGCTGGAAGTTCGATCCTGGCGTCGATAAGGCCTGGGCCGGCGATGTCGCCTGTTGCGGCATCAACAACCGCGGTGTGGCGCTGTGGAAGGACAAGGTCATTTCGGTCTCGCTCGACGGGCGGTTGTTTGCGCTCAACAAGGCGACGGGTGAGAAGGTATGGGAGCGCAAGATCGCGGATCCGGCGCTGGGCGAGACCATCACGATGGCTCCGCTGGTGGTTCGCGATCTGGCGATCGTCGGCCCGGCCGGCGGCGAGTACGGCATCCGCGGCTTCGTCGACGCAACCGACCTCAACACCGGAAAGCAGGCCTGGCGGACCTACACGATCCCGGCTGCAGGCGAGCCCGGCAGCGAGACTTGGAAGGGCACGGAGAAGCATTGGCAGCATGGCGGCGGCTCCCTGTGGGAGACCGCGACCTACGATCCGGAAACCGATACGATCTATCAGGGCACCGGCAATGCGGGTCCGGATTTCGATCCGGAATATCGCCCTGGCGACAACAAATGGGCGGCGAGCGTGCTCGCCCTCAACCCGGCGACCGGACAGATCAAGTGGGGCTTTCAGTATACGCCCAATGATCCCTACGACTTCGATGAAATTTCCGAGCATCCGATCATCGACGCCAAGGTCAACGGCGAGGATCGCAAGCTCGTGGTGCATGCGGCGCGCAACGGCTTCTTCTATGTCCTTGATCGCACCAACGGCTCCTTCGTGGCGGGTCGGCAATTCGTCGACCAGCTGAATTGGACGCCGGGCCTCGATCCGAAGACCGGCAAGCCGCTCAACTACGATCCCAATGCGGACGTGCAGAGCTATACGCCCGGCAGCCACGGATCGCGCGCACATCCGGCCAGCGAAAAGTTGTGTCCGGGCACCTCCGGCGGCAAGAACTGGGAGCCCTCAGCCTACAATCCGGCGCTCGGCTTGCTCTATATCCCGGGCATCGAAGGCTGCGGCTCGGTGGAGACCCTCGAGCAGAAGGATCGCGACGACCAGGGCGGCCCGATCAAGGCGCGCGAGCGCTTCACCGGCGGCCCATTCAAGGGGCCGATGGGCGAGTTCTATGGGGCGCTCAAGGCGGTCGATCCGACGACCGGCGAGATCAAGGCGCGTCTGAAGCTCGATTATGCGAACTACGCAGGTGCGCTGGCAACCGCCGGCAATCTCGTCTTCCTCGGCCATGCCGACGGCACGTTTGCGGCCTATGACGGCAAAACGCTCCAGGAACTGTGGAGCTTCAATGCCGGCACCGGCATCAATGCGCCGCCCATCAGCTTTGCGGTGAATGGAAAGCAATACATCGCGGTGCTGGTCGGCTCGCGCCAGCAGCCCAACATCATCTCCAGGGCGCCGGAGCTCAAGTACACGTCCTCGGCGTCGATGCTGTACGTGTTCGGGCTGTGAGCCTCAGCAAGAATTGAGGTCGTAGGGGCGGCCCTCGCGGCCGCCAACGTGTTGGCCCGGGCGTCCACAAGGGGCGCTCCTACAAGCGACACCAGCGCGGGGTTCTCATCCCGCGAGCACATGATCGAGCTGCGCGTCCGTGATGTCGACGTGGTAGAATTGTTTGTAGAACGCGCGCGTCAGCGGCCGCAGGTCTTCCGGGAACTGCGTCGGATAGAGAATCTTCGCGAGCCACCACAATCCGATCAGCCGATTGACTGATGGCGGGAAGTCGACCCAGCCGAACGGCAGGCTCGGCGCAAGATGGACGCGGTGCGCCTGCACCGCCGCGATCGGCACCCAGGCCGGATCGTTGTAGACGCTTGCAGCGAATTCCCGGTCGATGGTGACGATGACTTCAGGATTCCAGGCCAGCACCTGCTCGAGCGAAACGGGGCTGAGGCCGCCCTTGGTGTCGCCGGCGACATTGCGCGCCAGCATCTCGATCGTCTCGAGGTTGATCGAGCCGCCGAGCCCGGTCTCGAGCCCACGCGGCCCGCGCGCGAAATAAATGCGCGGGCGCTGTTCTTTGGGAATGCCGGCGATCCGCCCGGTGATGGTCGCCACGGTATCTTCCGCATAATGGGCGAGCCGCTCGGCGTCGTCGCGCCGGTCGATCAGTGCGCCGAGCGTGCGGTAGGCGGCCGGCGTGCCAGCGAAGCTGCCGTCGAGCAATGCGTAGGGAATTCCGGTCTGCTCTTGCACGCGATCGGCGAGCGAGACGTAGGTGTCGCTGATGGTGCCCATGTCGAGAATGAGGTCCGGCTTGACCGAGAGCACGGCTTCGAGATTGGCCGTGTTGCCGCGGCCGGTGAGGCGGCCGACGGTCGGACGGCCGCCGACGTCCGGCAGCAGGAATTCGCGTTCGGCTGCGCTGTTGGGGCGCGTCCAGCCGATCAGCGTCTCGGGCGCGAGCGTGTAGATCATGAGCGAGGCCGGCGGACCCGCCGGAAAGATGCGCGTTACATGCGCCGGCACCGGCACGGAGCGTCCGGCACCGTCGGTGACGGTCGCCGCGGGCGCGAGGCGCGGCGTCAGCATCGCGGCGCCGAGCCCGGCCATGAGCGCGCGCCGATCGAGCATGCTCCCGCTGCCAAACTTCATGAGGCGCTCCTTGAAAAGCGTGAATGACGTATCCGGCCGAATATAGCGCTGACGCTTGGTTTGGGAAATGCCCGGCGCATGATCTGCCGCGCGGTCACACCAGCCGTATACCAACTCGCATCAGATGAAAGGGACAGATACATTCCCGCGCCATGAACGATTTCTCCTCCGCATTCGTGGTTGCCCTCGAGCTGATCGGCCGGTTTGATGCGGAGCTGCGCGCCATTGTTGTCTTGTCCCTGCAAGTGAGCCTAGCGGGCAGCGCCTGCGCGTTTGCGATCGGCGCGCCGCTCGGAACGGCGCTCGCCATGTACCGATTTCCCGGCCGGGGCCTGTTGGTGGTGATCGCCAACACGCTGCTCGGCCTGCCGCCGGTCGTCGTCGGGCTTGCGGCTTATGTGCTGCTTTCGCGCTCGGGGCCGCTTGGGGCGCTCGGCTTGCTGTTTACGCCGACCGCCATGGTGATCGCGCAGGCCGCGCTTGGGACACCGATCGTAATTGCGCTGGTGCATCGCGCCGCCGTTGGGCTGTGGCAGGCCTATGGGGACAGTCTCCTGATCAGCGGCGCGTCGCGTCTGCGGTCGATGCGGCCGCTGATGCGCATGGGGCGGGAGGGATTGCTGACCGCATTCCTTGCCGCCTTCGGCCGTGCCATCGCGGAGGTCGGTGCCATCATCATCGTCGGCGGCAACATCCGCGGCTATACGCGCACCATGACGACGGCGATCGCGCTCGAGACCAGCCGCGGCGATCTGAGCCTCGCGCTCGCGCTCGGACTGATACTGCTTGCCCTTTCGATGGCAGTCGCCGCCACCACCTTGTACGTCGGACGTGGTCTCGCCGCGCGTTACTGAGCGCTGGAGCGCGGAGGAAAGAACAGCTGCTCGCCGCCGATGCGATATGACGTGATGGCATCGAGCCCCGCCTTCGAGGTCAGCCATGCGTGCCACATGCGGGCATCGGCTGCCTTGACGCGCGGCCAGCGGACCGGATTGACCAGAATGCTGCCATAAGGGTTGAACAGCGCCGGGTCGCCTTCGGTGAGAATTTCGAGGTTCTGGCGGTTCTTGAAATTGGCCCAGGTGGCGCGATCGGTCAAAGTATAAGCATCCATCCCGGCCGCAATGTTCAGCGTCGGCCCCATGCCCTGGCCGAGGTCGCGATACCAGCCGCCCGCCTTGTCGGGTGCGGTATTCGCCGACTTCCACAGCCGCAGCTCCATGCGGTTGGTGCCGCTGTCGTCGCCGCGGCTCGCAAATGCGGCGCGCGCCGAAGCGATCCGGGTGAATGCCTGGCGGGCATCTTTCAAGCCGCGAATGCCGGCCGGATCGGACTTCGGTCCGACAATGACGAAATCGTTGTACATCACGTCACGGCGATCGATTCCGTATCCGTCGGCGACGAATTTGTCCTCGCCGGGACGGTCGTGCACCAAGAGCGCGTCAGCGTCGCCGCGCTCGCCGATTGCCAGCGCCTGCCCGGTACCGACCGCGACCACGTGCACTGCAATGCCGCTGGCTGCGCGAAAGATCGGCAGGATATGACCGAACAGGCCGGAATCCTGGGTCGAGGTCGTCGAGCTGAGCGTGATGAAGCGGTCTTGCGCGTGCGCGTCGCTGAGGAAGAGCAGCGACAGGATGATCGCCATTATCCTGATCATGTGATCGGCTCTGCTGATCACCTTGCCGCGCAGCTGCGCACGCAGCCGGTTCGGGGCCCGCGCCACCCGATAGGGGGCGCGCGGCCACAGGTCAAGTTGGCCGAACGCAGCAGCCGCGTTCTTATTTGCCGATCATCACGTCCGAGGCCTTGATGACCGCCCAGGCCTCGTCGCCCGCCTTGAGGCCAAGCTCGGCGGCCGCCTCGTTGGTGATCGAGGCGGTGATGACCACGCCGCCCCCGATATCGACACGCACATGCGAGGTCGTGGCGCCCTTGGTCACCTCGACGATCTTGCCTTTGAGCTGATTGCGTGCGCTGAGCTTCATGTCGGGAACCTCTTTACAAGCGGAAATATTCAACAGAATATAACGATATCCGAATGTAGGGAAGGCTCGGTAAAATGTTCCCACGCACGCGCGCATCCGCTCGAAGCACCGCGTTGCAGGGTTTCACGGCAGCGCTCCTGACGATGGCTCTTGCGATCGTGGCTTGGGCCCTGCCGGCGCATGCGCAAGAGCGCAATCTCCTGGTGTTCGGCGCCGCGAGCCTCAAGAATGCGCTGGATGATGCCGATGCGCTCTACCAGCGAGAGACTGGGCACAAGGTCGTGGTGTCCTACGGGGCGTCCTCGACCCTTGCCAAGCAGATCGAGAACGGCGCGCCGGCCGACGTCTTCATCTCCGCCGACATGGATTGGATGGACTATGTGGCGCAGCGCAAGCTGATCAAGCCTGATACGCGCTCCAATCTGCTCGGCAACAAGCTGGTCCTGGTGGCGCCCGCCGACAGCCGCATCAGCCTTTCCATCGGTCCTAATTTTCCGCTGGCGCAGGCGCTCGGCAATGGTCGCCTGGCGATGGCGGATCCGGCCTCGGTACCGGCCGGGAAGTACGGCAAGGCCGCGCTTGAAGCGCTCGGCGTATGGTCTTCCGTCGAGAACAAGGTCGCGCCCGCGCAGGATGTGCGCGCCACGCTGCTCCTGGTGTCACGCGGCGAGGCGCCGCTCGGCATCGTCTATCAGACCGATGCGGCCGCCGACAAAGGTGTCAAGGTGGTGGCTGCTTTCCCGGAATCCACCCACCCGCCGATCATCTATCCCGTGGCGGTGACGTCGTCTTCCACCAATCCGGATGCGGCCGCCTATGTGGCTTTCTTGAAGTCGCCGGCCGCGAAACCGGCGTTCCAGAAACAAGGCTTCGACGTGCTGCAATAGACGCCGGCCTGTGTCGGCGGCGCGCATCAAGCCGCCTGCGTTATATACAAGGATACATATCGAAGCCTTGCCGACCAGGTGTTGCGAGAGTGCCGGATCGGGAACCCAGCCATGCCGCAGGATACTTTAGAGTTTCCGGTCATTGAGGGTGTCGAGGGGGGTCTCAGCGGCGACGGGGAGCTGGTGCTGCTCAAGCTCTCGACGGTCGAGGACGAGAGCATTCACTTCTGCCTCCGGTCGGCTGACATCGAAGCGTTCGTGACTTATCTCCTCTGCATGGCGGCAAGCCGCAGGGGCGCGCCGCCGTGTACCGAGCGGGTGCGCTACCAGCCGATCCCGGCTTCTTGCATTTCAGCCGGCGAACTCGCTGACGGCATGGGGTGCCTCGGTGTGACGGTCGGCGCGACGGAGCTCATGTTCCAGCTGCCCATTTCCGCAGTATCAAAGGTCGCGGAGACACTGATGCTGGTTGGGGCAACGGCCGCCAATCGCGCCGCGAGCTGACAAGATTTCGTGTGAGTGCCATTGCCGGGCTGGCGGCACCGCACAACGACCCTCTCCGACCGATTTTCGTTCGAGACCCGGGATTGCGGGCGGACCTTGTCGCAAGCCGTCAGGGAGGGACCCGGCTTGGCCTGGTCCCGCTTGCTGCACGAAGACGTGAACGAAGGTTGTGAGCGGGGCCGGCTGTGCTAGATTCGTAAGCATCATCAGCTAAGCGAGTGCCCTGACGATGATCACCCTTATGGTCAACGGGACGCCCTACGAGGTCGACCTCGAGCCCGATACGCCCCTTCTGTGGGCCTTGCGCGACGCGGTCGGCCTGACCGGCACAAAATTCGGATGTGGCATCGCCCAGTGCGGGGCCTGCACTGTTCATATCGACGGGCAGGCGCGGCGCTCATGCTCGGTGCCGATCGGAGCCGTGAAGGGGGCGAGCATCACCACCATCGAGGGGCTCTCGCCCGACGGCAAGCACCCGGTTCAGCAGGCTTGGCTTGCCGAGGACGTGCCGCAGTGCGGCTACTGCCAGTCGGGGCAGATCATGGCCACGGTCGCGTTCCTCAAGCGCAATCCCAACCCGACCGACGCCGATATCGATGCCGGCATCACTAATATCTGCCGTTGCGGAACCTACGAACGGCTTCGTCGCGCCATCCATCGCGCCGCCGACCTGATGAAAGCCTAAGGGAGGGTTAGATGGAGGCAGTCCGTACCGCTTCGACGCTCACCCGTCGCCACTTCATCATCACGGCCGCAACCGCTGCCGGCGGCTTTGCGATCGGCATCGGTGGATTCCCGCGCGGCGCGGAGGCCGCAACCGTCGTTGCGCAGCCGTGGAACGACGACAACGCCTATGATGCGCACGAGATCGACGCCTGGATCGCCATCGATCCGGATGATTCCATTCTGATCCGCTACCAGCGCTCGGAGATGGGGCAGGGCAGCATGACCGCGCTGCCGATGATCATCGCTGAGGAGCTGCAATGCGATTGGTCCAGGGTGCGGATCGAATATGCCTCGCCCAACCGCAACATTCGCGAGAACAAGGTCTATGGCGACATGTTCTCGCACGGCAGCCAGTCGGTCCGGGCATCGCAAAAGAAGCTGCAGCAGGTCGGCGCTAGCGCGCGTGAGCGCCTCATCGCGGTTGCGGCGACCCGCTGGGGTGTGCCGGCAACGGAATGCTCGGCGGCTGCAAGCGTGGTGAAACATGATCCTACGGGGCGCACGTTGCGCTATGGCGAGCTCGCACCCGACGCTGCAAAAATCAAGCTAAGCTCCGAGCCGGCGATCAAGACGCCCGACAAGTTCACCTTCATCGGCAAGCCGATGCCGCGCATCGACGTGGTGCACAAGATCGACGGGTCGGCCAAGTTCGGGATCGACGCAAAGGTCCCAGGAATGGTCTTCGCCGCGATCAATGCGTGCCCGGTGCCGGGCGGCAAGCTCAAGAGTGTGGACGAATCCGTAGTGCAGGGCGCGCCGGGCGTGCTGCAGGTGGTGCGGCTAGCCGATGCAGTCGCCGTGGTAGCGACCGGAAGCTACTGGCGGGCAAAGCAGGCGCTCGCGCGCCTGCAGCCGGAATGGGATGTCGGCGAAGCCGGGAACATCGATAGCGAGGAGCTGTCGAAGACATTTCGCGCGGCGCTCGCCGAGCCCATGCTCACCGCGCGCAACGACGGCAATGTCGATCAGGCCATGACGGGCGCCGCAAAGACGTTCGAAGCGGTCTACGAGACGCCCTATCTGTCGCATTCGCCGATGGAGCCGATGAATGCGACGGTGCATCTGCAGCCCGACCGCCTCGACGTGTGGGTTGGAACGCAGGACGCAGAGGACGCGCTCGTTGCGGCCGCCCGCTATTCCGGCCTGAAGCCGGAGCAGGTCTATATCCACAATGGCTATGTGGGGGGCGGCTTCGGTCGGCGCGACGCCAATGACGAGATCGCGCAGGCCATCGCCATCGCCAAGGCAGTGCAGCGCCCCGTCAAGCTCGTGTGGACGCGCGAAGAGGACACCCGGCAGGACAAGTTCCGTCCGCATGCGGTCGTCGCCTTCAAGGCCGGCGTCGGCACCGACGGAATGCCCACGGCCTGGTCGATGCGGGTTGTGACCTCATCGATCCTCGAGACGGTCGGCAGGCCGCTTCCGCCGAACCGGCCCGAGCCGATGGCGGTCGCCGGTCTCGCCGACAACGGCTATGCCGTGCCCAACACGCGTGTCGAAGCATTGATGAAGAAAACGCACCTGCCGGTGTGGTTCTGGCGGGCGCCCGGCGCGAACCAGCACGTGTTCGCGATCGAGAGTTTCCTCGACGAGATGGCATCCGCAAGCGGCCTCGACCCTTATCAGGTCCGCCGCAAGCTGCTCGAGGGCAAGCCGGATTGGCTCAAGGTGCTGGATACCGCGGCGGAGAAGGGCGACTGGGGCAAGCCGCTGCCGCAGGGCAGCGGGCGGGGTATCGCCATCTGCGAAGACACCAACAGCCTGTGCGCGCAGGTCGCCGAGGTCACCGTCAAGCCGAACGGCGACGTCAAGGTCAACCGCGTCACTGTCGCCCTCGACACTCGCTACATGGTCAATCCGCAGACCATCGCCGAGCAGGTCGAAGGCGCCGTGATCTTCGGGTTGAGCGCCGCGCTCTACGGCAAGATCACCATCAAGGACGGTGTGCCGGTGCAGGGCAATTTCGACACTTACCGCATGGTTCGCCTGGCGGAGGCGCCGAAGATCGATGTTCATCTGGTGCCGAGCGGCGGCAAGGTCTGGGGTGGTGCGGGCGAGCCCGCAACGCCGCCGATTGCCGGCGCGGTCGCCAATGCGATCTTCGCGGCGACCGGCAAGCGCATTCGCACGCTGCCGATCATCGATCACGATCTGTCCTCCAAATCGACCTGAACGCGGGTGCCGGCGCCAGAGCCAAAGCCAGAGCGTTCGCACCCGATTCCGTGGGACAGATATCGTTGGGCGGATCCATGAACCGCGTGAAGATTTTCGTGGCCGCAGTTTTCCTCTGCGGCGCCGGCGCGGCTGCGAGCGCACAGCCGGCCGCAACGCCGAGCGAGAGAGGCGAATATCTCGCCCGCGCCGGCGACTGCGTCGCCTGCCATTCCGTGCGCGGCGGCAAGCCTTTTGCCGGCGGCCTGCGCATGGGCACGCCGATGGGGGTGATCTATTCGACCAACATCACGCCCGACCGCGACACCGGGATAGGCAATTATTCGCTTGCTGATTTCGACCGTGCGGTGCGGGGCGGCATTGCCAAGGACGGGCATCACCTTTATCCGGCCATGCCCTATCCGTCCTACGCCAAAATCAGCGACCAGGACCTGGCGGCGCTCTATGCCTTCTTCATGCAGAGCGTCCCCGCGGTCAAACAAGAGAACAAGCAAAACGAGATTCCCTGGTACCTGAGCCCGCGCTGGCCGCTTGCGGTCTGGAACCTGATGTTCGCGCCCGAGCGCGGCTTTGCTGCCCGTTCGGATCGTGACGCGCAGTGGAATCGCGGCGCCTATCTGGTCGAAGGCTTGGGTCATTGCGGCGCCTGCCACACGCCGCGCGGTTGGGCATTTGCGGAAAAGGCGCTCGACGACGGCAGCAGCGCCTATCTGCAAGGCGCGGAACTCGATGCCTGGTCGGCGCCGAACCTGCGCGGTGACCTGCGTGCCGGTCTCGGTGCCTGGTCGCAGGACGACATCGTGGCGTTCCTCAAGAGCGGCCACAATGACAGAGGCGTTGCATTCGGCTCTATGCTCGATGTCGTCAACAACTCTACGCCGTACCTGTCGGATGAGGACATCCGCGCCATGGCGGTGTTCCTCAAGTCGCTGCCGGCGGCCGCGCAGGAGACCGCTGCCGCCTATGATGATGCGACAACGAAGGAGCTGCAAAGCGGCAAGCCGCAACAAGCAGGTGCCGCGATTTATCTCGGCTCCTGCTCGGCGTGTCATGGGGTCGACGGCAAGGGTCAGCCTCCCTTCATGCCGCCATTGGCGGGCAATCCGGTCGTGCTCGATGCCGACCCGTCGTCTCTCATAAACCTGGTTCTAAACGGTGCCGAGCCGCTCGTGGTCAAAGGCGTTCCCGACGCCTATCGGATGCCGCAATTCCGCGTCCAACTCAACGATGAATCAATCGCGCAGGTGTTGAGCTTTGTGCGCCGCGCGTGGGGCAACGGCGCCGCCATGGTCACGGCCGAACGTGTCAAAGAGCTGCGTCCGGTCACAGATCCGAGCAGCGATCGCGTCATTGTCCTGAAGATGCGGTGAGGCGAACGCCCATGCCGAGCCAGGACGCCAATTCGCGAGCGGGACAAGCGCAGGCGCGATCGTGAACCGCGCGATCCACTGAAAGGTCCATTATCGCGCGGTAGCGACCCGGATCGAGGTCTTGCGCGATTTCCCGGCGCCACGCCGAGGGCCGCGAACCGCGGCCTCGAGGTCATGGAGGTCCGGCTTGGCGGCGGCGGTCGCTTCCGATTCGATCGTCCGGTATTTCAGCACGACCTTCTCGCCGAAGGCGGTCAGCTCCGCCCCACCGCCTTGCGAGCCGCCCGGTTGCGCGGTGACGACGGGTTCGCGAAAGCAGCGGTTCATATCGTCGACCAACAGCCAGGCGCGCCGGTACGACATGCCGAGGGTGCGCCCGGCCTGCGAGATCGAGCCGGTTTTCTTGATCGCCTCCAAGAGCCGCACTTTCCCCGGTCCAATCGCCTGATCGGTTCCGAAGTCAACCCGCAATGTCAACCGGACTCCGCCCATCGGCTCCTCGCATCCTTCCGGAATCGAACTAGCTCATCCTATCACCAAGCCGGTTATTTGCACGTTCCACGGCGACGGCCGCAAGTGCGGCCAAACCCCTGAGCATTGGCGTGCGGGACCGCGCTACGGAGCTGATGCGGCTTGCGCGGTGGCCTGCACCGACGCCAACCCCGACAAGAGACAAGCGAGGCTCGAGGTGCGCAGCGGAAGGTAGCGCTTGCCGAGCTGCTGGCAGGCACGCTTGACAGCTGCGGCGGCGTCATGACTGACGCAATCGACCGGGAACATCGCGACATCGGCGCGGCTGACCAGGCCGGGCAGCAGCGTCGGGCTGTGCTCGATGCCGCCGTCGTGATGCAGGAAGCGGCCTTTGGTACGCTCGACCAGGCCCTTAAGCAGCGGCGCCTGATTGGCACGCCCGCCGACATAGAGCACGGTCAAGCCAGCAAGGTCGATCGCGTCGGGTACCGCTTCGCCGTCCCGTCCCGGCGCCGCGAGCCGGGATTCCAAAACGGCGAACTCCTGGCGGAGGGCCGCAAGCTCCTGCTCGGCATGCGCGCGCCGACGCTCCGCTTCGCTGAGCGAATTGCAAGCTGTTGCCAACCGCTGTTCCGCGCGCTCACGGCGGCTTGTCTCCTGCGCCAGGCGCCTGCCGAAGTCAGCGAGCGTGTCGCGCAAGGTTTGCTCTTCGCCGGCCTCCAAGACCGACGCCGCGGCGTCGCGGCCGGCGGTCTTGGCGAGGAGGTCATTCAGCGCCCGGATGGTCTCGTCGCGGCTGGTGAAGCCGTCGCGCAGCTGTTTTTGCTGCCGCTCGACCTTGGCGGACAAGGCGGCGTTGTCTTCCTCCAGCTGGCGCAGGCGACGGATATCGGCCCGGTTGGCGGCGCCGACAAGATGCGAGAGCATGTGCACCTGGCCGAACGCCTGCTTCACCATCTCATCGGTCGCCGCCGGATGGGTGAGCAGCGCCCAATAGCCGCCCGGAATGTCGCCGCGCTTGAGCGCCTCCTGCCACAGAGCCGCGAGGGCGCCTGCATTCTTGGCCTTGGCAAATTGGTTGATCGCGGCTTGATGATGCCGGTCCAGTGTCTTCTGCAGATGCTTGGCACCGGCCTGCGGACGGCCGGCAAGCAGGACACCGAGCATGTGCGCCTCATGGTCGTCGGCCGCATCGACCCCCTGCACCTTGAGGCGGACGAGAAGGCGGCGCAACTCCGCGCTCGACAGACACGTGCCGATGATCGAGCAATGCAGGCTGTGATGCAGATCCCAGATCGGGGTTCGGCGGGCGAGCGAAGCCCGCTTGGCGACCACGGCGGCCGGCTGACTTGGCTGTAGCGCCGCGAGGCTCGCGGCCGGCAGTTGTTCAGCGGGTGCACGCCCATGCGCGAACACGTTCGTCAACAATTGCGCCCCGCGCGAGGATGGCATGCCGGCACTCTTCGGCTTCGCTATATTCATCAAGATATAGCGAATGTGGCACAGCTCGCCCCGGAGGAAAAGGGGGGCGATGCGATGCGTCCGATCCGGTTCGGGAGGCGGGCGGGCGGTGATGATGGGCCAGAGCGATGCGGCATGCCGGGAGCTGCGATACCGCAATGCAACACGATGTTCCCGTCCTGCAAGTGAGGGCGCCTGAAGATCACAAAGGCTTTGGTTCCTTTGCTACAATCAAATGTGAGGATCAGTTCCGACAATCAATTGTGACAATGAGACCCTTGCAAAGCACGTGCATTGATTGCAGAAATATTGATTGCAGAAATGTTGGCGCGCCCGTGGCAGCAATTGGCAAGCTGGCGTAATTAGATCTAAAACAAATCTGGGATCACAACCGGGAGACAGCTCGACCAGGAGGTAAATCGCGCTGAGCCAGCGTCGCGCCGAGCCAACGTCGCGCCGGGCCAACAATGCCACCAAAACAACAACGCCACCGAAACAAAGGGGGCGGAACAGGGGGTACGATATGACGACGCTAAATCACGCTGGAGGCCTTGTGGGCTCTCCGGCCACCGGCCTTTTGGACCGGGAACGCATCATCGCAAGGGCTGGGTTCAATCGCTGGCTGGTGCCGCCGGCGGCGCTCTGCATCCATCTTTGCATCGGCATGGCCTACGGCTTTAGTGTTTTCTGGCTGCCGCTGTCGCGCGCGATCGGCATTTCGAAGCCGGTCGACTGCCCGGACATGAGCATCCTTCAGGAGCTCTTCACCACGACTTGCGACTGGCGCATCTCGAGCCTGGGCTGGATGTACACCTTGTTCTTCGTCCTGCTCGGCTCCTCGGCGGCGCTCTGGGGCGGTTGGCTCGAGCGCGCCGGGCCGCGCAAGGCCGGCGTGGTTGCAGCCGTGTGCTGGTGCGGGGGCCTGGTGATCTCCGCGGTTGGCGTGATCCTGCATCAGCTCTGGATGATGTGGCTCGGATCGGGCGTCATCGGCGGGGTTGGGCTCGGCCTCGGCTACATCTCACCGGTGTCTACGCTGGTCAAATGGTTCCCAGACCGGCGCGGTATGGCGACCGGCATGGCGATCATGGGGTTCGGCGGCGGCGCGATGATCGGGGCGCCGCTCGCCGACATCTTGATGAAGCGATTCGCCACGCCGACGTCGGTCGGTGTCTGGCAGACTTTCATCGCGATGGGAGCCATCTACTTCGTGTTCATGCTCGTTGGGGCGTTCGGCTATCGGGTGCCGCCCGCGGGCTGGCGGCCCGAGGGGTGGACGCCGCCGGACCGCACCAATGCAATGATCACGCAGCGCCACGTGCACTTGCGCGACGCGCACAAGACGGCGCAGTTCTGGCTGATCTGGGGCGTGCTCTGCCTCAACGTGAGCGCCGGCATCGGCGTGATCGGCATGGCGTCGCCGATGTTGCAGGAGATTTTCGGCGGATCGTTGATCGGCCGCCCGGACCTGTCATTCCTGCAGCTCGACGGCGGCCAGCGCGCCGCGATTGCGGCCATTGCGGCCGGGTTCACCGGCCTGCTTTCGTTGTTCAATATCGGCGGTCGTTTCTTCTGGGCGTCGTTGTCCGACTATATCGGGCGCAAGAACACCTATTACACCTTCTTTCTGCTCGGCATCGCGCTCTACGCGGGTGCACCCTGGGCCGCGCATATCGGCAGCAAGGGACTGTTCGTCGCCTTCTTCTGCGTCATCCTGTCGATGTATGGCGGCGGTTTCTCGACCGTTCCGGCCTATCTGGCCGATGTGTTCGGCACGCAATTCGTCGGCGCGATTCATGGCCGGCTGCTCACCGCCTGGTCGACGGCCGGCATCATCGGTCCGGTGGTCGTCAACTATATCCGCGAGGCGGAAATCTCAGCCGGCGTGCCGCGCGATTCCGTTTATGACGTGACCATGTATATCCTCGCCGGCATGCTGGTTGGCGGCTTCATTTGCAACCTCCTGGTCCGACCGCTGGCAGACCATTGGTTCATGAAGCCGGAAGAGGTGGCGCAGCTGCAGCTCAAGGCGCAGGGCGAGACCGCCGCTGCGGCGGGCGGCTCCTTCGGTATCGGCAGAGGGGGGCTCGACGCCAAGGCGGCGCTGTTCTGGCTCTTTGTCGGTATCCCGCTCGCTTGGGGCGTGTGGATCACGCTCAACAACGCGATGAAGATCTTCTGAGCTTGGGCTAAGGCTTGCTGAAGGCGAGCAATTGGTAGGACAGATAACCCTCCCGGTGCAGCCAGCGCATCAAGCTGCCGGCCGAGAGGGGCGGCGCTTCAGCAGGTGTGGTTATGCGGTAGCTCGGCAAGGTCTGCGCCGTCGCATCGATTGCGCGATCGAGGGTGAGGCCGGCGCAGCGGGCATATTCTAGAATTTGATCGAGCCCGATCCAAAGCTCCGGCCAGGGGCCGTATTCGCGCCGCATAGTCTCCTCGATCACTGCGATGTCGGCCGGCGGGCGTGAGCCGGGAAGCCTCACCAGAATATCGGTGAGGGCAAGGCGTCCGCCCGGCGCAAGCGCCGCTGCAGCCCCGGCGAGGAAATCTGCGCGCGAGCGGAAGTGAAACATCGCCTCGAGGCAGATTACGCGATCGAATGTGTCCTTGCGCAGCGGCAGCGCGCAGGCATCGGCCTCGAGCCAGATCAGAGCGTTGGTCGGCCTTGCCCTGATGGTGCGGCAGATTTCGAGCTGGCGCTGATCGATGTTCGCTCCCACCAACCGCATATGGTCCCGGCACGCGTCGATGGCCGCGAGCGTTCCGCCGAACCCGCAGCCGACGTCGAGCACCCTCTGCCTGTCGTGAATGTCCGCGAGGTCAATGATGATGTCGGCAAGCCGCGCCTGCGCGGCCGCGAATTCCTCCGGCGAGCACGGCGCGGAGAGCGGCGGCGGTGCATTCCAGAAGCCCAGATGCACGTGGCGCCCGGTCTGCCCCGCTTTGAAGGCGGCGATCAGTCCGTCGAAATATGGCGGCGCTTTTTGCGGCGGCAAGATGCGCTAGCCCCAACAATAAACGCGGTCGCCGGATTTCGCGTCAGCCATGAAGCTGCAGGCGGTCCAGCGCACGGTCGCGCCAAGGACCGGCGTCACCCGATGTAAGTAGCGCCCGGAATTGACGATGATCATCTCGCCCGGCTCAAGGCGGAACGACACCCGTTCGACACCTTCGAGATCAGGCTTGGGCGAACTCACGCCGTCGAGCGCGATGCGGCCGCCCGGTGCCTCGGGCTCGAGATTGAAGATCTCGAGCGCTCCCCCTGCTTCGGCTTGCGAGAAGGCAAGCACGAACGAGAACAGGCTGCCCTGGATGAGGGGCATGAGCTGGCGATAGCTCGGCCGCGCCGCCTGCTCGTCATCGAAATGCGGCGGGATATATCCGCCGGTGAGCTGGGCCCTCAGCGTGGTGAACATGTATTCGCTTCCCGGCCATGGGCCGGGAGGCGGCGCATAGGGGCGCCCACCGTCGAGCATCGACATCAGCTGCGATACGCGCGCCTGCAGGTCAAGCCCAGCGGGAAACAGCGCCCGCAGGCCGGCTGCGAAGCGCGGCGCCTCGTCGAAATAATCCTCGAGATCAGGATGGGCGAGATTGAGATTGATGCCGTAGAAGAAGGCCGCGAACTTGACCGGGAAATCAGTGCGGATGAGGCCGTGGCGATTGTGGGCGAGGTCGTCGCGGATGGAAGCGCAGGTCGCACTGTCATAGACGTTGCTGACGAGCACCGCGTCGAGCTCGCGGCAGCGCAAACGTGTCAGCAAGTCGGGAGATCGGCCGGCGTCCTCGGCGGCGACGGTGGCGGTGCGAAAGAACGTCATGGGAGTTGCGCGCCGCACATCATTGATAACGGCCGCCCGGTGGTGGATAGACCCAGAAATATTCGCCGCTGCGGCCGTCTTCCCGCGCGGCCGTTTCGGTGAGGAAGGCAGCCTCGCGCGCCAAAGCCTCGCGTGACCAGCCGAGACAGGAGCGCATCTTAAGGGACAGCGGATCATAGTCCAACCGATGCTCCGCCGGCGAGCGCACCATCAAGGCTGAAGGCAATACCACGCAATGATAGACGCGGAGCGCGCACGGCAGCCGCCGCGCCCGCTCGAAATTGCGGCGAAAGCTCTCCGGGCTGTCGCCCGGGAGCCCGACGATGATCTCGACCGCGGGCGTTGCCACTTGGCCCAGCGCCGCGAGCGTCTCATCAAAGCGCGCCTCGTCGTATTTGCGCTCGACATTGGCAAGCACCTTGTTGTCGAAGGATTGCAGGCCCACCCCCACATAGGCATTGCCCACGCCTTTAAGAAAGTCGAGGTGCTCGCGCCGCACCTTCGCGGGATAGATCTCGCAGATGAGGCCGCGCTGCGAGAGAAATCCGGAACGCTCGGCGGCTGCGCGCAGATTGTTGAAGGCCGCTTGATTGAGATTGAGGCCCGCATCGGCCAGCAAGGCGGCGCCGAGCCCAAGGCGCTCCATGGCGGAAAATTCCTGGCCAAGGTTTTCGGCTGTGCGCACGCGCTTGGGGGATTCGAGCGTGCCCCATTCGCAAAACGTGCAGGTGAAGGGACATCCGCGATAGGTCTGCAGCACGCCGAGGCCGCCTCCGGGCACGAGATTCATCGCATAGGGCGAAGCAAGCTCGTTCAAGTCGCCGAGCGGTCGCGCGGGCGTTTCATGCCAAGCATCTGCCTTGCGCAATGCCAGGCCGGCGATCCCGGAGAGCTGCTCGGGCCTGCGGTCCTGAAGCTCCACGACAGCGCGGAACGTGTGCTCGCCTTCGCTGATGACGAGCACGTCGATAGCGGATGCCTTCTGCCCATGCGGCGCGTGCTGGAGCATCACCGGCCGCGCCGAAGGCCCGCCGAACACGATCAGCCGCCTCGGATCCTCATCCTTCAAACGCACTGCGAGATCGAGGAAGAACGGAAACGACCACAGATAGACCGAGCAGCCGACCACATCCGGATCGAAGGCGATGACCTCCGCGGCGACGCGCTCGACATCGCTGCCCTCCAAGTCCCAGACCCTGAGCTCGAGGCCGGGCAAGCGCGCAGCACGCAGCGCGGCTTCCACCATGTAGAGCCCGAGATTGGGAATGAATTGCGGCATCGCCCGGTCGCGAACCGGATAGCGCGCCAACAGCGCGACACGGCGGCCCGAGCGGATGGGGGTCACGCCGGACATGCTACGGCATTGCCGCTGGAACGGCGGGGCATCGACCACCAGAAGCGGCCGACCTTGCCGCCGCATGCGCGCGCGCGCTGGTCGAGCTCGCTCCGCATCGCAGCCAGCGCCTCGGCGTTCCAACCAAGGCAGGAGATCATCGAGAGATCGCTCGGGTCAAATACCATGTTGAACTCGGGCAGGCCGCGGGTCATCAGTGCGTCGGGCAATACCAGGCAATGATAGGCGCGAACGCTCGCCGGCAGCGACAGCGCATAATCCAGCGTGCGGCGGAAACCCTCGGGCGAGTCTCCCGGCAGCCCGAAGATGATCTGCAGCTCGATATTGGTGACGGCGGCGAGCGCGCGGACTGCGGCTTCGAATCGCGGCGAGTCGGACGGGCGCTGATGCAGGCGCAGGACCGCCTGATCCTTTGACTGCATGCCGACCCCGAGGTAGGCGGGGCCGATCTCGCGCATGAATTCGAGGTGCTCGTCGCGCACCACCGAGGGATAGATTTCCGCCCAGAACAGCGAGCGCTTGAGGAATCCGGTGCGCCGGTTGGCTTCGCGCAAGTTGCCGAAGGCGCGAATGTTGAGGTTGAGCCCGGCATCGAGCAGGAATACCGCCGGCGCGTCTACGCGGGCGAAGCCCTCGAGCTCGCGTGCGATATAGCCGGCCGAGAATGTCGCCTTGAATTTTCCGGGCACGCCCCATTCGCAGAACCGGCAGGACAGCGGGCAGCCCCGATAGGTCTCCAGATATGCGACCGCGCCGTATGGCATCAGGCCAAGCGCAAATGGCGAGGAGAGCTGATCGAGATCGACCGGAGCCTCACGCCGGGCGGTGCGCAGCCAGCCGGAGCTTGTGGGCAGCGTGAGCCCGGAGACCGATTTGAGCCCGGTCGGCGAGAGATCCGGCAAAGCCGCGATCTCGCGGAAGATCTCTTCGCCGTCGCCTTCGACGATCGCGTCGAGATAGGTGGCGGCTTGGCCATACGGTTCGAGATCGAACAACGCAGCCCGTGCCGAAGGGCCGCCGAACACGACGATGCAGGACGGGCGCCGGCGCTTGATCTCGCGCGCGACCGCGATCAAACATGGCGTCGACCATACATAGATGGAGAAGCCGACGAGCTCGGGCTCGAAGGCGAGAATGTCGTGCACATAGGCCTCGACGTTGTCGTGCCCGTGATCGATCAGCGTCACGCTGTGCCGGTGTCCGGCATCACCCACCACCGCAGCTTGGATGCGGCGTATGCCGAAGCTCGGCAGAACCAGCGGTCCGAGCTCGTCGGCATCCGGCCGCGGCGTGAGACAAACAAGCGCTATGCGACGATCGGCCAAAGGTGCATCCGCGGGATAGAGCAGCTCTCGCGATCTTATAGAACTGTTGCCGAGTCATCGCCGGGCTTGTCCCGGCGATCCACGCCGTTCTTGCTCGAGCCAACAGGAACAAGACGTGGATGCCCGCCACATAAGGGCGTTTGCGACCGTCTTTCAACGGGCTATGCGCGGGCGTGACTCCAATGCAATTTGGCGCCCGCCAGGTGGCTATTTCGCCGCCTCCGCGGTGGCCGGGCCCGCCGCGGCCTGGAATTGAACCTTGCACCTGATTCCGGCCGGCAGGCGCCCCGCAGGGTTGGGCAGAGCGAGCCGCACCCCAAACGTGCCGCTTGCCGCATCGAGCACCTGGTCCACCACCGTCACGGCTGCCGAATAGGAGCCGCCGATCGGTTGTTGCGGGTGCACCTCGGCGGTCGAGCCGATCGCGATGCGCCCATATTGGCTTGTCGGCACGAACACCTCGACCCGCAGCGGATCGATCTGCGCGAGCGTCAACACCGGGCTCTGCTCGTTGCGATACTCGCCCGGGACCAGGAGCCGCTCCGTCACCACGCCATCGATCGGGCTCACCAGCGTGCGCTGCTTGACCTGCTCCTCGGCCTGGCCGACTTCCAGTCGGGCGATCTCCTGATTGAGCTCGGCCTCCTTGACCTGCTGCTCGGCAACGTTGGCATCGGAATCGGCTTCCTCTGCGGTCGCTTGCGCGACGATGTTCTTGGCGACGAGCTGGCCGGCGCGGTCGTTCTTTCGGCGCAGGAGCTCGAGCCGCGCCTGCGCCGCCTTGATCGCGAAGTCGTTGCCGGCGCGAGCGCGCGCCAGCTTCAGTGTAGCCTGCTCGAGTCCGTCTTCGAGCTTTCCCAGCACCTGGCCTTTGTGCACCACATCGCCGCGGTCGACATCGACGCGGGCGAGCACGCCAACGACGGGGGTTGCGAGTTTAACCACCTGCTGTGGCTCGATCACGCAGTCGAGCTCAGGGATATCGGCGGTTTGAGCCCTGGCGCCGCTGGCCACGAGGAAGAGCAAACAGCCGAGGGCCGTCAGACGCTCTGCGCAGGCAAAATCTCTCACGGTCGCGCTCCAGGGATTCCGCATCCTTAGTGCATGCTTAACACGGGCTGCAGCCCGCCTGCTTCCCCCAATCCACAAGCCCGCGGCGCAAGTAACACAGATTGCGTTAAAAATGAACATTGCGGCCGCAGGGCTCACTCAGGTCGGCCCGAAAAGGCGAGCGTCTTGCTCTGCGAACGGTCCGACTGCAGGAGGTCCGCCCGCATGCGCGCATGCAGCCATTCGGCGCGCCGCTGTGCCATCCGCAGCATGATGCGGCCGACCGAGGGCCCCCATCGACGCAAGGCCGGAGCGGCAAGGCGCGACAGGATCGGGCCGATCTCGAAATCCATCAGCGGATCCTCGAGCGAAAGGATCGCCTGGAAGCATCCGGGCTCGCCCTGGCGGCCGCTGCGGCCGGCGAGCTGGTCGTCGATCCGCCGGGCGTCATGCCGCTCGGTCATGATCACATGCAGCCCACCCAGCTTAAGGGCATCCTCGTCGATATGAATGTCGGTGCCGCGCCCCGCCATGTTGGTGGCGACGGTGATGCGGCCGCGCCCGCCCGCAAGAGCGATGATGTCGGCCTCGTGCTTGTCCTGCGTGGCGTTGAGCACGGTGTGCGGCAGCCCGGCGGCGGTCAGCGCCGCGCCCGCGCGTTCGGACGCGGCGACCGAGCGCGTGCCGATCAGCACCGGGACGCCCTTCTGGTGCAGCTCCGTCACGCGGGCGAGGATGGCGCGCCACTTCTCGGCCTCGGTCGCGACCACTTCATCCGGAAGATGTCGCCGCTTAATCGGGCGATGCGTCGGAATGCTGGCGACCGGGAGCCGATAGACCCGCCACAGCTCGCGCGCGACCGGGCGAAGAGTGCCGCTCATCCCGGACAGCCGGCGATAGCGGCGGAAGAAGCGCTGGTAGGTGATCCGGGCGATGGTGGCACGGCGCGCCGAGAGCGCGCAGCCTTCCTTGTGCTCGATCATCTGATGCAGGCCATCGCTCCACTGGCGGTCCGGCATGATGCGGCCAGTATATTCGTCGACGATTTTCACCTTGCCGTCGCTCACCACATATTGCTCGCCGGGCTTGAACAGGTGCAGGGCGGACAGCGCCTGGCGCGCCAATTCCTCGCGCGCGACGACGCTGCGCCAGGCGCCGCCGCGCGCCGTGCCAAAAGCGGCGATGCGCGACTGCCCGCTGGCAGTCAAGAAAACCCGCCGCTCCTCGAGCGAGATGAAATAGTCCTGTCCATGCGCGAGCTCGCGCGCGAGCTCGAGCGCGGCCGCGATGGTATCAGCATCGAAGGTGGACTCGACCAAGCCCGATATGATGAGCGGCGTGCGCGCCTCGTCGATAAGCACGCTGTCGGCTTCGTCGACGATTGCGAAATGCAGCCCGCGCAGCCGCAAGGCCCGCGCGCGCGGCGCTTCGCTGTGCATCGCTTCAAGCTTCAGCGTAAGGTCGCCGTCGGCCTGCCCGAGCAGGATACGATCGCGCAGATAGTCGAAGGCGAGCTCCTTATTGGTGCAGTAGGTAATATCGCAGCGATAGGCGGCGCGGCGCTCCTCCGCGCTTTGTCCCTGCAGCACGACCCCGACGGTGAGACCGAGCTGCCGGTAAAGCGGACCCATCTGCTCGGCGTCGCGGCGCGCGAGATAATCATTGACGGTGACCACATGCACCGGAAACCCGGCGAGCGCCGCTGTGCCGGCCGTGAGCGTTGCGGTCAGCGTCTTGCCTTCGCCGGTCGCCATCTCGGCCAACCAGCCTTTGAGCATCGCGAAGGCGCCCATCATCTGCACGCCGAAATGGCGCTTGCCGAGAACGCGCGCGGACAGCTCGCGAATGAGCGCGAAGGCGCGCGCCACCTCGCGGTCGGGCAGGTCGCCTGCGCGCCGCAGCGCCAGCGCGACCTCGCGCACGGCGGGCGGGAAATCATCGAGTGCGAGCGCTCGGAAGGCGTCCGTGTGCTCTTCGACCAGCGAGACGATGCGTGACAGCGCGCGCACACGGCGGGCGGACGCCCGCGCGGCGATCTCGGCGCCGACGATCTCAGTCAGGAAATCGAGCGGCTGCGGCGCTCTTTCGATGCGCTCCGGATAGAGCCGCAGCGGACGAGGCACAGCCGCTGAAGGAAGCGTCAGCTCAGACACCAGACTAGACATGGAACTGCCCGAGAAAGAACTGTCGGAACGCGCGCATGATGCGAAACGCCAAAGGCTCGTACCCATGATCGAACCGCACATAGACGCGGGCACCCGCCAGGCGCGGCGGCACCGGCTTCAACAAATCGACGTCGAACAGGAACATGCTGAACAGGGACTGCGGCTTCTGCGTCTTTGCCGGATCGAGCACGATCGGGCCGCCGGCTTGCGTGGTCAGCGCGAGGCTCGGCACTTCCGTCTGCGCGGCGGGCACCTCGCGCTGGATGTGCGCCGACACCGGCTCATCCAGGTTCTCGGCAAAATAGGCCTCGACGCTTCGGGTGCGTTGGCGCACCAGATCGACGTCGGCTTGCGGCACCACGACCCGGACCACCAGATCATTGTCGCCCACCACATAGCCCACGAGGTCTCCGCGCTTGAAGAAACGGCCCGGCAGGTCCTCGGCGTGCGGCAGGATGAAACGGCCGTCCTGCTCGGCTGCGATGTTGAGGTCGTCCTCGCGCGTGCGATAGGCCGCAAGCGTGCTGGTCAGGCGCTGCACCTGTTCTTGCAGCACCTCGGCTTGCACGCGATCGAGCTGCCGTACCGCATCGAGCCGCAGCTGCATTTCCTCGCGCTGCGCATCGATGAGCGCGACCTTGGCGCTCAGGATCGGGTCTGCGAGCGTAACGAGCTCCCGATGCGCCGCAACGCGCGAGCCCGGCGTGCTCAGGATATCGGTTACGAAGCCTTCGGCCTTGGCCCGCACCTCGGCGCGCTCGGGAATCCAGACCACGCCTTGGGCGACGGTCGCGTAGGGCAGGGGAATGAGGAAGAGAACCGCGAGCGCGGCTGCCGCAAGGCCGCCGACGACGGTGAGGGCACGCCGCCTTTGCCCGCGCAGGCGCGAGCTCGTAATCAGGAAGCGGATGCCCTTCAGAATTGGCAGCACCGCTATGGAGATGATGGCCCAGATCGCCATGGCGGCGCCCAACAGGAACAGGCGCGTCGCCAGGAAGACCGCGATCCCGAACGACACGATCACGCGGTAGAAGAAGGAAAGGATCGCATAGCCGAGCAGCCATTTCGCCTCCCCGGGCGCACTCGCCGGATCGTCCAGCCCGTCGATCCCGAGCAAGTGGCGCTGCACCAGGAAGAACAGATAGGCGTTGGCACGGGTGGCGAGGTTCGGAATTTCAATGAGATCGGCGAGGATATAGTAGCCGTCGAAACGCAGCAGCGGATTGCCGTTGAAAAAGAGCGTCGACACGCCGCCGATCAACACCACGTCGAAGGCGACCGCGCGCCCGAGCCCGGGACTCGCATTGACCCAGACGACCAAGGCGATGGCGGCGAGCGCGAGCTCGACGATGATGCCGGCGGCGCCGACCACGATCCGCCGCCGTTTGTGCCGGAACGCCGCCGAGGCCGACGCGTCCACGTAGGGAACCGGAATGAACACGAGCAGCATGACGCCGACCTCGTGCACCTCTCCACCCCAGACCTTGGTCGCATAAGCGTGGCCGGCCTCGTGCAACGCCTTCATTATCGGGTAGACGAGGGCGATCAAGGCGATGTTCTGGGCCACCAACACGCGATCGGCCACGTTGGAGACAAGCTCCGACCAATTCAGCATGGCGAGAACTGCGCCGACGGCGACCAGCGTGAGCCAACAGGCGAAGCCGGCAATGCTGAACAGCGGCCGCACCGCCGGCAACGTCCAATCGAGCAGCCGGTCGGGATCGAACAGCGGTAGTCGGAGCGCCATCGGGTTGCGTAACCGCTGAATCAGGCGTCGGCGATCGGATTGCTGCGAACGTTCGGCAATCTCGCCGATGTCGGGCGGCAGCTCGCCCTGCAGCAGGTCGGCGGCGTGCAGCTGTGCGAGCAGCTGAATGGTCTCGTCCTGCGTCGGCGGGTCCTCGCTCGCCCGCTCGCCCGCAATATCCCAGATTTCGCGCAAGCTGCGGCGCCCGTCCATCAGGCAGAGCATGCGATTGGCCGCTGGCGAAACGCGGAAGAAGCGGCCCGTCTGATGATCCTGCAGCACGTACCAGATCTGCCCGCGGAACGTGTGCCGATGCATCTGCGCGTGGGCGCGCAGCCGCGGCTTGAGCTCGGCGACGCGATACCAGGAATTGCTGAACAGCGATGCCATGTTCAGCCGCCGACCTTTGGGTCGCGCGGTGTAGGGTGTGCAAAATCGCGCTGCGAGGTCTGGCTGCGTGCGCAACCGCGCGGCGCGATTTTGCGCACCGGATAGGCAGAGAACGGCGCGGTTGCACACCGTACGCTGCGTCGAGCTACCACTACAGCCATTGCCAGCCCCACAGCCGCAGCGAATCGACCAGCGCATGCGACCAGACCCAGGCGATGTGGCGGCGGCCGATCTCGATCTTGCCGATGCCGTCCATGCCGGGCCGCAGGCGTTCCGAGCTCTGCGTCAACAATCCCTCGACGCGGAACAGGTTGCGCCCTGCCTTCACCTCGGCGATCGGGGTGATCTTGTCGACCCGGAATGGCCACGACTCGTTCGGCAGCGCCGTGGTGACGAGGCTGCCGGTCTGGCCTTGCTCCACGGCGCCGACCTCGCGCTCATCGACATCGAGGATGACGCGATAGCCTTGCAGCGGCGCGATCTCGAACAGAACCTGGCCGCGCTGCACCGACGCGCCGATGAGCTGGCTCAGGTCGCCGGATATCACGAGCCCGTCGATCGGCGAGGTCAGCTTGACGCGGGCGAGCTGCTCATCAATCAGCTTGATCTGTGCGTCGGCCTGATCGACTTGGCTCTTGAGCACGTTGATCTGCGCCGCCTGCCGTGCCGCCAGCGCCTTGTCGTATTCGAAGACGTGTTGCTGCCGCTCGGTGACCCATTTGAGTCGCTCGAGGACGAGGTCACGATCCTCGAGCGTAGCCAATACGTCGCCGGCATGCACGTCATCGCCGGCGCGCACCACCGAGGTGGCGATGAAGCCGTCGTAAGGCGCGACCACCGCGCGCCGCACCAAGCCTTCGATCCGGGCGTCGGCGTCGACCCGATAGGTCTCGGTGGCGAAGAGGAGAAACAAGCCGGCGAGTGCGGCGGCTCCCAGCGCGAGCTTGCGGCCGAGATAGCCGGGTCCGATCAGGTGCTCGATCTGCTGTCGGCCTGCCTCGATCACCTTGAAGCCGATCCAGCGATCGTTCTGCCGCTTCTCCTCCAGCACCGGCGCGACCATGCTCGCGGCGAGCGCGATGAGATCGATGATGTCCTGCGTGAAGGCCAAATCGGGCGGCCGCTCGAAGGTGAGCGCCCCGACGAAACGATCACCCACCAGCATCGGGACGGTCAGCACCGGTCCGTCACGCTGCACCTTGCAGAGCTCGGCATGCGCCGTCGTGCCGACGATCTGATCGTCCGGAGCCGGGAACAGGATCATGCAGCGCTGGTCGATCGCCTCCTCCATGGCGGCGCCCAAGAGGCTCACCAGATTCATCCGGCGCCCGAACTGGGCGCTATGCGAGATGACCTTCACGGTCACGGTGCGGCCTTCGAGCATGCCCAAGCTGACGCGTGCGCACTGGCAGCGCGTCGCCAGCGCCGTGACGGTCGCCATGGCGGCGGCGGCGAAGCTTTCGTGCTGGAGCGCATTGCCGAGGAGGTCGAGCGCCACGCGCGAGCGATCAAGCAAAAGGCTCTGCTCCGCGTTGCGCCGCTGCGCCAGGCGATCGCGGATCCAGGCGATGCCCCACTGCAGCTGACGCATGGCGAGACGCACGGTCTCTGCGTGCCCGCTCGAGAGCGAGACTGCGACCGCGCCCTGCAGTTGCTTGTCGGTCAGGATCGGAAGGCCGATCTGATGCCCCCACCCTGACCCTACCCCCGCATCAGCGCGCTTACGCGCGTCTTCGACGCGCTCTGCGGGGGAGGGAAGGGAGGGGGAATAGGGTCGGCCGTCCGGAACATCCGCACGGGCGACCCCGCGCCGCTCGCGCATGGCAACTTCAGCCACCTCGGCGAGCGCGGCGCCCCCGCTCGCGCCCTCCGGCCACGAGGCCGCGGCTTCGAAGCTGTTGGGCTGCGCGCCGGCCAAGAGCAGCAGCCCGCGCGTGGCGCCGGCGATCATCTGGCACTGCAAGGCAAGCCAGGCCCGGGCCATATCGGCGTCGGTCTTGGCATCAGCCAGCCGCTTCCACAGCGCCGGCTCAAGGTAGGCGATGCGATCAGCACTCTCGGCCTCGCTCGACGGGTCGATTTCAGGCGCCGAAGAGCGCGGATCCAACGCTTCTGCCTCGCCGGCGCCGGGCGCTTCGCTCAGCCGGGAGGGGGGTTGGCTCATCGTGTCGACCGCTCGATCAGAATCTTTATTTGCGTTTGCGCATGTTCTTTTTCGGAAAACCGGTGCCCACTTTTCCGGAACATGCGCTAGAGCTGCAGCGGTCCGTGGCGCTGCTCATATTCGCGCAATACGCCACCCAAGACCGTCAACAGCCGCTTGGCGGCAAACGGCGTCAAGATAATTCGGTTGGAGAGATCGACGCTCACCGAGGAGCCATCGGTGACATTCCAAGTTTGATTGGTGCCGAAGAACAAGTCGACCTGCTCGCGGGTGCTCTGCACATTCACCACGTTGGCGAAATGCGTGGCCATGTTCTTGTCGTTCCATTGCACCGTAGACGGGCGCAGTGCCTCGGCGGCGGGGGCGGGCGGGGCGGCTGGTTCGGGAGGAGCGCTCTTGGCGGCCATAGCGTGTGATCTACTTTCCAGTTGCGGGTTGACGCTAGTCTGCGTTTTGTAGCCTGCGATCCTGCTTCAAGGCCTTTTGCGCTCGACGCGCTTCAGCCTGAAGGGCTCGGCCTTCTCGCTATAGTTTTCTTTATTGTGCCGATTGTATCGATTCCGTTGCTTTCGCCTCGACCTTGGCAAGTTGCTGCAGCGCCTTCTTGCGCCGGAACGGTTCACCGGCAAGAAGACGCAGCAAATCGCGCATCAAACCGTGATGCGAGAAAACCCCACCCGTCGCTTGGAGCGGCGCCTTATATCAAAAGTGGACAGCGGCTCCAAGCGTTGCGCTCAGCAACGACGGCTTGAGCTGACTTGGCGTCGGTATGGCCTGAAAGGTCAGTTGACCGGGCGCGACTTGGCTCGCCGTATACATTCCCTCAACCCTGACACTGAAATTTTGGGTGAGGTAGGTCTCGATGCCGCCTCCGTATTGATAACCATTAACCGTGACGGCGCCAGTCGCCGGATTGGGTGCGATGGCATTCCAGTAGGCGGCATCCGGGGTCACCCTGATCCAGGCAGGGCCGCCCTTGGCGTAAACGAGAGTTTCGGGCGTGACGAGCCAGCCGACCCGCAAGCTCAGGGCATAGACGCTGTCGATCGAGGCAAAATGGAAGACCGGCGGAAATCCGACACCGTTCGATACGTTGAAATCAGCCTTTTGCAAATTGGCACTGGCCTCCACCCCAAGCACCACGTGCGAGAATTGACCGTTCAGGCCGATGAAAGCGCCACCACCGACCCTGAAGTTGGCATAGGGACCCTGTTCGTTGTCCTCGCCCACATTGGAGCCGAAATACTGCATCTGATCATCGTTGAGCGAGACGAAGCCGCCGGCCTCGAGACCGGTCCAATTCACCGCAGCGGACGCAGCGGGAGCCTTGGTGAAGAGCATTGGGGCTTTGGTGGGCAGCGGTCTGCTTGCGGGAGCGCCTCCCAACGGGGTCAGGCCCGGGATATCGAACTTGTAGGCTCCGCCGACCATCACCTGCAGGATATCCGGGTGAAATTCGTCGTTGTCATCGTTCAGAGACAGCGTTTCGGTCGCGTGCGTATAGGTGCCTTCCAGGCGGACGGCGAAATTCGGCGTAACCAGCGACTCGATGCCTGCGCCGAACATCACGCTTTGGAGCGTCTGGTTGAAATTGTCGCCGAAACCATTGACCCCGCGCACGTCCATCCAGGCCGGACCGGCCTTGGCATAGACCATGGTGGTGGGCATGATCGGGAAACCGAGGCGCCCGGCGACCGAAGAAACGAATTTGCTGCGTTCAAGCGAATCGAAGTCTTCGCCGAACTCGCGATAAGCCGCGCGCGAGGTGCTCCAGGCCCCCTCCACGCCGATGACCAGCCAGGGAAGGACCTGATAGTTGAAACCCCCGTAGGCGCCGCCGATAGGGCCGCGATTGACCGAGCCAATCGAGGTGTCGGGCGCATCGCTGAAGGGCTGCACGTGCTTCGCGGCTGCAGCATCGATGCCGAGTTCGCCGCCGACATAAAAGCCCGTCCAACTCGATGCCGCTGCAGGTGCCGGCACAGGAATCGGCGCGGGCCTCTTCACCCTCTGCGGCAGCGCCAAATCGGTTGCCAGCGCGCACTGCAGTGAGGCCAGCACGGCAGTGGCTGCGCAGGCCGTGAATATCGCAGCTCGGTGCGCGCGCACGACTGGCCCCCGATCCCCTCGATTGATATCAGCAGACTGCTTATGCCTAGCAGGCAATAGGGCGGGGGTCCACAGTCGGCGGCTTTTTGTCCTCAAGGGCGGGCGGCAGGCGTCCGCACAGGTGAAGCGAGCGGATGATGACGAGCGCGGCTCGGGGCGAGCGTGCCTACGGTTTCCTGTGTGTTGACGACTTTCTCGCGACGGAGCTCGACGCCCGCGCTATCAAGAGTGCCTTCGAAACCGGAATCATCGACGCGCTGGCTGCACAAGCCGGAATGGCAGCGGAAGCGCTGGCAGCAAAAAGCCGAATGGATCCAGTCGGTTTTCGTCTGCTCGTCGGCCTGCTAGAGGCAAACGATGTGGTCTGTCGCCAGGGCCAGAACCTCACACTCACCGACGTGTTCCGGCAAGCGCTGAAATTTCGCGACCTGCTTGAGGCCCGCATCGACTTTGCCGATCTGGTCTGGAGCGACATCCATACGCTGTTCACCCCGCTGCTGACGGACTTGCCACAATTCATGGCACGGTCGCAGGTGTTCGAACTTTTTCGCTACGACCGTTGCATAGATGTCACAGCGGAGAACCTGGAAGCCACGCAATCCTGGCTTCGGTTCACGACCTGCCTGACAAAATATGAAGCCGCCGCGGTCCTCGATGCCGTCGATTTTTCCTCTGTGCAGAGCCTTGTGGATTTCGGCGGGAACAGCGGCGAATTTGTCCGGCAGATCTGTCGCCGGCATCCCGCGATCTCGGCAACGATCGTGGATCTGCCGGTCGTCTGCGCGCTTGGGCAGCGCCATATCGCGGCCTCAGCGACCGCCCAGGAGGCAGCGCGCATCCGCTTTTGCCCGGCCGATTTCCGTAGCGATCCGCTGCCGGGGCCAGCCGACGTCGTTTCATTCAAATCGGTGCTGCACGACTGGGGAGATGCGGATGCCGAGCGCATCCTGGAGCGAGCCGACAGGGTGGTCGGGCCGGGCGGACGCATGCTGATCTTCGAGCGCGGTCCGATCGAGACCGGCCGTCGGCTGCCCTATGCGATGGCCCCCAATCTCGTGTTCCTGAAATTCTTGCGTCCGCCGGATCTCTATTTGAAGAAGCTCTCGCAGCTCGGCTTTACACTGATTGAGCACCGGCGTCTGATGCTGGAAATGGAATTCAATCTCATCGTGGCGCGCAGGAAATGAAGATGACGGGGGCGGGACATGCGGCCGTCGTCGCGGTTGCGGGCCCGCCCGGTGGTGGCAAGACCACTCTGGTGCGGCTCCTGTCGACGCGCCTCTCGGCGCCATCGCTGCACTATGATGATTTCGAACAGATCACGCGGCGAACCCCCGCCGAGGTTGAGGCCTGGCTCGATCGCGGTGCCCCGGCGGACGAGGTGCCGCTGCCGGGTTTCGCCGAGGCGCTGATGCATCTGAGGCAAGGGGGGACGCGGCAGGTCATCCTCGATTTCCTATTGGCCCGCGCCCACGCTCCGACCGCAGCGCTCATCGATTTCATGATCTGGATCGACACGCCGCTCGATATCGCTCTCAGCCGCACCTTGCGCGAGCAGGTGGCGCTCGCCCGCACGGGCGCAGCCGCAGCCGGTTTCCTCGATTGGCTTGCCGCCTATCTCGACAGCTATGCGCGGGTCATGCATCGCGGCTACCAGGTGCAACGGACGACCGTGCGGGGCAAGGCCGATATGATCCTCGACGGCTTGCTGGCGCCGGAGGAGCTCGCCGCGCGCGCCGCTGCCGAAATCTTGCGCAGGTTTCCTTGAAAGTGCCCGAGCCGACGCCCCAAACGTCCCCCCGCCGCCCGCTCGAGCGCGTCGTCATCGTCGGCGGCGGCACTGCGGGCTGGATGACGGCGGCCTATCTCAACCGCTACCTCACGAGGCTCAAGGCCAAGGTCACGCTGGTCGAATCGCCGGCGCTGGGCACCATCGGGGTGGGCGAGGCCACGATCCCTTCGCTCGTGCAGTTCGTGCGCCTCATGAATCTTGACGAGAACGAGTTCATGCGGCGCTGCGCGGCGACCTATAAGCTGGCGATCAGGTTCGACGACTGGTGCCGAATGGGCACCACCTACTGGCATCCGTTCGGGGTGAGCGCCCGGCTCGACGGCTTCGACCTGTTCCATTTCTGGCTGAAGCGGCGCCTTGCGGCCGGCGAGACGCGCGCCTATGCGGATTTTTCGGTGCAGGTGCAGCTCTCCCGCGAGGAGAAGGCCCCGCGCCCAGTCAACGGGACGACCCCGATCACGAATGCGGGCTCTTATGCGTATCACCTAGATGCGTCAGCCTTCGGCGAGTACTTGAAGGGCATCGCCACATCCGAAGGCGTGCAGCACCTGTTCGGGGATGTGCAGGAGGTCGCACGCGATGAAGAAGGCAACATTGCAAGCCTCGACATCGGCGGCGGCCGCACGCTCGCCGGCGACCTGTTCATCGATGCGACCGGGTTTCGCGGCCGCCTGATCGAGCAGGCATTGGGCGATCCGTGGATCGACTGGTCGCGCTTCATGCTGTGCGACCGCGCGGTGGCGCTGCCGCTTCCGCGCTCGGAGAGCTTCCCGCCTTATACGCTCTCGACGGCCCTGCCGGCGGGGTGGCGATGGCAGATTCCGCTCTCGACCCGCACCGGCAGCGGCTACGTCTATTCGAGCGCGCATCTTTCCGGCGATGCGGCGACAAAGGAGCTGATCGTCCGTTCAGGGCTCCGCCGCGAGCGTTCCGCCGATCCGCGCCAGCTCATCATAAGGGTTGGGCGCCGACAGAATTTCTGGCTGCGCAACTGCGTCTCCGTGGGTCTCGCATCCGGCTTCGTCGAGCCGCTGGAATCGACCGGCATCCACCTGATTCAGCAGGCAATCCTGCTCCTCCTCGAGTACCTGCCGGAACGCGACTTCAATGATGCTTTGCGCCGCGCCTATAATGCGCGAATGGCCTCGCTCTACGACGAGGTGCGCGACTTCATTGTGCTGCATTATCTCTTGGCCGGCCGCGACGAGCCGTTCTGGCGCGACGCCCGCAACGTGCCGCTGCCGGATACGTTGCAAGAGTGCCTCGCCATCTATGCGGAGAATGGGCGAATCGAGAACGTGCGGCTCAGGTTGTTTGGCGAGGCAAGCTACTTTTCGATCCTGACCGGAAACGAGCGGCTCCCGCGGCGCCCGATCGCCGAGGCCGATTGCGCCAATGTGGGCGAGCTCGGCCGCCTGATCGAGCGCGTGGTCGTGTCCAACGACGAGCTTGCGGCGCGCATGCCGAGCCATAAGTCGCTTCTGGCCGAGCTGCATCGGCTGACCTTCGCATGAGCGCGGCCGCCCTCATGGATGTGGTGAAGGGGCTCGCAAGCCCCTATGGGCTCGAGCGCTCAGCCAAGATCACCGCCGAAGCGCTGCTCGAGGACCGATTTCTAGTGAGCCTGCATCGCTCGGCCTTCGGGGCCGTTGCCGGACCCGGGATGGTGCAAGTGGCACGAAAGCTCGGCGCGCCGGACAGCTTTCTGCGACCCATCGCGGAGGCAGAGGCCGAAGCCGACATCGTGCATCTGGGCTATGAAGGCGGCAGGCACGCGACCTACAAGCTCTACCTTGAATATGCGGCCCGGGTGCGGCGCGCGCAGGCGCAGAACGCCGACGCGCCGGTGCTGGTGCATCTCGCCTTCAAGTGGATGCCGGCCCTGGCCGGGCAACAGGCCGTCACCCGCTACACCTGGCTGCCGGCGCGCAGCCGCGCGGCCATGGCCGATTCTCTGCGCGCAACACTGACGGCCGACGCGCCGCGAGCGCTTTCCTGCACGCTCGAATTGCTCGCGCGCGCGTGCGCGCGGATCGAGGTCGACAAGCTGTTCTTGATGCGGGTGGAGGAGCCCGGCAATGCGCGCCGCTCGTGCGATCTCAACCTCTATCAGGCGGATTTGTGTCTGCGCGATATGGCCGATCTCCTGACCGTGCTCGGGGACGAGTTCGCCATTCCGCGCCACCAGATCAAGGCGCTGCTCGATCGCTGTGGGGCGCTGGCATTAGGCCACATCGCCGGCGGGCGCGGCCGCGACGGCGCCGAGTTCGTCACCATCTATTATGGTGTCGAAGCGCACGGGTGAACGCGCCGCCTGATGGTTGCTACGCGCGCCGCGCCGCCGCCACCGTCAGCGCGATGGCGGTCGGATCGCAGGTCAGCACCATGAGCAGGATCAGCCATCGCACGGTCACCTCGAGCGGAAGGCCGAGCATAGCCGCCATGTAGACCACCGGCCCTTGCGCGGCCTCGGCGCGGCTCTTCTCCGCGTCGAGCTTGGCGCGATCGGCGCGCAGCTCGATCAGGCTCGCCATCTCCTTGGTGCGCGAGGCGGAAAGCGCTTCGCGCTGAGCGCGCTGGTTCGCGATGGCTGCAAGTGCGGCACTCGCGCGCCCACGCTCGGTCAGTTTTGCGATCGCGGAATCGATCTCTGCGAGCCGCTGGTCGAGGCTCGCTACGCTCTGCCCCTGGGCGTCGATGCGCGCATCCAGCGCGCCGAGCCGCTCGGCTATCGAGGACTCGGTCGCGACCGCGACACTCACATGGGCTTCGACCAATCGACCATAGACGCCCGCAGCATTGATCGCGGCAAGCCCTGCGATCAAGCAAATCAGCACGATGCGCAGAGGAACGCCGACAGCCCGCCATTGGCGCGCGAGCCAGCCCGCCGTGACCAACTTGGAGAGCTCCATGGCGCCGGCGAACGCAATCACCGCGACCGGTGCGCCGGGGAAGATCTCCACCATGCCGGAGACTGAAAAGTAGGCCGCCACCGCGGCGAGCAGAGCTGCGGTCGCGTAGGCAAGGAGATTGGCCGCCCATCCGCCACGGGGCTCCGGCGAAATTTCGATTTGCGGGTCGGCCAGTGTCGCCGTCCCGGGCAACGGTGGGGCCGCCATGGCGGGCACTGGAACGGGTGCCGTCGGCGCGGCGGGTAGGGGCGGCAAGCCCTCGGGCGCCGTCGTCAACGCGGCGGCAGATGCGACAGGTGTGGCCGGGGGCTCGACCAGCGCGTCCAGCACCCACGCCCGCGCGGTCGACCGCGCCACGCCCCAGCGCTTGGCGAGCGAAGACAGACTGGCCTTGGCCAGCGTGGGATCAACGCGCAGCTGATCGAGCGCTTGCGCACGATCAAATCTCCGAATGGCGGTGACGGACATCGGACCCTACACATTTGCGTTTGCGCCTGTTCTTTTCGGAAAACCGGCATCCACCCCCGGTCTGGTCGGGAGCAAGCGTTTTCCGGAGCATGCGCGAGACGAATCAACCGAGGTCCCAAGCTGTCACGCTCCAGCGTCCGGATCACGCCAGGATTGAATTTGGCCCCAACTTTCTCGGGCGTATTTCCCGCATTTGCTGCGCTAATTCCATGCGCTTGAACCCGCGGGGGATCACACGCGACAATGTGTGGTTCAGGAGATACCGAAGCTGATGGCCCAATCTCTGCTGGCAAGGTTTTGTCTGGCACTTGCCGCCCGCCGCTACGCCCGCCTGCTTGGGCCGCGGCTCGCGCACGATTATGGGGGCGGCGGCGAGTATACGGCGGCGAAACTCGTCCTCGGACATGAAGGCCGCGTAGCCGAGCTTGATGTATCGACGCGGTAGGCGGCCCTTCTTCACGGCCGCGCGCCCCGGCCGCGTTCGGGGCGATCCGTGAGCTTGCGCCGCCGCCCGGCGCGACCGCGTCGGCGCCTTATCTGTTCATCACCGCAGCGGTGATCCAGGGCGCCGCCATCGCCGCATTCCTGCTCGGGCGCTTGCGAAATCGACGCACGCAAGGAGGCCTAAAGGGACTATGTTGATAAACGACTTTAGGTGACCTTAAACCTTCAGCCTGAAGATCGGGCCCCGCATGAGCCTTCTCGACCAGCAAGTTCTCGAGCGCAGCACGGCTGCCGACCGCTACGCGGACTATTGCCTGTGGGACTATCCGCCGGTCACGCCCACGGATGGAAAGCTGCGCTGTGCCAACCTGTTGTGGCGGGCGCTTGAAGCGGCCGGCGTCTCGCCGCGTTTCTTTGAAGCCTGCCACGCGCTGCGCACAGGCCTCGGGCCGTTTCGCACGGTGTTCGGGGCGAAGATGATCGCGGGGCGGCTCAGCTTCGAATTCTATTTCTACGACTATGCGCGGCTCGAGCGCGAGGTCTCGATCACACGGGTGCTTGAGGTTTTGCGTCCGTTCGTGGCCTGTCCGCTCGCCTATTCGGAGGGGCGGCCCTATTTCATGTTCTCGATCGATCTCGACGATGAGATCGTGAACGGCCGCTCGCCGCTCTCGCTCATCAATATCTATATCGGCAACCCGGGCAGCAGTGTCTCCTCGGGCATCTGCTATGAGCTTGCGGAAGCAAGCTTCCGCCTCGCCAACATCTATTTCTTCTTCGACGCCAAGACCGAGATGGACGACATCACCGCCAAGCTCGCCTGCTCGGCGCATCACGATTTGCGCGGGCTGCCGCTATCCAAAATTCTTCGCCCGGAGCTCCTCGACTGCCGGGTGATCGTAGTCGCCAACAAGAAGTTTAACGATGGAGTTTACTTTTCTCGGCTAGGTATCGATGCGCTCAATGGCTTTCTCGCGCGCGAAGGGTTTCCGCCGGCACTTGTTTCCTTTGCGCGCGAGCATCGCAACGAGCTCGATCACATGCTATACGACGTCGGGCTCGACTATGTGATCGAGCACGGCGCAGTGCGGATCACCAAGAGCGCCTTTTACGGCTTGTTGTAGCTCCTCCAGCTCGAGCGGAGGCCGTCGTTGCAGCGTTTCGACCACCGCGACTACGTCTCCATGACGATGGAGTTCCGCTGCAATCTGCGCTGCGTGCATTGCATGATCGAGGGCACCATGGACCGCTTGGTGCCGGAGGGAAGAGAGCGCTTCGAAGAGCTGCTTGCGCACAATGCCGAGCATCGCCGCTGGAAAGGTCTTATCCTCACCGGCTCCGAGATCACGCTCTCCCGCGAATTGCCGGAGCTGGCGCGGAAGGCGCGCGCCTCCGGATTTGAGCATGTGCGCATCCAGACTCATGGGATGCATCTGGCGGACGAGGACTACTGCCGCGCGCTCATCGATGCCGGGATTGACGAATATTTCGTCAGTGTCACCGGCCCTGATGCAGCGACCCATGACGCCATCACCACGGTCGCAGGATCCTTCGACAAAACTTTGCGGGGCCTAGAAAATCTCGATCGTTTCGACGGCGTCGCAACGCTCACCAATACGGTCGTGACGCGCTTAAGCTTTCCGCTTCTGCCGGCAGTGGTGGACCGCCTTTCGCACCTGCGCCGGCTCGTGCAGATGGAATTCTGGATCTACTTCCCGATGCGTGAGAGCGACGACAAGGACCTGATCGCCCCGCATGCGGACGTTTTGCCGCACCTGCGCGAAGCCATCAGGCGAGCGCGGGCGCAGGGGCGCGGCGTCGAGGTCAAGAATTTCCCCCACTGCCTTCTCGGCGAGGATGCTGCTGCCCTCGTCAATGCCCAGCCCCAGCTCTACGTTGATCCGGCGTTTTGGGCCGAATTCATGCGAAATGGCTTCTATCAGTGCGTCTATCGCGACCGCTGCGCGTCGCAGGAGTGCCTCGGGCTCAACACGGCCTATGTGGCGAAGTATGGCTATGACGAAGGTATTTTGCGGCCGCTTACGCGCGTTGACGGGCGTTAACGCGTGCACCGGCAGCTTCGGGGCGTCTTTCCACTCTTTCGGCGGACCGATACCGCAGCCCTTTTGCGTTTTCATCTCAATGTCTTCTGGGCGCGCTAACCATCCACAGAAGCCGCGGGGATTACGCTCCTGAATTGTGGCCTGGCGGTCGCGGACTGGGGTACTATGACACTTCGGCTTCGGATTCGTCAGTCTCGGGCTAGTGGCGGCAGAACGTCCGCATTGGCAGGGAAGTTCAACAGCAAGTCAGCGTGTATTCGACACTATTCCCGATCCGTAGCCTGTGTATAGTGCCTTACCTTGCTACCATGAGCTCCGCAATGTAGGGTTGCGCGCCTAGAACATTATCAACCGTTCACTCCAGTTGGGTCATAATGGCAAAACAGCTTCTCCTCTATGAGCGTGCCGTCCCGATCAACGCGCGACAGCACCGCAATCTTTCGGTGAAGTCCGGAGCCGATTACGGCTTCGCCAAGCAGGTGAATTCGGTGCCGCTGATGGCGGCCGAGTTTGAGCTGGCCGCAGGTGAATACGCAATCGTATTCGCCGGGCAGGGCAATGACGTCATGCCGGTTGCTTTGCTCGGCGTGCGCGATCAGGAAAACCTCTACGTCGATGACAAGGGGGCGTGGAACGCGAAATACGTCCCCGCTTTTGTGCGTCGCTATCCCTTCGTGTTCTCCAGCGACGACAAGGGCGAGACGTTCACGCTCTGCGTCGACGAGAGCTATCAGGGAATCAACCGCGATGGCGTGGGCGAGCGCCTGTTCGATTCCGCCGGCGAGCGCACTCAGTATCTCAAGACCGTGCTCGGCTTTTTGCAGGCCTATCAGGCGCAATTCGAGGCGACACGCGCTTTTTGCCGGCGCCTCACCGAGCACAAGCTTCTGGAAGCGATGCGGGCGGACTTCACGCTGCGCTCCGGCCAACGGATGGCCCTCGGTGGTTTCATGACGATCAACCGGGAGCGCCTGCGCGCGCTGCCCGGCGATGCGCTGGCGCAGCTTGCGACACGCGGTGAGCTCGACCTCATCTACGCGCACCTGCATTCCCAGCGAAACTTCGCCGCCACCGCCGAGCGCGTGCTCGGCGCTATGGCGGTCGCGGAGACCGCCGCCACCAACGGCGCCGCAGCGTAAGGGCTGCGTTCCAAATTAAGGCGGGCGACCGGGTTTCCGATCGCTCGAGGGCTGGCGACGGGTGGGGGCCGGGTCGCACCGACAAACTAAAAGCTTTTTGCGACCCGGAGGTCAGGGATGGCGTTTCCGTTCCAGTCGATCGGCTTGCAGGGCCCCCCGAGTGGCCCACATCCCCGCAAATCCAGAGCGAGTCGCCGCCGCACACGTTGGTTCTGGCCGGTGACGCGGTCGCGGGCGCCCGCCCGCCCGGTGCATGAACGTCTGGTCTTCGATCCGCTCGAGCCACGGCTCCTGCTGAACGCGGATGTGCTCTCGGTCAACCTCGCGCATGACACGGGTCCGGTGGCTCCCGACCACAGCATCATCGTGCAGATGGTGCAGCAGACGGAGCAGGTGAACGCGCAGGCGGTCTCGGTCCAGCGCGTGCAGGTGGTCGACCAGAGCAACAACCAGGTGCTCGCCTTCGGCGACCTGAATGAAATCTCGGGCATCTCCATCGTCGGTGGGAGTGGCACTACCACGCTGACGGTCGACGCCAGCTCATTCAATGGCGCGAGCCTGCTGCCGCCCGCGATCTCGTTCACGGGCGGCAGCGGCCACGACAACATCATCTTCGACAACACGAGCGCGACGGCGTGGTCGCTGACCGGAGCCGATGCCGGCACGGTTTCCGGCAGCGGGGTGACCGCCTCGTTCCAGAACGTCGCCAACCTGACCGGCGCCGCCAACAACGACGACACGCTGACGGTGGAGAAGGGCGGCACGCTGTCGGGCGTCTACGACGGCGGCGCGGGCGGCGGAAATTCAGTCGTCTTCGACAACGGACCGCATCAGGCGGCGGCGTTCGCCGCCGGACCGCAGTTCAGCACCGTCACGCTCGACGGGCAGGCCTATCAGCTCGCCGACGCCGGACCGATCAATCTCGGCGACCCTTCGAGTTTTTCGCTTTCGACCGAAGCCGGGGGAGCGACCACAACCGCCTTGATGCAGTCGGCCGGGAGCAATGGCTTCGAGTTTTCCTCGCTCTCCGGCCCTGCTTATGACGTGACCGTAAAGCCGGACGCTGGACCGTTCGAGGTGAATGTCGGGGTCGGGAACTCGCTCAAGGTCGACACCATCGACGTCGACACGAATTTCTCCGGCACCAAGCTCACCATCGACGGCGGCGGCAAATCGGTCGAATTTGCCGGGATTGTCACAGATTCTTCCGGCATCTCCGTTTCCGCACAATCGATCACGTTGGATTCCGGCGCCGGTGTTGCCGGCCTCATCGGCGGGGCCGGCGGCGTCACGCTTGATGCATCGGCGAGCGGCGGTCAGGTCATCTCCAATGCGACCGGGCCGGAGCCCATCTCGGCGCTGGGCATCGATACTGGGATCACCGAGGGAAGCGGCGCGACCATCAGCGGCAACACGATCGCGCTGTCCGCCCAGTCATCGACCACCGCGACGATCACCACGGACGGGGTTTCCCAGGCGCTCGACAGCGCCACCATCGCGACCGAAAACAGCGCGACAATCACCCTCAACGGTACCGTCGACGCCACCGGCGCGCTCTCGATTCTCACTGGGGTCACTCTCACGGACGGCGTCACCGCCACGGACGGCAATAACCTCACCAGCATCAGCGTCACCGCGAACGACACCTCGGAGGTGACGCTCGGCGCGGCGGCCCACGTGTCCGGCGGCAGCGTCGATATCGGCGCGACCACGACGGTCAATACGACCATCAATGCGAGCAATCTCGCCTACGGTTACATCCAGTCCGGCAGCAAGGTCATCCCGGACAGCTGGACGGGTGCGCTGGTCGGACTTTCCACCAACATCACCAACACCACCGAGGTCACCGTTCCGGCGACGGCGCAAATTTCCGCCGGCACCGGCACGGTCTCGGGCACCAGCGACAGCTTGGTCATCGGTGCGACCGACGTGACCAATGTCACCTCCGACTACACGCCGGCGCAGACGGTCTATGTGCCGCGGATCAACGGCGTTCTCATTTTCTCGACCGTGGACAGCTCGGTCGCGGTCGTTCGCACGACGGATGTCTTGATCGGAGACACTGTCGCGACCGATACGGTGAGCGAGCCTTCGTCATCGCCGCCCTACACGATCGATGACGCGAGCGGCGACGCCGCCATCACTGCGTCGAGCGGCGGCTCTATCGCCAACGACGAAGTCTCCGATCCGAGCCAGGGCTCCGCGGTCGGCTCGACCGAGAACACGTCCGGAACCTCGAGCTCCAGTCCGGGCGACACCACCTTAGTGGAGCTGCGCGGCGTCAGCGTCGACGCCCAGGGGCTGGACGCGGCCGCAATCAGCGCGACCGATTATCTGGCGACGTCGCACTACGCGACCAACACGGTCTATGGCGGGACCGAGGCGCTCATCGATCATTCGAACATCACCGCCGGCACCGACGGCCTGTCGCTGACAACTCAGGACAACTCGACGCTGACGGCGATCGCCCAATCGTTCGATATCAACAGTCAGCACCTCACCGGTATCGACCCGCTCACGATCACCATCACGGCCACGACCGCGGTCAATGCTCTCGACAAGAACGTCTCGGCAGAGATCACCAATTCGACCGTCGCCTCGCACGGGGAGGTCACGGTTCAGGCGGTCGACAACGAAACCATTGTCTCGCTCGCCGATACCGAAGCGGTTGTCATTACCACGACGCCGCTCGACAAGGGTTATTTCGAATTCGGCGGGACATTCGCCGCCAACAGCATCCTCGGGCAGGTCATCGCCTCGGTCCAGTCATCGACGATTACCACCTACACGGCGGATTCCGGTGGTTCGACCGTCGGCGACGTGCAGGTCCTCGCCGGCAACACTTCGACCATTGACGCCGAGGCACAGGCGGGATCGACCGCGACGGGTGGATCGCTGGCGAGCGGCGTGGCCGGTGCGGTCGCCATCAACACGGTCGGCTGGACCGGCACGTCGACGCTCTCCGCGATCGGTTCGTCGCAGTCGCTCACCGCCTTGTCGGCGGCGATCAACGGCCTGCTCGGCACGTCGTTCTGGACCAGCGAAACTCCGGCGAACGTGACCGCCAGCATCACTGGATCGACGGTCGACGCCGCGGGAGCGCTGACCGTGATGGCGATTGCCCAAGGCGTCATCAATGCGACCGTCAGCAACGTCTCAAACGTGACCGGCAACGCCATCGGCGGCACCAAGACGGGCGCCGTCGGCGGCATCATCGCGACCAACAAGCTGAGCGGCTCTGCGCAGGCCTATGTCGACAATTCGGCGACGCCGAGTGCGACCGTATCGGCGGTTGGGGCGACCACGATCCAAGCCACCAACAATGACACGATCGCATCGAACTCGACGATCATCACGAGTGCCGACGCGACGACCGACGGCGCCGCCAAGCTCGCGGCGAAAGCGCTCGCCAAGATCCTCAACCTTGCCAATGTGGCGAAGTACACATCCGGTAGCGGCACCGTTCAGCTCAATTTCGGCGATCTGGTTCAGTTCACCGCGACCTATGATACAGCGCGCTCGCTGTTTGCACCGATTCAGCTGGTTCGTGATGTCACAATCCACGCCGGCGACACCGTGCATGTGTCGAAGGGCTACAATCCCGAGCTCGGTGTGTTCGACCAGACCTATGTGTACACCGGCCCGACCAAGACCATCGATCTTGAGAGCACCAACTATCTCGACACGGCCAACTGGACCTTGGGGGTCGGCTCCAACGGCGGCGTCTATAAATTCATGGGTGCCTCCGGCACCTATGTGAATCTCGGCACCGGTACACCGCTGACGGCCGCGCCCGGCAGCGGCGGCGTGCCCGTCCCGATGTCGGCGCCGGGCTACAGCAATCTCAACTATTGGTACGAGGAGCCGTATTCGCAGCTCCTGCCCACCGGCTACAACATAAAGGGCGCGACCGGCATTGGAATCGGCGGCATCGTCGTCACCAACGACGTGCATGGCGGCGCGACCGCCTATGTGCAGTCGACCGATCTCAGCGGTGACGGGGCCGTCAGCGTCGCCGCGAGCGACAGTGCCTCGATCACCGCGAACATCAACGCGACGGCGACCGCTGCCGGCGGCAGCGTCTTCGGCGGCGCCAATTCCGGCACGGTGCTTGCCGTCAACGCCACGATTGCCACCAATCAGGTGATCGGCAGCGCCACGGCCTATGTCAGCGACAGCACGGTCACGACCACCGACACCGCGAGCGACCAAACCAACCAGATTTCGCCGGATATTTCGGTCACGGCCACGAACTGGTCGACAATCGACGCAACGACGCAGAGCTCTATCACGGCCGGCGGCAGCGGCACCGGCAAGGCGGTCGGCTTCACGATGGCGTTCAACGCGATCGGGGATGCGTTCAACAATCTTCTGTCCAATGCGATCGATGCGCTCCTGGCCCAGAACGTGCTCGGTACGGTCAGCCCTGCGGTCACCACCGCCTATATCCAGGACTCCAGCATTTCGTCCGGCGGCGCGCTGACGGTGTCGGCGAGCTCCACGGAACAGATCACCTCGACGATCGGCAACGACACGATCTCGGACGCTTCGGCCTTCGCCAGCGCGAGCGGCACGACCGCGGCCGGCATGATCAGCAGCAACGTGATCCAAGCGGGGGTCAGCGCCTATATCAACAACGACAACGACGGTAAGCTGGTCACCAGCGCGGGCGCCTTGTCGGTGACCGCAACCGACAGTTCCTCGGACACTGCCAGCTCCGAAGAAACTTCGACCAACACGCCCAGCAACGATGCCGCTGCCGGCCTGATCAACGGCTACGCCAACCTGGCCCTCGACAGCTATCAATATACCGACCAGTCAGGCACGCAGAACCTCAGCTTCGGGGACAAGGTGTGGGTCGGCGACCAGCCGACCAGCGGCGATATCATCGGCCAGGGGGCGGCGGGCACGACCGTCAACCCGGGCGACTTGGTGGCGGCCGCCGACGGCACGCTCTACAAGTATATTGGCAGCTCCCCGATCACCGTCGATTTTTCCGCGCACGCGACGCAAACGCCGAATTTCAGTGATGCCAAGAGCTGGACGGCCGACCCAAACGGCACCGTCTATCAATATATGGGCCAGAGCGGCAGCGTCGATCTGGCGACCGGCAACATCGGTGCCGACACGACCGGCTATTCCAACCTCCAATATTGGAAGCCACTGAGTCAGAACAACATCATCCAGGGAGCAGAGGTCGACATCGCCCTCGCAGCGGTCGGTGAGCTCGCGGATATCAAGGATATCACCGGCAATGCCAAATCATATTATATACTTTTCGATTTCAATCAGGTGCAAAGCTCGACGTCGGCTTATGTCGAGAATGTAACGACAAATTCGGCAAGCCTCGTCATTGCGGCCACCGACGCTGCATCGATCTCGGCTTCGGATTCCAGCGTCGTCAACGCCTCTACGACCGGCGGCAATAACGGCAACGGCGAAGGCTATGGCGGTGTAATCGCCACCAATCAGGTCGATGGCAACGCGAGCGCGTATATCGAGGACGCCGGCGTCACGACAACAACGGGCGACGTCTCGGTCACGGCCGACAACACCGGTTCAATTTCCGCGCTTGAGACGACGAGCCTGACCGCCGCCGGCAACACCAAATCACTGCTCGCCGCGTTCAATGTCGTCGGCTGGAGCAACGACAATTTTGCCTACCTCGCGGTGGATGCGCTGCTCGGCGACAGCAGCCTGCTGGGCACGCGAACGCCGGATTTGACGCAGGCGTATATCGACGATTCGACGGTGACGGCGGCCGGCAGTGTCGACGTGACTGCGACCGACTCTGCGACGATCACGGTCGATGCCGGCGATTCCTCGAATTCCTCGAAGGGTAACGCCCTGTTGCTCGACTTCGAGGATACCGAGCCGCGCTCCGGCAATGATGCGCTGCTGGCGACCAACATGATCGCGGCCCAGACCAACGCCTTTATCCAGAACGCCGTCGGGGGGACAACCACCGTCACGGCGACTGCCGGGTCGATCAAGGTCAAGGCCAACGACGCGTCGACCGACAACGCCACCTCGGTTCTCAATGTCACGGCGGTGCACGCCAACAACGAATCCGACATCGTAAGCGTGCTCGATCAGCTCTATACGACGAGCTACGCCTATACGAGTGCATCGGGCTTGCAATATCTCACCCAGGGCGATCAGGTGCTCGATGATTCAACGGGCACTCCGCAAATTTACACTTACGAAGGACCGTCAAGCGATCCGTCCAACCCGGCCACGGCAATCAATCTCGGCGTCTATAACGCCAGCACCAATCCGACCGGCCAGCGCTACGCCACTGATGCGGCGAATTGGAAGGCGCTGCCGCAGGGCGCGCCCACGGTGGCGGGGCTGACCTCCGCGTTCGCCAAGTTCAACCTGACGGCTTCCAACTCAAAAGGCCTGGCCGGCGTGTTCGTGATGAACGAGGTCCAGGCGCAGGCGACCGCGACGGTGACGGGCGCGTCGCTCACCGCGGATGGCACCGGCGCAGGCATCGATGTCACGGCAAGCGAGGCCGCGGCGATCGCCGCCTTTGTCGAGAACAACATCACCTCCTCCGGCGGCGGGCAAGGCGTGGTGTCATCGACAGCTGGCGGCAGCCTGTCGGGCTCCGGGTCGATCGTCACCAATCTGGTCGACGCATCGGCCACCGCTTACATCGATCGATCGCAGACACCGGGTGCCACCTACGTCACCACTCCCGGCTCCAATAAGGTCGCTCCCATCACCTCGGTGGTGAACCTCGTCAGCGGGGACACCGTGACATTGGGCAACGGCACGGATGGCGCGCCGGCCTACGGGACGCTGACGGGCGACGATGTCGTCGGCTCAGGTGCCGCAAACACGACCGTCAATCCCGGGGACGTGGTGCAGGACGGGTCGGCCTATTACCGTTACATCGGCGCCGGCCCGATTTCCGTGGATTTCTCCAGCGGCGCAGCGACCACTCCGGATTTCGCCGGGGATGCGACCAACTGGGCGAAGGTCGGCGGTACGCCCGGGACGACCTATCAATACATAGGACCCTCGGGCCCGATAGACATCCACAACACCGACTACACCAACACCACGCTTTGGAAGCCCACCTACTTCACCACGCCGGGCACGGGCGTCACGAATGCCGTCGCACTGGTCAACGGAGATTTGGTGCGGTTGGCGCCTCTTTACGATGTAGTGAAACAGGGAGACATTTTTGGCTCAGGTGTCGCCAATACGACGGTCAGTCAGGGCGATGTCATCGAGGCCGGTTCGGCGTTCTACCGTTACCTTGGCGCCAGCCCGACCACCTTGAATTTTTCCGCGGCTGCGTCGAGTTTCGCTTCTATCCTGAATGCTGCGCCGGCGAATTGGGCGAAGATCGGCGGCACGCCGGGCGCCGTCTACAAATATCTGGGCTCCGCGCCCAGCACCGATCTCAATAACACTGATTATACAAATACCAGCCTATGGCAGCTCCTGCCGACGCCCTACAGCACCACGCCGGGTCCAAATCCCGTCGGCACGAATGTGGTGAAACTGGTCTCCGGGAACACCGTCAAGCTGGGCAATGACCCCGACGGCTCACCGTATGGCACCGTGACCACGGGTGACGTTTTCGGCTCCGGCTCGGCGAACACGCTGGTCAGTGCCGGCGACGTGATCCAGGCCGGCGCCAACATCTACCGCTATGTCGGCACGTCTCCGACCAACATCGACTTCTCGAAGCCGGCCTCGAGCTTCACCGCGATCCTGAATGCCGCGCCCGGCAACTGGGCGCAGCTCGGCGGCACGGCCGGCGACGTCTATCAATACATCGGGCCGGAAGCCAACGTCGATCTCTACAACACCGACTATGCCAATACCGCGCTTTGGGCCTTGGTGACGCCGGTCTATACCAACCCGACGCTTTCCGCCGGCTCCGGCGGAATTTCCGTGTCGGCCGATAATGCGGCTCAGCTCGATGCCCAGGCGCTGGTCGCCTCGACAACGAGCGGCGGCGGCGAGCAACAGGCCGTCGGCGTAGTCCTGGCATTCAACTCGCTCGGCTATAATCCGGAGAATTTCCTCTTCAATTCCATCGATGCGCTGCTCGGCAGCGATTATCTCTCCAATCCCGATCCATCGAACGCGACCGCCTATATTCACGATGCATTCATCACCGACAGCGGCGATCTCGATGTCCAGGCGCAGAGCGACGAGCAGATCAACGCCACCAACAGCAATGCGGCGATAGCGGCCGCGTCGGCTCTGTTCGACGCTACCGGCCTTGGCTTCGGCGGCAACCTGGCGTCGAACAAGGTCGACGGCAATGCGTCGGCCTATATCGACGAATCCGATCTCGACGGCGGGCTTTATTCCTTGACAATCGGTGGCTCGCTCTCGGTCCAGTCCAGCGATACGGCCGGTATCTTTTCCAACGTCAAGCTGGTTTCGTCCTCGACCGTGACCAACGACGGCGGCGCCGGGCTGCTGCAAACCGAAATCGATGCCGCGACGCCTGCGACCTATACGACCACTCCGGGCCTGGGCGATTCGGCGATTTCGACCATCAGGGGCCTTGCTTTCGGTGACACCGTGCGGCTCGGGAACGGCAGCGATGGCGCTGCGTCCTATGATGCGGTGACGACCGGCACCGCGGCCGATGGCACCTCCTTGCCCGACATCATCGGCAGCGGCGCCGCCAACACCACCGTCAATCAGGGCGACGTGGTGCAGAACAGCGATGGCACGCTCTATCGCTATCTTGGCAACAGCCCGACCACAGTCGACTTTTCGGCGCAGGCGACGCAGACCCCGGACTTTGCCGACACCAACACCTGGGCAAAGATCGGCGGCATCAACGGCGATGTCTATCAATATATGGGGCCCGGCACGAAGGCTTCGCCCGACCAGGTGGATCTCTTCAACACCGACTATACGAATCTCAATCTTTGGAAGCAGGTGCTGACCACACAGCTGATCCCGCAGGGCCTGAACGTCACCGATTCCAGTTCCACCGCGGGCGGCCTGATCTTCGTGCTCAACGACGTGCGCTCGGCGACCAACGCCTATGTGAAGCAGGTCAATGTCACGACCGCCGGCACCATCGCCATCAATGCGCTGGACCAGGCGACGATCACCGCGAACAACGACAGCACGGTGACCAATAGCGGCGGCAGCGCGCTCGGCGCCGGAGACAGGTTGTCGTTCAACGGCGTCGCCGCGACCAACCTGGTGCAGAGCTCGGCCAACGCCTATGCGCAGTCGAGCAGTCTCACCTCGAACAGCGTCCTTCACGTCCTCGGCACCGGCACCGGGAGCACGACAATCAATCCCGGCGATGTGGTCGAGGAGGCGGCTTCGTCGGCGCCGGTGGATTTCGTCACCGCCCCCGCTTCCGGCGACACCAACGTCAAGGAGCTGGTCGCCGGTGAAACCGTGCAGCTGGACGCCAACTACGGCGCCGTGACCGATACGGTCGGCAGCGCCGGGCCGAAAACCCTGGTCAATACCGGGGACGTGGTCCAGAACGGCACGACGTTTTACCGTTATATCGGCTCTGCGGCGCAGACCTTCGATCTCACCGGGAACACCACCGATACCAACGCGGCGGATCCGTCGCCGGATTTCACCGACACCACGAATTGGGCGAAGATCGGCGGAACGGCGGGCGTGACCTACGAATATGTAGGGCCGGGCAGCGCCTCGGCTCCGGCCGCCATCGATCTCAACAATACCGATTATACCGACGCCACGAATTGGCAGGTGGTGCAGCCGGCGCTCTATCGGTACATCGGCGCTGCCGCCAAGACCGTCAACCTGGCACCGAATGCGACGCTGCCGAACTTCAGCGATGCGACCCAATGGACGCAAGTCGGCGCCGCGACGATCTCGATCTATGCAACCAATACGTCGACCATCACCGCCACCAACATGGCGAACACGGCGAGCGGTGGAAAGGGTGGCGGCGGGGTGCTGGCCGTCAATACGGTCGGCTGGCAGTCCGAGAATATCCTGTTCAATGCGCTCGATGCCCTGCTCGGCAGCCCGGATATCGATGAGGCTTTCGGCACCTCGCCGCTGGCCGATGTCAATGCCTATGCGTCGAGTTCCACCCTCGATGCGGTGCACGGCAGCATCAGCGTCGAAGGGTTGGAGCAGGCCAAGATCTCCGCCACGACCGGTAATGCATCGACCTCGCTGGCCTCGGGGCTCGCCAACGAGAACAGCAGCTCATATGGCCTGCTGCTGGCGACCAACATGGTCAACGCGCAGGCGGACGCCTACGTCGATTCCGCCTCGACGACGACCGCCGGCGGCGGTTCGCTGTCCGTCGTCGCCAAGGACGACGCCGAGATTCACTCGACCGACAATCAGCAGATCGCCTCGACCTCGGTCAGCACCCCGCAGGGCCTGCTGCTCAGCTACCTTGGCACCATCATCGGCGATTATCAGTTCACCACGTCGTCGGGCACGCAAACCGTCGCGCCCGGCGACCTGGTCTATGTCAGCAACGTTACGCCGACCCATACGGTGAGTGATGGAACGGTGACGCTGACCACCGGCGACACCGTGCTGGCCAGCAATGGAGCGATCTATCGGTTTGACGCGCTGTCGATCACCGGCCAGTCGACAAGCGAGAGCGTCAATCTCGCCACGACGAACTTCGCCACCTCGCCGCTGTTCGACCTCAACGTCTACGAATACGCCGTCACCCCGACCTACCGGGCGAGCCAGGGAACGGAGACGCTGAACTCGGGCGACACGATTCTTGCCAGCGATGGCGTCATCTATCGGTACACCGGGACGTCGGGAGCGAGCGTCGATCTGGCCACGACTGACTTTGCCACCGCGACCGGCTACACGGCGATCAACACGCTCGATCTCGCCACGCAGACCTACACCGACACGAGCACGTGGACACCGCTGACCTACTCGTCGGTCGCCAATTCGATCCCGACCTTCAATCTCACTGCTTCGAACGCGACGGCGGCCGGCGCGATCTTCGTGCTCAACGACGTGCGCAGCAACGTCGCGGCGACGGTCACAGGCGGAACGCTGTCAGCGGCCGGCAATCTGGCGATCGACGCGGAAAACAATGCGATCATCGACGCGACCAATACCAGCACGGTCACGGCTTCGGGCGCCAGCCCGTTCGCGCCTTCCGGCCAGGCCAACGGCTACAACGTAACCATCGCTTCGAACTACGTGCTCTCCAGCACGATTGCGTCGGCGAACTTCTCGGGCCTGAGCACCACCGCCAACGGCAATGTCGACATCACCGCGCTCGGCAATGCCTCAATCGACGCCGAGATGGACGCGTCGACCATGGCGAACACCTCCACGGTCGGCATCGTGCTTGCGTTCAACACGATCGGTATCAATGAGCCGGTTGGGGGCTTCTTCGAAAGCACCGTCGATGCCCTGTTCGGGATCGATCTCGCCGGCGAAAATCCGGATACGGTCGAAGCCTATGCGGCTGACACGACGATCAACGCGGCGGGCGGCGTCAATGTCACGGCGGACGACACCGCGAACATCACCGCGGACGTCAGCAATGCGGCGCTTGCGGTTCCTTCGACCTCCTCGATCGCGTCAGGACCCGGCATCAGCGTCGGTGGGACCATCGCGCTCAATCATGTTGCGACCGACGTCCTGGCCTATGTGGACCAGATCGGCAGCGGCCACACCATCACGGCCGGCAAGGGCGACATCGACATCGCGAGCAGCGACAGCGCGACCATCGCGGCGACGGTGGTCACGCCTGTGGTCAAGATCGGGGTGAGCTTCGCGTCCGGCGCTTCCAGCGCGATCGGCGTCAGCATCGTCCGCAACATCATCGACAGCAATGTCGCGGCCTACGACGGCGGCCGCGTGATCGGCGGAACGACCAGCAATCCGGTTTACGACACGGGCCTGCCGCTCACGGCCAGCAACGGCAACGTCAACATCACGGCCCGGGATACGTCCTCGATCGCCGCGACCTCGGCTTCGGCGGCCATTGCACTCAGCGTTGCGCCGTCCGGGGCCGGCGGATTTGCCGGCGGCGGTGCGGTTGCGATCAACACCATTCTGGGCAGCGTCGTGGCCAACGCCCAGGATGTCGCCATCGTGGCGACGGCCGCCACCAACCCGGGAAATGTCACGGTCTCGGCGACCGACAACCGGCTGATCACCGCGACGGTCGCGGCGCTTTCGGCGGAGGCGGCGCTCGGCACCGCGGTTGCGATCGGCGCATCGGTGGCGCTCAACCTGATCGGCTGGAACGGCACCGTCGCCGACGAGACCCAGGATTCGCACGATCCGATCATCGTCAAGGCGAATGTCACCGGCGGCTCGATCAACGCCGGGGGCGCTGTTTCAATTACCTCGAGCTCGACATCCACCATCGTGGCCGAGACCGCCGCCGTTGCGGTGGCGATCGGGATCACGCTCACCGGCGGCAGCAACAGCGGCGAGGAAGGTACCGGAGGCCAGGAAGCGACCCAAGGCGATGAAGGCACCGTGGCCGAAGGCGAGGGCGGCAGCCCGACCTCGGCTGCCGAAGAAGGCGAGGGCAAGACGAGTGACGGCGCGGGCGGCGAAACCACGACCGCGGAGGGCGAGGCCAACGGCGGGACCGTCGACGAAGGCGCGGACAATGCCGGCGGCGCCGAGACTAATGAAGCCGAGGCAGGTGGTGCGGCGGCGGGCGAGTCGGAGAATACGGCCACGGAAGAGGGCAGCGGCTCGGGAGAGAAGGCGGCGCAGAAGGGCAGCGCGACCAGCATCCTCACCGGCCTCGGCCAGGGCGGCGGTATCCTCTTCGGCCTCGGCGGCGTGATCTCGAGCTCGCAGTCGGGCGGGGCCGAATCGCCCACCTACACGACGAATTCCACCACGAGCGTCAACGATTCGCAGACGCTGAAGACCGGCGATACGGTCCAGCTCGATTCCGGCTACGACACGCCCACCTATTCGGTCGGCAGCGGCACGACGCCCACGAATTCCACGGTCAATCCGGGAGACGTCGTCGACGACAGCGGGACGCTCTATCGCTATATCGGCACCAACGCGCTCACCGGCGTCGATTTCGAGACCGGAGCGACGCCGCCGAATTTCAGCGACACCACCAACTGGGCGCAGATCGGCGGCACCACCGGCCACACCTATGAATATATCGGGCCGTCCAACACCACGCTCGATCTGAACAATCAGGACTACACGCAGGCGAGCAACTGGACCGACATCACCGGCGGCAGCAGCTCCGGCGGCAGTGGCACGTCCTCCTCGTCAGTCCCGCTCGGGGCTGTGACGGCGACGCTCGGCGCCGGGCTCGGATTCCTGACCGGGGGCTCGAGCTCGACCAAGCCGGAGCAGACCAGCACGGAAGAAGGCGACGGCAAGGACGCGAGCAACGCGTCGGATCCTTCGGGTGAGAACAATCCGGACGAGCCTGCTACGCCCGACCAAGCCACGCAATCGTCGTCCAGCGAGAGCGGCGGCGAAGGTGCCGGCAGCGGTGGCGCCAGTGGTGGTAGCAGCGGCTACGGCGTTTCGGCGGCCGGCGTCTATACCGAGAACAAGATTGCCACCACGGTCACCGCGACGGTCTCAAGCACCACCTCGATCACGACCGGCTCGGGTGGATCGAATGGATTGAGCGTAACTGCCAGCGACACGGCGCAGATCACCTCGTTCGACGGCGCCGCCGCGGTGTCCGCTGATTTCTCCGACGGCAAGGCCAATTCGGTCACCATCGGCATCAGCATCGCCCGCAACACGATTCAGGACACGGTCTCCGCCTCGGTGACGGACGCTGGCCAGATCAATGCGACCAATGCGCCGATCACCATCGAGGCGACGCAAGCCTCGCAGATCTCGGCGACATCGCTTGCCGCCTCGCTGTCGGTTTCCGGTGGCGCGCAGGGCAGCCTCGGCGTGGCGGGCGGCGGCTCACTCGCCGACAACCTCATCGGCACCAACACCACCGCGACCCTCTCCGGCACGACGGTCGGAACCTCGACCCATTCGGTCGGAACACTGAGCGTCGAGGCGACAGACACCTCGGGGATCGACGCCACAGTCGCGGCGGCTTCGGCGAGCGCCTCCATCGGGGCGCAAGGCGCTACCTCGGTCGGCATCGGGGCTTCGCTTGCGCACAACCGGATCGGCGACGGGACGGACACCGGCGGCGGTGCGGTCACTGCCTCGATCAGCTCCTCCACCATCTACAGCGGCGCAATCAACGTTCAGGCGACGTCGAACCAGGACATCACCGCATTGGTGGCGGCTGCCTCGGTCGGGCTCTCGGGCGGTGGCGAATCCGGTGTCGCCATCTCCGGCGCCGGCGCCTTCGCGCTCAACGAAGTCGCCGTTACGGTCAGTGCCACCATCGATGGCGGCAGCGGCCTCCTTGACACGCCGACCGACAACATCACCACGACCGGCGCGGTCACGGTTGCGGCGTCCGACACCTCGACGATCGGCGCGACGGTCCTGGCCGGCGCGGTCACCGCCAGCTTTGCCGGACAGTCCAGCACCGGGATCACGATCGGCGTCTCCTTTGCCCGCAACTCCATCACCGACCCGGTCACCGCGTATATTCAGAATGTCCCGCAGCTCGACACCGGCGGCAACGCCATCAGCGTGACCGCCGATGAAGCCGGCAGCATCAGTGCCCTTACGGCTGCGGTGGCCCTCAACGTCAGCGCTGGCGCCCAGTCGGCGCTCTCCATCGCGGGCGGCGGAGCGCTGGCGGCCAATTTCATCGATGCGACGACGCAGGCCTATATTTCGGCTTCGACCTTGGGGTCCACCGGCCACGCTGACGGCGCGGTCACCGTCAAGGCGACGGACGAGTCGGGCATCTCGGCCGGCACCGCCGCCCTCGCGGGATCAGCGGCTTTTGGCGGAACCAGCGGGATCTCGGTCTCCATCGGGGTCGCGCTCGCCTACAACGAGATCGGCGATGCGACCGGGTTCGGCGCCGGCGCGGTCACGGCCTATATTTCCGGATCATCGATCACCAGCAATGGTCTGGTCGATGTCGAAGCGTCCTCACAGGGGACCATCGGCGCGGCGACGGTCGGGGTGGCGGGAGCCCTGTCGGGCGGCGGCACCACCGGCGTCGGCGTCGCCGGCGCCGGCGCTGCCGTCGACAATACGATCTCGGTCGGGATTACGGCTTATATCGACGGCGGCAGCACCCATTCGATCGCCGCGGACGGCGTCACAGTGTCGGCTTCCGACACGGCGCAGATCACGGCATTCACCGGCGCGGCTTCGGTTGCCGCAGGGTTTGCCGGCACGACGGGCGTTGCTGCTGCCATCGGCCTGTCCATCGCCGGCAATGTCATTACAGACCCGGTGACCGCCTATGTCACCGGCATGGCCTCGCTCAAGGCGTCCGGCCAGAGCGTGCGCGTCACCGCCACCGAAAATGCCTCGATCAATGCCGCCTCGGTGGCGGCGGGGGTTGCGGTCTCGGGCGCTGGCACGACCGGGGTTGCCATTTCGGGCGGCGGCGCATCGGCGGAAAACCTCATCGGTGCGGTGACGTCGGCCTATATTTCGAGCTCGACGTTGACGAATGTCGGCGGTGTCACGGTCACGGCGACGGACGATTCCACAATCGAGGCGCTGGTCGGCGCGGTGACGATCGCGGGCACGGCCGGCGGCTCGGCTGGCGTCGGTGTCGGCATTGGCGTGGTGTACGCGCACAATCTGATCGGCGACGGAACCGCGACCGGGACCGGCGAGGTCGAAGCCTATATTTCGGGAAGCTCGATCACCGGCAGCGGTCTTGTCGATGTCGAGGCCAACGCGCAGGAAACGGTCTACGCCGCAACAGCTGCGGCCGCCGTCACGCTGTCGGTCGGCGGCTCGGCGGGTATCGGAATTTCCGGCGCCGGCGTCGGCGACATCAATGAAAGCCGCGTCGACATTACCGCCTATATCTCAGGCGGCTCGATCGACTCGGGCGGCGTCAAGGTTGCGGCCAGCGACAATTCCTCCATCAACGCCGTCGCGGGCGCGGCGGCATTGTCCGGTTCCATCGGCGGCTCGGCGGGTGTTGCGGTCGCGGTCGGCGTCACCATTGCCGAGAATACGATTCTGGATCCGGTCTGGGCCTATATTTCGGGCGTCACCTCGCTGACGACCTCGACCGGCACCGGCGTCAGCGTCACCGCCGACGAGAATGCGGCGATCAGCGCCATCTCGGTTGCTGCCTCCGCTTCGCTCACCGGCGGCGGCGCAGCGGCGGTCGGCGTGGCTGCGGCGGGGGCCGACTCGGAGAATTTCATCGAGGAGATGACCAAGGCCGATATCGAGAGCTCGGCGCTGACCTCGATCGGGGCCGGTGTCACCGTAACCGCCACTGACTCTTCGAATATCCAGGCTCTGGTCGGCGCTGCCGCAGTCGCGGCCGCGATCGGCGGTTCCGCGGGCGTAGGCGCTGCACTCGGCGTAGCGGTCGCGTTCAATGAAATCACCGACGGCACAGCCGGCGGCACCGGGAAGATCGACGCCCACGTGCTCGACACGTCGATCGATGCCTCCGGCCTGCTCGACGTCGAGGCCATCGCAACCGAGACCATCAACGCCAACACGGCAGCCGCGACAGCCGCAATCGCGGGCGGCGGCGCTGCCGGGATCGGCGTCAGCGGAGCCGGCGCCGCCGACACCAATGTTATCGCGGCCGATATCACGGCTTACGTGCAGGGCGGTGGCACCATCACCGCCGGCGGTCTCACCGTCAACGCCAGTGACACCTCGCACATTACAGCCTTCGTCGGCGCCGCCGCGCTCGGGGCCGGCATCGGCGGAGCGGCCGGTGTGGCGGTGGCGGTCGGCATTTCGGTCGCGCTCAACTCGATCGACGACAGTGTTTTGGCCGATATCAGCGGCGTTGGCTCGCTGTCGACCGGCAGCGATGCGGTGTCGGTGACCGCGACCGAAGGCGCCATCATCGAGGCGACCTCCATCACGGCCTCGTTCGCGGTGGGCGGCGGTGGGGCGGCGGGCGTGGCTGTCAGCGGCGGCGGCGCCATTGCCAACAACGTGATCGGTGTCAGCACTGAGGCCTATATCACCGGCTCGACGCTCACCTCGGTGGGTGCCGTCACGGTCAAAGCCACCGAAGACGGATCGATCACAGCCTTCATTGCCTCGGTCTCGGCATCGGCCGGGGTCGGCGGAGCCGCCGGTGTCGGCGTCTCGATCGGCGTCTCGATCGCCAAGAACACGGTCGACGCTATCGGCGGCGGGACCGGTCAGGTCTATGCGTACATCCTCGACAACTCCATCACCGGATCCGGATTGACCGGCGTCGAGGCCACCTCGTCCGAGGGCATCAGCGCGACCGTCGCTGCGGGCTCGGCGGCGTTGACCGCGGGCGGCGCCGCGGGCGTCGGCGTGTCGTTCGGCGGTGCTTTTGCCTACAACACCGTTGCGGTCTCGACGCAGGCCTATATCGAAGGCGGCGTGGAGAACACCAACAAAACCGCGATGGTGCCGACCTACAACATCACCGCAGACGGCGGCGTGACCGTCGCGGCGTCGGACCAGGCGACCATCACGGCCGGTGTCGGTGCCGCGACGGCAGCGGTTTCATTGGCCGGGGTCGCCGGAGTCTCGGTGACCATCGCGCTGTCGATCGCCAGCAATACGATCAACGACGACCAGGAAGCCTATATCGCCGACGTCAAGACTCTGACCGCCGGAACCGGCGCCGTCAGCGTCGAGGCGACGGAACACGCGACCATCAACTCGGTCGCGGTCGCCGCGTCGCTGGCGGCGGGCCTTGCCGGAATTGCGGGCGTCGCGGTTTCGGGCGCCGCCACCACGGCCGACAACATCATCGAAGCGGACGTCAACGCCTATATCGCCAATTCGTCGGTCGCCAGTGCCGGCGATATGACTGTCGAGGGCTCGGATACCTCGACCATCAATGCCATCACGGATGCGGCTTCGGCGGCTTTCGCCGGTGGCCTCGCCGGCGTCGGAGTCGCGTTCGGCGCCTCTGCGGCGCAAAACAGCATCGGCAACGCGAGCGGAACGGGTCCCGGGCAGGTCGAAGCCTATATCCTGGATACCGCGATCAGCTCAACGGGCGCGCTCACCGTCGAGACGATCACCCAGGAGATGATCGATGCCCAGGTGGGCACCGTCGTTGCGGCGGTCTCGGGCGGCCTTGTCGGCGTCTCGGTTGGCGTCGGCGTCGCCACCGCGACCAACGACATCTCCCTCGACATCTACTCCAATATCAACGGCGATACCGACGGCTCGACCCAGAAGGGCATCTCGGCCAAGAGCGTCAGCGTCTCCGGCGATGATACCTCGAACATAACGGCCGAAGTCGATGCTGCCGCGGTCACGGCGGCTTTCGGTTTTGTCGGCGTCTCGGTCTCGGTCGGCGTTGCCACGGCGACGAACGAGATTTCCAACAATATGGAAGCCGACATCACCGGCGCGTCCGATGGTGTTTCGGCGACGGGCGGCTCGGTCGCGGTCTCTGCACAGGAAGGCGCGACCATCACGGCAGAAGCCAGCGCGGCCGCGGTTGCGATCTCGGCCGGCGCGGTCGGGGTCTCGGTCGCCGGCGGCGGCGCTGACGCGGTCAACGTCATCCTCGACGACACCAATGCCTACTTCTCCGGCAGCAAGATTTCGGCGACCGGCGATGTCACCACCAGTGCGACCGCGAACGGAACGATCAACGCGAATATTCTGGCCTCTTCGGTCGGTGCTGCCTTTGGCGCCGGCGCCGCGGCCGGCTCGATCGGCATCGGCATCGCCGAGAATTACATCGGCTACAATGTGCTCCCCGAAGGCAGCGAGACCCAAAACTTCACCGTGGCCGGGGCGAAGGGCAGCCAGCCTGATATCCAATCGCTGACGGCGGGCGACACCGTGATGCTCACGGGGCCTTATCTGAGCCCGCAATCCGTCGGCAAGGTCTACGAATATATCGGACCGGCCTTATCGCTCGATCTCAACAATCAGGACTACACCAATACTGCGCTGTGGCGGGCGGTGAACGATTCCGGCGAGGTTGAAGCCTATTCGGACGACACCAGCATCTCGGCTGGCGGCGCGTTCAACGAGACGGCGAGCAACACATCGCAGATCAACGCCACGGTGGCGGCGCTTTCGGCCGCCCTGGTCGCCGCTGCAGTCGGCGACAGCCTTTCGGGAGCCGGCGCGGCGGCCGTGAACCTGATCTCCATCGACACCGAGGCGACCGTCACGGGCAGCGGCAGTAACGGCATTCACGCAGGCTCGATGGATCTGTCCGCCACCGATTCATCGACGATCGAAACCAATGTCGCGGCCGTCTCGCTGGCGGCTGCCATCAGCCTTGGTGACGCCGCCTCGATGAGCCTGTCGATCGCGCAAAACACGATCGACAACGTGGTTCAGGCCTCCGTCGACAACGCGGACGTCACCATCTCGGGCCCGGTGACCATCGACGCGACCGAGGGCGCGGGCATCACGGCGCTCTCGGCTGCCGCCGCCGTGTCCGCCTCGATCGGGTTCGCCGGCAGCGCCGGCGGAGCCATCGCGCTCAACACGATCACCACCAACACGTCCGCTTTTGTCGAATCGAGCACGCTCACCGTCACCAATGACGGAACAGTCTCGATCGATGCACAGGACACGTCATCTGCCACCGCGACGACCGGCTCGGCCGCGGTTGCGGCGGCCATCATCTCGATCGCCGCCGGCGGCTCGGCCGCCACCGACACGATCACCAACAATGTCGCGGCCTACATCGATGCGTCGACTCTCGCGGCCGGCGGCAGCAGCGTCACGGTCGAGGCCTCGGCGCAGCCGGAAGCTTCGGCGACCGCCTATGGGGTGAGCGCCGGCACGCTCGCGGTCGGCGCTTCGACTGCGCTCATCACCGTGAACCCGACGGTGACCGCGACGGTCGGCGGCCCGAGCATCACGGCCGGCAGCCTTTCGATCCTCGCCAACCTCAACCTGCCGTCCGACCACAATGCGTCGGGCAATGCCTTTGCGGGCGGCTCCGCCGGCGGCCTGATCGGCGTCGTCGCCAGCGATGCGGAAACGACCGACACCGCGAACGTCACCGCCACCATCGAAAGTGCCGCGAATCTCGTCACCGTCGTGGCAGTCACCGGCGCTCTCCTGGTCGCCGCCAACAGCAATACCGAGCAGAGCGCGAACGCTTCCAACGCTTCGGTCGGTCTCGTCGCGGCCGGCTCGGCGACGTCGACTGCCACCGCCAACAACACCACCAACGCCTCGGTCGGCAACTCGGCGCAGATCACGGCCGGCACCATGCAGGTCAATGCCGACGGCAACGACAACAACTTTGCCGAGACCATCGCGGGCTCCGGCGGTGTCGTGGCCGGCGACTCCGTGCAGCCGACCACCAACGACAATGCCACGACGACGGCGACGATCGGGCAGGGCGCGACCATCGACGTGACCGGCGGCTCGGCCCATCAGGCCTTCGCCATCTCGGCCGCGCATACCGCAACGGTGAACACGCAGGTGATCGCCGCGGCGGTCGGACTGCTCTCGGGCGCCGGCGCGTCCGCGGCCAACAACATCACCTCGAACGTCACGGATGACATCTTCGGCAGCGTCACCGCGGTTGCGATCCTCGGAACCGCCCAGAATACGTTCAACAAGCCTCCGCTCGGTAACAATGTCGACAACATGTCCGGCGACACCGGGGGTATCGCCAGTGCCGCCAGCGGCGACGACATCACCACCATCGATTTCTCGTCCGTGGTCGACGTCGGCGCGCAGGCGAGCTTGAGCGTCGTCGGCAACGCGGCCGATCCCGGCGATCCGGGCGCCGTGTCGCTGTCCGCCTTCAACAGCTTCTCGGGCTACGACCAGGTGACCTTCAAGACCGGCGGCGCGCTCGCCGGCGCCGGGGCGGTCGGCCAGATCGAGACCAGCCAGGACCTCGCCGAGGTCGATGTCGAAGCGGGCGCCACGGTGACGAGCGTCGGGCAGATCAACCTCGCGGTCGACGGCACCGCGAATCTGACCACCCAGGTCAACACCGACACTTACGGCGCTGTGACGGTCGCAGATGCCAACAGCAACATCGACATCAGGCCCGATAACGAGATCATCATCGGCTCGGCCGTCTCAGGGGCGGCGGCCACGCATATCACCGCCTACGGCGACCTCAACCTCACGGCCGGCGAGGACGCCAACTTCAACATGGATTCCTATTCGCTGTCTGCGTACACGGATTCCTATGCGGGCTCGGCCATCCCGCTCAGCTCCGACGACGCTCATGCGTTCGTGGTGCAGACCAACGCCATCACCGTCAACGCGGATGCCGCGTTGCGGACGGGCGGCAGCGCCAACCTGCTGACCAACTCTGTCGGCTTCGCCACGGTGATAGCACACGCCAAGGCATCGAGCTGGGCGAGCTCTGTGGGAGACAGCATCGATTCGCTAACCGGCGGTGATCCGGCGAACGAGTTTAATGGAACCGCCTTCGAGGTGTCGCACGGCATCGTCGAGGTGGACGGTTCCATCCTGACCGGCATTGCCAGCAACATCGATGTCGTCTTCAGCTACGACACGAGCGGAAACATCGTCGAAACCGCGGGCACCACTAATCCCAACTCGCCGCTGCTGGCCTTCACCACCGGGACCGAGACGGTATCTTCGGCACTCTATACTACCTATCAAACAGTGGCCGCTCAGCTCGGCACCTATCTGGGAATCCAGAAATCTCTTTCGAACGCCGGTAAAGACGACACGACGGTCGACCAGCAGATTGCCTTCGACCAGCAAGAGATTCAGACGATCGAAACGCAGCTGGTGGCGCAGGGGCTCGGCGAAGTGCAATCCGACGGCACGTTCCTCCCCGTGGGCAAGACCGTCCAGGTCATCGATATCGCGGCGTTCACGGCTCAGGCCGGCCAGATCAATCTGTACGGCGATCAGATCCAGGGCACCGGCACGCTGACGGCGCCGACAACGCTGAACGTCAACATCACCAACACCACAGCTTCCTCGCTCCAGATCGAGGGCATCACGGTTCCGCAGCTCATCGGCGGGGTATACGCAAACGGCGTGCTCCTCGCGCCGCCTAAGATCAATACAGTTGCGGATGCCAATGCCGCGCTCAACACGGCCAATGTCGCTGCGGCCAAAACCGACAATGAGGACCCGGCCAGCAGCACGTCGCCGGCCGTCGCCGGAACCGCGGCATTTGCCAGCATCACGGTGGCGCAGCCGCCGGCGGCGCCGGCGCCCAACGCCCCCGCGATTGCGTTTGTGCGTATCACGGACCTGCAGCCGGTCGTTCCTCCGGGCACAACCTTCCCGGACATCCCGGGAACCAACACACCGGAAACGCTCCCCAGCACGCCCGCCGACATCATCATCGCGGGCGATATCATCGCCATCGAGGCAGAGCTGGACGTCACCTCGTTGGGCGACATCGATATAACGGCGCCCTTGATCGATGTTCACACCCAGAACCTGATTGCCCGCAACAACATCACCATCGACGAAGTGCAGTTCTATGCGTCGGGCGACCCGGCCACCCAACTCCTCGGCAGTCAGGACGGCATAGATTCATTGAGCGACCCGAATGACGGTTTCCCGGACCCGACCACCGGCGATCCGCCTACCAATTCCGGCGCGACTTATTCGACGTCGACCCCGACGGCCGGCGAGAACCAGGTCGGCACCTACGAGACGACCGTTCAGACCACCAAGTTCCTGGCGCAGACCATCTCGATCACCGCCGAATATGTCGACCTGAACGGCATCATCACGGCCGGCCAGAGCTCGGAGACGCTCAACATCAACCCGGCCGACATTGCGGGTCAGATCGCGACCATAAAGGCCGAAGGTTTGTCCGGACTCATTGCCCTCAACCTGCCGTTATCGGCCAATCCGAATAACGACTTCACCGTCTACTACAACACCGCCAATGGCGGCAGCCTGCAGGTGGACAACGTTGCTCTCGCCGGCGGCATCATCACCATCAAAGGCCATGTCTTCAGCACCTCGCAAGCGGAGCTGAACGCCTTCGGCTATTACGGCAATGTCACCATCAACAACAATACAGCTTATAACCTGGCAGTGAACAACGTCAGCGTTGCGGCGCCCGGTGCCGGCCTGATCGATATCACCGACCTGAACCAGACCAATCCTTCCAACAGCACCTATGTCCTGGAGACCAAGTACCAGTCCGTCCAGGGCGGCAGCATGCAGGTCGCGTCCCAATGGATTAATCCTTCGAACGTGAAGGACGTTTTGCCGGACGGTGGCACGCAGACACTCAATACCAGCTCGACGCAGTTCACGCTCGAGAAGGGGCTGCGCTACAATTTCTCGGTCGAGAGCGCCGCGCAGACCACGACGGTCAATCTGTATTATTCCAGCAGCTGGCTCGGTGTGATCAATCTCGGGTCCGGAAACGCACCCCCGCAACAGCAGACGATCACCACCTCACAACCGCAGATTCTGGCGTCGAGCCTCTACTTCTACGTCGATACCAACCCGGCCGACGAAAATCTCGCCTATATCTTCACGACCCACCAGGACGTGGTGAGCGATACCGGCTTCCAGGATTCCGGGCATTGGACCACGAGCACCTGGTACGGCAAGAAGACCTATTATCAGCAGTATACGGACGTTCAGGGCACGGATACGATTTCGTCGCATTCGATCAAGGCCGATATGCCGGTGGACATCAACTTCACCGGCGGCAACACATCGAATATCACAATCAATTCGCCGCTCAGCAGCGTCAGCCTGCTCGGCAACCTTTCCAACCTGACCGGCGCGACCACGATCATCGCCGGCGGGGCGATCAGCCAGCCCAATCCGCTGAGCACCGTCGAAGGCGTGCAGGTCTCGCTGACCGCGGGTGGGAGCATCGGTGCAAAAGGACAGCCGCTCAATGTTGTGCTGGCCGGCACATCGGGGCAGAGCCTGACCGCCACAACGGCCAACGGCGCGGTGTACATCAGTGCGCCGCAGGGGTCGCTGCTCATCAATTCGATCACGGCAGGCGGCGATCAGGCGGTGAGCCTCACGGCGAACGGCGACCTGACCGTCGCGGCCGGCGGCACCGGCGTCGTTACCGGCGGCAATGTCACGCTGAACAGCGGCGGTATCGTCGGCACGAGCCTCAACCCGATCGAGCTTGCGATCGGGCAGGCCTCGGGCGACCAACTCAACCTCACCGCCAAGGGCGACGTCTTCCTCGAGCAGAAGAGCGGCGATCTTCCCCTGTTTGCGCTGACCACCACCGGCGATGTGTACATCACCGTCGATGACGGCAGCATCATCAACGTCAACACCAATATTCAGCAGGATCCGCGCACCGTCGCACAGCTGGAGTCGGGGGTGTGGAGCGAGCTGGAGCTGACCGGCACGCAGGCCCAGGCCAAGATCCAGCAGACGCTAGACGAATATCAGCTCTATCAGGAGCAGCAGTACCAAGCGTACTGGCAGGATCGCGAAAATCTCGTCAATTCCGAAACTGGCCTGCCGACCAACATAAATGATCCAAAGGCGATCGTCGCGCTGCCAGCAAGCGAGCTCACCTATTATCGGGGCGTGTACGCCGCGCAGGCGCAGCAGCAGAAGCTGACCGGCCAGGCCGCGACCGACTACGTCAATTCCGCGATTTTGACCCTCGAATTGTCGGCGACCCAGCAATACTACAATCTCGCCGCCGAGTTCGGTCCGGGCGGCACCTACGCGCCGGGGACCACGAACATCTATGACGCGTCGACGAACTCGAACATTACCAACATTTCAGCCGCGAACCACACGGCGACCTCGACCAATGTGGCGACGAGCGCCGTCACCCAGCTCACAAATTACGATGTCTTTGATCCGAACGTCCACGATCCGAGTTTCACCTATCTGCTCAGCGCGACCGAAAAGACCAACCTGACCGGCAGCATCCACGTCTGGACGCAGAGCGAGTTGCTGGCCGGGATCAGCGCCGGGCTCTTGCAGACGACGACCAGCACGCAGATCAATAAAGAAGCGCCGGATATCACGGCCCAGAACATCACTATCACCGCCGACAAGGGCAGCAATCCCGGCAGCGGCAATATCGGCTCGTTGGTCAACCCGGTGACCAATTTCGACCCGAATGCCAACCAGATCGGGTTCAAGCCTGGCACGTCGATCGACGGCACACCGGTCCAGCTGGCGCTGGCGGCGGCGCAGGCGAGCGATGTCAACTTCCTCGGTGCAGTGCCGGCGACGGCCACGGTCAATTTCGGCGGGGGCGCCGACGTTAGCACCTTGGCGTCGGCAGCGATCGCGCAGCAGGTCAGCTTCGGCAATGTCACTCACAATGGCGTCACCACCGGGACCATCACCCTGACGAACGGCGGCAGCTGGACGGCGCTCGGTTATTCGGTGGGCGGCGGAATCTACGTCCAGGGAACCGGCTCGAACGGCAACGGCGCGGCCTTCAGTCCCACCAACCACAATGCCTACTACACGATTGCGGCGATCACCGGGTCGACGATCACGCTGAAAGCCGGGCAGGCGCTCACCGGCGAAACGAATGTCACGCTCGACCTCGCACCGGTGACCATCAATCTCGGCGGCGGCACAATGACGCTGGCGAATGGCAGCGCGTGGAGCACCGTCGAGTCGAGCATCGCGCAGGGTAGCTGGGTCTACATCGGCGGCAGCACACAAAACGCGACGGTGAACGGCGCCTACCTGCAGGTCGCCTGGGTCAACGGCTCGACCGTTGCTTTCACTAATTCGGTCAAGGTTGAAAACTATCAGACCGTGCTGGTGGCGCCGGTCGTCACCAATCTCGGCAACACGGACGAAAGCACCTTAGGGTCCGCACCGGCGGCCGCGACGGTCAGCTTCGGCAACGTCGCCAACAACGGCACCATCACGCTGGCGAGCGGCACCTGGGCGGCACTCGGGTATACGGTGGGCGGGGGAATCTACGTCCAGTCGAGCACTGATCCCAACGGCAATGGCGCGACTTTCAGTCCGGGCAGCCCGCATGGCTATTACACGATCGCAGCGATCGACGGCGCAACCCTGACCTTGAAGTGGGGGCAAGTTCTCACCAGCGAATCGAACGTTTCGGTGAACGTGGCGCCGGTCAATATCGACCTGGTCAGCGGCGCAGCAGACGTCAAATTCGTCCTGGTTTCGCAGAGTCACGACGTGCCGATTGCGCCCACCGGCGCCGTCACTGCGACCGCCGACGGCTTCATCTTCCTCGGCTCGCAGGTCGATCTTGCCCTCAACAACATCACCGGCGGCGGTGACGTCGAGATCAAGACGCAGGGCAGCATCACCAACATCGCCAGCACCGGGGTCACGGTGCAAGGTACGGACATCATCCTGGAGGCCGGCCAGGGCGCGATCGGCACCAGCGGGACGCCGGTGACCGTCGACATTCTCTCAGGGGGCAGTCTCACGGCGCGTGCGCTCGACGATATCTACATCACGGCGCCGACCAGCGACATTCCGGTTCAGGGCATCTTCTCCGCGAGCGGCGGCGTGGTTCTCGACGCCATCGACGGGTCGATCTATGACGCGACCGCATCCGACTTTGCGAAGATTCAGGCCAATTGGATTCTCCTGCAGGCCGGGGGCAGCATCGGCCAGGGCGTCGCTTCCGATGACGCGTCCACGATCACGCTGGATGCCCTGCACGTCGACATCATTTCCAGCAGCTTCAATCCTGACGGTACCGGCACGGTCGGCACGTTGCGCGCAGTGGCGGGCACTAATGTCGACATCGACCAGACCGACGGCGACCTCTATGTGCTTGATGTACTTTCGAAGCAGGGCGACGTCATGTTGGGCGCCGCCGGAAATATCTTCAATGCCGGAAGCTTGACCAATCCGACCGATGTCAACTCGACGCCGGTGGGGAACTTCCTGGCCGCATCCGTCTATGGCAACACGATCGTGCTGAATGCCGGTCAGACCCAGCTCGGCGGCATCGGCACTGCGTCGGCGGCCTTCAACATCGTCAGCTCGTACAGCGGCGGCACCGACAGCGGTACGGTGACCGCGCTGGCCGGCGATGCCAACATCTATCTCGATGAGGTGAGCTCCGCCCTTTCGACCAACTCGAACGGCGATATCCTGCTGATGCGCCTGAGCGCGGGCGCGGACGCGACCGCCTTCATCACCGCCGCGGTCGTCGGCAGCAGCATCCTGAATGGCCGACCGGACAATGCCGCCATCGTCGAGGCCGGCAAGGCAGACCTCATCGCCAACGAAAATGTCGGCTCGGGCAGTACGCGCACCGGCTTGACCGGGCGCATCGTCTCAACGGTCGGCAACGTCGAGGCAATCGCCACGAAAGGCAGCATCTGGCTGTGGAACATCGGCGGGCTGGTCGTCGGCGGCGTCGTGCCGGCGGCTACATCGCCCTACGCCATGTATGCGCCGAATGGCTCGGTCAACATCCAGACCTCGAGCCCGGTCGATGTCATCCAGGACAACTTCTCGTCCGGCAATATCCTTTACCAGGCCGGCACCGCAGGCGCGAGCGACGACAATCTCACTGTGCATTCCGGCGTGACGCTGGATTCGACCGGCGGCAATATCGAGCTGGATGCCGGCAACAATCTCACCGTCCAGGCCGGCGCCGCGATCGAGGCCCCGAACGGGACGATCACCATCCGCGGCGCCTATCTGCAGCCGACCGCGACCTTCCTCGATACCGGGGTGACGGTCGACCTCGCCGGCTCGTTCATGGCGTTGACCATGAGCGTCACGACCGGCGGCGGCAATGACGACGTGGAGTTCCATCCGGCCGCTCTCACCGCGACCACGACCATCGACACGGGCGCCGGCGATGACATCATTCATGTCTTCGATATGCCGAGCCTGGAGAGCTACGCGACCTATGCGAGCGATCCGACTGGGACTTTCCCCACCGTCAGTCTCGACGGCGGCGACGGCGCCGATCGATACGTGATCGATGCGACACCTGACACCAACTACGTCATCAATGTGAGCGACAGCGGCGCGCTCGACAGCGGCCTCAACACGCTGACCATCAACGGGGCCTTGACGGCCGCCGGGCAGGACTTCCTGCTGCGCCCGAGCTTCGTCGCGATTCTCGATCCCGCCGCGGTTCTCGATCCCACCGTCACCGGCTTCTATCAACGCATCAACTACGACGACACGATCACCGGCGGCCTCGACATCAATGGCGGCAATGTCGACGTCAGTGGCGGCAACCCGAACAATCACGGGGACGCCTTCTATCTCGATGGCAACTCGGCGGTCACCACCATCAATGCCGGCGACGGCAACGACACCTTCCAGGTCGGCCAGCTCTATTCGGACAGCGCCAAAGGTGGTCCCATCCCTTCCGGCTCGTCCCAAAGCGACTTGGTCGGCGGGCTTCTGACCGACCACCTCACGCTCACCCAGGTGAATCTCGGCGCCCCTCCCGGCTCGACCGGCGGCACGACTGAAGGCTGGCTCTCGGACGGTGTCGACAAGGCGACCGTGATCTATGGTGGTGCCGGCACCGACACCTTCCAGGTCTATTCCAACAAGGCGGATCTGGCGCTGATCGGCGGCACGGGCGACGACACCTTCATCGTGCGCGCCTTCCTGGTTGGTCCCGGCACCGACATCAAGCTCACACCCGGCAGCCAAAACAACAAGATCGAGTACAACATCAATGCGCCCGTCGACATCGAAGGCGGGACCGGCTTCAACACCCTGGTGCTGCTCGGCACCGATGGGCCCGACACGTTCGTCATCACCAAGGACGGCATTTTTGGCGCCGGCCTCAATGTCACCTACAAGAACATCCAGGCGATCACCATCGACGGCCTGGAAGGCGCCGACACGTTCTATGTGCTGAGCACGCCGAAGGACGTGGTGACCACCATCAACGGCGGCGGGGGCGGCGATACCATCGTGGTCGGCGGCAATGTCACCGGCACGGTGGTCTCAGCGAACACGCAGGGCGCCTCGAGCGTCACCGACAATACGGTGACGAGCGCCGATAGCAGTTATAACGGCATGTTCGTGCCGGGCATCAGTGTCGCGGTTGGCGGCACGAATCAGATTATCAGCCCACGACCGCAGTCGGTCGTGTACGCGAACGATCAGAGTTCGACCACGAGCTTCACGGTGAGCGCGCCCGACGACCTTACCGCCGGCAAGGTCGCCTATGTCAACATAACGCCGACGTTGCCGTCGGCGGAATTCGCCGCTCTCGGCGCTGCGGCGCTGCAGGTCTCGATCGACAACGGCAAGACCTGGACGACGAGCGCCACGCTCAAATTCACCGGCGGAGTGACACCGACGCAGACCGTGCTGCTGCGCGCCGCGCCCGAACCGGCCGGCGACACCTATACGCGCGACGAGACCATCGTGGTCGCCAGCACCCTCATCAGCACCGACCAACCGGCGCTCAACGACATCAAGCTGCCGACCGTCAAGGTCACGGTGAAGACGAGCACCACCGGGCTGATCGTCGACCAGGGCCTCGAGCCCACCACCATCATGCCCGACGGGCAGACCACCTACGACTACAACTTGTCGCTCAGCAAGCAGCCGGCGCCGAACGAAACGGTGACGGTCGCGTTGACTGGTCTGCCGTCCGACGTCGTGGTGCAGCAGAACGGCAACGCTCTACCGACCAACGGCTCCGGACAGCCCATCGTCACCTTCAACGCATCGAACTGGAATATCCCGCAGACCATCACGGTGTCCTCGACGCGCGCGCTTGGATTGGCGGCTGAATCCATCGATATCGTGCATTCGCTGACGACGTCCGACAGCAACAACGCCGAGACGCCGGTCTTCACCAACAACCCGGATGCCGGCGACGTCAACCTGACGGTTCAAGCTACCAACACGCCCGGGGTGCTTCTGCTGCAGCCGCAAGGGCAGGCGGTTGTTACCTCGACTCAGACTTATACCTATCAGATGGTGCTGACTGCGGCGCCGGCGGCAGGCGACACGGTTACGGTCAACATCCTGGGCGACGGGCAGACGGTCGCCTCGAGTACTGATCAGTTGCAGAGCAATGGTCAGCCGCGCTTCAATGCCACGAACCAGACCGTCACGTTCGATTCGACGAACTGGTTCAAGCCGATCACTCTCACCCTCTCGGTCAATCCCAACCCGCCGCAGCAGACCGGCAACACCCAGGGCACCGACCAACCGACCGTACCCTTCCCGATCCAGCCGGGTACGCTCGCAGATATCCAGGGACCGCTCATCATCAACGGCGCGAGCGGGGTCGGCCAGCCCTCGCTCGTCGCCGCTGTGGCGCTCCCATACGAGTTCAATCCGGCAGTCGTGGAGATAACCCCGCAGCCCATCGGCACGTCGTCGAATGTCGAGACCTTGAAGGTCTATGACGACGGTTACGGCACCGCCAGTGTGGCGAGTGACCCCGGCACGCTCTCGACCGTTGACCCGCTACTGTTGGCCGGCCAGAACGCCGGTGGTAATCCCGCGGCGACGGTCAGCGCCGACGCTATCAACGGGCTCGATCTTCCCAACTCTCCCAACAACCAAGTCACGATTGGGACCAGGTCCTTCCCGGCCGGCATCACCTTCTTCAACCTGGACACGGTCCAGCTGTTCCTCGGCCCGGGCAACGACACGTTCACGATCGACACGACCGCGCCGACCGTCGACTCGCTCAACAACTATACGCCGACCATGATCATGGTCGAGGGCGGCGGCGGCTCCAACACTATCGACGTGACGGCGAGCAGCGATCCGCTGGTGCTCTACGGCAACGAGTCGGCGAGCGGCAGCGAGTATGACTCGGTGCTGGGCCAGACTGGGATCACCAATCCCAACAGCGCCTATGCGTTCACCAATTTCGGACCAGACATCATCAACGCGTCGGGCGCGACCGGCACAGTCGTGATCGTCGGCGGTCCGGACGGCAACACCCTGACCGGCGGCTCCGGCATCAACTGGATCGCCGGCGGCGAAGGCGCCAACATCATCGATGCGTCGGGGGCGCTGAACTACATCTTCGGCTCTTCGAGCTTCACGGTCGATCCGGTCACCCGCTTGATGAGCATCGACAACTCGCTTCTGTCCATGGACGCGGGCGTGAACGGCGACGTGCAGACGGCCGGCGACAACATCATCACGGTTACCGGGACCGGCAAGAGCGTGGTGGTCGGTGCCTACGGCACCATGAACATGTCGAACGTGGTCGACGATGTGGCCACACCCCTTACACCGGGGACGGTCGATCCGTTCGGCGTGCTCGGCACGGAGGTCATCACCGAGATCGCGTCGGCAAATACGGCGCTCGGCGGCGACAACACGATCACGGTCGGCAACGACGATATCGTGATTGGCGGGGCCGGCAACAACCAGATCATCGTCGGCAATGTCGGCGCGGACATTCTTATCGGCGCCAATGGCGAGATCGACTACACCTACAACACGACGAGCAAGACCGATATTCTGACCTCGGTCGAGTCGACCGACCCGCTGCACGGCGGCAACGACACCATCGCGGGTCCGAAGGTCAACGGCGCCTATACGCCAGCGGGCTCGGGCAGCAGCATCATCATCGGCGGCGTGGGCGCCGACACGATCAACGTCGGGGGCGCCAACAACAAAGTCATCGGCAACGACGGCAAGGCGACGTTCGATCCGACGACCGGACTGCTCACATCGATCACCACCCAGGATCCGACCTACGGCGGCAACGCCACCATCAATGTCGCCGGCGGCAACAACGTCATTCTCGGCGGGAAGGGCAAAGATCAAATCACCATCGGGGGCGGCAGCAACGTCGTGCTCGGCGACAACGGCTATGCGGATTTCACTCCCGCCGGCATCCTCTATTTCATCACCACGACCGATCAGACCGACTTCGGCGACAATACCATTACGATCAACGGCAGCGGCGGCAATGTGATCTTCGGCGGATCGGGCGCCAACAGCATTACGGTCAACGGCACCGGCAGCAACATCATCTTCGGGGCCAACGGCGACGCGAGCTTCGATAAGACTACCGGCAATCTTACCAAGATCGAGACGATAGGCGAGGTGGCGGCAGCGGTCGGCTCAACGCCGAGTGTGGAATCGGACGACAGCGGCACGATCCACGCCGGCGATGACACCATCAAGGTTGGCGATGGCAACAACGTCATCGTCGGCGGTGCCGGAGCCGACACGATCACGACCGGGAACGGCAACAACATCGTTCTGGGCGACAACGGCACCGCGACCTTCGATCCGGCGACCAAAGACCTGATCTCGATCTATTCCACATTCGGCACAGATTTACCGAGCAGCAGCAATCCAGACCTCGGCACCTCCAGCAACGACGCCATCACGCTCGGCAATGGCAACAACGTCGTGATCGGCGGGGGCGGCAACAATACGATGATCGTCGGGACGACCGGCGCCAACGTCATCATCGGGGCGGACGGGGAGGCCGATTATACCAACGGCGTGCTGACGAAGATCTTCTCGACTGATGCCACGACGGTCGGCGGCAACAGCACGATCACCGGGCCGAAGGTCAATAACGTGTTCCAGCCGGGAGGCTCGGGCAACAATATCGTCATCGGCGGCTCGGGCAACGACACGATCATCCTCGGCGGCAGCCACAACACGATCATCGGCGACAACGGCGAGGCGCTGTTCGACACGACGGGCGTGCTGACGTCGGTTACCGCCAATGATGTCTTCAAGGTCAACAACGCGACCGTCGTCGCCGGCGGCAGCAACTCGATCACGGTCACCGGCGGCAGCAACGTCATCTTCGGCGGCGTCGGCAACAACACGATCATGGTGCAGGTCGGCATTACCGGGCCGTCCGGCAACGTCATCGTCGGCAAGGACGGCACCGCGACCTTCACCAACGGCCTCCTGACCTATATCTCGACCCTTAATCCAGCAGACGGCGGCCAAGACACCATCACCACGGGTGACGGCAACAACACGATCATCGGCGGCACCGGCAACGACCAGATCACGGTCGGCAACGGCAACAGCGTCATCCTGGGCGATGATGGCTACGCCGATTTCACGGCCGCGGGCCTGCTGATCGACATCCAGAGCACAGATCCGATCGACGGCGGCAACGACGTCATCAAAGCCGGCAACGGCAACAACGTCATCATTGGTGGCTCCGGCGCCGACCAGATCACCGTCGGCAACGGAAACAACGCGATCCTCGGCGACAACGGCATGGCACTCTTCTCGCCGGCCGGCGTGCTGGCCACGATCGAAAGCACCTTCGGCACCTATGGGGGCGGCAACACCATCATCGCCGGCAACGGCAACGACGTGGTGATTGGCGGCGACGGACACAACACGATCACCACCGGCATCGGCCAGGATGCCATCATCGGCAGCAACGGCTACGCCCAGATTCTGCCGAGCGGCGTGGCATCGATCCTCTACACCATCGCGCCGTACACGACCGGCGGCGGCAACATCATCAAGGCCGAGCAGGGCACCGGCGCCGGCGGCCAGGCGCTGATCATCGGCGGCGACGGCTCCAACAACATAAACGGCGGAGCCGGCAACGACATCATCGTGGCTGGCGAGGGCAAGATCGTCGGGGCCTACAATCCGGACGGCTCGAAGCTGCTCAATTCGGACGGCTCATGGCATCGCGATGTGGTGCTGGAGCAGATCGCCACGCTCACTGGCTCGGTCGCGATCGATTCGGCCGCCGATGCCGCGCAAGCCAATCTGGCAGCGGCGCTGCTCAATGCCGACACGATTCTGCTCGCTGGTGAATATGACTCGAACGGCAACAAGGTCATCAACCAGAGCAGCAATGCCTGGCAGACCGAGGCGCTGCTCTTGAGCTTGCAGGCGCAACCCGGCAGCACGATCGTGGGCGGCAGCGGCAACGACATCATCTTCGGCACCAACGGCAACGACAACATCACCGGCGGCAGCGGCAACGACTACATCTTCGGCGACGAAGCCTCCAACACGCTGCCTTACGTTACGGATCTGCCCAACATCGTCGACGGTTACGTCATCGCGAATTCGACCGCGACGGGCGGGCCCGCGTTCGTGCTGCCGACCAACGGCCAACTGGTCACCCCGGCCGTGAACCTGCTGCCGTCGGCGCTCACGCCGGCGATGCCGCAGCTCGAGCTTGGGCCGTCGACCGATCCGGGCTCGCTGCGCAACATGGCGCAGAGCGGCAATCTGGTGCTGAGCAACCAGTCGAGCCTGCAGGTCTATGCGTCGGTCGTTCCCGACCTCATCCACAATAAGAATGCGCTGCCCGGCTCCGACACAATTAATGCGGGGACCGGCAACGCGGTCGTGTTCGGCAACGACGGCGTGATCGGCGCGCTGCCTTCGACCGGCATCACCCCCATCGATAACCAGCTCGAAGGGCTGTCGCTGTCGATGATGGAAATGCTGAATGGATTCTCGGCCTTGTCGACCGGGCAGGATGCGCTCGAGAATGCGCTCGGTACCTCGACTAGGCCGTTCACCATCAGCGCCGGCAATAACACAATCACCGGCAGCGGCACCGACACCATCTTCGGGGCCGGCGGCGAATATCTGGTTCCGGGCGTTTCCTTCCCGCTGAGCGCCTCTTCGCCCACCAACAATCCGCTCGCCTTCGACGGCTACCTGCTCGACATGCAGCAGGTCATCGGCGACATGTCGTTTGTGACCCATGAGGCGGGCGAGCAGGTGATCAGCGCCTTCGCCACCGCGACCCACTTCAACGGCACGATTTCCGGACCGCTGCGCCCGGCGACGCACGACCTGGTCCTCGACAACGAGACCATCAACCTGACCGGCAGCACGGGCAATAATCTGGTGGTGGGCGGCACCGGCTTTGTCATCATGCCGGGAATCTCGACCCCGGCGCAGAGCGTGCCGAGCGCGAGCACCAGCGCCTTGCAGCAGCTCGAAGCCTCGCGCGATGCGGCGCTGGCGGCGCATTTCGCCGCCAATCATCCGATCACCGCCGACAACAGCGCTGCGGCGCGCTGGCTGTTCGACCAGACCACCGGTTTCCAGATCTATATCGGCAACGACGTCATCACCGGCGGTTCCGGCAACGACATCATAGTGGGCGGCAATGCCCTCATCCTGCAGCCGGTGAGCGGGACCTCGAGCCCGAGCGGAGCCACCAACAGCGTCGAGGCGACGATGGTGGCGTCGGTCGATCGTCTGTTCCTCGGCACCCTGTCGGATCCGACCGCGAACGCCGAATCCTGGGGAGCGCAGGCGAGCCTGATGCACGGCGGCGCAACCGACTGGTCACTCGCCGGCGGCTACATATTCCAGGGGGCATTCAACAGTGTCGTCATCGACAGCGACCATATCCAGGCCGGGTCCGGCAACGATCACATCTATGCAAAACTCGGCGTGATCCTGCCGGCGCTCAACGTGTCGGGAACCGGCCCGGTCGGCGCCTTCAACGCCTATCCGGCGAGCGAGCTCGGCGGTCCGCCCGAGGCGAACTACAACTACATCTACGGCTTCGGACCGTTCGGCTCGTTGCAGCCCTGGCAGACGCCGACCTCGGTGTCGCGGTTCATGGTCGACGCGGCGACGGTCATCGGTGGCGCCGGCAACGACGTCATCTTCGGCGAGATCGGCAACGATACGATCACCGGCGGGGCCGGGAACGATCAGATCTCCGGAGGTTTCGGCTACAACACGCTCTCGGGCGGCGGCGGGACCAACTACATCGCGTTCAATCGCGCGCGCGACACGCATGTTAGCAAGGGCGGTTTCGATATCGCACGTCCCTCGCTCGACCTCTCGCCCGGCAACCCCAATGTGTCGGTCCGCTGGCAGTCGCTGGTCAGCATGGCGATTGCGAACGGCATGCTCCATCCGGTCGCGGGACCGTTGTCCTGGGCGGGTACAGGCTCGATCATGGCGTCACCACCGCCACCTCCGGCATCGCCGCCGCCCCCCGCGCCGCCGCCCCCCGCGCCACCACCGCCTGCACCGCCACCGCCGGCGCCACCGCCCCCTGCGCCGCCTCCGCCGGCGCCACCACCGCCTGCGCCGCCACCGCCGGCGCCACCGCCCCCTGCGCCGCCTCCGCCGGCGCCACCACCGCCTGCGCCGCCTCCGCCGGCGCCACCACCGCCTGCGCCGCCTCCGCCGGTGCCACCGCCCCCGGCACCGCCGCCGCCGGCGCCACCACCTCCAGCACCGCCGCCGCCGGCACCGCCTCCGCCGCCGCCACCTGGCGCGCCGACGGTCGTCGCGAACAACCTGGGCGTCGTGAACAGCCAGGTCGTTGCGCTAACGAGCCTGTTCTCGGTCGCCGGCACGGCGACGAGCTATCAACTTTATTTCGGCGGGCCGGCGCTGGGCACGATCCTGCTCAACGGCAGCCCGGTCACGCAAAACCAGACCGTCACGCTCAAGAGCTTGAACGGCCTCATCTACGTTGGCGGGGCGACCCAAGGCGTCGACAAGATCACGTTGACGGCTTTCAACGGCACGAGCTCCAGCGGCGCGGTCGAGGCTGATGTCACTGATCTCGCCAATTCTCCGACTGTGATCGGGGCGGGCCAGACTATGGAGCTGGCCGGCCCCTATTCGGGTGTCATCACCTTCGCGGGCGCAACCGGCACCCTCAAGCTCGACGCCGCCTCGCAGAGCGCGTACACGATCGGCGGCCAGCTCGCTACAGGCGACGTGATTGACCTTGCGGACGTCTCGTTCCGCCAAGGCAGCACCAGATTGGACTACACCGGGCATAATTCCCCCGGCATGCTCTTCGCCGGCAATCGCGGGCAACACGCGACGATCAATCTGTTGGGCAATTATTCGGTCCAGAACTTCACGATCTTCAATGATGGCAACGGCGGGACAAATCTGATCGACCCGCCGCTCGCCGCCGCGGTGGCGCCTGCGGCCATTGTCGTGGTGAGCCCGGTCGCCCCGACAGCCGCACCTATCGCGTCGAACCAAGCCGCCGAGAATGCGACCGTCGCGTCAATCGTTTCGGCCGCAATCGAACGCCCCGCAGCCGGCGCGCCGACCCAAGCTCTCGTGGTGCCGGCTGCGCTGCCGGTGGGCAATCCGATGATTGTGAGTGCGGACAATGCGAGCGCGCTGTTCGTGCCGGCGTTATCGGGCATTGGGGCGCCGCCGGTCGACGTGGGCGATCAGGAAGGACTGCCGGCGTTCTATTCCTCGCAAACGGCGCGCGAGATCGTCACGCCCGAAGACCTTATCCTCGCCATTCGCAATGGCGATATCGCGCTGCGGATGGACGGGCCGGCCCCGGCTGGCGAACCGCGCGCGCCCTGGCTGTTCGATGAGGAACACGGCACCTTCGATGCACCGCCGACCGAGCAATTGACGATCGTGCTCGACAATGAGGCCGACGATGGGGTGACACAGGTCGGTGACGGCTTGGCGCCACCGCCGACCGTCGAAGTCCTGCCCGACCAATCCTGGTTGGGGGCGATCGGCATGGCCTTGCTGGAGCCGGCGCGCAGCTGGTGGCGGCGCTGACCCGGCGCTGAGACCAGACGAGCCAACCCGGCCCGCAAAGGCCGGGTTCTGTGGGCCGGCCGGAATATCGATGGACAAGCTCGACGGACAGATTCAATGGCTGCTGCCGGCGCAGACGAGGGCGAACGAAAGACCCGGTCGTTGCGCAAATATGAGGGCGAAGCGGTTGCGCTTGCCGCCGACGCGGAAACGCCGCGGCTTGATCTCATCTCTCCATTCGGGCCGGTGATCGCCAGGAGCGAAGCGCCCCCGACGCTGGTGGAAAGGATCAATCGCTTCGCCGATCGACAGCTGCGGCCAGGCGAGGGGGCCGAATTCCTGTTGCCGGGCGAGCTGGTGAACGATGGCGGCGAGGGATCGCTGTTGCGCCAGACCGAAGCTCTGATCTCCCGCTATGTGCGCCGAATGGAGGCAGGCGCCGCGCCGAAAATCCAATTCGATGCATTTTGGATCGTCAGCCAATATGCCGGTACGCCGAGCCCGGTGCATTTTCACACCGGCGATGTTTCTGGTGTCATGTACCTGAAGGTACCGGTGCTGGAGCAGGGCGAGCTGGAGGAGCGCAAGACTTACATTTCGGGACGGCAGGCCGGCTACGTCAATTTCCTGATCGGCGGGAAGCAGCGGTTTTCGCGATCGCTCATCAGCTTCAAGCCGCGTGTCGCCGACTACTACATCTTTCCCGGATGGCTCCTGCATGGCGCCGAGCCGTTTCGCGGAGCGGGCGAGCGCCGCTCGCTCGCATTCAACGCTTTCGTCGAGACGCGACAGGATTGATGGTGCGTGGCCGCGGCCAGCCGCGCAAGCTCATTCCGGCTTGATGTCGGCGGCGCGGGCCGTCGCCTTGTAGTTCTTGATCTCGGTCGCGATCAGGCGTGCGAAGCCGTCCGGGGTCCCTCCGGCCGGCAGCATCCCTTCCTGCGCGAGCTTGGCGACGAGAGCTTCCTGCATCAGCGCCTTGTTCACATCCGCATTGAGGCGGTCGACGATCTCTTTCGACGTGCCCGCCGTCGTGAGCAGGCCCACCCATTGGATGGCCTCGAAATCCGGAAAGCCGGACTCGGCGACGGTCGGGACATCGGGAAGCTGCGGATATCGGGTGAGGCTGCCGACCGCCAGCGCGCGCAGGTTGCCGGCTGCGATCTGCGGCAGTGAAACCAAGGGCGAGAGCACGGAGAACTCGGTCTGGCCGGCGACCAGGGCTTGGATCGCAGGCGCGCCGCCCCGATAGGGGATGTGCTGCATCTTGATGCCGGCACGCTCGCTCCACAGCTCGGTGACGAAGCGCGTCTGCGTCGCCGCGCCGGGTGTCGCGTAGTTGAGCTTGCCCGGGCTCGCCTTGGCCAAGGCCACGAACCCCTGCAGCGTCTTTGCCGGCACCTTGGCGTTCACCTCGAACAGCAGCGGATTCTTGCCGACCATCACAATCGGCGTGAGGTCGCGCTCGGAATCGTAGGGCATGACCGCGGTGGTCGCCGGCAGCACCGTATAGGACGAAGCGACCATGAGGAGCGTGTGCCCATCCGGCGGGGCCTTGGCGACGTACTCGGCGCCGACGATGCCGCTTGCACCAGTGCGGTTCTCGACTACGACAGTCTGGCCCAGGGCCTTTTCCAGGAATGGCTGGATCAGCCGCGCCGCCGTATCGTTGAGACCGCCGGCCGCGAACGGGGCGATGATGCGAACGACATGTGTCGGATAGGCAGGCTGCGCTGACGCGGCGCCCGCGGTGACGAGCATCAGCGCAACGAGCGCGAGCTTTGCGTGATCGGCGGATCGAGACATTGAAGCCTCTCTTTTATTGATTTCTTGAAGCCTCTCTCTTAAGGCCGTCGGTGGAAGGCCTTGCTGGGCCTGTTGCGTACAGGCCTCAAGCCGGGCGCGCTGTCAACGTCGCGTGCTCGCTTGCAGGTTCCAACGCAAGCATTCCCGCAGGCCCCGGCCCATGATCAAATCGAGATCGTCGGCGGACAGAAAGGTCAACTCCTCGGTAAAGTGGGTGACACCTTGCCGATAGGTGCAATGTGCGAGCATACGCGACAGATCGGTTCCCCAAAAGCAGCGTCGCGGGCCGAATGCGTCGATCACCCGACGCAGGGGTTCGTTGAGATTGCGGAACGGGTAGGGCTCGCTGGAGAAGCAGGGCAGGGCCGACACCTTCACATGGACGTTGGGATAGCGCGACAGTGCCGCGACCCGTGCTGCGCCGGCTGGCGCTCCTGCATCCATGGTCTCGCGCGCGAAGCCCATGTGGTCGACGATCAAGGTCAGCCCAGGATGCCGTTCGGCGATCTCGGCGAGCTTTCCGAGGCGCTCCGGGGCGTGCACCATGAGGGGAATGCGGTGCGCTTCCGCCGCAGCCCAGAGCCAATCGGCGCTGCCGTCCGTAAGCTGCGCGCGCGTATCGTCCCGATGAAAAGTCAGGCGGATGCCGAGCATTCCGGGCTGCCCGCGCCAAACCGGTAGTGCTTCGCGCGCTTGCGGCTTGGTGAAATCGAGCCGGCCCATCACCGCAAAGCGGTCGGGATATTTCGCTGCCGCCGCCAAAGCCAGATCGTTGCGATCGCCTTCGAGCGAGGGCGGCACCAGGACGGCGCCGTCGACGCCGGCCTCGTCCATCATGGCGAGCAGAGCTTCGGCAGTCAGAGGCTCGGCAAGATGCGCGCGCCCCTCCATGTTGGGGGCCCACGGCCGCTCCGGCGTATCGGCGGCCCAGATGTGAACTTGGGAATCGATGATCTGCACTAGAGGCTCCGGGGTTGGAGCATGATCCCAAAAAGCCTGCCTCCGACGCGATCGGGGGTGAATACGGGTTGTCGGAAAAGGCTCGTCCTCGCGAAAGCGGGGATCATGCTCCAGCAACAGCGTCATGCGGCGGCCCAACCCATTCGCCGCCGCGGACGAACGCTAGCATCCGGCAAGGCATGGCGGAAGCGTGCAGGTCTGTTGCGCGATTGCTGCGGCTACTCGACTGCGGCTGCGAACTCGATCACCCGCTCCTGCGCCATGCGGCTTGCGATATTGGCGACCTGCTCTTGGGCCAGGTCGCCATCGCCGACGCGGAGACGATAGAGATTGCCGGAGCGCGGCCCGCCCGCCACGGAGGCGTGATAGGCGCTAAGAAACTTGCTCACGTCCGCCATATTGGCTTGCGCGGCGAAGCGCACCGCCACGAAGGCACCCTCGGTCGGCGCCGAAGCGGTCTGGTAGGTGCCGTGCTCCTCGGCGATGCGAATGGCGGTGATGGCCGGCACGGTGATCGCCAGCACCGCGGCTGCGATCAACCAAACGACGCTGCCGCGGCTCAAGCTCGCTTCGAGCTTGGCCATGTGATGGCCCAGGCCGAACCGCCCGTGCGTCTTGCGCGGCGGAACGCCGGCGAAGGGAACGGTCAACACCTCGTCGCCGTTCTCATCGGTGACGATGACGCTCCAGGTCTGGGTCGGCTGATGAATTCCGTGCCGCGTGATGTCCTGGGCCAGCCCTAAGGCTTCCTCGCCGGCCTCGGCCACGTCCGCGAGCATCACCCCTTCGATGTCGCGCACGAGCTTTTGGCTGCGCCCTTCCATGATGTTGAAAAAATAGCGAGGCATCGTCGCGCTCCTGACTGCCTGGTGGAGCATGATCTCCTTCTGGGATCCGCTCTTGCGAGCCGAAATAAAGCTGAACGCTGCTCCGAACTTTCAATTCGAGTCCCTCCGCGTCCAAGCGGCAGCATAGTCCACTTGCGGTACTTGCAAATTCGCACACTGCGAAGGTGGTTAAGGTGGCATTTCACCGATCTCGGAAATGCCGGGGTGAGCCGTGACGTGAATACCGCCGCCGCGGCGACCTGGTCACGATTTGGCCGTGGTGTCGCCGAAATGGGCAGACACGGCGCCTTGGAAGATGCGGGGCAGCGCTGACGCGGATCGTCGGCGAAATCAAGACCCCCCTTCAGTCCGACGAGGGGGGGTAGGCCTGACGCGTCAGGTCAAATCGCCAGCGCCGGCTTGACATTGGCCGCGGTCCGTGTAGCTTTGCGCCGCAAAGTAAGCGGGCGGTGGGCATGGAAGAGCTGGACCGGGCATTGGCCGACATAACGGCGATCCGCAGCCAGCTAGCGCGCGGCACCGAGTTCCGCGGCTACGGTCCCATGACGATGGCGGCAACCGGCTTCGTGGCGATGGCCGCGGCCGCCATTCAGGCCTACTGGTTGCCCGACCCGGCGAGCGATCTATTCGCCTATGTGGCCATCTGGGTCGCCACCGCCGCGATCTCTATCATCCTCATCGGCATCGAGATGGTGGCCCGCTCGCGGCGGATTCACTCCGGGCTCGCCGATGCCATGATCCATGCGGCGACCGAGCAGTTCGTTCCCGCCGGTGTGGCCGGCGCGCTGCTTACTTTCGTGCTGTTTCGTTTCGCGCCAGAGACCCTGTGGATGTTACCCGGGCTTTGGCAGATCGTCTTCGGCTTGGGCATCTTCGCCTCCTGCCGTTCGCTGCCGCGGGCGATGTTCGCGGCGGGAGTTTGGTATCTCACAACCGGGCTCGCGAGCCTCGCCTGGGCCAACGGGGCGCACGCCTATTCGCCCTGGGCCATGGCGATACCTTATGGGGTCGGCCAGCTGTTCATCGCTGCCGCGCTTTATTTCAGCATCGGAGAAAACGATGTCGAAGCTTGAACCCAAGGGTCCGGAGCATAAGAGCCTGGAGCATAAGGGCTCGGACTCCAAGGCGTTCGAGACCGCCGACGCGAAATGCGAGCCGGCCGGCCGCTTCGCCTATGACGGGCTCGATCGGGTGATCCATGAGCGGGCGCGCCTGAGCGTGCTCACCTCGCTGGTCGCTCATCCCAAGGGACTGGTGTTCGGCGATCTCAAGCAGATGTGCTGCTTGACCGACGGCAATCTGAGCCGGCATCTGCAGGTTCTCGAGGACGCCCGCCTGATCGAGATCGAGAAGGATTATGGTCAGAACCGGCCGCAGACGATTTGCCGGATCACCCAGCAAGGCCGGCGCCGCTATCTCGAATATCTGAAAGTGTTGGAGCAGGTCGTGCAGGACGCGGCAAGTGCCGCCCGTGCGGGGCCGCCGCGCGGCGCTGCCGCCCCCTTGGGCGCGCGGCGCCTCAAGCTCGCCTGAGCGCTCCTGATCCTTTTTTTTGGCGGAGACTTTACAATGCAAAGCACGGCGCTGCCGCGGGCGGGTTGCCATGTCGCCATCATCATGGATGGCAACGGGCGTTGGGCGACGCGGCGCGGCTTGCCCCGCTCAGCCGGGCATCACGCCGGCGTCAAGACGGTGCGGCGCGTGGTGGAGGCCGCCCCCGCGCTCGGGATTGGCACCCTCACCCTGTATGCCTTCTCGTCCGACAATTGGCGGCGCCCGGATGCGGAGGTCCGTGCCTTGATGGGCTTGCTGCGCCACTATCTGCGCGCCGATGTGCGCGAGCTCATCGATAACGGCGTGCGCCTCTCCGTCATCGGCCGCCGCGATCGGCTGCCCGCTGGCCTCGCCGAGGAGATTGCCCGCGTCGAGCGGGAATCCGCGCACGGGGAGCGTATCGGCTTGCAGATCGCCATCGACTACTCCGCGCGCGACGCGATCACGGCGGCGGCGGCGCGCTGGCTTGCGGCGCACGCGCCCTCGCGCGAGGCATTCGCACAGCTCCTGGCAGGGCCGGCGGCCGCGCCGAGCCCCGACGTCGACCTGCTCATCCGCTCCGGCGGGGAGAAGCGCCTGTCGGATTTCCTGTTGTGGGAATCCGCCTATGCGGAGCTCTACTTCACGGATACTTTGTGGCCGGATTTTTCGGCTGATGATCTGCGCGCCGCCATGAGCGAGTTTCACCGCCGCGAGCGGCGTTTCGGCGGTGTCCTCGATGTGCCGGAGCTCGCTGCCGCCGGCTGACTCTGAGGCCTTCAGCCCGTCTGTCGTTTCCTTTCGGTGCGATCACCCTGGGTCGCAAAGATGTACGATACGACTGCGATGTGGAATGCCGGCGCGGTGCGCGATCGGACTGCCTTTTTCGTACGGCTGATCATCGCAATTGCCCAAGCGGCAACAGCTTCTACCAGGACGGCGCGACCGAAGGCGCCGCCTCGCGGATCAAGCGGGTCGCTGCGGCGATCGCCGCGATCGAGCTCGTCCCCCTGGTGGGTCTCGCGATCTGGGCGCTGTCGCTGCGGGTCGGGCAATATGGCTGGAGCGTCGAGCGCATCTTCGCCGCCGCCGCCATCGCGGTGGCGGCCTGCTACACGCTCGGCTATGCCGTGGCGGTGGTGCTGTCGCCAACCACGCTCAAGCGCATTGAGATCACCAATTTCGTGACCGCCTGTGTGTTCCTGGCGCTCGCTCTAGCGCTGTTCACGCCGCTCGGCGATCCGGCGCGGCTGATGGTGGCCGATCAGGTCGCGCGCCTCAAATCCGGTGCCATCGCTGCGGAGAAATTCGATTTTGAGGCGCTGAAGTTCGACGGCGCAGGGTGGGGTCATGATGCCCCGGTCGAGCTCAGTCAAGCTAAGGACGGCGCGGACGCTGCAGCTATCAGGGATTTGGCGAGCCGCGCGATCGTCGCGACCTACCGCTACAAGCCTGCCCCAAGCGCCGTCTACGTACCGAACAAGCTGCCCACTGTTGAGGAGATGGAAGCGCGCATCGTGATCCATCCGTCCGGGCGTGCGCTGCCGCCGGGCTTGCTCGATTTGAACGGGGGGCCGTTCACCTCCGCGACGCTGCCGTCTTGCTTGCGCTACACGAAGGGACCTGAATGCGTAGTGCATTTCATCGTGCTGCATCCAGGTGACGCGGAGGCAATCCTGTTCGTCGACGGCGTCGGCGGCCGCCTCCTGGAGGCGGATGCTGCATCGGGGCGATGGCGTGAAAGCGGCCACTTGTCGGGAGCTGTGTTGTGCGCTTCCGTCCGCGAGGCCCTGCAGCGGGGCGAATTCAGTGTCGAGCCGAATCCTTTGCCCGATCTGGTGGTCGGCAATTTACGACTTAATTTCGATCCGCCACTGATGCGCTGCCCGAACTAAGGCACCCTTTCATCCCAAGATTGACCGGGGACGAGCGCGCCCCTAACCTTTGATTTGCAGGCTTTCGCAAGCAGAACGGAAGCTCGAATTCGAAGGATTGGGGTGGGAGGCGCATCTTGGCGAAAACACCGAAAGCTAGGTCATCCCGGCAAGATCGGCCTGTCGCCGCCACCGAACGGCCGAATGCCGCGATCGACCGGCGCAGCTTCCTCGCTTCGACCGCCGCGGCCGGCGCAGTCGCGAGCTCTGCCTTGCCGGCACAAGCCGCGGCTGCGGGCGAGGCGATCAATTGGGATCATGAGGTCGACGTCCTGGTCATCGGTGCCGGCGCGGGTGGGCTTACCGCCGGCATCGCGGCGCGGGAGAAAGGCGCGTCGGTGCTGATCGTCGAGAAGAATTTCGACATCGGCGGGCGCGCCATGATGAGCTTCGGCGGCCTCTATATCGGCGGCGGCAACCGCCTGCAGAAGGCGATCGGGGTCGAGGACACGCCGGACAAGGCCTTCGCCGACTGGAGCCGGCCGGAAAAGCCCATGGGGCGGTTCAGCGATCGCGCGCTGGTTCGTACCTGGGCCGACAACAATCTCGATCTGTTTGATTGGTTGGAGAAGCACGGCATCAAGTGGGAGGGCTACCGGCCAGCGCCGGATCGGCTCGATCGCGCGCGCACGCGCCTCAACGTGGTGCCGTGGCCGAACGAGGTCACTAACGGCGGGCGCGGTTCCGGCTTCGTGCGGCCGCTCGCCAAGACCGCGCGCGAGATGGGCGTCGAGATTTTGCTGCAGCACCAGATGACGAAGATCCATCGCGAGCAGCCTTTCGCCGGGCCGGTCCTCGGCATCACCGCGATGGAAGTCGACAACTGGTATCAGCCGAAATTCCGCACGCTCAACATCCGCGCCCGCAAGGGCATCATCATTGCGACCGGCGGCAGCGCCGGCAATCCGACGTTCCGCACTATGTTCGACGTGCGTCTGACCGAGGAGTTTCAGGCGGAGAACAGCGAATGGACGCTGCGCACCGCCGACGGCGAGATCGCCGCCATGGAGATCGGCGCGGCGCTTGGCGCTACCGCCTGCCAGACCACGCAGGACGACAATCTCATCAACAAGGGCCGCATGGGAAAGAAGTGCAACGGCTCGGCGACGACGATCTATGCGACTGCGCCGCATTTTTTCCGCGCTGGCGCGATCGGGCTCACCGTCAAGGACTATCAGAACGTGATCCTGGTGAAGGAAAATGGCTTGCGCTTCTACGACGAGATGGCGAAGAACCAGGACTACGAATATCTCGCCGCAGCGCTCGCCTGGACGGGCGATCCCAAGAAGATGAACGGCGGCGGGCCGATTTGGGCGATCTTCGATGCCGATGCGGTGGCGCGCGAGAAGTGGCAGGTCAAGCCGCCCTATGTCGATCCTTATGGCTATTTTTTCAGCGCCGATACGCTGGAAGAGCTCGCTGCGAAAATCGCCAACGAGTACCAGTGGCGGCCGATGCCTCCCGCGCAGCTCAAGGCGACGGTCGAGCGCTACAATTCGTTCGTCGATCGCGGCGTGGACGAGGATTTCAAGAAGCCGCGACCGATGCACAAGATCGCGACGCCGCCGTTTTACGCGGCCTGGCACACGCCGGCGCTGCACGATTCCTATACCGGCATCCGGATCAATACGACCGGTCAGGTCATCGATTTGCGCGGCAAGATCATACCCCGCCTTTATGCGTGCGGGGATTCGGCGGGCGGTTTCGGCCAGCACGGCATCTGTCGCGCCGCGACTTTCGGTCGGCTTGCCGGTTTCCATGCGGCGCAGTTGCCAACTTGAACTTCGGTCTGCTTGTCCCGGGCTCTTGACCCGGGACTGTTCCAGGCTACGGATGGGCCGAAGTTTGTAACGGTCCCGGGTCAGGCCCGGGACACGTGTTGAACAACCATCGATCGAGGATACTCACTGCCAATGAAGAACGTGCTCAACGGCGCTCAGGTGATCGTCGACTACCTGGTGCGCGAGAAGGTGCCCTACATTTTCGGCCTGTGCGGCCACGGCAATATTCAGTTCATCGACGCGCTCTATGAGCGCTCCTCCGATATCAAGGCTTTCTCCGTGCATCACGAGTCGGTCGCGGGCTTCATGGCGGACGTCTACTACCGCGTCGCCGGAAGGCCGAGCGCGACCTTTACGTCCTGCGGTCCGGGCTCGGCCAACATGCCGATCGCGCTCGCCAATGCGTATCTCGACTCGGTGCCGTTCCTGGCGGTGACCGGCAATGTGCCGACCAGCCAATTCAATCGCGGCGCGTTCCAGGAGCTCTACCGACATTATCAGGCCGATTTTCCCTCGACCGTGCGCGCCTATTGCAAGCGCGTCTTTCAGCCGACGCGCGGCGAGATGGTGCCGCTGGCGGTGCGGCAGGCGTGGAAGACCATGACGACGGGGCGTCCCGGCCCGGTGGTGCTCGACGTGCCGTTCGACGTCTTCCGCGAGGCTGCCGCCGAGGAGACGCCGCGCCCGGAAGATTGGAACGCCAACATTTCCTGCCGTTGCGGCGCCGATCCCGAAGGCGTGCGCAAGGCCGCCGATATGCTGATGGCGGCACGGAAGCCGGTGATTCTGGTCGGGCAGGGCGTGCGCTATGGCGGCGCCAGCGCCGATCTTCTGGCGCTCGCCGAGCGCCTGCAAATTCCGGTCGCGACCTCGGCAAGCGGCATCGGGGGGATCAGCACGGAGCATCCGCTGTCCTTGGGGCTCGTCGCCCGCAACGGTCCCTATCAGGCGAACCACGCGACCCGGCAGGCCGATGTGCTGTTGGCGCTCGGCGTTCGCTTTGACGATCGCACGTCGAGCTCGTGGCTGCCCGGCTATTCTTTCACCATCCCGCCGACGCGCCTCATCCATGTGGACATCGATCCGGAGGAGATCGCCCGCAATTATCCGGTCGCGCTCGGCCTGATGGCGGACGTGCGCACCTTCCTGCGTCAGCTTCTGGCCGAGCTCGAGACCCGGAGAGGCGTCGCCGAGGCCGCGCAAAGCCACAAGGCCTGGCTTGCCGAGATCGACGGATATCGCGCGCAATGGAATGCCTACATCGCGCCGGGCTTCAAAGACGATTCAACGCCCATTCATCCGCAGCGCGCCGCCGCGGTCATCGACGGCGCACTGCCCAAGGATGCGATCCTGGTCAGCGACATCGGGGTGCACCACAATTGGCTGATCGAGTTCTGCAGGCCGACGCGTCCGGATTCACTCATCGGCTCGATGGGCTTCGGCCCGATGGGATTCGGGGTCGCGGGCGTCCTCGGCGCCAAGGTCGCGGCGCCCGATCGGCCATGCGTCTCGGTCTGCGGTGACGGCGCGTTCTTGATGCATGCGAGCGTGCTCGCGACTGCGGTCGAATGCGATCTGCCTGTCGTTTGGGTGGTGTGGAACAACTACGCCTATGCGTCGATCCGCGGTCTGCAGCGCGGCTATTTGAACGGGCGTGAACTGGCGACGGATTTCCACGATCCCAAGACCGGCGCGCGCTACAACCCCGATTTTGCCGCCATGGCGCGCTCGGCCGGCGTCGAGGCCGTCAGCGTCGACCGGGCCGGAGACTTGGGCGATGCGGTCAAGGCGGCGGTTGCGGCCAACAAGCCGTTCCTGATCGATGCCGATATTGGGGCCGACCAAAATCCCGGCGGCGCCGGTGTTTGGGAACTGCCGGGGCTGGGCCAGAACCAGCCAGCTTTCGGCGGCCGCTATCAGCCGCCGTCGTGAAGACTCCACTGGGTCACGCCCGCGCCTGTCGCGGGCATCCACGTCTTTGTTGCAGTACCTCAGCAAGCAAGGCGTGGATGGCCGGGACAAGCCTGGACAAGCCCGGCCATGACTAGGCTGGTTGTCTTGCCATTGTGACGACCAGCGCGCCGGCATCGTCCACCTGCTCGATTGCCCACAGCTGCTCGATCAATCGTGCGGCGCTGTCGCATCCGAGTGCGGGACCCACAAGGGTCATGAATTTCTCCTTGAGGCCCTCATCGTCGAGCGGCACCAAGCGCGAGCCAAGCGCCTCGTCGGCCTGGCGCACGAAGGCGCCGCGTTTGCTCGTGAGCGTCACCCGTGCCGGGCGCAAGGAAGGATAGAGCTTGTCGATCGCCGGCGGCGCCGTCACATGCACCTTGGCGGCAAGCGCGGCGAGCGCCGGATCGCGGCGCTCACTTTCCGCGAAGTGCTCGAGCCTGATCCAGCGGTGCTTCGCGGCGAGCGCCATCAAATAGGGGAAGCTCAGCTGGGCGCTGGCGAAATCGTCCCAGCCCGTTTCGGCATGCTCGGCGGCGATGCGGTAGGTCTCGACATCGATGCGGGTGATTTCGTCGGCGGCGATTTTCTCGTCGGTGACGAGGCCGATCAGCGCCTCGACGGCCGGCTGGATATGGCGGCAGCACGGATAGGGCTTGATGTAGCAGTCAGTGACCCCGAACGGCACCGCAGGCGGCAGCTCGATTGGGCGCGGACTGGCGCGGCCGAAGGCAAGCGTCTGCAGGAACCCGTCGCGCGCCTCGAGCACCCGCGGCGGGCCCTCGACGCCCTGTTCGGCCAAGAGCGCAGCCTGCGAGCCCTCGCGGGCCGCGTGGCCGGCGTGCAGGCGCTTGATGTCGGCGCCGCCGCCCACAAAGGCAAACAGCCCAGCCGCGCTGCTGGCCGCGAGACCAAACGCGTTGGCAAGCCCTCGGGTCGGGAGGCTGCGCAACTTGCCGGCCGCCATGGCGGCGCCCAGGACCGCGACCGCGCCGGTCGGGTGGTAACCGCGCTGGCGCAGCTCAGGATGGCAGGCACGGCCAATCGCCGTCACGGTCTCGTAGCCTGCCACCAGCGCCTCGATCAGCGTGCTGCCCGCTATCTTGCGGTCCTGTGCCAGGGCGAGAAGCGTTGGCACGACGGCGCAGCCCGGATGCACCGAGCCTTGCCGATAGCCATCGTCGAGCTCGATGCCGTGCGCCGCTGTGCCGCCCAGGAAGGCCGCGTCCAGGAGGTCCGCGCGTCGCGCCCGCCCGGGCACTACGACATGCCCCGCTGGGCGCACGGCGGCCAGCATCGCTTCCGCGCGGGTCGCGACATCGCCTCCAGCACCCGCGATCATTACCCCAACCGTGTCCAGGAGGTGCCGCTTGGCGTAGTGGCGGACTTCTTCGCTAAGGGCCGCGTGGCGGAGCGCGTCGACAAAGCCAATCACCGCCTCTGTGGCGCTCATCGCCACCGTGACTTGCTCCAGGGCTTCGACGGACGACATGCAATTCTCCAATCGCTGCACAGCTTTGGATCAATTAACGAAGCCTACACCATAACTTTGATCAACGCGTCGACCGCGACCGCGCCGTCTCCGGGGGCCTTGACAATCAGCGGGTTGATCTCAGCTTCCAAAACTTGGCTGCCCTCCATCACGGCGAGGCGCGACAGCGCCACGATCGCCTCTGCGAGCGCGTCTAGGTCGCCCTTCGGCAAGCCGCGATATCCGGCGAGGGGCGCGAGGCCGCGCACCTCGGTGATCATCTCGTGCGCGGTCGCAAGATCGACCGGTGCCAGCCGCAGGCTGCGATCGCGATAGATTTCGGTCAGGACGCCGCCTGCTGCCACCAGCACCAGAGGCCCGACATCAGGGTCGATCCGATACCCGATCAGCGCTTCGCCCGCGCCTTTGATCATCGGCTGCACCAACACCCGTTCCAGTGTGGCGCCGGGGCGGTGATGCCTGAGATTGCCGTCGATCTGCCGGATCGCCGCCAGCAATTCCGCGTGGTTGTTCACGCCCAGCACTACTCCGCCCAATTCGCTCTTGTGCGCGACCCCCGTCACCACCCCCTTGACGGCGACCGGATACGCAAATGGCATGCTTTCTGACGGAGCCGACGCATTCATCGTCACACCCGGCGCCCGGGAGATGCCGAGCTTGTCGATTAGCTTGAAAGCGGCAAGCTCATCCAGCCATTCGGTATCGCCGCGATTATGTGTGATGCTCGTTGATGCCATGACGATCCGCGGCTCCCCGCGCCCCAGCGCTGCCGCGATTGCATCCGCACAGGCTTCAGGCGTGCGGAAGCCCGGGACACCCGCTTGTGCGAGGGCCGCGAGGGCAGCAGGCGCATCGGGAACAAGGTACGCCGCAATGGGCTTGGCGCTGCCGCGGCTGTCGATGATGGGCTTGACCGCGAGCTCGGGATGGAAGCGCGCGGAGGAGCCGACCACCGCCAGCACGAGATCGAATTCGGGAGCCGACGCAACGATATCGAGTGCGGCTTTCATGGATTCGTAGCGCGTCCCGGTGAGGGTGAGATCGATCAGGCGCGCGGGCTTGACGTCAAGCCCAGCGGCCGCAAGGCGCGCCAATGTGGCTTCGCTCGGCGGCTCGATGGTGATGCCGCGCACTGCCAGCGGATCGACCACCATGGTGGCGCCGCCGGCCGTGGTGGTGACGACGCCGACCCTGGGACGATGGCCGTGCGGCGTGGCCGGTACGTGCGCAATCAGCGGCAAGCCTTCGATCAAGCCGTCGAGCGTTGCGGCACGGGCGATGCCGCAATCGGCGAGGAACGCTTCGGCCACATCGTCCTCACCGGCGAGCGCACCGGTATGGGAAACTGCAAGCTCGCGCGCGGCGTCCGATCGCCCGAGCTTATAGGCGAGGATCGGCCTGCCCGATTGCGCGGCCGCAAGTGCGAATGCGCGCAGGCTGTCGGCATGGCGCAGCGTCTCGAGGAACAGCATGTAGCTGTCGATGGCTGGATCGGCGAGCGTTGCCGAGCAAATCTCGCCGAGCGAAAGATCGACCTCGCCGCCGACGGAGACTAACCCGGCAAAGCCCATCCCGCGCGCGAGCCCGCGCGAGAGGAGCGCTCCGATCATGCTGCCGCTGTGGGATGCGGCGAAGATGCGCCCCTTCGGCAGCGAAGTCTCATCGAAGGCCGCATTTGCGGTGAGCAGCAGGCCATTGGTAAGGTTCACGACCCCGAGGCTCGATGGGCCGACGATACGCAGCCCGGTGGCGGCCGCAATCGCGCGCAGCTCGCCCGCCCGCGTGAGCCCCTCGGGCCCCGCTTCGGTGAAGCCATCAGCCAGAACTGTCGCGATTTTTACACCGAGACGCCCGCATTCCGCGACCGCTTCGACCGCACCTAGCGTTCCGGTGACGATATAGACGTGCTCCGGCACTTCGGGCAGCGCGGCGAGCGAAGGCCAGGCGCGCTCGCCCAATACGGTGTCACGCCGCGCATTGATCGGATAGACGCGACCCGCAAAGTCCGCCTGGCGCAAGAATTTGAGCGGTCGTCCGGCCGTTTTGCCGGCATCGTCCGACTGGCCGACGATCGCGACCGAGCGTGGAGCAAGCAGCGCCTGCGCCAAGGGCGCCTGCGCCAGGGGCGCCTGCGCGAGCGCTGCAGCCTTCTCATTCGGCGGCGTCAGCATGGCGCTTGCGCTGATCGAAGCGACGATCGAACACGTGCTCGGCGATGCGGTTCTTGAGGATCTCGAGCGAGCCGCCCGCAATCATCCAGCCACGGGTGCGGCGCATGCAGTATTCGACCAGGCTGTCACGACTGTAGCCGAATGCCCCCATGACCTGGATCGACTCGTTCGCCGCCGCGAAACCAGCCTGGTTGCAGGCCGCCTTGGCGAGCGCGGTCTCATAGGCCGAGGGCAGTCCGCGATCCGCATTGGCGGCCGCGCGATAGAGCAGCAATTGCGCGCTCTCGAGCTTGATCGCCATATCGGCGAACTTCCATTGCAGCCCTTGAAATTCGCACAGCGGCCGGCCGAATTGCTCGCGCGTTGCGGCGTGCGTGCGGGCCGCTTCGAAAGCGCAACGCCCGAGCGCGAGCGCACGCGCCGCATTGCCGAGCCGCTCGACATTGAAGCTTCCCATTTGCTTCTTGAAGCCTCCGGGCCCGAGCAAGACGTTCTCTGCCGGAACGCGGCAGTTTTCGAAATGCAGCTCGCACCATTCTTCGCCGCTCATGAAGCTCGACGGCGGCCCGATCGAGAAGCCGGCCGTGCCGCGCTCGATGATGAGCGAGCCGATGCCGCCGAGCCCCGGCCCGTAGCGGACATAGATGAGAAAGAGCGAGGCATCGGGGCTGAAGGTCGAGAACACCTTGGTGCCGTTGACGATGAAGGCGGAGCCATCCTGGCGCGCGTTGGTTTTGAGGTCGGTCACCGCAGAGCCGGCATCAGGCTCGGTCATGCCGAGGCTCATGACCATGCGCCCGGACAGGAGGTCAGGCAGCCAGCGCGCCTTCTGGGCCGGCGTGCCGTATTCCGCAAAGGTGCGCAGCGGGCCGAAATTGCCGAACTGCACCACGTCGGCGCTGCGCGGGCAGTGGGCCGCAACCTCGCCGATAGCGATAATGGCATCCATGAGCGTGCCGCCCTGGCCGCCGTCCTCGGCCGAGAGCGTGATGCCCATGAGGCCCTGCTGACTCATCCGCCTCGCCACATCGAATGGGAAGCGCGGATCGTGCGCGCGCTTGAGCGCGCCCGCGGCCAGCTCACTTAGCGCAAAGCGGCGCACCTGATCGGCGAACAGCTTCTGCTCGGGGGTGAATTCGAAGTTCATGGCTTCTCCCGCCCGCCATCTTGCAGGCCGCGCCTGAGTGGTTCAACTGCAACCGGAACAGAGCTCCACATCATCACCGCCGAGCGCACGGCGGCTTATGAGTCCTCATATTCACGCCTCTGGGCCGGATGCTTCACATTTAGGATGATGATCTCGTCAGCAGCATCCACAGTGTAATAGACGAGATAGTTGTATTTGCGGGTGATGAACTTGCGGACGCCGGGCATTTGCTGCGGGGGTCCAGCGTGGGGAAAGAGCATAAGGTCTTGCAAACTTTCGTAGATGGCCGCCCGTACGCGCTCGGCGGCTGCCGGATTACCCTCGCGGATAAGTCAGCAATAGCGATTATGTTTTCGACGGCGCGTGGGGTGAACCGAAGCTTCGTCGATCGAAGCGGCGAAACGCGGCCTCGACCTCGACATCGGTTGCGAACTGGGTGCGCTTGGCCTGGGCCAGACTTTCCAGAACGTCGGTAAGATGGGCCGGATCGATTGGTTCCGGCTCGCCTTCGTCACCCGCCCAGGTGAGCATGGCACGGGCGATTTCGTTCTGGGCATCGGGCGCCAAGCGCCGTACCGCCTCAACGGCTTGTTCGAGAAGCTTGGTCATGCGCGAAAGATACACAAGGAGGGCCACTCGCGCAAAGCGGCATACTTGAGCCTTGTTACTCCCCCTTCAGCCCCAGCTTGATCACGACCTTGCCCCAGGTCGTCTCCTCGCGGTCGATGTCGGCCGCATATTGCTCCGGCGTGCTGGGCAGCACCTCGGCGCCGTCGGCGGCAAGGCGCTCGCGCACATCGGGGCTCGCAAGCGCTGTGCGCAGCTCCTTGTTGAGCCGCTCGACGATCGGCCGCGGCGTGCCGGCCGGCGCCACCAACCCATAGCGCAGCGCTGCCTCATAACCGGGCAGGCCGGATTCGGCGACGGTCGGCAGGTCGGGCAGGAGGCTCGAGCGCTGGGCGCTGGTCACAGCCAGCGCGCGCAAGGCGCCAGCCTGCACCTGGCCATGGGCGGTGGGGATCGGGGTGAACATCAGCGGGATGTGGCCGCCCAGAAGATCGGTGAGCGCCGGGCCCGTCCCCTTATAGGGAACGTGCACCAGCTCGATGCCCGCCATGGTGTTCATCAGCTCGCCGGCGAGCTGCCCGACGGTGCCGATGCCGGCAGAGCCGAAGTTCACCTTGCCGGGATTGGCCTTGGCGTAGGCAATGAGCTCAGCGATCGAGTGCACCGGAAGGCTCGGATGCGCCACCGCCATCAGCGGCGCGCTGCCGATCTCGCCGATGGGCGCGAAGTCCCGGCGTGGATCGAATCCGGCATTGGCATAGAGGGTCGGGCCGATCGCCAGCGTGCCCGTATAGCCGAGCAGCAGAGTGTAGCCGTCGGGCGCGCTTCTGGCGACGTAGCGGGCCCCGATGGTGCCGCCCGCGCCGCCTCTGTTCTCCACCACGATCGATTGTCCGAGCGTTTCGCTCATCTTGTCCGCCACGATGCGGGCGACCAGCGACACACTGCCGCCGGGCGGAAACGGCGACACCAGCATGACGGGGCGGGTCGGATAGGTCTGCGCCAGCGCCGCGGCGGGCGCGAGCGCTAGGAGGAGCAACAGGCATGAACTGGCTCGGGTTCGCATCAGGTGGTCTCGGTGATAAAGGAGAGCTTGAGCGTCATGCTACCTTTCCGTGGCGCGTGAGGTAAGGGCGTCTTCAAGCCTTTGAGGATGGCGGATTCTCGCATGCTGGATTGGCTCGTCGCCAACAAGAGGGCAATCGGCCTCGTCTTGAGCGTGGTCGGGGCGACCGCAACCGTGATGATCTTCGAGAGCTCGTTCAATGTGCCCGCATACGTCGCTGTCGGAGCTGGTGTTGTTGCCTACCTGACCATGCCGATCATGTGGACTTCCCTGCTCGACTATTTCGTTCAGCGAACAAAGCGCTGATCTCAGCTCGCCTGTCGCGGCTCAGACCCGGGACCGTTCCAGGCGAATAGGCCTGAGATTGAACGGTCCCGGCTCATCAGCGCGTTTAGGCGCGTCTTCGACGCGCTATGGCCGGGACAAGATTGCGCTGTGGCGAGATGCTCCGAAAAGCAATGCAGCCCAGAAGGGCCCGGGCTGCATCGCATCTGATCCGGAACTGGTGTGGATCAGTCGGCCAGCGGATCCGGACGCATCTGGAAGTGCACGATCTTGGGCGAGGTGCCCTTGCCCCCTTCAAGATGGAACGGCGTGCGGTTACCGGTATTCGACCACACGCCGCGGCCCTTCCAGCCGGCATTCGGATCGTCGATGCGACCGTCGAGCGCCTTGGCCCAGAAGCCCATCGGATAGGGCACGACCAGGTTGACGGTCTTGCCGTCGACCAGCGCGATCAGCGAATCGTTCTGGTTGCCGGTGGCGAACGGCACGTCATTGCCGAGCCCGAAGGTGTTATGCTGGTCGACCCACGCATAATAGGGGGTCTCGCCGCTGCCGTCGTCGGTCACGTTGCCGAGCTGCGGTCCGGGCAGCTTGTAGAGCGTCCAGCCTTCGGGGCACTGATTGCCGGTCGCGTTCGGACCATTGAGCGGGCCCTTGCACTTGCGGCGGTCGAAGGAGCCGAGATGCCCGCTCGCCAGCGCCGACCACATGACGCCCTTGCTGTCGATATCGGCGCCGCGCGGCGAATAGCCGGGCAGCGGCACATTGTAGATTTCCGACAACGCAGTCTCAGGCGGATTCGGGCCCGGATCGACGCGGACGACTGCGCCCGGATAGCCGGTGACAGAGCCCCAGATGGTGCCGTCGACCGGGCTCGGCGCAACCGCATAGAAGCCGACGCGGATGCGCTTCTGCTTGGTCGGATCGACCGGCTGGTTCGGCTCCACGTACGGGCCGCCGCGATGGCCGAGCCCGTTGGTGTCGAGGATGAAGGGCGTCCAGCCCTGCGCCTTGGCCTCGTCGCCGGTCTCTTCCAGCACCCGGGTGTTGATCCAGCCGAGCACCTCGGCGCCGATGCCGCCCGAGCTCGTCCACAGCGTGCGATCCTTGTCGAAGCCGAATTGCACGTGGTGAGTCGGGAAGCAGGTGTCGACCAACGTGAACTTCTTGGTCGACGGGTCGAGCATCGCGATCTCGCGACTGTTCTTGTCGATCGGGAACGCTTTGGCGGAGGGAAGATCCGACCCCTTCTTGCAGTAGTCCGGATTGTTGGGGCCGCGGATGCGCGCCGCGTACCAGACGCGCGCCTTCTCATCCAGCATCAGGCTGTGCGGAATGGTCTGCGCAGTCCAGATTTTCTCGTCGCCCCAATAGGCCGACGGCGCATACATGTCGACCGACTGGGCCGAGGGGGTCTTCGGATCGCGCACCGGGATCCTCAAGCTGGTGGCGATGCTCTTCACCGGATCGAGCATCGGCACGTTATCGGTCGAGTTCTCGGTTGCGCCGTAAAGCGAGCCGTAGGCGTTGATGGTCGGGTTGCGCTTGTCGGTCGCGATCTCGTCGTGCAGGTAGGTCTTCGGTCCCGACCAGTCCCACACCGTGATGACCACGTTGCGCTCGATGCCCTGCGGACGCGGCGGCTTGGTGGCCGGCAGGTCGCCCTTGGCGATCCGGTCGGTCCAGTCGCCCAGCATATGCAAGCCGCGCTCGGTCCCGTAATGCTCGATCGTCTCGACCATATCCTTGCTGGCTTGGCCGGACTGGATGCGGCGCGTCCACGCCTCATAGCCGGATGAGAACTTGCCGAACTCCTCCGGAATAGTGCGCGTCGCCTTGGTGCCGATGGCGTGGCAGTGGAAGCAGCCGTCGGTCTTGAACTCGCGCAGGAACTGTGTCTGCGACTTGATCGCCGGATTGATGCCGTTGCCGGTCGGGCCGGTGCCGGGGAAGTCGCTCTTTGGCGGAACATTGAGCAGGGAAAGCCAATAGATCGGCGGGTAGTATTCGGCGGCCGCAGCCTCGCTCGGAGCCGGAACGGCCGTCAGGTTGAGAATCTTGCCGGGCGCGGTCTCGACCTTCGGGGAATCAACGAGGCCGTAGCCGCGGACCCACACCGTATAGTTGGCTTTCGGAAGATCAGGCACCACGAAGCGGCCCTGGTCGTCCGTGACCACGATCTTGGCCATCTTGGTGGGCAGGTCGGCGGTCTCGGCAATCACCCAGACGCCAGCCTCCGGCCCGTTCGGGCCGGTGACAACGCCGCCGAGGTCGTTGTTGTTGATCTTGACCGATGGATTCTCCTGCGCAGCGAGCTGTGCCGGCGCCCCGGTCAGAACGGCGGCAAGGGCAACCGCCGCCACGCTCGCATATAATGCGCTTGTCTTCCGCATGTGCCTGCTCCTCATGTGCCTGGTCCTCTTTGATCCCTGGCTCTGTCGCGTTTCTTGCCACGGCGTTTTGCGCGCCGTGCCTCCAATCACACGGAATCATAGCAATTATCGGCAACCCTGTCCTGCCCGTTGTCCGGGGGGAGGTGACGGGCGTTGGTGGCGCCATTTGTGCGGAATCTCGGGCCCTCCCTGCACGATGGCGCGGTCGCCGCCATCGAGACGCCGGCGCTGCGCTCGCTTGGCGGACATCGGGGCGACTGTGGCGCCGCCTGAGCGCAGGTCCCCGCAATACCTGCGCCAGTAATGTCGAGCGTGAGATCGCCAGGTGGGCGACGGCGATCAAGGCGGCGCACATCGCGGCGCAGTGATCTTGCAGCGCTGGCTGTCACTGGAGTCTTGCGCTAGTACCCACTTTTCTTTGTGGGTGAGTCATGATTCAAGATCGGGATGATTCCCGACGCAAGAGAGGTTCGGCTCAAGCCGAAGATACGCAAGGTGCTTGAGGCGCGCTGCCGAGCGCTGAGCACC